>Ga0209234_1001006_pt1 | contig 10426 bp, 7 predicted proteins | sample GraSoi013_1_20cm_2_FD_185816 | JGI IMG/M metagenome (GOLD analysis project Ga0209234, IMG submission 185816) | Grasslands soil microbial communities from the Angelo Coastal Reserve, California, USA - Sample 08_20_2013_1_20cm (SPAdes) (version 2) | ecosystem: Environmental > Terrestrial > Soil >... | reverse complement strand
CTTTTGGCCCGATGCTTCACCGCTTCGAGCCCGTACTCCGGGTCTAACAAAATCGCACTGGCATAGGGCGTGAGTACCTCGGTCACCAGCACCTTGAACTCGCTCACTTCGGCTTCAGTGGCATCACTCCCCTTCGCCTTGGCAATGGCTTTGCGCAGCGAACCGCGCTGATCCATCGCTGCGGCAGCGATGATCCCTCTTTCATCGGCAACGGCATTAATCCCATTGAACTTGCCGCGGGGTATCCGCACTTTGTCTTGTACTTTGGTTGGTTCCATCTGTTCCCTTCCTTCTCCAGTGAGAGGAGGAGTCTGCCCTCCTCCGGGACTTACTCAGCACGAAGATTTGTAGAGATACTTCGAGACGTCGGGGGCGCTCATAATTACCCTGGGTCACGAACGAGGAGCCCGACGGCATTATTGTCCAGCCCCAGGCTGGCCTTCACCAGTTGCACGCCACTATGAAATCTCGATATACGATATGAGTTAAAAAAACTCACCCATTCTATCAAGCCCCTTTTGCTTCCTGAAACTCACGGTACTTTCCCAGGTACCGATGCACGGTCATCACGTATTCGGCATGGCTCCAGGTCAGCGGTGAAGCACTCAGTGGCTCCCCGGTGAGGGGATCGACCTGTTCCGCCATGACCCCACTCGGCGAGGCATGGTTCTGCGCCCACTCTAAGAGCGGGAGCGCCTGATGCAATTCATCGAACGTTGTGGCATGAGCAATGCGATATTGTGCCAGCCACAGCGTCGAGATGAACCAGGGGTTGCCCTGTGCAAGTGAGAGATCAGACGTGACGCGGTAGTAGTCGTCGTTTTCATAGCGTGCCATGCCCCCGGTGGGCGTTTGGACCCAGAGCCCTTGCTCAAGCGCGTGCATGGTGTGCTCGACGCGTGGATCATACGCAGGCAACATTCCGAACTGGAAGAGCGCGCACACGCTGCTGTCGAGCAATGGGTCCTTCTGGATGGTGCCGCTTTTATCCACGGTGATCATCCGCAGAAAATGCCCCCGTTCCTCGTCCCACAAGTAGTGAAGGGCAGCCTCCTTGATTTCTTCTGCGGCCTGGTGGTACCTGTTGGCTAGCTCCTCGTCTCCAAAGAGCAGGGCGAACCTGGCAGCCGCATCCAGTCCAGCATAGACCGTCGCTGTCGTGAATGTGAAGATCCCGCGCCGCTCTTCCCACAGATCATAGGAGGCATCGGGCAGATGCGTATGGGGCTCACGGTACCCGATCAGAAAACCAGCAGCGGGAGTAACAAGGTCGTGATAATGGGACGAGACGAAATCGATGTCGTGGAAGCAGGCATAGTGTTGCCAGAGGCTATACACCACGAGGGCCGTTTCATCCTCCTGGATAGGCAGGTGTGGGTTCCCCTCCTGATCGATCCAAGGATGCCAGCTACTACCCCACAAGCGGTCGGGGCTATAGCGGTGTAAGAGGTAACCCTCTCCTGTCATCACCGCCTGACAAAAATCATAAAACTGGCGCGCGATCGCCGCGTAGCCCGTATGGTTCAAGGCGTTGGCCACCAGGGCCCCATCCCTGGGCCACATGTAGGAGTAACTATCACCTGAATAATTGTAGGTATCGCCATCATTGGCGGCAATAATCGCGCCACCGGCATCAATCTGGGTGCACAGCACCAACAGGCTGCGCTTGTAGAGATCAATCAGTTCGGGTGAGAGGTCACCGAAGTCTTGCACGTCTTTATTGACCCAGCGAAACCAGTAATTGCGAGTGCGCTTGAGGAACGATTGAGGACCGCGAGTGCGAACCTTGTTGTCTAAAAACACGACCGCTGGCAGGTCAGCTCCCACGGTCAGCCAATGGTAGGCTTCTTCACTCGCCCCTGCAGCCACGGCTGGCAGATGCAGCGCGAGTGTTCCGTCGACCCGCCCTTGAGCAATCGGATTGCAGCCTAATTCGCCATCCTCGGCATCGCGCCAGGTACCCTCGGCTCCCTTGAATTCTTTTTTTCCTGTGGCCCAACTCGTAATACCAATGGTGGCTTGATCGCCTCTGCCGACCTGGCCATTTACAAGGAAGTAGGCTTGCAGCTTGTAAGCCACCAGTGCTTGCTGTTTTGGAGAATAGAAGACTGTATTTCCCTCTGCATCACCCGAGATATGCCAGTGATAGTGGAAGAAGAGACGCACCTCTCGTGGATGGGTGGCTTCATTTGTCACCACAATATGACGCAGGAAGATGTCGTCATGGAAATCAACGACATCGCTGAAGACAAGCTGGAGTTCTAACGTAGGATGAAGGAGTGTCACGTGGGTCACCAGCGTCTCCCTGGCATAGAGCAGCTCACGCGACCACTCAGGTGCATCGAGCCAGGCAAACTGCCCATCGACCCACACCCCTGTGCGGGAGATAGGGGGGGCAGCTTCTTCCTCGATATCGACGATATCGACTCCGGTGTGCAGTTCCTGGCCGACATGAGGCCAGTAAATATCACGGAGATTGTAGTGCTTGTCAAAATTCAGCAGCAGTTTCCCATTCCCGAGTGGCAAGTCTCGCGGCATGGTGGCTTTCTCCTCCAAGGTCTACACAATCACGGCAAAATCAATGACCTTCCGGTCATATCCTTCGGTTGGGCAATACCCATAATTTGCAAAATTGTGGGTGCCACGTCGGCCAAAATCCCATTCGTCCGCAAGTTTGCCTGTGCCAGTTGTGGAACTGCCAAATACAGCGGTACCGGATACGTTGTATGCGCCGTGAATGGCTTGCCCGTATCATAGTAAATGAGCTGCTCGGCATTGCCATGATCAGCAGTAATCAGCAAACCTCCTCCCACTGCCAACGTTGCTTCCACAACGCGCCCGATACCTGTATCAACCGCCTCGACTGCTTTGATTGCAGCCTCGATCACTCCTGTATGACCAACCATATCGGCGTTGGCATAGTTCATGATCACCAGGTCGTATTGGCCACTGCGAATACGCTCGACCGCCGTATCGGTGATGCCCGCTGCGCTCATCTCTGGTTGCAGGTCATATGTAGGCACTTTCGGAGACGGCACCAGTAAACGGTCTTCACCCGGAAACGGAGTCTCGCGCCGCCCATTAATAAAATAGGTAACATGGGCATATTTTTCTGTCTCGGCAGTGTGGAACTGGCGCAAACTGGCATCGGAGATAACTCGCGCAAGGGGCATCTCTACCTCGTCGGCACGGTAGGCAACATCAGCATCCAGTCCTTCCTCGTAAGCCGTCATCATCACAAACGCCAGGTCTTCCAGCCGTGGCCCCCTATTAAACTTGCCTTCAGCCTGGGGCGGCAGTTCCTTCATCACAAAAGCCTTGGTGAGTTGACGAGCACGATCAGGACGGAAATTGTAATGAATCAGCGCATCACCTGGCTTTACCACCGCAACGGGATGGCTATCCTCTATGACGACCGTGGGAAGAATAAACTCGTCAGTGACACCCTGGTCATAGGACTGCTGAATCGCTGCTACCGCTGAACTGGCGCGCTGTCCTTCTCCACGAGTCATGGCAAAATAAGTCATGCCTGTACGGTCCCAACGATTGTCTCGATCCATCGCATAATAGCGACCGCTGACTGTGGCCACCTTCGCCGCATGCTCGCCGCCAATCTCTCGCGCACGAGCCTGTAAAAGCTTCATGAACTCGATGCCGCCTGTAGGTGAGGTATCGCGACCATCGGTAAAGGAGTGGACGTAGACGCGCTCAACATCATGCATCTGTGCCAGCCGCAGCAGTGCTTCCAGGTGGGACTCGTGGGCGTGCACTCCGCCATCGCCAAGCAGACCACAAATATGCAATTGGGATGAGTTCTTTTTGACATGCTCGATAGCTTTCAGCAGTGCCGGGTTCTGGAAGAAGCTGCCGTCTTCAATCGACTCGCTGACACGGGTATAGTCTTGCAAGACGCGCTTCCCCGCACCGATATTCTGATGGCCCACTTCCGAGTTCCCCATCTGGCCTTCTGGCAGGCCCACCGCTGGGCCTGAGGTCTTGACGGCGGTATGAGGCCACTCGCGTGCTAACCGATCAATATTGGGCGTGTGTGCCAGAGCAATGGCATTACCCTCTTTGCGAGGATTGATGCCCCAGCCATCCATAATAGCTAAAACAAAAGGGCGAGGTCGTCCTGAAGATGTTGCGCTCATTACTATATAACTCCCTTTGGGTAATGTACACTGTTACGCCCTGGCATAAAGGACCGGTACATTATAGAAGGCGCTGAACCCGGCGTAACGCGCCGTCTCTTCCCCAAGCTCATCCTCGATTGCGAGTAAGCGGTTATACTTAGCCACGCGTTCACTCCGTGCGGGTGCACCTGTTTTGATCTGTCCGGCATTGGTGGCAACCACCAGGTCTGCAATCGTCGTGTCCTCGGTCTCGCCCGAGCGATGGGAAACCACCGCTGTAAAGGCTGCACGCTTGGCCATCTCAATGGCTGCCAGGGTCTCCGTTAGTGTCCCAATCTGATTGAGCTTGATGAGAATCGAGTTGGCCGAATGCTCTTGAATCCCCCGCTTGAGACGCTCGGTGTTGGTCACAAAGAGGTCATCTCCTACCAGTTGCACCCGGTGGCCCAGTCGCTGCCGCAACTGAGCCCATCCTTCCCAGTCATCTTCGGCCAGACCGTCTTCGATGGTGATGATGGGGTAGTCATTCAGCCATCGCTCGTAGAGGTCAACCATTTCGCGGGAGGTGAGGGTGCGGCCTTCTCGTGCCAGCACATACTTGCCATCTTCATAGAACTCGCTCGCAGCAGGATCCATCCCCAAGAATATATCCACGCCCGGTTTGTAGCCCGCTGCCTCGATGGCTGCGACAATGACCTCTAAGGCCTCGCGGTTGGAACCGAGCGAGGGAGCAAAGCCCCCTTCATCCCCCACATTGGTATTGAGCTTTTTGCTATCCAAGACCTTTTTCAGGCCCTGATACACCTCCGCGCCCATGCGCAGGGCCTCATGGAAGGTTGAGGCCCCGACAGGCAAGATCATGTATTCCTGCATATCCGTGGAGTTATCGGCATGTTTGCCCCCGTTCAAGATATTCATCATGGGGACGGGCAGTGTGCGTGCTGAGACCCCACCGGCATACCGGTACAGGGGCTGCTGGTTTGCGTTGGCTGCCGCCCTTGCTACAGCAAGCGAGACACCAAGGATGGCGTTGGCTCCTAATTTGCCTTTGTTGGCCGTTCCATCCAGTTTGATCATGAGCTCATCCACCAGCACCTGCTCGTTGGCATCGCGCCCAACGAGTGCCTCGCGAATGGTGTCATTGACGTTCCGCACAGCACTCAGCACGCCCTTGCCGCCATAGCGCTTCTTGTCCCCATCGCGCAGTTCGACCGCTTCATGCGCTCCGGTTGAGGCCCCGGAGGGAACGGCGGCGACGCCACGCGCTCCTCCGATCAACAGCACGGCCACTTCAATAGTGGGACTGCCGCGTGAGTCCAGGATTTCTCTCGCTTGTATATCTTCGATCATGGTCGGTCTTTGGCTCTTGTATGACATACGCTTCTCCTCTTTTACCTTTGCATCGCTTCAGCCGTCTTACGCACGATCTCCACAAAGTCATGCGTAATGCTGGCTCCCCCGACAAGTGCTCCATCTATGTCGGGATGGGTTATAAATTCGCTGATGTTGGCTGAGGTGACACTGCCACCATAGAGAATGCGTAGCGTTGCTGCCGCTTCATTCCCGTATCTCTCCTCGAAGAGCCGGCGAATAAGAGAAATCACCTTGCCTGCCCCATCTGCAGTAGCGGCCTTGCCGGTACCAATCGCCCAAATAGGCTCGTAAGCAACAACCACTTCTCGCACAGTGTCTGATGGGAAGTGTGCGAGGCTCTGTCGAACCTGGAAGCCAATGACCTCCTCAGTCTGACCAGCCTCGTACTGCTCAAGGCGCTCTCCTATGCATACTATCGGGCACAAACCATGTTGAAGTGCGGCCTGTGCCTTTTTGTTCACGATGTCATCGCTTTCGCCGAAATACGTGCGGCGCTCAGAGTGGCCAACAATTACATAACGGCACAACTCTCGTACCATAGTGGGTGAAATCTCGCCGGTAAAAGCGCCTTTCTCCTCAAAGAACATGTTCTGTGCGCCCAGCTCAATCCGTGGAAACGGTTGCATCACTTCACGGACAGCAGCCAGTGAAATTGCGGGTGGGCACAAGACCGTCACGATCTGAGGGTAGTGCTCCACTAACTGGTCGAGCACCGGTACGATCTCATGTGCGAAGTGTGCTGCCTGCTTGGGGCCATAGTGCATCTTCCAGTTGCCTGCTATGATGGCATTGCGAGATGATGGATTCATTATTTCTTCTCCTGCAATGCTGCTACTCCTGGCAGGACACGCCCTTCCAGGAATTCAAGCGAGGCTCCGCCGCCCGTTGAGACGTGGGACATCTTATCAGCTGCACCTGCCTGTTCGACTGCCGCCGCTGAATCACCACCGCCAATGATCGTGGTTGCCCCAGCTTTGGTACGCTCGGCCACCGCCTCGATGATCGCATTGGTGCCTTGAGCAAAGGCGGGCCATTCAGCTACTCCCAGCGTGCCGTTAAAGACGATAGTCCGTGCGTCTGCGAGGGCTTGCCGGAAAGCAGCAATGGTTTGAGGGCCAATGTCCATAATACGCCAACCGGGTTCAACCTGGTTGCTAGCAACGACCCTCGTGTTCGCCTCGGCTTCAAAGCGATCAGCGACGACAACATCAATGGGTAGTAGCAGTTCCAATTCACGTTGACGCGCTTTCGACATGAGATCGCGGGCAGTATCAACCTTGCCCTCCTCAAAGAGCGAATCGCCGATTTCGTAGCCTTGCGCCTTGAGGAAAGTATTAGCCATGCCTCCACCAATCAGGAGCTTATCAACCATGCCGATCAGTCGCTCTAACACCATGATCTTATCGGAGACTTTCGCACCGCCGACGATGGATACAAAAGGCCGCTGAGGATGTTCCAGCGCAGAGCCCAGGTAGTTGATCTCTTTCTCCATTAAGAAGCCAGAAACACCTGGGAGAGAGTGGGTGACACCTTCAGTCGAGGCATGGGCGCGATGTGCAGAACCAAAGGCATCGTTGACATAGATTTCACCGAGGGAGGCAAGCTGCCCGGCGAACTGAGGATCGTTCTTCTCCTCTTCTGTATGGAAGCGGAGGTTCTCTAGCAGGAGGACCTGTCCTGGCTGGAGCGCTTGTGCTTGAGCCTCGACTTGAGGACCAATACAATCTGGTGCCATCTGGACGGGCCTACCCAGGAGTTCGCTCAGGCGTTGTGCTGCCGGGGCCAGGCTATATTTCTTATTCACCTCTCCCTTTGGTCGGCCAAGGTGTGACATGAGGATGACAGCCGCTCCGTTATCCAATAAGTACTGTATGGTGGGAAGCGATGCGCGGATGCGTGTATCGTCCGTAATATGTCGCTCTGCATCTAATGGCACGTTGAAATCAACGCGCACCAGCACCCGCTTTCCCGCGACATCGATATCGCGAACTGTTTTCTTATTCATACAATTTGTCCCAACTACCTGCTACATCCAGGTACTGCAAGAGGTGTCCCTAAAAGCCTTTTTCCGCGAGGAAATGGACGAGATCGGCAACGCGGCAGGAGTAGCCCCACTCGTTGTCATACCAGGCGACAACCTTGACCATATTCCCGCCAACGACCATCGTCGTAAGGCCATCAATGATCGAGGAGTGGTCGTCACCCCGGAAATCAGTAGAAACAAGCGGTTCTTCTGTATATTCGAGAATGCCCTTGAGAGAACCAGCGGCAGCCTGCTTGTACGCGTCGTTCACAGCTTCTTTCGTGGCTTCCTTGCGCACATTGGCCACAAAATCGACAACTGAGACGGTAACTGTCGGCACGCGCAGTGACATGCCATCGAAGCGTCCCTTGAGTTCGGGAATGACCAGTGCAAGCGCGCGAGCAGCTCCTGTCGTAGTAGGGATGATGTTGGCACCGGCAGTTCGAGCACGCCGCAGGTCTTTATGCACCTGGTCCAGGATGCGTTGGTCGTTCGTGTACGAGTGGATGGTGTTCATCAGGCCTCTCTCAATACCAAAAGTATCGTTGAGTACCTTCGCGGCAGGAGCCAGGCAGTTGGTCGTGCAGGAAGCGTTAGAAATAATGTTGTGCGTGCGCGGATCATACACATTTTCATTGACTCCAAGCACAAGGGTAATGTCTTCACCTTGGGCAGGGGCAGAGATAATGACTTTTTTCGCACCACCTCGCAGATGCGCTGCCGCTTTGCTGGCATCCGTAAAGAGACCGGTAGATTCGAGGACAAGTTCTACACCTAAATCACCCCAGGGAATTTGTGCCGGGTCACGTTGTGAAATGACTTTGATGGTGTGCCCATTGACGATGAGAGCGTCAGGAGTCGTCTCAATTTCGCCTGGAAAGCGACCATAGGTGGAGTCATATTTTAAGAGATGGGCATTCGTCTTCGTATCAGTCAGATCGTTCACAGCAACAACTTCGAGATCGCGCGGATGGCGTTCCATCATTGCTTTGAGCGACTGGCGACCGATGCGTCCGAAACCGTTAATGCCTACGCGAGTAACCATAGAAGAATCCTCCTTTTGTGCTATCATTTTCTATAGAGGAGTAAACTCCCCATGTGCAAGCGTTGGTTAGACAGCCAAGCGTACCAATTGATTGTAAACCGGATACTATCCACGAATCAAAGCTAAGATCTCGTCACGCCTCTGCTCCATCAAGGTCCTCGTCTTTGCCTCCACGTTCACTCGTAGGAGGGGTTCTGTGTTGGATGACCGCACATTGAACCACCAGTCACCATAGTCGAACGTCAGGCCATCCAGGTGATCGACGGATTCTGCCTCCCTGCTATACCGCTCCTCTAACGCTTGGAGCCTGCCCTGGACATCGCTAACCCTGCTGTTGATTTCGCCACTGCGCACCCACTGATCGAGGGGTTTGAGCAACTCGGAGAGGGGCTGATCTGCCATCGAAAGGAGTTCCAGCGTGAGGAGCACGGCAATCAGACCCGAATCGGCATACCAATTGTCACGGAAGTAGAAGTGACCGGAGTGTTCACCACCGAAGATAGCATTCCGTTGGCGCATCTCGGCCTTGATATAGGAATGCCCGACGCGAGTACGCACCGCTTTGCCACCTAGTTTTTCGATGAGCGTCGGCACGCTCTTAGAGACGATCAGGTTGTAGAGGATGGTTGACCCGGGCTGCTTGCGCAGCAGACTGTTGGCGACGATCGCCGTCACCATAGAGCCATCCACTAGATCGCCATGTTCGTCCACGGGAAACATGCGATCAGCATCACCATCGAAGGCAGCTCCCAGATCGGCCCCGACCTCGCGCACCTTCTGTTGCACGTCAATCATGTTCTCAGGCTCGATGGGACTGGCTGGATGATGAGGGAAGCTGCCGTCTAGTTCAAAGTAGAGCGGCACCAGCTCGCAGGGTAGATGCGTAAACACACGAGGCAGCACCAGCCCCGCCATGCCATTGCCCGCATCGATCACCACCTTGAGTGGCTTCACCTTGTTCACGTCAATGAACGAGAGGACATGCTTGACATAGGCATCAATGATCTCGTGTTTCCTCACCTGCCCGGTGTGAACAGGTGTGGGAAAGTCTCCTCGGACCGCCAGGTCGCGAATAGCATCCAGACCCGAGTCCAGGCTGATGGGGAAGGCCTTGGCACGACAGAACTTCATGCCATTATACTGCCCTGGATTGTGCGATGCGGTAATCATCACCCCGGCTGGATAGTCGAATGCCCCTACGGCAAAGTACAGTCCATCGGTTGTAACCATACCCAGGTCTATCGCGTTTGTGCCCTGATCAATGATACCACGGAGCAGGGCAGCGGCCAATTGCGGTGATGAAAGCCGCATATCGCGACCCACGGCAATCTGCGGCACGTCCAGGTAGTGAGCGGCAGCACGGCCAATACGATAGGCGACTTCGTCTGTGAGATTCTCGCCAGCGATGCCGCGCACATCATAGGCTTTGAATAGAGTCGGATCAACAGGAACAGGTTCAGTATTCATCTCCAATTCCTTAAATAATGGGGTCACGAGATCAGCTTGACTTTTTTGAAGAACTAGAACGGCTCGGAAAGCCGCTTCAAAGACATTGCAAGTTCCTTCTTCTCAGCATGTTCACTGCTTGATGGAGTGTCACACCGGTCTCTCTGAGGAGTGTAGCTGACAACAGGGGAACAAGACAGTACCCAAAAGGAGTAATTCCTGGGTGATTTTTGCCGGGGAAACACCTTGAACCTCGAGAGCTAGGGCAAGCAGCAGCAGGATTTCGACCACGCTGTGCATCCGCAAGTTGGCCTCCGCACTTCCTCTGGCCTCTTGACCAATTGCACGACCTCTTCATAGGTAGCGGCAGCCTGCTTGAACCCCCCTGGAGAACCTGGAGCCGGG
>Ga0209234_1001005_pt1 | contig 10434 bp, 12 predicted proteins | sample GraSoi013_1_20cm_2_FD_185816 | JGI IMG/M metagenome (GOLD analysis project Ga0209234, IMG submission 185816) | Grasslands soil microbial communities from the Angelo Coastal Reserve, California, USA - Sample 08_20_2013_1_20cm (SPAdes) (version 2) | ecosystem: Environmental > Terrestrial > Soil >... | reverse complement strand
CACCGGGGTCATTCTTGGTTTTCGAGTCGCGCTGATCATGGACGTTCGAACTGACACCGTCGCGGAATTCGAGTTCGGAAAAACCGTTCAGCCAAGTTTCATTTCGTTAGTCAACATTTTCGCTTCATCTGCCGCGCCCTAGCTGCGTGGAGACCGGTCGTTTTTCCTTCATCTGTAGAGGTAGCCGTGTCGGCTGCAATCGCCAAATGGCCGTAGGCAAGCGCACCTTGCGCCAGAGGCAACGGAAGAGCCAGGGACGCCTGCCACCGCAAGCGCCCATTGCCGAGAAATTACTAGAAAAAAGTATTGACGGAGTCATGACACTTCGAATAAAAGCGCTTCAGAAGACCAAAATTCCCGGGAACGGTCCGGAGCTCCACTCATTAACCTCCTCTCCTTCCCTCCCAGGACAACGAAGCTCCACCTATGAAAAAGAACTCCACCTCTCAATCTGCCTTTTTTAATCTACGCGTCCTGGTTGCTTCTCTCCTTTGTCTGACGGGCGTCTTTGTGGCGCTTGGCGCAACCAGTATTAATTCAAATCCGTCCAAGGCCCAAACTGCGACGCAGACGCAACATGGACCAGCCGCGCCAGCTGCAGCGAACCAGCCTGGTGGACCGGCGGTTGCGCCGCTAGTCGGGCCGGTCATTCTAAATAGAGATTTGCGAGATCTCCCCTACATCGCGCCGAATCCAGAAGTCGAAGAGAAGCGGCTGACGCGCTATCCGCACCCGGAAATTCCATTACCTGCCGGGCCAAATCCCTCGGAGTTCGAGCGGTTCAAGTCGTTGCTGAAGCAAATCATACCACCCACGCCAATGATGCCGGGGCCGATTTTGACTTTTGATGGCATGAATTCCGCCCAAAGCGGGTGTCTGTGTTTGCCGCCCGATACTGATGGTGATGTCGGCCCGAATCATTACGTGCAATCGGTCAATAGCTCGATCAAGATTTTCGATAAAAATGGCAATCCGCTCAACGGCCCCAACGGGACGACCTATAACTCTTTCTTCCTAACCTTGGCAGGTACGCCTTGTTCGGGCTTCAACAACGGCGACGGGTTTGTATTCTACGATCACGTCGCTAATCGCTGGGTCGTAAGCGATTTTGCCTTTCCCGGATCGCTTCCAGGCGCAGGACCGTTCTACCAATGCATCGGCGTTTCCCAAACCGGCGACCCGGTCAGCGGTGGCTGGTTCCTTTATGCCATCCAGCATGATCCGGCTAACCCGACGTGGATCGGCGATTACCCAAAGTTGGCCCTGTGGCCCAACGCCTACTATCTCACGGTTAACTTGTTCGATGGTGTTACTCTTGGCTTCCAAGGCGTGCGCGCGTTCGCGCTTGACCGCGCCTCAATGCTCGCTGGTGGTCCTGCTAACACGATCGCTTTCAACATCACTCCGGCTGGTTTAGGCGATTCGTATAGTCTGGTTCCTGCTGGTTTTCGTACCGGTAATTCGCCACCTGCGGGCAGAGACGAATTCTTGTTGTCTGTGGATAGCCCGGCTACCGGCGGTGTGACTCTCACCCAAGTACACGGCTGGAAATTTCACGTCGATTTTGCCGTTCCGGGAAATTCCACCCTTGGTGTCGGTGCCAATCACACCCCGAACGCCAATATTACAGTCAACGGCTTCGTGGATGCCTTCACCACGACTACGCTCCTTGTGCCGCAGAATGGGACAACGGCAAAATTGGATACCCTGGGCGATAAAATCATGACGCCCGCGGTATATCAAAATCGCTCAGGGGCGGAATCGCTCTGGGCCAGCCAGACGGTGCTCCTGAATTACCCTAATGGGCCGACCGCCGTCCGCTGGTATCAATTCAATGTAACCGGCGGGAATTTTCCAGCCACACCGGTGCAGCAACAAAGCTGGAACAACGGCAACGATGGTCTATGGCGCTGGATGCCTAGCATCGCCGTGGACCAAAACGGGAACATGGCCATCGGATATTCCACCTCCAGCGCGATACAGGAACCATCCATCCGCTACGCTGGCAGACTGGCTTCAGATCCATCGAATAATCTCGGGCAGGGCGAAGGCATCATGACTGTGGGTGGTGGTCATCAGACCCATTCCAGCGGACGCTGGGGAGATTACAGCATGACGACCATCGATCCCGCCGACAATCTCACTTTCTGGCACACCAACGAATATTATCCTGTCACTAGCAGCGCTAACTGGTTTACGCGCATCGGCAAGTTCCAGTTTCCGATCAGCACGCCTACACCAACACCGACCGCGACAGCCACACCGACAGCTACGCCAACAGCTACGGTAACACCGACACCTACGGCGACACCAGGACAAACGCCCGCTGCTCCCACTGCATTGAAGGCGACCAACGAGACTGCCAGCAGTTTCACTGCGAACTGGACGAGTGTAAGCGGGGCGACCGGTTACCGGTTGGATGTATCGACGAACAGTTCGTTTACTAGTTATGTCCCGGGGTATCAGAACTTGAATGTCGGCAACACGACTAGCTACAATGTTACCGGCTTGAGTGCCAATACGTTTTATTACTACCGGTTACGAGCTTACAATGGAGGTGGCACCAGTCCCAATTCCAACGTCGTGCGGGTAAAGACGAAACCGCGCTGAAGGGATAGCGCAGGTCGGTTGCAGGTGGGCTCAAAGGGCAACGCGACCCACAGAAGCAGCGCAACGCCTTCGCGTAAAACTGGGCTTCCCGTGCTCTGCGCTCGCGTTATCCTCGCGGTGTCGCCGGCATGTCGCTCATCCTGGTCGCTCTGTTCAGAAAGTGCGCCGCGACGGGTAAAACTTCTCTGAGATCGGATAGTATCGCAGCGCGGTTTCAAGGTTCATTATTTTTAATCGATGAAAAGCTCCCGCGGTCTGGTAAACACCTCAGCAAGCTTCTATTCGTTCACCTTTTCCACTGAGTGAAGAATGATATGGTACCTCGACCACGAGAAGTTGTTGCGATCACACGCATCGCAAACGCGTATTCCTTCTCGTGTATAAGAAGCGCGTTGCATAATGTTCCCGCCGTCGTCATGGATCCAGCTACGATTTAACTGTTCTTTCCGCGCGATCGCCTCGTCCTAACCGGCCGCAAAAATCTTGCGCAGCTTCTTTTCGCGCCAGGCGAAGATCCGCTCGATACCGCGCCGGATAAAGAATCGGTGGATCAATAAATCTAAAGGCACGGCGTAACGAACATGATCGTGCACCAGCGTGCCGCCGTCCCCTTCCTCAAATCGATGCTCGTGAATCCATAACCGGTAGGGGCCACGGACTTGTTCGTCCACAAAACGCGTAGGCGGGCGCCACTCGGTGATCTTACTGCGCCAGCGCAACGGAAATCCATGAATACGCAAGCGATGATCGATCATCGCGCCTGGCCGCATCGCGATCCGGTCCAGCGTGAGCGTTCGAAAGTGCAGCCACGGCGGTGTGATTAGATCGAGGTTCTGCGCATCGGAAAAAAACGCGAAAACTTTTTCGGGAGGTTGGGGCAACCAAAGCTGCGACTCGAAATTGTGCACGCGCATTGTAGATCATTTCATCAGAGAAAGATTCCCACCTCCGGTGGTGACAATGACGAGATTCATTGCGACAAGCATCGTGTCGTAGCTCCATCCATCTGTTCCTGAGTCACCCCAGAACCCTGTGCGCCAGACGAAAATCTTCTTCTGAATCGCGCCGAGCATTATCAATATCAAAACCGCTGCAGCGAGTTGCGTGAGAACGCCAAAAATCACTCCGAGACTTCCGGCGACTTCGGCTGCGCCTAGAAAAATGGTGAAGCCTTTGCTCATTCCGATGTCCTTGCTTCGCGCCCGGCTCACTTTTGATGACGTCGCAGATAGCTCACTCCCATCGGTAGCCACGTCTTGCCGTCGTCATTGGAAATTTCAGCGCGGACAACAATGGAGTCGCGTTGGCCAGCGCTTGTTGTCGACCAACGCTGAAGCGCACCGGATTGATCGTGCCCGCTCAGCACAAAGCTGCCATTCACTTCGCCACCGGTCATGATCATCGTCATGCCTTCCGCCGGATATATCCAAACTGCCGTCCAACGCTGATGCTTGAGGTCGTAAAAATTAATCGTGGTACCGAAGGGCCGTAAGTCCTTTCTGTCCGAGTTCGAACTCCAGATCTCTTGAAGAGCTTTGCCGCCGAGGATCCAGGCGTAGTGCACCTGGCCTTGATTGGTCTTTGGGTTTCCCTTTTTGTCGGAGTATTCATAGCGCACGTCCCACGTGCCGATGAGTTGATCGAACAACGCGTTTCGCGGAATCTCCGCACTCGATTTCACGGGATTCTCAATCGCGAACGCGCCTGCGTTGCATAGTAACGAAATGAGAAGAGCTGGCGTCAGTCGTTGCATGATTTGATTGCTCCTCGTGTTCAGGGTTGGTCTGCGCCAAGAATTATTTCGCGCACGATCGCACGACGCGGCAATGAAGAGGGTGTCTCGTTGACAAACTCGTTAATGTAGAGCCGTTGCGCCCACGGATGACTAACGATCCCATTGGGAAAAGACAGCCGGGCCTTTGTATCTGCTCCATCCACGATCCCGCGCTCGCCATTGCCGAGAATCCGCCTGGCTGTGCCATCGAGCATGACCTCGTAAATTTCGTGCGATTGAGACGCGGTGACGTAAAACCGATCCTTTTGATTGAAGCATAAATGCCCCAGGCCCTTTGCGGATATGGTCGTGAAGAGCGCGACAGCACCTTGCGAATCGATCTTCAGCATCTTGTTGTCTCTATAGTTGACGACATAAAGGTTTCCCTCCCGATCGAACGAAATTCCGTTTGGGCAGTTGAAAAGATCGCTCTTTGCGAATGACGAAACGGTCCCGTCCTTCGCAATCTTTGAAATCGAATTTCCGCGGCAATTCGCGACGAAGACATCACCCGTCTGCTTGTTGATTGCGATTCCGACCGGGCCGCTCAGGCCGATGGTCGCGAATGGCTGCGCCTGACCTTTTCGATCGATTTTAGTGATCGAGTCGCCGTAGAAATTCGATTGCAAGAGATTGCCTTCATGGTCGATCGCGTTGCCGGACGCGCCGTAAAGGCCTGATGCAAATATGTCACGCTTGCCTTCGGGCGTAATTTTCCAAACGATCTCGCCGAAGTCAGCGACATAGATATTCCCGAGCGCATCGACCGTTACGCCTCCAGTGCTGTGGCCCTCAATCACTTTAGTGAGCGCATGGATTTTCGTCTCCGCGTGTGCAGAAACAGCCACAAAAAACAGCCCGAACACGAACAGTAGCGCCCGGCTGCGGTTAAAATAAAAAAATGCCGACAATCTCATCAGCGTGCGTAGTTGTTCAGACTTTTTGTTAATCATGAGATCTCCTCAGGGTGGTCTCCAAATGCTTGAGTACCGCGTCCAGCGGTTCGCGTGATTGCTGCGCTTTGGCCATGGCTTGCGCACCTTCAATCGCTGCGACGATGTACAAGGCCAATTGTCGCGCGCTTTTGAACCCGGTCTGCGCTTCCAGATCAGATTGGGAACGCATTGCCTTTGCCCATTCATCCTGCCAGCGATCGAAGAGTGCGGATAAGGAGCTCTGGATTTGTCGATCTTGCAGAGCCAGCTCGCTGGAAAGATTGTTAATTGGGCAACCGGTGAGCAGGTCATCGGTTGATCCTTGCGTGCGAAGATTTCGAATGACTTGACGAATTGCGTCAAGTGGCTTTGGCGCATCGACAACGGGATCGATCATCCGGCGATTGAATTTCGGGGCGACGATTTCTTTGATGACGGCGAGAGCGATCTCCTTTTTCGAGCCGAAATGATGATGAAACGAACCTTTAGTAGCTCTGGCTGCTTTCAAAATCTGGTCGATGCCAGTCGCGTTGTAACCGTTGTTATGAAATAACTCGGCCGCAGTGGCGATGATCCTGTCACGCACACTGTCCGGTCTATCTCCAGTTCTTTGGCGTATTTTCATTATTGCCATGCTGGAAACCAGCGGAGACGAGACCGCGGCGTTGGTTCCAGAACCAGTAGCTCTGGTGTATCACGAAGCAATTTCTCCGACGCCAATGTTTCCCCCACTCGCTGAGCGGCGGCAGTAAAGCTCTCTTTCAAGCTCTCCTCATCTCTCAAGATTCCGAGCCAAACGAGAAAAGGTCCATCGTTGCGCACAGGAAGCTGTGGAAAGTTATTCGGCGTATCGAGCGTGACGAGGATGCCCGCTTCGCGCACGCCCGGCACACGATAGGATGAAAATGCCCTTCTCAGCTTTGCGCTCAAGATCTCATCGGGCTGATTCTTCAAGGAAAGGATTTGGGCAACGGCAATTCCCATCACGCCATTTTTCTCCGTCACGGGATCGACCGCCGGGAGAACCGTTACCTCGGTGTCGGGAGCGAGCGGCCGGAGCAGAAGAACGTTATCGCTGTCCTTCATTAATGAATTCATCTTCAAACTGTGTTCACGCCAAAGAGGGCCGAAATAGAAAGCACCGTTAACAATCGGGCGGTCGAACCTGGTATGGAATCCGCGCAACCAGACAAAACCCGAAGCATTTCCGCGTTCACGGAATTGCCCGAGCGCCAGAGCGCCCAATTGTTCGAACGCTTCCGGGAAGTAAGCTTCAAAATATCTGATGAAATTTTCCCGTTCCCCTTCCTTTATTGTGTAACGACGGAACTCTATGACTTGGAAACTCGACAGGGGATTGGTGTCCTTCATAATTTGATTTGCAGGTTGCCTTTGCTCCGCTGGGGTTAATCCGACCGCGGCGTGTACAAGGCAAAAGCTGATCGGTCCCAACCGGACAACCGGAAAACTCCAGGCTTTCATTGAGTATCCATTATAGACTGACTGGTCTGTCTGTAAAGAAGTTTTTGGCATTTCGGCTCCCTATTTGTTCTTGCGTGGAAGCGAGCCTGTTAGACCTATTGGCAACGCCGGGCAACTAAACGCTTCAAGCGCTCGCCGAGGTGAACGTGCCGGCCAGTAGGGTCGTTTCTTCCTGTGCGCCTGCACCTTTGAAACTCGGGCGTTACCCACACTTCCTCGCTGCTACCGTCGCAGCTTTACCTTGATCACTCGCACTGCCTCGTGCTCGCGCCAGCTACCCTAGCTGCTTTGCCGTCTACCCGCGCGATTCCCGATCGCGACGTGTTCTATGTCACTCATCCCATTCGCTCCATTCCAATCGAGTCAAGAATGACGTCTCGCAAGAGCTGCCCTGTTCGTGCACAAAACGCCCGTTGCAGTAACGTCACCTGCGTCGTCATGGATCCGGCTACTTTTTTTTACTGAGCTGAAGCGGCCGCCGCTCACTTCATCACAGAGAAATTCCCACCTCCGGTGGTGACGATCACGAGACTCATTACGATAAGCATCGTGTCGTAACTCCATCCATTTGTTCCTGAGTCCCCCCAGAAGCCTGTGCGCCAGACGAAAATCTTCTTCTGAATCGCGCCGAGCAGGATCAATATCAAAGCCGCCGCAGCAAGTTGCGTGAGAACGCCAAAAATTACTCCCAGACTTCCGGCGACTTCGGCCGCGCCTAGAAAAATAGTGAAGCCTTTGCTCATTCCGATGTCTTTGCTTCGCGCGTCGGGATCCTTGAGGTCATTCCAGCCACTGGTGAAGAACACAATGCCAACTATGACGCGCAAAAGAAGAAGCGCGACATCAGTGAACTGGGCTAATTGGGGAAACATCATGCAGTGATGATTTCGATGTCGATTTTGTAGCATCAACCGCGGCTATTGGGCAAGAATTTGCGTTACTTGCTCTCGTGACGACGCCGGCCGCACCTCGCCGAACTTTCACAACGGCGCGCCCTCTGCGCCACCGGGGTCAGCGACCCCGGCTACAGGGTCTCGAGGCGTTCGTGGTTTCGTGTGGACGAATCGCTGATGCTATACGTGATTCACGTATAGCATCGATTCCCGCCAATGAACCCTGGGGCGCGGGCTAGGCACGAATGGCTTTTTCGATTGCGGTTCGCGCAAAGCCGCGTGGCGCAGCTCGACCTTGCTCCCACTCTTGCAGTGTTCGCTTCGAGATTTGTAATTTCAACGCCGCCTCGCTTTGCGAGAGATTATTCCGCTCGCGCCAGGCTCGCAGTCTTCGTGGAAACGCACCGGGTGCGAACCTCTGATGCCGCACGTGACCGGGGAGCGTCCCGAAAGCCATTTTGAGATGCTATACGGGACTCACGTATAGCATCAAGGCTGCGGGATAAGATGATTGACTCGATCCTCCCGGTTCTCGGGCGGTGCCCAACGCTTCGCATTGTCTATGTCGCACCGCTTCCGCGGGCTCACTTGACTCGACTGCATCCCGCATTCTCGCCCTTTGGGCTGCCCGTCCATCTCATCGCGTCCCCCGCATTCGATTCGTGCGGCTCCAGTTCGTTCAGGCAGGCGGACTGCCGATGGCGCTGCCTTGGGCGCCGGTTCGGAACTGGTCGTCCTTGTTTTTGAACAGGATGTTGAACGTGGTGAGCGATCCGTAACAGCGGGTAATATACTGTTGCAGGTCGAACTTGTCCGCATCGCTCAGTTTGTCGCTTGCGTTCACCTTCTGCTCGAGAACTCGCAGATTATTCCGAATCATGACGATTTTGTGGAAGAATGTCTCGAGCGGGACTTCTTTCGGTTGAAGCGAACTGTCCGCCGACTGCATGACCAGCGTCCCGCGCTGCCATCGAGTCGCCAGACCTTCTACGAGCACATCCTTTTGTTCCAGCCCGAGCGCTTCGACTACAGCGTGAGCAGTATCGCGGATCAGATTCGCAAGCGGCATCTCTAGCTCGCTCAAAGTAGCAGTTGCTTCCGCCGGTTGCAGATCGCTAGATGCCGGCGCAATTGTCCGCGGCGCGTCGTCAAACGCGATGTCCGCGGTTTGCTCGGTTAGCGCTCTCACCGTCCCGACCCCGTATTGCGGGTGGCGCAGCTTCATCCCGATATGGAGCGTCTCGATGTTCATGTTGCTCTCGAAGCCTGCGATATCGTCAATGAAAGCGCAATGCTGGTGCTCATCGTCTTCGCCCTCTCGGGCTTGCCCATCTCAATTCCCATTGGCTGCATTGATTGACTCGACTGCATCCCGCATTCTCGCCCTTCGGGCTGCCCGTCCATCTCATCGCGTCCCCGCATTTCGATTCATTCGCTTTTTGTTCCGTCATTTGTTTGGTTAATCGAAAAGCTCACGCACTTTCACCAATACCTCGTCAAGTTTCACCGTGTTCACCTTTCCAACCGATTTAAGAATGACGCGGTAATCAACTGTGAAAAGTCGTTGCGGACGAATGAAGCCTTGTTGGGTGAATTGTCCGTGTTCGAAATCGGTACCATCCAGCGGAACGGCGAAAGCATCGAAGTGCGCCCGGCTGGTAATCTGGCAGAGAATCAAATCCTGGCCTGGAAGATCCTCTATCACCAAAGCGGGCCGGTGCTTTCCGCCGGCGACATCGGTCCGCGGAAACGGTATGACAACGACTTCGCCGGCTACAGGTTTGACCACGCGGCATCCTCTTGTGGTGAGTTCCAATCCAGCGCGAGAACAGATTCGCTCAGCTCGGCGCCGTTGAATGCCTCATCGCGCGCGTTCTTTTTCAGGCGCATCGTGAAGTCGTAAACCTTTCGCTGCAACTCTTCAGGCAACGAGGCGATCTCTTTGTCGATTAGTTCGCGCGTGCTCATGTTTCCATTATTACGCCAATGTGGTCCCGTTGCTAGCAATCAAAAATTCGCTTCGGCGAAGACGCCGAAAGTCCCAGCCGGACTGGCACTGCATGTAGGCCGCGTGTGCTCCCCAGAAAACAGAACGCCTCGACGCAGCGAGGCGGCTACAACAGTGGGTACTTCCTGTTTGTCTATCAGAACCGCGTTGCAGTAACCTTCCCTGCATCGCCATGGAACCGGCTACTTTTTTAACCGAGCTGAAGCGACGCAAGGTTTACAGGGTCGCGGTCGCCTACGCGATCGTGGCGTGGCTGCTGATTCAGGCAGCCTCTATTCTGTTTCCAACTTTCGAAGCGCCTCCCTGGGTGATGAAAGTGTTTGTTAGTGCAGTAATCCTTGGCTTTCCAGTCGCGCTGATCCTCGCGTGGGCATTCGAGTTGACCCCCGAAGGAATCAGACGCTCGGAAGAAATACCGCCGCGGGAGTCGAAGCCGTCAAAAGTCGGTCGCAGATGGACCGCGATCATTGTCGCCGCCGCCGTGCTCGCAGCTGCATTGCTTGCGTTTCAATTTGCGCGAACGCGAAAAGTGGCGACTGCCGAACTGCCAAAACAAACCGCGCCGGCGGCAACACTGGACAAATCGGTTGCCGTGTTGCCGTTCGAGAACCTTAGCTCGGACAAGGAGAACGCATTTTTCGCGCAGGGTATTCAGGATGAAATCATCACCACGCTCTCGAGAATCAGCGGGCTTCGCGTGATCTCGCGCACTTCTACCGTGCGCTACAGCAG
>Ga0209234_1001003_pt1 | contig 10442 bp, 14 predicted proteins | sample GraSoi013_1_20cm_2_FD_185816 | JGI IMG/M metagenome (GOLD analysis project Ga0209234, IMG submission 185816) | Grasslands soil microbial communities from the Angelo Coastal Reserve, California, USA - Sample 08_20_2013_1_20cm (SPAdes) (version 2) | ecosystem: Environmental > Terrestrial > Soil >... | reverse complement strand
CAAAGACAACGAGACTGAGTAGTCCGAGAATCATTTCACCTTCCATAAATCGATCGGTTTGCCCACGCCCTTGGGCTTGAACGGAAGCATAACATTGCGGCCCTCTCCCGCCGAGGCGTAGGCGGCGTAGAGAACTTCCTGCACGACGCGCCCCGTCTCACCGTCCGCGATCGGCTACTCCTGGCCGCGCACACACCGCGCGAAGTGTCGCATCTCCTGCGGGAATCCGTAGTTCCAGTGCTCTTCGAACACCGGATAGGTCCAGCCCTTCGTCGACGCCGCTTTCTCGACGGCGTAGCCGAATCCGACTTCGGAATATGTGGGCAAGGCGTTGCCCATGAGCAGATCAGCGTACGTCTGTCCTTTATCGCCGAACACCTCGATGCTGTCGTCCATCCCACCCGGCCGATTCCAGCTGTTCTCTACCATGCCGATGGCGCCGGTTGCGAATTCGATGATCGTGACCGCCTCATCCTCCCCCTGTGTGCGATCACGATGCACTTGCGTGGACATCTGTGAGTACACGCTCTTGATCTTCGGCTTACCGAGGAACCACCAGCAGAAGGCGATGCCATGGCAGCCGAGATCCATGACGGCGCCGCCGCCGGATTGCTCGACGTCCCAGAACCACGCCGAGTGCGGCCCCGAATGTTTCTCGCCCTGTTTTACGAGATGCACGCGGCCGAAGGCTCCTTCGTCGGCCAGCTGTTTTGCCTTCACGTACTTCGGCGTGAAAAACAGCTCTTCAGCGTACAACAGCAACACGCCCGCCTTGCGGCACGCCTCGATCATGGCATCGGCTTCTTCGAGTGTCAGACACAACGGTTTCTCGCAGACGACGTGCTTGCCGGCCTTGGCGGCGTCGATGGTCATCTGCGCGTGCAGCCGATTCGGCGCAGTGATCCAGACCAGCTCGATGTCGCGATTGCCCAAGAGGTCGCGGTAGTCGGTGTGCACGCGCGCGACGCCGTGTCGCTGCCCGAACTCCGCCGCGTTGCCTTTGGTCGGGGAAGCGACCGCGACGACCTCGACTTCATCGGGAACGGCTTTTGCCGCGCCCGCGATGCAGTCCGCCTGAAAGCGTGATCCGATGATTCCGATTTTTACTTTCGACATCCGGGCCGCCTAGTGGTGAGGATCCCACACCGCCAGGCCAACCCGCGAGTCGGCGGTACCGTAGTAGAGAAACCAGCGTCCGTGGAATGGCACTAGCCCCTCGATAAACGTCGTGCCTTGGGAGTACTGACCCGTCCGCTCGTAGCTCTCTGTCGGACGGATGAATGGAGTTTCCGAGCGCGCAACGAGCTTGATGGGATTCCGGGAATCAAACAGCGCCTGACCACCAGTGTAGACCCGCGCCGGCAATGTGGAATCGCCGTACGTCGCACTATTCCCCGCGTTGTAGAGCACTACAATGCCGGCTGCTGTGAGCAACGCCGGTGGACCGGCTTCGACCAACCACGAATCGAAGTATCCGGGACGGGGCGAGAGGACGTTGATCCATCGCCCGCCCGCATCCTCGAGCGGAGTCCAGTCGAGCAAATCATCCGACGTTGCGATATGGAGATCGGGGACGCCGAAGTACATCCAGTATTTCCCGTTTACGCGCGTCGCGATGACACGATCTCCTACGACTCGGCTGAGAATCGCTCCCGATTTGGATTCGACGCGCAGATACTTGCCGCCCGCGGCGAGGGCGAACGCCGGCCCATGCTTCGTCCAATGGACGAGGTCGCGCGACGTTGCCACCGCCAGTCGCGGGACGTCACGGTTCCATTGCGTATAGGTGAGCACATACCCACCGTGCTCCGATTCCACGATGCGCGGATCTTCGACACCTCCAGGCCACTCGTACTGCCGCTGCGCATCGGTATCGGGATATAGAACCGGACTGGCGCGACGCGTGAACCGAAGGCCATCGTTGCTCTCGGCCAACCCGAATCGCGACGTGTGCCCGCCGATCTGCTGCTCGCCGCTGACATCTTCTGCGCGGTAAAGCACGAAGACCTTCCCGTCTTTGACGACGGCGGCCGGATTGAAAGTCGCGTATTCCTCCCACGCGACTACGCTGTCCGTCATCGGCGAGTGGAAACGGGACACCTGATTCGGTGCGACGATTGGATTCACCGCAACCGGCTTTGCAAACGGGCCGAGCATCCAGGATTGCTGGAAAGGCCCGACAACGATGAGCAGCGCCGCGAGAATCATCTCCCAGAATGTATGTGCGTCTGCAGCGGCTGGCATTAATACTCCGCGGTGGACCAGCCTTTGGCCGACAGTGGTATGAGCAACATCCATATTGGGAGAACCGATGAAACCGTATGTGATCTGCCACATGATGCCGTCAGTCGATGGCCGGCTGCGCACCGACCGTTGGGATGTTCCTGCAAGTGGGCATCGTGAATACGAACGCACCGCCGACTCCTACCATGCGGACGCATGGCTCTCCGGCCGGAAGACGATGGAGGAATTCGCGACGGGACGTTCCAAAACCCCTTCACACAACGGCAAGCACATTCCTCGTAGCGACTACGTCGTTCCGAGCCGGAAACGCGGCGTGAGTTACGCCATTGTCATCGATCCCGAAGGCAAACTCCACTGGACCGACAACAACGTCGAAGGCGACCCGCTGATCGAGATCCTCGGCGAAGACGTGTCCAATAGCTTTCTCGCGTTTCTACGGGAAAAAGGCATCTCGTACATCTTCGGTGGAAAGAAGGGCTCGGAGCTGAATCTGCGGCAGGTTCTGCAAAAACTCTCGTCCAAATTCGGCATCAAGAAACTCATGCTCGAAGGCGGCGGTGAGACGAACGGCACATTCCTACATCAGGGCTTGGTCGATGAGCTGAGCATGCTGCTGACACCGGTCGCCGATGGTGGAGTTGGAGAACCGGCACTATTCGATATCGAGGCGGCGAAGCCTCGCAAAGCAGCGGCAAAGTTGCGACTCAAATCCGTCCGTCGCGCCGCCAATGGCATGCTGTGGATCAAATATCGAGTACGGAAAAACGGGCGCACTCGCTAGACGTTACCTCGCTGGCGTGAGCACGATGTTGCGAAATTCCACAGGGCCATGATCGCCCTGAATCATGAGCGGACCGGGCGCTGCTTCATCGCTGTCGAGCGCACCGCCCGTAATTCCAGGGATCTCCTGGTTTTCAATGAGTGTCTTGCCGTTCAGCACGACGGTCACCATGCGACCAACGAGGGTAATGTCGTACGCCTGCCAGTCACCCGGCCTACGCGCAGCGGCTTCGTTGGGCGGCAGAAAACCGTAGACTGCGCCGAGGTGATCCTGCGCCGGCTCGAGCGCGTCGCTATCCTCGATCTGCACCTCGTACCGCCCGCGTAGGTATACGCCGCTATTCCCTTTTGGAGGATAGCGGAACTCGATATGGAGCTTGAAGTCGTTGAAGGTTTGGCGAGTGACCAGGTTGCTGCCGGCACGCGTGTTGGTAAGCACGCGATTGACCACGCTCCAGTTTGCTCCCGGCGTTTGCCAACTCGCCAGATCCGTCCCATTGAAGAGCCGGACCGGCGCTCCCCAACGTGGCGGCGAGGTGCGCCGCAGGAGTGGCGCCCGCTTCGCGGTCCAGGTGTAGCGCTTGCCGGCAGGATCCGTCAACGAGCCAGACAACTGATCCCCTGTGAGCGCGCCCGCAACATGCACATCGCTGTCACCTTGTTCCCACTGCGGAGGAATCGAGAACTGGAACGCTGAGTCGTGGAACTCGACTTTGGAAACCGGCCGCGCACTGCCGACGACTCCAACGAAGCGCCCCACCAGGGTTCGATTGCCGGATCGCTCCACTTCCAGCCACGACGGATAGCGGTGCGATGAGTCCGTCACGGTCAGATCCCAACGGCCCACGATCGGGAACTGCTGTGCCTGGTGAGCGTGGATGGGTCCGACAAGAACGACTCCGATGGTGGCGACCAAGTAGGCTCGTCTCATCTTTTCCCCCTTATTGAGCCGGTGGACAGGAGATCCGACAAATACTGTTTCCAGATTGCCGCGATCGTGTGTGTCCCGTGTCCGCGAGTCTCGGGACTGGTCGGAAGTACGACCGCGCGACCTCGCGGCACGCGTTTGATCTCGCGCTCCAGGATGCCAAGCTCCGGCGGATTGATGAGATCGTCGGCGGAATTTACCGCAACCAACGGTGCGCGAATCTTCTCGAGATCCGGTCCGGGGTTGTAGTCCCGCGATGCCTCGACCTGATAGAGAAGGTCGTTCGCGTCTTCGGTCTTCACCGAGAGAGCAACGGCGGCGTCGAGAGTTGAATCGCTGCTCGCGAGCGTAGGCATTTGCTGCTGGCGCAGCATCGGATTGCTGCCCATCAAGAACAGCATTGCTGCAGCGGTCCGGAGACTGGGTGGCTCGGCGGCATAGTTGCCATCGCGCCAGTCGGGATCGTTGCGGATCGCGTCGATCACGATGCGGCGCCACACCCGATTCCGACCCGAAATCTGCGTGGGAAGACTCGCAAGCGGCATGAGCGCATCCATGAAATCCGGATAGCGTTCGCCCCACAGCCAGGTCTGCATGCCGCCCATCGACGTACCCATCACGAGACGCAGATGATTGATGTGAAGACCTTCGGTCAGCAGGCGGTACAGAGCCTCGACCATGTCCACGTAGCCATACCGTGGAAACCTGGCGCGCAACCCGTCACTCGGCCTGCTCGATTGACCATGCCCAATTCCGTCGGGAAGGATGATGAAGTAGCGCGAAGCATCGAGCAGTCCACCCGGCACAAACAGCACACCCGCAAACTCCGGTCGCAGGAACTGCGCCCCGCTGCCGCCGGTGCCGTGCAAAATGAGGACGGCATTGCGCACAACCCCCTGCGCGTCGCGCGCGGGCGCGCCCATGGTCCGGTAATGGATCCGCAGGTCCGCTAACTTCTCGCCCGATCTGAACGTGAAATCCTTCAGAACGAAGTCGCCCGGCGCCGGCGTGGGATACTGTGCTGCGCTGGAACGGGCGAAGGCCAGCGCCGCCGACAGGATCAGCACCCGCTTCAACATTCGGCGGCTCTCAGGGACGAGTGCTCTTGAAATCAATGGGGATCTGGATCAGCACCCGCACCGCGCGTCCCCCAATGCGAGCAGGCGTAAACAGGCAGCTCTTCATGGCCGTCACCGCCGCGCCGGACAATGAGTCGTTGGGACTCGTGACTGCTCGGACGGTCGCCGGCTCCGGACGGCCGAGTGTATCGACGACTAACTCCAGGCGCACGCGGCCCTGAACGCCTGAGTTGCGAAGTGAAGCAGGGTATTCGGGCGGCGGACAATAGACGGGGTCAGGCCCTGAATCCACCGCGGTCGCGACGGAGATGTGCGGGAGGTTCCTCGATGGGTCCGCGACAGCAGCCGGTCGCGCGGCGGCCGGACGCGGAGGCGGTGGCGGCGGTGGTGCCGAGTGGGCGCAGGCGAGCGCGCCGACGAGTGACAACACAACGGTGTATCGCATCCCGGACTCCTGACGACGAGGGCTCAGCGCGGCGGTTCTACTTTACCCTCTTTCCGTTCTCGCACCAGTAAGCGCTCCGCGAAATCGAGCCGTTCCTGCGTCTCGCTCAGCTGCCGCCGCAGCTCGCCAACCTCGGCGTCTAGGTTCTCGAACCGGGACTCGTCCGGAGCTTCCTCGTCCTCATCGCGACTCGGGCGCACGCGTTTCGCCCAGAACGCGAATCCCAGCGCAAGTAACCCGTGACCGGCAGCGTGCAACGGGTTCGGCAGCGCGTAGCCGAGGGCGATCAGGTTGAGTGCGCTCAGCCAAAAGAGGATCTGAAACTTGGTTGTGGGCTTGAGCATCAGGACCTACGCGCGACCGTCAATCCGCTTCGTGATTGCATCGGCGACCGCATCCGCGAGATCCACGATCGCTCCTGCAGCGAAGCGAAGGGCGTCGACAACTTGGAAGAGTGCCGGCTGCGACGGAGTCTCAGCGGGCGGTGGGAGGAGTGCTTCCCCCGGTGTCTCGGGTTCACGTTTGCGGGGAGTTCTTCCTTTACTCATGACTAACGCCTCGTGACAGGGTGCGCCTTCGCTACGGCGCGCTTACAAAGAAGGATTCAGTGTGTTCGGCGTGAGCTCATACATCACCCGTTCCCGCCCCCGCGCATCCATCGTCGTGCCGGCCAACACGGCGCCGATCTTTTCGACAGCCCGCCGGGAACGCCGATTGTCCGGACCAATAATGAAGATGACGCGCTGGACCGATTTGAACGCGTGCTCCAACATGAGCCGCTTCATCTCGCCGTTGTAGCGGCCGCCCCAGTAAGCGCGCGCCAGGAACGTCCAGCCGATCTCGACCACGTTACGCTCCGCGTCGTAGCCGTGAAAGCGTGACGAGCCGATGATAAGGCCCGTGGCGCGATCCACCGCTACCAGAGCGCCTCCGGAAGCGAGTGCCTCAGCAAAAAACCCCCGGAACGTGGGCTCCTGATAGCGATCGTGTTCGGGGTGCTGCTCCCAAATAAGAGGGTCCGAGGCAACTCCGAACAGCGCGTCGAAGTCGTCTGGGCGCAGCGGACGCAGTTCGAGCAGCTCGCCGCAGAGTACTGGCTGTCGATCAAACATTCCAGAATCTACGATGGCGACGCATGTTTGTCGGCGGCTCCATGACCAAACCGGATCTGGCACGTCGAACATTCCTCAAAGGCGCGTTGCTCGCCACAAGCGTCCCCCTTCTCTCGCCGCATGAGGCCTCTACCCCGGCGCGCCTCACGGTCGTCTGCGTCGGCGGACACCCGGACGATCCGGAATCGGGATGCGGCGGCACGCTGTCCTTGTATGCGGCGCGCGGGGCTGCCGTGACCGTCGTCTACCTCACCCGGGGCGAGCGCGGCATTCCCGGGAAGTCATTGGCCGATGCTGCGAGCATCCGCACCGCGGAGTGCGAGACCGCCTGCAAGATCATTGGCGCGAAGGCACTCTTCTTCGGTCAAATCGACGGTGCGACCGAGATAACCCGAGCGCACGTCGGCGCGATGACGCAGCTGCTGGCGACTATTAAACCCGATGTCGTGTTCACGCATTGGCCCGTGGATACGCATATGGATCACCAGGTCGCGAGCATGCTCACGATCCGGGCGTGGATGGAGGGGGCACTGCGAACCGCGCGGCTCTACTTCTTTGAGGTCAACAGCGGCAGTCAGACGGAAGGCTTTCTGCCGAACACCTACGTGGATATCTCGTCAGTCGTCGAGCAGAAAAAAGCGGCGCTGTTTGCGCACGTGAGCCAGGACGGGCAGGGCATCTGGCGCGAGCATCACGAGATCATCGCGCAATGGCGCGGGCGCGAGGCAGGTGTGCCAGCAGCCGAGGCGTTCGTGCATCTGAATCGGGATACCAACCTGAGCAATCTTCCAGCTACGTAGCTTGTGCGCATTGGTTAGCCTCGCGCTGTGCCTTTTCAGCACCCTCTCCGTGCAACGCCCGACATCGCACGTGCTCCTCTGGGGCGGCGATGCGGAGGGGGGCGCTCCGTTCGTCGAAGCCGATCCCGCCGATCCGTCACAGGTACGTGGCTTCGACGTAGAAGTGGCCGGCCGGATCGCCCGGGGACTCGACCGCACCAGCCGCTTCGTCCAAATCCAGTGGTCCAATATCGACCAATCCGTCGAACGCGGCGATTTCATGCTTGGCCTCTCCGGTGTCGAGGACACGCCGACCCGCCGTGCTCTTCATGCCGTGACCCTGCCCTATTTCGAATTCCGCGAAGTGCTCGCCGTACGACCGGCCGACACAATCCGCGTTCACCGCCTGCGCGATCTGCGCGGCCGCCGCGTCGCGACGCTGGGCGCGACGATCGCGTACGACCTGCTCATGAGGCTACGCGATTCCACGGGCATCATTCCCATCTCCTACGACGACGACGTGCATCCGTACGGCGACCTCGTCGCGGGGCGTGTCGATGCGGTGCTGCTCGACCACATCATCGCGCAGCGCGCCCTGCGCCGGCGCGGCGGCTCGGGAGGGGGCTTCGTGATTCTCCCTCAACCCGTCGCGGTGGGCCGCTACGTCGGGGTTCTCGCGCGCGCCGATTCCATGTTGCGCGATTCGGTGGACGCCATACTGCGCGAAGCGATGCGTGACGGATCGCTCGAGCAAATTTTCCGTCGCTGGAACGTATGGGATCCAAGCCAGAGCGTGCTCTTCGACCGGGTCCTGCGATCCGGTCGAAGCGCCATGACGACGCCGGTCGCTACTCGTGGGATCGCGCAGATCATCGCGTATCTCCCGTCTCTCGCCCGAGCGGCCGTCGTGACGGCGTTGGTCTCGGCGCTCTCCATGATGCTGGCCGTATTTGTCGGGCTCGCTCTTGCGTCGGGCCGGCTGTACGGATCCGGATGGCTGCGGGCGCTCACTGCTCTGTATATCGAGGTGATCCGCGGAACACCGCTGCTGCTGCAACTCTTCGTCATCTATTACGGGCTGGCGGGCATCGTCCGGTTGCCGGCCTTCCTCGCCGCCATTCTGGGTCTCGGCCTGAACTACGCGGCCTACGAGGCCGAGATCTATCGCGGCGCGCTCCTCGCGGTCCCGCGTGCGCAGCTCGAGGCCGGACGCACGCTTGGCTTGTCGGAACGGCAAATTCTCCGCCTTGTGCGTGGACCGCAGGCTCTGCGCTACGCGCTCGCGCCGATGACCAACGACTTCGTTGCCTTGCTCAAAGATTCCGCCCTCGTGTCCGTCATCACGGTCGTGGAGCTGACCAAGGAAACGGCGATTTACGCCACCAACGTGGGGAACTGGATCGTGCCCGGCGCGTTGTGCGCGGTCGTCTATCTGGCGATGTCGCTGCCGCTGGCCCGTCTCGCGCGCCGGCTGGAGCAGCGCTGGGGCGGACGCGCGGCATGAACCCGTTACTCGTGATCGATCGGCTCTGCGTCCGGTACGACTCGCGGGACGTCCTCCAAGCACTTTCGCTCGACGTCGCGCCGGGCGAGTTGGTGGCGTTGATGGCTCCATCCGGGGCCGGCAAGACGACGGCATTGCGGGCCGTTGCCGCGCTGCAGTCGTTCGACGAGGGCCGGATCGTAGTCGATGGATTTGCACTCATCCCGGGACCGCTACCGCCGGAGTCGCAGCTCGTACCACTGCGGCGCCGTGTGGGGCTCGTATTTCAAGGACACGCGCTGTTCGAGCATCTCAGCGCACGCGACAACGTCACGCTGGCATTGCGGCACGTCCTCGGCAAAAGTCGCAAGGATGCGGATGCGATTGCGGAGCGACTGCTGGATTCGCTGGAGGTCGGCGCACGGGCGAGCGCGTGGCCGCGTCAACTGTCGGGTGGTGAGGCGCAGCGCGTGGCGATCGCGCGCGCGTTGGCGCTGGATCCCCCGGTCGTGCTCATGGACGAGCCTACGGCGGCGCTCGATCCGGCGCGTCGCACCGCGTTGGGGACCACGTTGCGACGCCTCTGCAAACAGGGGCGCGGATTACTCGTGGCGACTCACGACGCGGAATTCGCGCGGGCGCATGCTGACCGGGTGCTCACCCTCGGGGAAGTTCGTGGATGATTGACCACGTCACGCCGAAGCGATCGCGAAGCTGGCTGAAGCGCGTCGCAAAGAACGTCTCCTGCAGCGGCATATAGACCTCACCGCCCTCCGCAAGAACGTTGTGGACGCGCTCGGCTTCTGCCGTAGAATCCAGAGCAAGGTACATGTAGACGCTGCGGATTTTCCCAAAGACTGAAGGCGGGACGTCATTTCCGATCAACACCGTGTCCGCGATGTTCATTCGCGCATGGATGATCGCCTTCCCAGCCCCATTGGCCGCGCCGGGCGCCTGACTTTGATTCATCATCATCGTGATCTTGCCGCCGAGATGCTTCTCATAGAAGCGAAATGCCGCTTCGCAGTTCCCGCCAAAATTCAGTTGGACATAGAGCTTCATCGACGTAGCAGCCTCAAGCGTACTTCACATAGACGGTTCTGCGGGGTGGGAGCGCGCATAACTCCTTCATGCCGATCTTCGTCGCAATGGTTCGCGCGCCTTCGTTATGGTCATCGATGCAGGCGATGACGCGGTCGACCTTGGCGGTGTCGAACGCCCAGCTGAGAATCAATTCGCACGCGCGCTTTGCGAGTCCTCGCCGTTGGGCTTCGGATCGCAGCGCGCATAAGACTTCGAAGTCTTTTCCCTCGAACGCCTGCGATCGGATCAATCCGCCGATTCCGATCGGGACCTGTCCTTCCATGACCGCAAACAGCCGCTGCTTATCGTCCTGCTCCGGCTCGGGCAGCGGTCCGACAAACTCCCAGACGTCATCCTGCAGTTGCAGCGAGCGCAGCAGGGCATCATGAGACGCGTTTAGGGGCAGCAGCTCCATTGCTCAAGTCCGAATAGTGATGGGCGGAATTTAGCTGCTCCCTAAAAGTTCGGAATCGGCGGTTTGGGGGGCTCGGGAGAACGAGGAATCTTTG
>Ga0209234_1000997_pt1 | contig 10452 bp, 11 predicted proteins | sample GraSoi013_1_20cm_2_FD_185816 | JGI IMG/M metagenome (GOLD analysis project Ga0209234, IMG submission 185816) | Grasslands soil microbial communities from the Angelo Coastal Reserve, California, USA - Sample 08_20_2013_1_20cm (SPAdes) (version 2) | ecosystem: Environmental > Terrestrial > Soil >... | reverse complement strand
TCTAGACGAGCGAGCGATACACGGCCAAGACGCCGGCGGCCATGGACGAGGCGGTGAAGCGCGAGGAAAGGGGGATGGGGGACGGGTGGTCCAGGGCCTGGACCACTGTGCGCGCGAGGGCGTCGGCGTCGCCCACGGGAACGAGCCAGGGCTCTGGTACCATCTCCGGGAGGCCGCCGGCGCGCGTGGCGACCACGGGCTTGCCGAGCGCCAGCGCGTGCAGCACGACGCTCCCTAACCCCTCCTCCTTCGACGACATCACGAGCACGTCGGCTTCGGCGATGAGGGCGTCGGCAGCGGCGACGTGCCCCAGCAGGTGCACGCGGTCCGCGAGGCCGAGCTGGGCCAGCCCGGCCTCGAGCGAGCCGCGCAGCTCGCCCTCGCCGGCGATGACCCAATGCAGATCGGCGCGGCCCGCTCGCGCCGCGAGCGCGGCCCGGATCAGCGTGTGCTGGTCTTTATGATCGACCAGAGCGGCGACGTTGGCGGCGAGCGGCGTGCCCGGCGACAGGCCGAGGCGGGCTCGCACGTTGAGCGGTGTGCGAGCGGCGCGTCGTACCTCGTCGGGATCGATGCCGGATGCGACGACCGTGATATCGCGCGGTGCGATCCCATCGGCCACGAGCACCGCCCGGACGGCTTCCGAAATGGCGATGACGCGGTCGGCCCGGTGCCACACACTGCGCGGGCGCACGTGGAAGTCCACGCGCCGCGTGGCGACGAGCGCCGGGTCGCCGGGGCCGGGGGCCCCCCCCCGTCCGGACAGGCGGCGCATCCAGTACGCGAGCTGCAGCGCGTGACTGTCGTGCGCGTGGAGCACGTCGGGAGCGAAGTCGGCCGCTTCGCGATACAGCCGCCACAGGGCGCGGGGGTCGAGCGACGGCCCCCAGGGCACTTCCCGCACGGTCGCGCCCTGCTCCGTCACCCGGCGCGCGAGCTCACTCTCACGCCTGGTCACGAGCCGTTGCACCACCCCCTCGGCCCCGGTGAGCTCGCGGGTGAGGAGCCGAACCTGGTTCTGACCGCCTCGGTACTCCCGGCCCGAGTCGATGTGCAGGACGCGCACGTCCGCTCAGACCGGCTGTTTCGCGGCGTGCCCGAGCGCGGCGCGCAGCTCGGCGAGCGTGAACGGCTTGTGGAGGTAGGGTCGACCCAGCCCGTCGAGGAATTGCAGCGTGTCACCGCGTACCGTGTCGCCGGTGGCGAAGATGATGCGCTCGGCCACCCGCGGATCCTGCCGCACCAGCTTCATGTACATGTCGCGCCCGGACAGGTGCGGCATCCGCAGGTCGCAGATGATGACGTCGAAGGGACCGGCCAGGGCACGCTCCAGGGCGTACGCGCCGTCGCTCGCCACTTCAACCGTGTGGCCCCAGCTCTCGAGCGTGGCGCGCATGTAATGAAGGATGTGCGGCTCGTCGTCAACCACGAGGATGTGCAACGGCTTCGACTCGCCCCGCGGCGCCGGCGCCGGCTCCGGGCGCACGGCCGGAACGCCCACGGGCAGCTCGACCGTGAACGTCGCTCCGCTGCCCGGACGGCTCTCCAGGGTGATGCGACCTCCATGCTCCTTCAGAATGCCCTGGCAGATCGACAGGCCGAGCCCGGTGCCCTCGCCCTCCGGCTTGGTCGTGAAGAACGGCTCGAACACTCGGGCGGCGACGTCGTCCGGGATCCCGGGCCCCGAGTCGGTCACGCTCACCGCGATGACGTCGTGCACGCGCTTGACCGTGATCCAGATCCGGCCGGAGGGAGCGTCGCTCGTGATGGCCTGGCAGGCGTTGTTGATCAGGTTCACGAACACCTGCTTGATCTGGTTCGCGTTCACTTCGACCTCGGGGAGGCCGGCCTCGACATCCAGCGTGGCCTCGACCTTGTCCGCCATCAGCTGGTTGCGCAGCAGCACCAGCGTGGAGTCCAGCAACTGCTTGATCGGCTGGCGCGCCCGCTCGCCCTCCTGGCTGCGGGCGAACGACAGCAGGTTCTTGACGATCGTGGCCGCCCGCTCCGCCTCCTGGCGGATCACCTGGAGTGGCTCCTCCAGCGACGGCGGCACCCCCGACTCGGCCAGGAAGTCGCTGAACCCCACGACGGAGGCGAGGGGGTTGTTGAGGTCGTGCGCGACGCCCGCGATGAGTTGACCGATCGCCGACATTTTCTCAGACTGTATGAGCTGCTCCTGGAGCCGCCGCCGGTCCGTCTGGTCTTCGAACACGAGCACCGCCGAGCCGGGCTCGGCCATCGGGATGACCGTGAGCAGCAGCACCCGCTCGCCGGCGCGGATCTCGACCGCAGTCGCGGACGGCTCGGCGACGGCCCGCGCGACCGGGTCGGACCAGGTCGGCGGCAGCAGCCCTAGCCAGGAGCGACCGGGAATCGCGGTGACGGCCGTCTGGATCAGCTCGGCGAACACGCGGTTGGCCCGGCGCACGGTGCCGTGGGCGTCCACGATGCAGATCGCCTGTGAGATGGCGTCCACGGTCTTCTCCCACTCGCGCTTGGCGGACGACAGGAGCTCGACCAGGCGCGCGTTCTCGAGGGCGATCGCGCCCTGGGCGAGGACCAGCGACACCAGCGTGAGCTCCGGCTCGCCCAGCGCGCCGGCCCGCTCACGCGAGAGCGAGACCGCTCCCATGGCGCGACCAGTCGCGACCAGCGGCGCGCCGAGCCACGATCGGGGCGCGTCGCGGGCGAGGAGGTCGGCTCCGCGGCGGCGGGCCTCCTCACGGACGTCCCGCGGGAACGCGAGGGGCCCGCGCCGCAGGGCGAGCTGCAGCAGGGGGTCGTCGGTCCGCGCCGGCACGGCGTTGGTGTCGTAGGTCACCGCGAGCCGGTTCGTTTCCGCGTCTAGTACGACGATCGACAGGCGGTCGGGTTTGAGCAGCTCGCCGAGGGCCCGCGCCACCAGCTCGATCACGCTGGCGGGCCGGAACGCTCCCGCGAGCTCCTGGGCGAGCATCGTGAGGCGCGGCAGCAACTCGACGCCGGGGCGTGGGGTAGCAGCCCTAGAGGGAGGTCTGGGCATGATCCTGGCGAACGTCCGCGGGCGTCTGCGGATTCAGGACTTCCGGCTCGTCGCGCTCGCCCTGGCGCGAGGCGACGCGGCGCGGCGCGCTCGCTATGAGCGATTGCTGCTGGAGCAGGGCCCCGACCCGCTGCTCGACGAGCCCGGTCTGCTCGAGGCGTTGCTGGCCCTGCGCACGCTCGCGGTCCCGTCGCCGCCGCTGTTCGCGTACGTGGCGGTGCGGCACACGCTGCGCGCCGCGGCGATCGACGACCGTGAGCTGGCGGACTATCTGGCCGCCCTGGTGCTCGAGTTCGGCGATCACGACCGGCACACGCGCATCCGCCGGACCGACGACGAGAGCTACGAGTACCTCGTCGACATCGTGGAGGACCTCACCGGACTCGACGACGCCGGAGAGCGGGGACTGCTGCTGCGCGTGCATCTCGGCAATTACAGCCTCTGGTTCGCCGGCCTGTTCCCGGATTTCATCGAAGCGCGGCGCACCCGCAAGGGCGGGCCCGACCTGCCGTACTACGACGAGCTGGGCCGGCAGGGCTATCGGCTCGCCTCACAGCACCGGCTCGCCGAGCGCTTCGGCGTCGCCAGCATCTACCGCACCGCGGCAGAGCGGTTCCCGACGCTGCGGGTCGCGTTCAATCGACTGAGCGACCGGGTGTTCTTCCGCAACGCCACCTCGCCGGAGAAGATACTGCGGAATCTTTGACCGGTAGGGGCCCAGCATGCTGCGCCCCTACATCGGGATTCGCTACTCATCCAGAAATTTCGTCGGCAGCGTCGTCGCGGCCTCCACGAGCTGCTCGGCCGACTTCACGAACCGCACCACGATCGGCAGCGAGCCCTTGAGGGTCAGCTTGCGTTGCATGATCCCGGCGATGGGGCCGAGCTCCTTGCGGATCACGCGCTTCCAGTGCGCATAGTCGCCCGCGATGACGAACGCCGCCCGCTCGGCCTCACCCTGTGATACGACCTTCGCCTCCCGGCACGTGCCGCGTTCGAGATCGAGCCAGATGCCGACCGGCTCGTGGATGCCGATCTCCGGCTGCGGATTCACCACCAGGGCGACGGCGCCGTGCGTCCATTCGAGCGAAGCGGCCCGATAGCCGTCGCTCGCGTTGATCGCCACGCCGTAGGCGCTCACCCATTCGGGGGACGGGAACGCGACGCTCATTCGATTGCCTCCGCGAAGCCGCGGAACAGCGCGTCCTCCGTGTCGTCCTCCGGATGCCACTGGACGGCCACGGTCCAGGGCGCCGCGCGATCGCGCCGCTCGACGCCCTCGATCACGCCGTCCTCAGCCCAGGCGGTCGCGCGGAGCGTCGGGGCCAGCTCGCGGATCGCCTGATGGTGGCGACTGTTGACGCTCGCCTCGACGGTCGCGAGCGTGTGATGGAGCAGACTCGCCGGCTCGACCCGCAGCCCGTGGCGGGCGGCGGCGTCGGAATGATCGACGGGGCCGGCACGCTCGCTCCCGAGATCCTGGTAGAGCGTCCCGCCCAGAGCCACGTTCAAGATCTGGATGCCACGACAGATGGCGAGGACCGGAAGGCGGCGGCGCTCCGCGCCGGCGATGAGCGCCAGCTCGACGGCGTCGCGAGCCGCGTCGGTCTCACCGAGCTTGGGGTGGGGGGCCGTCCGATAGCGGGACGGCTCCACGTCTTCACCTCCGGTGAGCACCAGCCCCTGGACCCGGTCGAGCGCGGCGCATGCGGCATCCGGCTCGAGCATCGGCGGCACCAGGAGGGGAGTCAGGCCGGCACGCGTCAGGGCGCGTACGTACGCGATGTTCAGGGCGACGCGCTCCCGACCACCGTCGGTGCGGCGCGTCGCGCTCACCGCGACGACCTTGGTCATGGCGTGGGAGCGGCGGCTGGGCCGAGGAGGGGGCAGAGCGGATTGGAGACACTCCGCCAGTCCACGCGCACGCCGTACAGCGGGATGGTCTTGTCGCCCCCGCTCACCGTGCCCAGCTGCGGGTACGACCTCGGGGGCCGTTGTCCTTCGTAGAGGAGCACGCCCTGCGCGCGCTGGCTCGAGTCGTCCACGACCAGCAGCGCGTACGCCGTGCTGTCGGAAGGGTAGGGAGGGAAATTCGAGCCCTGGTACGCGAGGGCGAGGCGCTGCCCCGTGTACGTGATGGCGACCGTGCTCTGCTGTGCGTTGCCGGCGACGCGGGCGGGGAGCGCGCCGGGCAGTCCGCGCGGCGGCTCGGCGAGCACGAAGGGGAAGAGCCTCAGCTGATCCTGGATGAGCGACGGTCCGATCAACTGCGCCATGCCGCAGGTGGGCGAGTGGGCCCGGTCGCGCCCGCCGCACGAGACTGCGAGCGATGTCACGAGGAGCGACGCCCCCCGAAAGAGCGTGGAGCGCGGCGGCGTCATCGGCCCGTGACGACCTCTTGGACGGTCGCGGGATCGGGGGCGTCAGGGCTCACGCGCCTGAGCTCGAGCGAGTCGGCGTCGGGGACGAGCGAGGTCCCGAGCCGCAGCGTATCGCCGACGAGCCACGCCGCCGTGCGGGCGCGTGCCCACGCTGGCTGCTCGATCTCCACGCCGATGATCCAGCGCCCCGTACCGGCGAGCCGGCCCCCCTCGACCTTGCTGCGGTCGGGCTCGCCATGATAGCGGCGGTACAGCCGCCCCGAGATCCAGCCGCCGGTGTGGGACTCGAGCGATACCCTGATGTACACGGTGGAGTCGAGCGGGATGGCCCGCGTCGTGACGGGGGTTCCTGCACGGAAGATGCGCGTGAGCTGCCACGTGCCGTCGAGCGGAATGGCTTGGGCGGCGCAGAGCAGCATCGTGGCGGCCACGCCATAGGGATAAAGCATCGGCACCAATCTAATACGTCCAGGTCAGGACCACCGAAACCGTCCGGACGGACTCCAACGTGCGCGGGACCAAGTTGTAGATGTAGTTGAGGGCGTTGGTGACCAGGATCCGTGCGCCGAGCGCGCCGCGCTGCCAGCCGGCGCGGAGGTCGAGCACCCTGGCGGCGACCCGCGGATCCTGGCCGAAAAACGCCTCGAGCTCGATGCGCTCGATACGGCTCGAGTAGCGGAAATCCGCTCCCGCCGTGAAGGAGCGCCAGCGATAGTCGGCGCCGAGCGTGAGCAGGTGCCTGGGGCGGAAGGCGAGTACCGCATCCCTGGAGAGATCACGGGCGTCGAGGAGCTGGTAGGCAAGGGACGCCGAGAGCGTGGCGAAGGGGACCAGGGCGAGCGTGGCATCGAGGCCGCGCAGCCGGGCACGGGACACGTTCTGGAGCTGGATCTTGGGAACGCCGCTCGAGTCGATGAGGAAGGTCGGCTCGATCAGCTGGCGCGTCTCGGTCCAGAAGAGCGCCGCGTCGAGCCGCGCCCACGACGATACGGTCGTGACGTCGCCGAGCTCGAGCGACCAGGCCGTTTCGGGTTGGAGTGCGGGATTCGGGATCACCTGAAAGCCGAACGCCTGCGTCGTGACGAACCGCTCGGCGATCGTGGGGGTCCGAAAGCCGCGACCGACCGACGCACGCCACGTCCCGAGCGGCGTCTCGAGGACCGCGCCGAGCTGCGGGCTCGCCTGAGCCGCTTGGGACGCGCCGTCCACCGCAAGCCCGTCGAGCCGGGCACCGCCCGTGAGCCGCAGCCGGCCGACGGGCTGCTCCCCCTGGGCGTAGACCGCGAGCTCGGCCTGCGTGTGATCGCCGAAGATGTCGCTCGTAACGTCGGTGCGCGCAGCTTCGGCGCCGGCGATCATTACGCGGTCACCCGCGGTGTGAAACGTGCCACGCAGCTCCGCACCCAGCCGGTTCGAGACGGACCAATCGCTGGGCTTCACATCGGTGAAATGCGTGCGAAGCCAGGAGCCGCGCGCCAGCCAGGCGGATCGGAGGGACACCGTGCGGTCGACCGTCGCGAACAGATAGCCCTTACTCGAGCGCGTGTAGCTGCCCCGGCTCGACGGGTCGATTCTGAAGGGCTGGAACGTCAGCCCGCGCGTGTCGCATTGGCCGGGTCCACACCACGTCGGAAACACGTCGTACTGGTGGCTGGTCCACGCGCCGGACGCGGTGACGCGCGTGCCGGGCTCCGGCAGCCACTCGGCCCTGCCGGCGGTCTCCCACTGATCCGCCGCGTCCTGCTCGCGGTAACCGTCCGAGTGGCGCCCGCCCAATGTCATGGCGCCGCGCACCGTCTCCGCGCCGTAGGAGCCGGTGACGTCCAGCCCACCCAGGCCACCCGTGTGGTCCCGGAACTTCCAGGCGTCCGAAGGCGGGTTGGCGTAGACGCCCCCCGTCGCACGTACCTGCCCGTGGACGCCGACGGGGATGTCGCGCGTGATGAGATTGACCACGCCCCCGAACGCGGCCGATCCGTACAGGGCGGAGCCCGCACCCTTCACGACCTCGACGCGCGCGACGTCGGCGAGCGGGACCATGTCCCAGTCGATGCCGCCGCGATCGCCTTGGTTCGCCGGCACGCCATCCACCAGCAGCAGCACTCGCGATCCCAGGCCCTCCACGAAACCGCTCGAGCCGCGGATGTTGACCTGGCCGCTGAGAAACTGCACGCCCGGGGCTTTGTTCACGGCTTCGTCGACGCTCGAGACCGCGCGGCGGGCGAGATCGGAATCGCTTACCAGCGCCACACTGGTGGCGGCCTGGTCGAGAAACTGGGACCGCTTGGCCGCCGTCACGATGACCGGATCCTGAAACACGGCGCTCGCGCGCATGGTGAAGTCGGCCCGGACCGAATCGCCCGGCGTGACGGTCACGGTGTCGAGCACCCGGACGAACCCCACCCGGCTGGCGCGCAGGACGACGGTCCCCCGCGACACCGTCGCGATGCGGTACCGCCCGTCCGGATCGGTCAGGTCGGCCAGGGGAGTGCCGGTCAGCTGCACGCGGACGTGCTCGAGCGGAGCTCCGCCGGAGTCGGTCACCACGCCGTACACCACCGCCGTCTGAGCCCCGAGCGTGCGCGCGACGAGGAGCGGCAGGACGACGGCAGCCGAGAGTCTCACGGGCACGGCGGGGCGTAGTATCGGCAGGGCGGGTGCATGTGTCCGAAGTCGACTACGAAATCGATCGAATCGGTCGGCTGCGACAGCACGGTCACGACGCCGGGCCGGCTGGTGTCGGCGGGATCGCGATAGTACCCGGTCTCCCGCAGCGTGGAGTCCGCGTTGGCCAGCGTGAATCCCCGTTTGACCCATACGGCCAAGACCCACTCGTAACGCCCGGACTCCACCGGGATGGTGTACTCGGCCGTGGCGCCGCCGAGGGGGAGCTGTTGCAGCGGCTGCACCGATGGTTGGAACGTGAAGAGGCTATCCCGCGAGTGGGGGAACGTGTGGTAGGCGACGACGTAGACAGCCTGGGTGCTGTCGGGCACGGCTCCCCGGAACGTGACGACGCCGCTGATGCCGGGAGAGGACGGGATCGGCTGCAGCCCTCCGTTACAGGCGACGGTGGCGGCCACGAGCGCGCGCGAGACGCGACTCTTCATGCCTGCAATGATCGAAGGGCGTGCCCGAGGCGTCAACTTGACCGCTGTTTCCGCCGGGAATAACGTTGTGTCCGCCATGCCGATCTACGAGTATCGCTGCACGAAGTGCCAGGCGCGCTTCAGCCAGCAAGAGGAGATCGAAGAGCACGGCCGCACGCCGCCCGCCTGCCCGCAGTGTCAGTCACGCGCGACGGAGCAGGTGCTTTCGACGTTCTTCGCCAAAACGGTTCGGAAAAGCTAGCGGCCGTGTTCGAACGCGTCCGGGATGCCCTGCGTGCCGCCCTCGATGCGGCGACGCCGCCGGGAGACCTGCGTGACCTGGCGCGGCAGATGCAGGAGGCCGTGGTGGAGGCGAAAGTCGCGGTGGTCGAGGCGCGCGACGCGGTGGCGCGAACCGAGCGGGAGCTCGCGCAGGAGCGCCAGCGGCTCGCCGACGCGGAGCGGCGCGGCCGCCTCGCATCCGAGATCCAGGACGGGGAGACCGTCGCGGTGGCCGGCCGGTTCGCGGCCAAGCACCGGGACCGCGTGGGTGTGCTCGACAAGAAGCTGGCGGCGCTGCGGGACGAGCTGGCGCTGTACGAGCGGGAGCTGGGCGACATGCAGGCTCAGCTGGCGCGCGCCGCGCGGGACCGTCCGCTCACGGAGGCGGAGCGCTCCGCCGAGCGCGCGTGGCGCGACCTGCAGGCGGCGGGCGGCTCGCGCGCCGACGCGGACCTGCTCGATCGGGCGGCGCGGGAAGCCGCCGCCGACCGCCAGCTGCGGGAGCTCAAGAAAAAGATGAAGAAGTGAGCGTGGTCGGTCGCGTCTTGGCCTGGTTCCGGGACGCCTTCGGCGAGCCACGCGCGCGACAGGATGGGCGACGCTCCGGAGGCAGCATGGACATCAAGCGCGACCGCATGGTGTTTCTCGGGTACGGCAAGTATTGGCGCTCGGACGCCATCATCGGGCTGATGCCGATCGAGGAGGATCGCGGGCCGAAGCGACGGACCAACGTGTTCGTTGAGGGCCGGGTCGAGCCGATCATCGCGTCGCGCACCGAGCAGAGCATCCTCGAGGACATGGGGGCGAGCGAAGGCGGTTTCCAGGTGCAGGCCCTGCGGGAGTCGGTCACCGAGCTGCTCGCGGCGTTCCACGAGTTCTCGCCCGTACTGCGCCGCGCCCTGCAGAACGAGCATCACTTCGACGTCGAGCAATGGGAGCAGCGGGTGGGGGAGCTGCTGCGCGCCCCCCAGGCACCCGCCCCGATCGAGCAGAACGAGCTGTTCGACTGATGGCCGACGCCGGCTGGTTCGGCCATCCCCGCGGCCTGTCCACGCTCTTCTTCACCGAGATGTGGGAGCGCTTCAGCTACTACGGGATGCGGGGTTTCCTGATCCTGTACATGACGAAGGCGCTCGACTTCACGGACCCGCACGCGGGCGCCGTCTACGGCAATTATGTCGGCAGCGTCTGGCTCGCCGCGATCTTCGGCGGCGTCATCGCCGATCGTTGGCTGGGCCATTACCGGAGCGTGCTGCTCGGCGGGATCATCATCGCCCTGGGCCATTTCACCCTCGCGTTTCACGCCCTGCCGTTCTTCTACGCCGGCCTCTCGTTGATCGTCCTCGGTACCGGGCTGCTCAAGCCCAATGTCTCGACGCTCGTCGGATCGCTGTACGAGCAGGGGGACGAGCGGCGCGACGCCGGGTTCTCGATCTTCTACATGGGGATCAACCTGGGTGCGCTGCTCGGGCCGGTCGTCGCCGGCAGGTTGGCCGAAGGGGTGGACTGGCATCTCGGGTTCGCGTGCGCCGGAGTCGGCATGACGTTGGGACTGGTGCAATACGTCCTCGGTCGCCGGCGGCTCGAGCCGGCGATCGCGCGGCTCGCGGCCCGGCCCACACCGGCTGCCGTGAGCCCCGGGCTTGCGCCCGGGGTCAGTCACGGCGGCTTCACG
>Ga0209234_1000996_pt1 | contig 10453 bp, 6 predicted proteins | sample GraSoi013_1_20cm_2_FD_185816 | JGI IMG/M metagenome (GOLD analysis project Ga0209234, IMG submission 185816) | Grasslands soil microbial communities from the Angelo Coastal Reserve, California, USA - Sample 08_20_2013_1_20cm (SPAdes) (version 2) | ecosystem: Environmental > Terrestrial > Soil >... | reverse complement strand
CTTATGCGGTCCATCGGTCACCTCTCGCCGTCACGCGACCTCGTTCGGGAAGTATTTCATCACAGAAAGCACCGGGTTGGGGGCGGCCTGCCCCAGCCCGCATATGGATGCGTCCATCATCGCCTGGGAAAGTTCCCTCAGCAGCGGCTGATCCCACTGGGACCTTTCGATCAGCTTCAGCGTCTTCGCCGTGCCCACGCGACAGGGCGTGCACTGGCCGCAGGATTCCTCGGAGAAGAATTTCGTCAGGTTGCGCGCCGCGGCGCTCGCCCGGTCCTTGTCCGAGAGGATCACCACCGCCGCCGAGCCGATGAAGCAGCCGTACTGGTTCAGCGTATCGAAGTCGAGCGGGATATCGCCCATCGCCGCGGGGAGGATCCCGCCCGAGGCTCCGCCGGGAAGATAACCGTAGAACTGGTGGCCTTCCAGCATCCCGCCGCAGTACTCGGCGATCAGCTCCTTCACGGTAATGCCGGCGGGCGCGAGATGCACACCGGGCTTCTTCACGCGGCCGCTCACCGAGAAGGAGCGCAGGCCTTTGCGGCCGTTGCGTCCCTGAGAGGCGAACCAGTCGGCACCTTTTTCAAGGATTTCGCGCACCCAGTGCAGCGTCTCCATGTTGTGCTCCAGGGTCGGCCGGTTGAACAGACCCACCTGCGCGACGTAAGGCGGGCGCAGCCGCGGCATGCCGCGCTTGCCCTCGATCGACTCGATCATCGCCGATTCCTCGCCGCAGATGTAGGCGCCGGCGCCGCGGCGAAGATAGATCGGCGGCAGCCTGCACGGCGGATCCGCCTGCAGCGCCGCGATTTCCTTTTCCAGGATCGCGCGGCAGCCGTGGTACTCATCGCGAAGGTAGACGTAGATCTCCTCGATGCCGACCGCCCAGGCGGCGACGAGCGCGCCCTCGATGAAGCGGTGCGGATCGCGCTCGAGGTACCAGCGGTCCTTGAAGGTGCCGGGCTCGCCTTCGTCGATGTTGATCGCAAGCAGCCGCGGCGCAGGTTCCGCGGCGACCGATTTCCATTTGCGTCCCGCGGGGAAGCCCGCGCCGCCGAGTCCGCGAAGGCCGGAATTCTCCATCACCGCGATTACCTCTTCGCGCTTCTTCGCTCCGTCGACGCAGGCCTTGGCGAGCTCGTAGCCGCCTTTCGCGCGGTACGCGGCGTAATCGACGTACGCAGGATTCACGATCTCCATGTGCGGATGACCGGGCGCGGCATGCTTCACGGCCTTCGCTTTCACCAGCCCTGCAATTTTTTCGACGGTCGCATGCGGCAGGGGGTTCTGGCCCACCACGGCGGCAGGCGCACTCTCGCAACGTCCGATGCAGGGAGCGTGCAGCACGCGCACGTCCTTGCCGAGAATCCCGGGCAGTTTCGCCAGCAGCTCGTGCGAGCCCGCGATGTCGCACGCGATCGAGTCGCACACGCGCACCGTGATCGCGGGCGGCGGGGCCTCACCGTCCTTGATCACGTCGAAATGGTGGTAGAAAGTCGCGACCTCGTAGACTTCGGTCATCGCGAGCTTCATCTCCTCGGCCAAGGCGACCAGGTGCGCGGCCGAGAGATGCCCGTAGCGATCCTGGATGCGGTGCAGGTATTCGATCAGCAGGTCGCGCCGCAGCGGCGCGTCTTTCAGGAGGGCGCGTACTTCCTCGCGGGCTTTGGGATCGGCCCTACGCCCCTTGGGCGTGCCGCGCACGCGCGCGCGTTTTGCAGTCGAAGACGCCGAAGAGCCGCGGTCGTTCATCAGCTTATTTTACCGCCGGGGTAGCGGTAAAAGCTTGACAGGCATCAATAATTCGCGGAACGGAATCAGCCGCGCACCTGCTACTCCGCTAGCTCCGGCGTTTTGCGGGCGGCTTGTCGCTGGGGCTGCGGATCGCCTCGGCCTCACCTCGCCGTGTGTTCCGCATCCGCCTTACATCGCTTCGCTTCCGCACCAAGTGCGCCACATGCGCCGGTACGCGTCCTCCACGTCGCGCGCGAATTGCAGCTCGTCCATGAGCGGTGAGCGCCGCATTCTTTCGCGCAAGGTCCGGCGAAGCTCCGCAATGAGCGCCCGGTCTCCCGCATGCTTGACGGCCAGCCGCACGTAATCTTCCGGGCTCGCAGCTATCCAGTCGCTCAGGCCGACCGTCGCAAGGATGCTTGCGGCGCTCCGCGATACCGACCGGGTTCCCGGAAGCGTGATTACAGGAACCCCCATCCAGAGCGTGTCGCAGGTGGTGGTACCGCCGCTGTACGGAGTCGCATCCAGCGCCAGATCCACGGTATTGAACAAGCGGTGATACTCAGGGAGCGCCAAGCGCGGGAAGATCGCGAGCCGGTCCGCGGCAATTCCCGCGCGCTCGAAGTCCCGGGTCAATCCGTCCCGGACCGGACCTTTCGGGATGCCGGCGAAAACCAATCGCGAATCCGGCAACCGCGTCAAGATCTCGGCCCAAAGGCGGCGGGTCGACTGGGAAAGTTTCAAGGCGTTGTTGAACGACCCGAATGTGACGAATCCGTTGCGTACAGACGGCGGCGCCTCTGCGCAATCGATCGAAACCATCTGGCGGTAACACCATTGGCTGCGGGGGAGCCGGACCAGTGTCTCGGTATGAGACCGATCGGTCGCGCCTGGCGGGTCCGTGTGTCGGTCGCAAAGACGATACTGGATCCTCGTGAGTCCCGTCGTGTTCAGATACCCCAGCCACGTCACTTGCACCGGTGCCGGTTGCTGAGCGAAAACGACCATCCGAAACGTGCCGCTGTGCCCGGACAAATCGACGAGAATGTCGATTCCATCGCGGTTGATCGTCTCTGCCAAACCGGTATCGGACATGGAAGCCACGTTACGCCAGAGATCCGCGCGCGCACGCACCTTCTCCGTGACCTCATCCGCCTTGGCGCCGGTCGAGTAGCAAAAGACCTCGCAAGCGGAGCGGTCGTGCCGTTCGAACAAGGGGATCGCGAAAAGCGAGACCGGGTGGGAGTAGAAATCGCCTGAAACGTAGCCGACGCGAAGACGTCGCTCCGGATCTCTGGAATTGCCGAACGGCGCGAATCGTCGCGCGACAGCGCTCTCCAGCCGGGCTCCGAAATCCTTGTGACTGGCGAAAAGAGCGTCGCTGGAGATCTCGTCCCAGCAGGTAAGCATGAACAATAAAGTGGACTCGATATCGAACCGCTCCGGGTCGAGCTTTCTCGCCGCCGCGAGGACTTCAACGGCTTCGGGAATGCGGGCCAAGCCCCTGAGAACAAGCCCCAGCAGCCCATACGCCGGGACGAGTCCGGGATCGATCGCGATTGCGCGCCGCAGCGCGGTTTCGGCTTCGGACAGTCTGTCCAGTTTCCACAGCACACCCGCATAGTTGAACAAGGCCCCGGGCCAGTCCGGCCGCTGTTTCAGCGCGCTTTCCAGGGCGCTTACGGCAGCGGTTAGGTCGCCCCGTGATTCGTACAGATTGGACAAGACGACTTGCGCCTCGGGAAACTCCCGCTTGCGATCGAGCGCCGCTCGAATCAGAGGCTCGGCCCGCCCGAGATCCCCGCGCTCGCACAGCACCTTGCCTAGGTTGTAATTGGCGTAGGCATCGCCTCGATCGATCGCAAGAGCCGCTTCATACGATCTGATCGCGGCGTCGATATCGCCGAGAGCTTCCAACCCTACGCCGAGATTGAGATGGGCCTTTGCGTAGCCGGGAGCGACAGCCACGGCCTTGCGGTATTGCTCGCAAGCTTCGCTCAGCTTACCTGAAGACTCCGCGTTATTGCCCTCGGCAATCAGCGCGTCGGCGAGGTCATTCGCGTGAGCCACGTGTGGTTTTCATTGCGTCGCGTCCCGGATGGTAGCCGCAATTGTCGCCCCATGCAGCGCGGTTGCTCATCGACCCGCGTCAAGCGGCCACGCACCGCTGGGGTAGCGGTAAAAGCTTGACAGACATCCATGATTCCGTGGAACGGAATCAGGCGCGCACCCGCTGCCTCTGACTAGCTCCGGCGTTTTGCGGGTGGCTTGTCGCTGGGGCTGAACTGCTCCACGCCGTGCTTGGCGTCGGTCTTCACCTCGCGCGCGCCCTGCACCATCTTCACCAGAGTCTCGAGATCGTAGCTCGCGAGCAGGTGCGGTCGCTCGCGCTCGATGTACATGCGGATCGCCTCGGCCTCGGTCTTCGCGCCGGCGATGATCGCCGCCAGCGGCTGGCTCGCCCCGTAGAGCATTCCCAGCGCGCGAAGCGCGCCTGCGAGCGCCTCGGCATTCACCGCAGGCTTGTCGGTTGGGCCGTTCGACATGTGCAGCCGCCGCGTTTGGACGCGTCCCGCGTTACGCAACGATTAGATGCTAGGCGCTGCAGCCCCAAAGTCAAGCGGCGCCGGCGCGGGGAACACAGCCGCGATCCGGACGGTTTTAGCCCTTCACCGGATTCTGTTTGGACTTCTCTCCATCGCGCTGCGCTGCGCGGCCGGCAGCGCGTCGAGCATCTCCTGCACGTACTCGACGCGGTGCTTTCCGACCTGCAGCGCGAGCGCCGAGGGCCGGCGCTCGAAGCACCAGTCGCAGCGGCCGATGGCGCCGGTGGCGATGAAGCGCTTGCATTCGAAGCAGCGATCCCGCTCGAGATGGGGGCGGCGCTCCGCGTTGCGCCGGTAGACCATCAGCGTGTCGCGCAGGCGCGGCCAGCGCGGAAGATCGACGGCCTCGCCCAGCGTCCAGTTGAGCCGCAGCTCGCGATGAAAGCGCACCGAGCCGGTCGCCCCCTCGTCGGGCTCGCCGATATAGACGAGCGTGTCGCCGCGGTAGGCCCGCAGCACGGAGTAGCTCGCCGCATCGTCGTCGTAAGGCGGCCAGCAGAGCACGAGCGTGCGCTCGCGATGCCGGCGCGCGGCTGTGACCGAAGACAGCTTGTGGATCTTCGTCCAGGGCTCGCGCGCCGCTCGGTGATACCCGTTCTTCGACGAGCGGCCCGGCGGCGCGGCGTCGTAGGCGAGGACGTCGACGCCGCGAGCGCGCAGCAGCGCCGACCAGTACCCCATGCCCGCGCCGCACTCGAGGAGCGGCGCGTGCGCGGCGAGAACCTCGAGGGCCCGCGCATTCGGGATGGCCCAGGAAAAGAGCGACGCGAGCTCGCGGCGCCGCTCGGCAAGCTCGAGCGCAGCCGAGAGCCCGGACGGCGCGGCGACGAGCAGCGTCATCAGCTCGAGATACGGATTTTCCCCGTCTCGCAGCGAGCGCCGCCGCTTGAGCGCTCTCAGCCGCGCGCGGTACTCATCGAGCAGGAACGACGCTTCCATTACCCGCGCAGGTCCAGCACGCCGCCGTCGTAGACCACGTTGCCGCCGACCACGGTCAGCACCGAGCGGATCTTCTTCAAGTCCTCGTTCGGCACGGCGAAGTAGTCGCTGTTGAGGACCACGAGGTCGGCGAGCTTGCCGGGCTCGATCGTGCCGAGCTCGTCCTCCTCGCGCAGGAACCAGCCGTTCTCGCGCGTGTAGAGGCTCAGCACCTCCTGCCGCGAGACCTGTTGACCGCCATTGATCAGGACGCCGCGCGCGTTCAGGCCCGTGGTGGCGTAGTACATGTGGATCCACGGATTCATCGGCGCGATCTGCATGCCGTCGGAGCTCATCCCGGCGTGGATGCCATCGGGCCGGTTGCTCGAATCGACGATCATGCGGAACGGCGGTCCGGCGTAGGGCGCCACGGTGCTCGCGGTCGGATTGCCCGCGAGGTACTGCCAGCCGGTAAGCGACAGATTGCCGCCGATCGCCTGCAGCCGGTCGATCCATTCCTGCGTGACGCCCGGCACGTGGGCGATTACCCAGCGCCGATCGCGCACGATGCCATGCACCTCGGCGTTCGCCGCCTCGAAGCCTTGGATCTCGAACTCGAAATCGGCGGGCGCGCTGGCCGGCGTATTGCGCCGGCCGAGCGAGTGCACCTCGGCGCGCCAGCCGGCGCGCGCCACTTTCTTCGCCGCTTCCTTGAACGGACTCGCGTCGTTCACGCCTTGCGCGATGAATTCGCCGATGCCGCCCGTTTTCACCCACTCGTTGCCGATGAACGGGAACGCGTTCTTCAGCCGCTGCACCAGCTCCGGCGTGTTCTGGTCCGCCTCCATGTGCAGGAAGTTGATGCGCAGGCGGATGGTGCCCTTCCCCTGGTCGTAGATCTGCAGGAAAGGGATATGCATCGTGAAGTTGTCCTCGTGCGCGGCGCCGTCGGTGGCTGTGTTGGTGGCCTGGAACGCGCCCTGGTCGAGGTGCGTGGTGACGCCGACGAGCAGAGCATGGTTCATCGCATCGATCACGCTGCGGCGGCGCTCGGCGGGGTTGAGCAACGTCTGGCGCAGGAAGAGCAGCGCCTTCGAGCACTCACTGATGGGGAACCCGCCGGCGACCGAGCCATCGGCTCCGACGTTCACGCCATTGGCGCGCAGGATGCTCGCGCCCGCACTGTTCGCCTGACCCGGTCCGGTGAACGAGATCATCATGAACGCCGGGTTGTTCGGCACCACGGCGTCGAGCTCGGCAAGCGTCGGGAAGCGGCCGCTCGTTTTGTCGTTCGCGGTCGCGTACAGGTGGTTGGTGTGAAAGCCGCCGATGGTCGTTATCCACTGATCCCAGTTAGGCGCCGGGCGTGGAGGAAGCGTCGCCACACGGGCGGCGTAGATGCGCTGCACGTCCTGGATGGAGAGCGCGTTCTCGAGCGGCGTGTGGTAGCCGGGCCGGTTGCCCATCAGGACGATGTGGTTGTGGTTGTCGATGATCCCCGGCACCACCGTGCGGCCGCGCAGGTCGATGACCTTCGTGTCGTGTCCGTGCTGCCCCCTCGACGCGTGGCCGACCTCGGCGAAGCGCCCATCTCTGATCGACACTGCGGAGACGACCGTGTTCTCGTCGTCCATCGTGTGTATCTTGCCGTTCATGAACACAATATCCGGCGCGTCGTCCGACGGTGCCCGCCGGGCGTGTTTTTCCTCGGCGTCTTCTTCCTTGCGTGCGGCTCTGCTCAGCATCGAGCCGCTCGCCGCGGCGGCTGCCGCGCCCTGGATGAACCTGCGGCGCGAGAATCCGCGCCGTTGCTTGTCAGAGGCCATTTCAGTTCTCCTTGAGTGGAAAAAGCGGGCTCAGCAGACTACCTCAATCGCGGTTGCTGGACGCAACTGTCGCATTGATGTCCTTTAGTCGTCTTCTTTCCCGCGGTGGCCCTTCTGCAGTCCGATCAGGCCGCCTTCGCGCGTCGAGTCGACCGCGCCGTACTGGCGGCCGGTCGCGAGGTCGATGAAGATCGCGTTGACGTTGCCGATGGTGCCAGGGCTGCCGACGTTGTGCCCCAGCGCGCGCAGCTTGGCGATCTCGGCCTCGTCGAACCCGGCCTCGCGCGCGATCGCGTTGTCGGCCGTGGTCACCGAGATGCGCGGCGCCTCGATCGCCTGCTGGATCGTCATGTGGTGATCCACCAGGTTGATGAGCACGTTGTAGACCGAGCTGATGATGGTCGCGCCGCCGGGCGAGCCGAAGGCGGCAACCGGCTCGCGGCCCTTGAAGAGGATCGTCGGCGTCATGCTCGAGCGCGGGCGCTTGCCGCCCTGGACGTCGTTCGCGCCGGGCCCGCCGAAGCGCGGGTGCATGTTGAAGCCGAAGTTGAAGTCGGTGAGCTCGTTGTTGAGCATGAAGCCGTAGCCGGGAACCATGATCCCCGTCCCCCAGCCCTGCTCGATGGTCGTCGTGTACGAGACCACGTTGCCCCACTGGTCGACCACCGAGAAGTGCGTGGTGTGGCCGCCGGCGTAGCTCACCGGCTCTGCGGTCGCAAGCATCGTGCGACCCGGACGCTGCGCGATCTCGAAAGGCCATGGATCGCCGCGCGGGGCGGCTCCCGAAATGATCGAGGTCAGGCTAATGAGATCGCCGCGCTCGCGAACGTAAGTCGGGTCGAGCAGGCCGTGCTTGGGCACCGGCACGAAGTCCTCGTCGCCCATCCACGCCGCGCGGTCCGCAAAGGCGAGCCGCATCGCCTCGGCCATCACGTGCAGCGTCTGCGCTTTGCCGAAACCGAAACCCGCAGACACGTCGCCGAGCGGGTAGCGCTCGATCATCTGGAGCGCCTGGATCATGGTCAGGCCGCCCGACGAAGGCGGCGACATCGCAGCGATGCGATAGCCGCGGTACTCGGCGACGATCGGCCCGCGGATCACGATGTTGTAGTCGGCGAGGTCCTGCGCCGTCATGAGGCCGGGCTTGCCGCCGTTCGCCGTGGCGCGCTGCGCGGCGACGATCGCCGCGCCGATCTCGCCGCGGTAAAGCACGTCCGGCCCCTTCGCCGCGATGAGGCGCAGCGTCTTCGCGAGATCCGGCTGCTTGAGGATCTGGCCCTGCTGAAGCGGCACGCCGCCGGGGCGGAAGACAGCCGCGGTCTCGGCGTAGAAGCTCGTGCGCGACGAAGTCGCGTCGCCGGCGAGCACGAAGTTCACCGGGAAGCCGTTCTCGGCGAGCTCGATCGCGGGCTGGATCACCTCCGCAAGGTGCTTCCGCCCGTAGCGCTGCAGCGCCGTGGCCACGATCTTCAAGGTGCCGGGGACGCCCACCGCCTGCCCGCTGGTGGAAGCGGGCGTGAACCCCTGGTTGGTGCCGTCCGGATTGGTGAAGAGCGTGGTATCGGCGCTCGCCGGCGCCTTTTCCCGGCCCTCGACGGCGAAGGTGCTGCCCTGGCCCTTCGCGAGGTGCACCATCATGAAGCCGCCGCCGCCGATGCCCGAGAACTCTGGCTCGACCACGTTGAGCGCGAATTGGATCGCCGCCGCGGCGTCGATGGCATTGCCGCCGCTGCGCAGCATCCTCGCGCCCGCTTCGGCGGCGAGCGGGTGCGATACCGCCACCACTCCGCCGCGGAAGCCCGGTCCCGGCGGGACCGCCAGTCCCGAGCCCTCGTGCGCCGCCCACGCGGGCGCGAACCCCAGTACCGCGAAGCACAGTGTCAGCAGCAATTTGCGCATGTCAGCTCCTCGTTCTCAACCAGCCGTAGCGTGTGTTGCTCCGCGTGCCGCCCGCTTCGGCGTAGATCTTCCGCATCGTCGAAAGGTTGTCCGCGGTGTACCCCGGGAACTCCAGGATCGTCTTCAGGCTGTCGGGGATGTGGTTTGCGTAGTCTTTCGGCACCGCCGTGTACACGCCTTGCGGCGCCGCCTCGCTCGCCGAGGGAAGCCTATAGAGGCGCGCCGAGTTGAGGCCGAGGATCTTGCGCTTCGCCGCCTTGGTGAGCTCTGGATAGCCGTACTGCCGGCGCAGCTCCTCCGGGATCTCGAAGCGCCATAGCGCGTCGATCTGCCACTGCGGTGACCCGTACCAGACCGAGTCCGAGCCGAACACGATGCGGTCCTCGCCCATGAACTTCATGAGCTGGCCGAGGATGTGCGCGCAGACGGTCGGGAAGGTGATGACGCAAGACGCGAAGATGGTGCCGAGCTCGGCGTACACGTTCTCGAAGGGCGCCGAGTCGACCGCGAACTGCGTCGTCCAGAGGATGTCCGGCACGCCGGCGCGCAGCCGTCCCGAGTGCACGTCGTTCAGCGCGTTCAGCATCCAGAAGCCCGGGCGGATGCACGAGTGGTAGATGATGAAGTTGAGCATCGGCCAGTTCTTGGCGGCGCGCGGGATATCGGTCGGAAAGCCAAGCGGCTCCGAGCTGGGATCGTTGCTCGCGTTCGTCGACAGGCCCTTGTGGATACAGATGTTGAAGAACCCGGGGTGCGTCTTCCGCATGTGGCCGTTGCGCACGATGAGGTCGTACATCGGATCGGCGACGACCGGATCGTCGAGCGTCCAAGTGCGCATCGGGCTGTCGGGATTCAGGTCCTGCTTCGCCGAGGTCGCGCTGGTGTAGCCCTTCCACGAATCGGGCTTCAGCGTGTCGATCTGCCACTGCATGTACTCGAGGTTGGTCGGCGAAGGCGTCCCGACCGGGTAGCTGCCGTTGACACCGGGATACATCTGCCCGTGCGCAAGCATGCGCTTGGACCCCGCGAGCGCGTTGATCCAGTCGCGCACCGCGGCGGTCTGCGGCGCGCTCAGGAATTCGCCCGCCTCGGACTCGAGCACGTTCTTCGGCGGGCGGCTGCCGCCGATGTCCGGAATCGCCGCGCCGGTGTTGTTGCTCATCAGGCCGACCGTGACCTGGCTGTCGAGATAGACGTCTTTCACGAACTGCACCAGGTAAAAGTTTTCCGAGACGTTCGGAAGTCCCCTTAGCGCCGGATTCCACGGCGTATTCACCCCGCCGAGCTCGTCCGGCAGGTCGAGCGCGTTGAGCGCGCTATGCACGCCCTGCGCGATCGCGCGCAGCGTCAGGTTGTTGAAGTTGCGGCTCGAGCGGATGGTGTGGAGCTGCGTGTCGAGCACGAAGAGATTCGGCGGCGTGCCGCTCTCGGCGTAAGCCGCCGGAACGAACATGTCGACCGGCCGAATAT
>Ga0209234_1000995_pt1 | contig 10453 bp, 6 predicted proteins | sample GraSoi013_1_20cm_2_FD_185816 | JGI IMG/M metagenome (GOLD analysis project Ga0209234, IMG submission 185816) | Grasslands soil microbial communities from the Angelo Coastal Reserve, California, USA - Sample 08_20_2013_1_20cm (SPAdes) (version 2) | ecosystem: Environmental > Terrestrial > Soil >... | reverse complement strand
GCGGTTCCAGGCGCGGATGCGATAGCCGCGGTCGATCACGTACAACCCGACGGGGAGCGAGTCGATGATCTGAGCCGCGAAGCTCCGCTGCGCCTCCATCTCGTGCGTGCGGAGGGCCACCTCGGAGGCGAGGTCCTGCGACAGCTCGGTCGCGGCGATCATCGGGGCGAGGATGCGCGCCACCACCACCACCACGTCGTGCGCCACGCCTTCGTAGCGACCGCTCGGGATGATGACCTCGAGCGCGCCGAGCGGCTCGTCCTCGTGGATCAGCGGCAGCCGCAGGACCGAGCCCCCGGCCGTGGCTTCGCGCTGCACGCCCTGGCGCACCCACTCGGAGACGGGCGGCGAGTACGCCGGCAGCTCCGCCTCGTCGCCCGGGGTGGTGACGGGCGCGTACCGCGTGCCGTCGGGCGTGCGCAGCCATAGCCGGCAGCGGCGCAGGTTCAGGCCCCGGCGCAACGCGCCCACCACGCCGCGCAGCGCCACCCCCGACGCCGACCCCGCTTGCAGGACCGACGCGACTTCGGCGATGACCCGGATGCCCGGGTGCTCGGTGTCGAGGTGCGGAGCGACCATCGGCGGCTAACCTAGGGATGGGACTCCCGGCGCGCCAGCGGCGCCTCGAAGCGAACGCCCAGGAAGGGCCGCACGTCGCTCGCTTGACCGAAGAAAAACGTCGGGCCGAGCAGCAACCCGAACTGCACGCCGTCCGGGTCCCCGAACTTGAGCCCCGGCAGCACGGTCACGGCGCCCCACGGCGAGCCTTCGGGGAACGGCGAGCGCGTTCCCACGTAGGCCGTGCCCTCGACCGTGAGGTCGACGCCGACCTGGCTCTTGCTCGTCTCCGTGCCCAGGTCGGCGAGCGACAGCAGTCCGGTGTGCCCGCCCAGCGTCACCCCGAAGATGAAGCCGCGGGCGCCGCCCAGAATCGCGCCCTCGTCGACGAACGAGCCGAGTCGCGCGGTGAGCGATGCGACGCGCACCGGGCCGGCGCGCAGCGCACGCACGTACCCGATATCCGCGGCTTCGATCTGCCACCCGCCGCCCAGCGTCCCCGCGAACCCGGCCGTCCACGCACCGCGCGTTTGCGCGCCGAGTGGCGTGGACAAAGCCCAGAGGGCCGCCGACATTGTCACCATGGACCGACGCACGTTCGTGCTCCTGACAGGCGCCACTTCGGGGGCGCTCCTCCGTCCGCCCGTCCGGCCGTCCGCCAGTCCGACCAGGGCGGTCGGGCGGTCGGGCGGTCCGGTGGTCGGCAGACTGAAGTTCGAGCTCGACGAGGAGCGGCGCTGGTCGCTGTGGTACTCCGGCGACGGACCGCCCGTTCCTTTGATCAAGGCCGCAGTCGTCGCTGCGCGGGTGGGCGACCAGTGGGTCACGCTCGCCGACTTGGAAGATAGCACGGTCGGAAGCCGGCGCCCGCCGGGCGGCGAGTCCGTAGTCGTGCGGGGGCGCGCGGCCGGCGTGTTCCTCGAAGCCGAGTTCCTCTCCGGCAACGAGATCGAGGGCGGGGCGTCCCAGGCGTCGGTCTCGGTCACCATTTACCCCGACCGCTACCTCCCCACGGTCCAAGGCATCCGGTTTTTCCAGGCGCCGGAGCCCGCCGTGCTCGCCGGCGGCACACCGCTCGTCGCGCTCGTCAACGGTTATCACTCCTGGACCGCCTGCCGAGTCGTCCCGGCGTTGCCCACCACCGAACCCGCGTTGGTGAGCCACGGCGCGCTCGGCTTGACGCGCGGGACCCGCGCGTTGGCCCTCGCCTTCGATCCGGGCGAGCCGGGCGAAGCGACCGTGCAGCTCTCACGGGAGGGCCTGGAGGCCGGGAGCGCGTGGCTCCCCACCCGACCGCTCCGTCCCGAGGGCGATACCTCCCGCATGCGGATCTGCTACCTCCCGTCCGGTGACGGTCTCGACGCGCTGACCGCGCTCTTCGTCCCGTCCTCGCCGGTGGACCGGGAGCGGCTCGCGTCCGAAACGGCGCCCGCCGGATGGTGCAGCTGGTACGAGCTGTTCGGCAACGTGAGCGAGTCGGACGTGGTCGCCAACCTGGAGTTCTGCGCCGCGAACTTCGACCGGCGGTTCTTCCGCTATATCCAGCTCGACGATGGCTATCAGAAAGCGACCGGGGACTGGGACACGAACGCGAAGTTCCCCCACGGGCACCGTTGGCTCACGGACCAGATTCACGCCAAGGGACTCAAAGCAGGGCTGTGGCTGGCTCCGTTCGCGGTGACGGAGCGCTCGGGCATTCCGGCCGCCCATCCCGACTGGCTGCTGCGACGCGCCGACGCCCCGATCGTGTGGGACACGCGGGACGACTGGGGCGGCAAGGTCTACTCGCTGGACGGCGCTCACCCCCAGGTACAGCAGTGGTTGTTCGATCTGGCGCGCCGCGCGGTCCAGACGTGGGGGTACGATTACTTGAAGATCGATTTCCTGTTGTGGGCCACCGCCGGGGACGCGCACTTTGGCGGATTGACGCACGCCGAGGCGTATCGCAAGGGACTGGGCGCGATCCGCGACGGCATGGGCACCGAGGCGTTTTTGCTGGGGTGTGGCGCCCCGCTGCAGCACGCGGTCGGCTACGTGAACGGGATGCGCATCGGGACGGATGTCGACGCGAGCTGGGGTGGCATACAGGCGCCGGCCCGTGCCGCCGGGCTCCGCAGCTTCTATCACCGGGCCGCCTGGCTGAACGATCCCGATTGTCTCCTGGTGCGGCCGCCCCTCTCCGTGACCGAAGCGCAGGTGTGGACGGCGATCGTGGCGGTCTCCGGGGGCGTGACCGTCCTCTCGGACAACCTCCCCAAGCTCCCGCCCGACCGGCTGTCGCTGCTGCAACGCGCCATCCCGGCCGCCCCGGTCGCCGGTCACCCGCGAGGCACGGCTACGGTCGAGCGCGAGGTGGCTCCGGCGATCGTCGCGGGAGACGACGTGTACGCGATCCCCGGGCCGTGGCGGCTCCGCACGGGCGATGATCCCCGGTACGGGACGCGTGAGTTCGACGAGGACACCTGGGAGACCGTTCCGGTGCCGAAGCCCTGGGAGGAAGCCGGGCATCCGGACTACGACGGCTACGCGTGGTACAGGACTCGTTTCTCCCTGCCCCCTGCCCCTCCCCTCCCGGCGGGGCGGTCGAGGGCGGGCGAGGGCGGTCACGGGCGGGCGGTATACCTGGAGCTCGGGAAGATCGACGACGTCGACGAGACATTCCTGAATGGAGTGAAGCTCGGGCAGACCGGGACTTTCCCCCCGACGTACCGGAGCGAGTGGCAGGCATACCGTCGCTATCCCATCCCGGTGGACGCGCTCAACTGGGGCGGTGAGAACGTCCTCGCGGTCCGAGTCTACGATGGGGCCGGCCCCGGAGGGATCTGGAGCGTGCGCCGCGACCCACCGCCCGCCCAGTGGGTCGTCGAAGGAGCGCCGCGGTGGTGGACGGTCGCACTCGTGAATTGGGAGGATGAGCCGCGCCAGCTCGCGGTGCCGCTCGGCACACTCGGGATCGGCGGCGCGAAGTTCGACGCGTACGACGTCTGGCGCGATGCGCCCCTCGCCCTCCCGAAGGACGTGCTCGCGGCGGCCCTCGAGCCGCACAGCGCGCTCACGGTGGCGCTGCGCGCCGCGGCCGCGCATCCACAGGTGATCGGCACGACGCGGCATATCGTGCAGGGCGCGGTTGACATCGCGGACGAGACATGGGACGGTACGGCGCACACGCTCAAGGCTCGGTCGGTGAACCTGGACGGCCGGGCCTACGCGGTAACCGTGTCCGTGCCGAAGGGGATCAGGCCGGGCACGTGCAAGGCGGACGTCCCTTGTACAGTGAGGAGGTTGGAGTCGGGGCACGCGGTGATCGAGTGGGCCGCTGGCGGCGACGGGCGAGACATCCACTGGGAACTGAGCTTCCGATCTGCGACGGCGCGGAAGGGCAAAAACTAGACGTTGCCTTTCCTGTTCACTTCAGTGTCTGCTCGATCCCCTGAAGGAAGTACTTCTGCGCCACGAAGTACAGAACGATCGGCGGGACCACCGCCGTTACTGCCACCGCCATCTGGTACGGCGCATTCGTGTAGTACAATCCGTGAAAGCTCGCGATCCCGACTTCCATCACGCTCATCTCGGCCGAGCGCGTCGCGATGAGCGGCCACAGAAAACTCTTCCACTGGTCCACGAACGCCAGCACGGCCAGCGTGGCGAGCGCCGGCTTCGACAGCGGCAGTACCACACGCCAGAAGACCGTCCATTCGCCCGCCCCGTCGAGTCGCGCGGCATCCTCCAGGTCGCGGGGGATGGTGAGGAAGAACTGCCGCAGCATGAAGATCCCCCACACGGAGACCAGCTCGGTCGAGATCAGCCCCGCATACGTGTCCACCCAGCCGAGGGCATTGATGATCAAGAAGCGCGGCACGAGGAGCACCGCCACGGGGACGAGGAGCACCGACAGATAGAGGATGAAGACGCGGTCGCGCCCCGGAAACCGCAGGCGGGCGAAGGCGTAGGCGGCCATGGCGCTCGTCGCGACCTGTCCCACGACGACGCACCCCGCAAAGATGGCGGTGTTCAGAAAAAACCGGTCGAACGGCAGCGCCGTCAGTGCGTTGGCGAAGTTCTCCGGGTGGGGCCGTGCCGGCAGGAGCGGCGGCGGGTAGCGCAGCACCTCGAACTCGTCCGTCAGGGCCGTAGTGATCATATAAAGGAAGGGCGCGATCGTGGCGGCCGCGAGCAGCGCCACCAGCACACCCGCGAGCACCCGGCGCGCCGCGCTACGCACAGTCTTCCCGCCTTGCCAGTAGCGTGAACTGCGCTCGGGTCACGCCGAACAGCACGACGAAGAGCAGCAACGACAAGGCGCTCGCAGCGCCGAACTGCAAGAACTCCCACGCCGTGTGGTAGATGCGATATACGATCACGTCCGTCGCGTACCGCGGGCCGCCGTCGGTGAGCACGTACATGTAGGTGAAGACCTGAAACGAGCCGATGACCCCTGTGAGCAGCACGAACAGCGTGATAGGCCGGAGCAACGGCAGCGTGATCCGGCGGAACCGCTGCCACGCGCTCGCCCCATCGACCCGGGCGGCATCGAGATACGCCTGCGGGACGCCCTGCAGACCGGCCAGAAACACGGTCATCTGGTAACCGAGCTGCACCCACACCGACACGATCATCACGGCGACGAGGGCCGTGCGGGGGCTGCCCAGCCAATCCAGCGGCCGCAACCCCATCGCCGACAGGAGGTAGTTGATCACGCCGAAGTCGGCCTGGTACAGCCACTGCCAGACCAGTGCGATGGCCACCACCGAGCAGACGTAGGGGAGGAAGAACACCGTCCGCGCCAGGTGCACCGCCCACGTCTGCCGGTGCAACGCCAGAGCAGCGCCGAGCGACAGGACGATCGACACGGGTACGTACAGCACATACAGGACGGTGTTGCGCAGCGAGACCCACACGACCGGATCGGTAAACATCCGCTCGAAGTTGGCGAGCCCGACGAACGGCCGCGCCGGGTCGACGAGGGTCCAGCGATGCACCGAGAGGTACAGCACGAACAGCATCGGGACGAAGGAGAAGACGCCCAGGTGAAGCGCCGAGGGAGTGAGAAACCCCCACGCCGCCACCGTCTCGTGCAGGCGCTGCGGGCGGGCCGCCGCGCGCTCGCCCCATGCAGCGAGCGCTACGGCGAGCGGCCCGAGCAGGGCCAGGCCGAGGGTCAGCGCCAGCCAGCCCGCCATCCAGCCTTCCCCCGCACCCGGCGCGGAGCGCAGCTCGGCCCACCGGCCGGGGGCGAGACGCACCGCGACTGCCGCACGTGGCGTCCCGGCGACCATCCGCCGCCAGGGAGCGCTCGCCGCGCTGTCGCCCGGCAACAGCTCGGTGCCGCGAGCAATCGGGCCGAGGGCCGAAAGGGAGAACCGCAGCTCGGGCACGCGTACCACCGCCTCCTGCATCAGCAGACGGGTGTCCGCGAGCCAGCGGTCGGTCGCATCCCGCGCCGCCGCCCGGATGTCGGCGTAGGCCGCAAGCCCGAAGACGGTCGCCGCTGCCGCGAACCACCTGACCGCCCGTCGCGACCGCCCGGGCGCACCGCCCATGGCGGCCGCCAGCGCGCCGGCCACCAAGCTGGGCAGCAGCGCGAGCGCACTGCGCCAGGAAAGCCAGGCGGCACCCGCCGGCGACACCGCCACCGCGCCCACCACGTCCCACCCGTCCCGGTCGAACAGCGGCGCCAGGGTGCCGGTGCCCGCCCACCGCGGAGCGGCGTGGCGGCGCAGCCGATCGAACTGGGTGGGCGAGAGCGGTCGCGCCGTGGCGTGCACCAGCGGGGCGGTGCCGTGATAGACCTCCAGCTGCGCGGCAAACCCCGGGAGGCCGTCGAGCGCGCGCGCTTCGATGAGCAGCCGCGGCAGGTCGTACTCGGCGCTCCCCCGCGCCGAGCGCGCGACGAGCGCGAGATAGCCGGCCGTCGCCGCGGCGACCCGTTGTGCGAGCGCGCGCTCGGCTCGGCCACTCGCCCAGCGCACGCCGACCAGCACGAGGACGCTGCTCGCGACCACGGCGATGCCGGCGCCACTGCGCCACCGTCCCCCCGCCGGGCCGCTCACCGAGTCGCGCCGAGCACGCGATCGACCTGGCGCGCCATATCGTGCGCCGCGGCCGCCGGATCCGCGCCCGCCAGGGTGATGCGGTCCAGCAGATCGGGCAGCACGGTTTCGACCTCCCGCCAGCGCTCGATCCGCGCGCCCCACGGCGCCCGCCCTCCGGCCGTGGCCCGCACGAACGCCGCTTCCCAGCCGAGCGTGTCGCGGGCCACGAGCGCCTGTACGGCGGTCGTCAGGGCGGGGAGCTCGAGCCCAGCTTCGCCCCGCACGGCGTCCGCGAGTGAGTCGGTGAGATACGCGGCGAGCTGAATCGAGAGCTTGCGCCGCGCGGCCAGCGCCGGCACGGCGTATCCCGAGGCGTAGATCGCCGTCGCGGGGCGAAAGCCCGCGCGGTGCGGGATCGCCACGAATCCGAGGCGCAGCCGGCCGGTGGCGGCGTAGGGACGCAACCGGGGCACCCAGGCATGGCCGGTGGTCATCATGGCCACGCGGCCGCTGTTGAAGAGGCGAAAGTCGTCGCCGACCGACTCGAGCAGGTGCGTGCGGGGGGCGATGCCCTGCCTCGTCATCCAGCCGGTATACCACCGGATCGCGTCGATCGTGACCGGCGCGTCGAGACACCCGCCGGCGCGTCGCCCATCGGGACAGAGCACGTCGCCGCCGCCTGCCCATACCCAGGGGATCCAGACGAAGGGGCGACGGTCAAAATAGGTCCCCCATTGGTCGATCGTCCCGTCGCCGTCCGTGTCACGCGTCAGCCGCTTGGCGATCCGCAGGAAGTCGTCCCACGTCCAGTCGTCTCTCGGATACGGAATCCCGGCCCGGTCGAACAAGTCTTTGTTGTAGACCACGACCAGCGGCGTGTAACCCCTGGGCAGGGCGTACACCGCGTTGCCGCGGCTGAAGATCGCCAACACGGTCTGGTCGAGGCACGCGATATCCACCGCGGCGCGCGTGAAGTAGGGTGCCAAGTCCAGCACGACGCCGCGGTTCACCAGCGCGGGGAGGTCGCTGTTGTCGAGCTGGAACACGTCGGGGGGAGCGCCGGCAGCCATCGACATGAGCAGGCGCTCGCGATACGCCGCCTGATACATCGCGGCGTTCTGCTGCACGACCCGGACGCCGGGATGGACGGCGACATACGGCCCGAGCACCCGGTCTTCGAGCCTCGCCTCGAGGTAGTCGGCCCGGTTGGCGAGCTCGAGCGTGACACGATCGCCGTCCGCCGCCGCCCCGCAGCCCCACACCACGAGACATGCGGCGACCCGGCGTCTCACGCGAGCCGCTCGCCGGCCACATCGAACAGGTGCAGGCGGCGGCGATCGAGCTTGAGGCCGACGCGATCCCCGGCCTCGAGCTCGACCAGTCCCGGGAGCCGCGCGATCAGCGGCTGCCCGCCCGCCGCCAGGTGCACCAGCGTTTCCGCCCCCAATGGCTCCACCACCACGACCTCGGCGTTGCCCATCCCCTGGTCCTCGCCGCACAGGCTGACGTGCTCGGGCCGCACGCCGAGATGGATCTCCCCCTCGTAATGCTCGAGCGCCACCGGCACCGACAGGCTGCCGCAATCCACCACACCGCCCCCTTCTCCCATCCCTCTGCCGCGGCCCGCCAGGACGTTCATGCCCGGGCTTCCGATGAAACGGGCCACGAACACGTCGGCCGGGCGCTGGTACACGTCGGCCGGGGTGCCGAGCTGGCGGAGCCGACCTTCGTGCAGCACCGCGATCCGCTGGCCCATGGTCATCGCCTCCATCTGATCGTGGGTGACGTACACCATGGTCGCGCCGAGCGCGCGGTGCAGGGCCAGCAGCTCGGCGCGCAGCTCGCCGCGCAGCCTGGCGTCGAGGTTGGAGAGCGGCTCGTCGAACAGGAACGCGCGGGGCGCGCGCACGATGGCGCGCCCCAACGCGACGCGCTGACGCTGCCCGCCCGAGAGCTGCGCCGGGCGGCGGTCGAGTAGCTCGGTCAGACCGAGCCGCTGCGCGATCTCCTGCACGCGGCGCGCGATCTCGGGCTCGGCGACGCCGCGCACCTCCAACCCGAACGCGATATTGCCTCGCGCGGTGAGATGCGGATACAGGGCGTAGTTCTGGAACACCATGGCGACATCGCGCTCGGCGGGCGGGAGGTGCGTCACCTCGCGCTCGTCGATCAGCACGGCTCCGGCGGTCGGCTCCTCGAGCCCGGCGATACAGCGCAGCGCGGTCGTCTTGCCGCAGCCCGACGGCCCGAGGAGCACGAGGAACTCGCCGTCCCGCACCTCCAACGAGAGCTCCTGCAACGCCGGCCTCGTCCCGGCGTCGAACGCCTTCGTGAGCCCCCGCAGGGTGACCGAGGCCATGCGGCTCAGCCTACCCGGGGCATCATCCGAAGGCAATCGTCAGCGGGTCGCCGACGTTGCCTTCCCCGGCCGCGCGGCCGTCGATCTTGACGCGGAAGCGGGCGCCGTCGATCGCCACGGCCACTCCGCGCCCCGCCACGCGCACGCCCTCGAGCGCGGCGCGGCTGACGCCGAGGGGCACGGGCCAGACGGTGAGCCCTCCCCCTGGGCCGTCCGGCAGCACGCCCATCACGTGCGACACGATCAGGTCGTTCACCCAGGAGTGCAGGTAATCGTCGATGCCGCGGTAGACGCTCGGCCGGCCGGTGTGCGGGTGATAGTGCTCGAAGCAGTTCGGCCGCTCGGGGTCGCCGTCGAAGGTCATCATGCGCGCGAACTGGTGGATCAGGTGACCCAGCTTCCCCGCCCACGAGCCCTGGTGCAGCCGCACGACCCGCGCCAGCGCATCGATGATGTGCGAGTTCGTCATCGGCCACACGCGCCCGTTCCACGGACAGTTGTGACGCTTTCCCTTCCACTCGGCGTCCGGATTGAACAGCGGATCGTCCACACTCGACGAGGGAACCGGGTAGGCCGTCCAGAACTCGGCCGGCTCGAACAGATGGCGCTCGAGCCCGGCGACGTGGCGCGCGTCGGCGAGATCGGTCCCGTAGGGATAGAAGCACACCGCGGCCTTCACGCTCGTGGGCCGGGCCGTTCGCGGGTTCACGTCGAAGAACATCCCCGCCGCCGGATCCCACATCTTCTCAACGATGGCGCGCCCCGTCCGGCTCCCCGCTTCCCGCCAGCGACCGACGTCCCCCGGGCTCACCCGCTCGGCGAGCCGCTCGAGCGACCGCAGCAGCCGGTAGGCATATACCGTCACGTCCACCCCCTTCAGCCGGATCCGGCTCTCCCAGCCGACGCGGTCCGCTTCGGGATCGACCGCCTGGTAGCGGGACATGTATTCCTGACCGGTCTCGAACTGGTTCACGACATCGATCATCCCGGTATGATCGGCGTCGCGCGTCCGGAGCAGCCAAGCGGCGTAGCGCACCAGGGCGGGATACACCTCAGCCTCGAAAGCGGGGTCGGGATGCACGGCTTCGAGCGCGTCCAACGCGCCGCCCCAGTCGGCGTGATAGAAATCGGTCCCCCGCTGGTGATCGACATACACCCGCCCGGGGAGCGAGCCGTCGGGGTTTTGGTGCGCGAGAAACGTACGCAACACGCCGCGGGCCCACGCGGGATCGGCGAGCCAACGCAGCTCGCGCATGTGGCACTGGGCGCTGTAGGTGATCGGCACATGAAAACCGCCGATCCCCTCGCACACGGCGGGATACCGGTAGTTGCCGATCCCGCCCGCGATCGCGTTGAGGCGCAAGCCATACCAGCGGTGGCGCCAATGGCCGTCGAGATACGGGTCGGAGCAGCGGAACGTCGGCACGGAGCCGAGGAACTCGTGCCAGCGGCGCTCCGCCACCGCGCCGGGGCGGTCGGGGGCCCGACGCGCGGGTTGGTCGGC
>Ga0209234_1000994_pt1 | contig 10457 bp, 8 predicted proteins | sample GraSoi013_1_20cm_2_FD_185816 | JGI IMG/M metagenome (GOLD analysis project Ga0209234, IMG submission 185816) | Grasslands soil microbial communities from the Angelo Coastal Reserve, California, USA - Sample 08_20_2013_1_20cm (SPAdes) (version 2) | ecosystem: Environmental > Terrestrial > Soil >... | reverse complement strand
GCCGTCCGAGGAATCGCACCATCTCCGAGTTCGTGGGACCTTCGAGGATGGGAGCCGACGTGGGGGAAGGCGGGCCATCCAGATACGCCCCACGTTCGTGGAGAACGTCGTTGCAGACGTTCGCTGCCCATCCGGCCGCTCCGAAGTGCACCTCGTCGACGTTCTGTCGGTAGGAGTGGAGGGCCGTGCGGAAGTATCCACGGCGAAGGACGATGGGCGCCTCCGCGAGGACCGTGAGCCGTTCCAAGACGGCCCCGTTCACCGGGTCTCCGCGATAGATCTCCCAAAAACACGGAATCGTGCCTCGGTATTGCTGAGGGTCGTCGAATTGGAAGGACCAGACCCCATAGCGCGCTGCATCGAGCATCTCGCCTCCGATCGCTCCGGTGGCAAAATGGAGGATGAAATCGAGATGCTCGTCTCGAAGCCTGCGCACGTCGGATCCGTCGCTGCTTGAGGAAGATCCTCTCCCGGGTCCCATGGGTAACTCGGCGGAGGGGACGTCGGCAAAGGTCTCGCTCATGTCGACCGGCCGGAAGGCTCTCGGCGGAAGGAGGTCCGAGTAGGCCCGAAAGAGCCCGCGACCCGTTCGAATGCGTCCCGAAGCGTGGGATTCATTTGGGGGGACGATGAACAAGCCAGGACGAACGTCGGGGAGACGGAGGAGTTCCGCGATGCACCTCGCCTGCCAGGCCGGGAACGAAGGTCCTTGTCCCATGACTCCAAACCGGATCGGGCGTGAGGTGGAGCTCGCGACATCACCCCGGGGACGACACACGCCGGCGCACGACCTCGATCCCAAATGGGAGAAGAGCCTCTTTGGATCGGACACGGTTGTCCGCTTCGTTCGTCACCGACACATACGCTCCTCGATTTCGCGTCTTCCCGTTCCATTGACTCGCATTCGGCCGACGAATTCCCGACCGCGGAGCGGGCTCCACGATGAGAGGGTTTCGGTGCGGATATATCCGTGCCGACTTATCTCGCACCGGGCTTCGTCGGTGTCTTCGAGTGCCGTCGGCCTGAGGTGATCTCGTGGAGACGCTTCGGATTGCGATCATCACGGAGACGCTTCCGGCGAACCGGTTGAACCTTCAGCCGTGGCGGTACCTGGGCGATCTCGCGCAGTCCTTGCAACTCGAGGGCCATGAGGTGTCCGTCGTCACGAGCGACGACACCCCGTCGGACTGGAATGGGGTCCCTATCACCCGCCATGCGAACCCCACCGATTTCCGGTCCGCCCTGGCGCTGCGCGACTTGTTGGATCGTCGCCGATTCGACGCGGGCCTCTGTCGCCTGACCGCGGGACTCTTCTTCTCCGCCCGGGGACGCGCGCGGGAGGCTTCGGCGAGCTCGAAGCTCGCGGGGATTTTCCTCCGGCCCTTGCACGACGGACGGGACTTGGCGCGCCGATTCCTAGACCCGCTGTTGGCTCCGGAGATTCCAATGGACCTCCACCATGCCGCGATGTTCGGATCCCGTGTCCTCGGAACGTGGCCCGACGCGGCGGGATCCTTCGACGACTTCGTGTTCCTCTGGGAGAGCGATCGGGCCCGGGGGACGTCCGCGGGGCTTCCGGTCGAGGCCTGTCACGTCATCCGCCATCCCTTTGATCCGTTCTTCCGGACGTCGAGTGTCGGGAACGCGGCCTTGCCGATCGCCGTGGCGCTCCCGGACGTCGGACGGCGCATCGTCTTCTCGGGTCCTCCGGAGGAATCCCGGGGAGTCGCCGACATGGTCCGCCTCGCCCAGGTGCTCTCCTCGGACCCGCCGACGCAGGTCCTCCTCCTGCTCCGCGATGGGCGATTCCCACGGCCGGTGGTCGATCGGACGCGGATCGGGACCCATGAACTCGTCGTCGTGAGAGGCCTCCTCTCCCGGGACGAGATCCGATGGGTGTACCGGCATTCCGACGGCGCCGTGTTCCCGTACCGATGGGTGCGGACCGCGCTTCCCCTCGTGGCCCTCGAGGCGGCGGCCGCCGGGTTGCCCGTCGTGACGACGCGGGTCCATCCGCTCCGGGAATTGGAAGGGCCGAGCGGCCTCGTGTTCGCGAACCCGCGGGATCCGCCCGACCTGGCGAGGGCCGTTCGCGGAGCCGTCGACGCCAACCGCCGTGAGGCGATCCGACGGAAGAACGAGGAATGGATCCGATCCACGCCCGACTGGCGAGCGGTCGCGCAGACCTTCGTCTCCCTCCTTCGTGGGCCGATTCCGGGGAGGAGTGGGGCGAGGGTTCTTGAACCCAGCCCGGGTTCCGCCGGGAGCGGTGCACGGTGATCGGGGTCGCGAAGCCCGCGGAGGGGGCCATGGAGTTCCCCTTCCTCGGGCTGGCCGTGGCCGTCCTGGCCCTTCACTCGATCTTCGCGGTCGTCCTGCCTCCGAGCCCGATCCGTTCCGCCGTCGCGATCGTCGCCTTCTTCGCGATGGGGTACTCGTTGCTCACCCTGATTGCGGGCGGGCGGCTCCGGCTCAACGCCGCCGAGGTCCTCGCCTACACCGTCGGGCTGACGATCCTGCTCACGTCCTTGTCCGCCCTCACGGTCTCGCTCATCGGGATTCCGATCACCGAATTCGCGGTTGTCATCATCGGATTGCCGCTCTCCGTCGTGACGTGGCTGACCCGACGTCCTCGTCTCCACCCTCGGACCGCCCTCGCCGGTTTCGGGCGTAGGTACTTCGATTTCTCCGAATACTCGCCCGGTGAGAAATGGATCGCGACCGCCCTCTTCGCGGCGATCATCGGAGCCGTCGTCTTCCTCCTGTTTCTCTCGGTCATCGAGTTCCCGGACCGTCCCAGCCCGGGTCTGGCGATTACGGGGCCTGACGGGACTCCCCAAACACTCCCGACCACGTTCGTCATCGGCCAGCCGAAGGACGTCATCGTCACCGGTATGGGCGGACCGGCCCCCGGCTCGTTCGTCGTCCAGATTCGTCTCATCCCCGCGAACGCGACCGGGAGCGAATCGTTCCACAACGCGACGCAGCTCTCCCCGTTGCTGCTGGACCCGTTCGCCGAATACCGCGAACCCATCACCCTCGCCGCGGGAGGTACATGGACGAAGCGGTTCTCGATCGCCCTCACGGAGGCCGGCGTCTTCGATCTGTACTTCGACCTCATCGACGGGGTGGGGACCGTGGTGGCGTCGAACCATATCCCTGTGGACGCGTCGTGAAGCCGGACCCTCAGGGTTTCGAAATCACGCGGTAGATCGAAAACAGCCCGTCCTGATAGACGAGCGCGAAATGCCGATGATCCTGCGCGAACTTCCCCACTTCGCTCGGCGTCAGGGGCGTCACCCGCGCGGGTTCCTGGAAGAAACTGGTGCGGTGGGTGACCATCAAGGAATCCACCGCGACGTAGTCGCCCACGGCGAGCCGCGACCACGCCGTGGCATCGAGCGTGTCTCCTGAAAAAATCCGCTCGCTGCCGAAGTCGACTCGCATGTCCGCGAATCCCGCGAACGCATCGACGGCCAGTTGATCCCCCCATACGCGACCCTTCGCGAAGTGGCCTTGACCCCAATCCGCGACACGGAGCGCATCCGAACCGAAGAAGACAGGCGAATCCGTCGTGCGGCTCTCGGGAGTTTCGAAATACACCCGCATGTTGAACAGGGGGGCGAGGTTCCCGCCCATGAAGATCGCCGCCGACATGAGGACCGCGGCCGCCTGCGGGAGCCATTTCCTCCTTCGGATGGCCAAGCGGATGAGCCCCGGCAACCGGAATGGAACCTTGGAACGGCTCCAACGAACGAGCGTCGCGGCGGCGAGCGGCGCGATGAAGAAATTGGCGAATTCGCTAATCCGGAGCGTGACGTAATTCAAGGAGGTGACGATCAGCGGCAGGCTGGTGAGGACCAGGGCCGATGCGACCAGGCCGTTGGTTATCACGAACGGCCGCTGGCGCTCTCGAAGGAAGGCACGGAGGGTCACCAGGGCGAGCAAGAGGAGGACGATGACGGAGCCCGCGAGCCATGCGATTTCGATTGAGGAGAAGGTTCTGCCCAGGCCTCCTCCGGCCGCTCCGGGAGTGACGGGGAAATCCTCCGGGGTGAGGAATTGGGAGATCACCCGCTCGAAGGTCTGCTCGTGGGTGAAGAAAATCTGGTACGTGAACGTGACAATGTACAGGCTCAGGACCACGAAGAAATAGAGGACGAGCATGCTCAAACGGATGCTGGAGCCGGCGGGGCGGAACCGCGGAACGACCATGAGGACCATCAGCGAGGCGAGCCAGGACGCGAAGATGTAGGATGACAGATGATGCGTCATCACGATGCCCCCCGCGGTGAGGACAAACAAAGCCTGCGTGCTGCGCTTCGCGGTCCTCTCGACGTTTTGCGTCAGAATGACCAAGGTGAGGAGGGAGAGCCCCACGAAGATGGTGCCGTTCTCTTGCTGGACCGGGGCGTTGAACAGGATCGACGCCGTCCCCATGTAAAAGAGGAGGCCGAGGACGGCGGTGCGGGTGACGAACAAGCGGCGGCCAATCGCATACACGATCGCGGGCACCGCGAGGGTCCGGATGATGGGCTGGATCCAGTTGTACGCGTACATCGGCTCGACGCCCGCGGCCGCGATCACGTACCCCTCGAAGACGTTCCCGAGCGGATAGAAGGAATAGACTCGCGCGAAGGCGTTGGCCACGCCCGGCGCCCAGAAGCCTGACCGGATGACGCCGGCCGTGAAGGAGTAGTTGAAGATCGGGTCCGTGGAGTAGACGACGAGGTGCGGCGCCCCGATCGGGTACTGAAGGAAGATCGCGACCACGGGAGGGATGAGGAAGGGGAGCTTCGGATTCCGGATGAGGGAGACGAAGAACGGCGCGCAGGTCATCGCGAGGAACATGAGGAAGAAGAACCGCGGCAGCCCGACGGTCCCGTTCTTGACCACCCAGACAGTGGAGATCAGCCCCAGCAAACCGATCAGGCAGAAGGCCAAGGCGGTGATGTCGAGGAACGCGGGGCTTCGCGGGGGTGCCGCCAAGATTTCGAGCCAATACGCCGGCTGGCATTAAGGCTTCGAACCTTCCCGCATCGAGGCGACGATTCGGATGTCGGATGGACGCACGGTCTACATGCTGCAGAGATAGTAGATCCAGGCATCCGGAAGGGGTGATTGCGTGCCGGATCCGTCGGGTATCTCCTCTCCTTCCCTGCCAAAGAGCCGGATCTCGTGGAAGCCAATCTCCCGCAACTGCTTGACCTGGGCCTCGGGTCGGATGTAGTAATATCGGAACTGGGATCCGTCCGCCGTGTCATTGAAGACGATGTGGTCTTCGGTCTGAGCGCGGCGAAGCGCTTCCCTGTTCCTGAGGATGAAGATGATTCGGCGGAGAACCCACAGAGGAATGCCCGAGAACGCGCGGTCTTGCCGGAGAGAAAAAGGCTTCATCGGTGCGTCGAGGTTGTGCGATGAAAAGGAGAAGTATCCACCGCGTCGGCCCACGCGTTGGACTTCCCGGAAAGAGGCGAGCCGGTCCTCATGCGTCATCGCGTCGAGCCCGTTGAAGCTGAACAGGATGAAGTCGAAGACACCGTCCCCAAAGACGTGCAGATCTCTGGCGTCACCGACCTCGAACCGAAATGGAACCTTCGCGTAGCGAAATTGCTGACGACAGGCCTCGATCATCTTCGGGGCGTAATCGATGCCCGTGTATTCCTTGACCAACGGGCCGAAGTGAGCCGTCGTCCGTCCTCGCCCGACGCCGATGTCGAGCATCCGCATGTCGGCCAATCGGTCTCGCAACGATTCGAGGATGGCTCTCTCGGGTTTCTGAAGATTCCATTCGGCGCCATAGGCTTCGACGAGTTTCTCCGTGTTGAACGCGATCCGGTTCTCGTCCGCGGTCCGGCCCGACGGTACGTCGGATCCCGATTGAACGATGCCTTCGTCGGTCCGCGGGAGGCGTTTTCGTCCGCTTCGTTCTACCGGCCTCTCCGGGATGGGCCTACGGTCGCCTGAACCGTCTTTCACATTCTCCTCGAACCTCGCACGGAGGTTAAGTTTTCGCCCGCGACCCAATCCAAGGCCGAATGGAGGCCCCACCTTCCGATTCGAAACGCAGTCGTCAGGTCGGTTTCGTCAGAGCCGCGGCGGTGAGCCGGTAATGCACGCCATGGCGCCGCACGCGTCCCGCCTTCTCGAGGCGTGCGAGATGGTAGGAGACGAGCTGCCGGCTCATCCCCAGGGCCTTCGCAATCGTCGCGGGTTGCGCGCTCTCCATGCGACGTAGAAGTCCCAGGATTCGAAGGCGAACATCGCGGTATTCCCAGTGCCGCGCGTAGAGCCGGTTTACCTCGGCCTCGCCACCCGTGACATAGTATCGGGCCCGACCGTTGGTGTCCTGCTTGTAGACGAGCCCCTCGCGGGCGAGTGCGTCCAAATGATACCGAGCCGTCCCAACGGCAAGATTCAGGGATCGTGCGACAGACCGGAAGTGGTCTCCCGGGAGGCGGACGAGGTGATCATAGATCCGCCGGCGGATTGGATGCTTAAGGCCCGCCATGAGGGCCATGCCAATCATGACGGACGTCGTCTCGATTGGGAACCGTGCGCCCATCCTCGAGATTGACTGGAGGATCCAATCGATGACGCCCATCGCTCCGAACAGGGCGTACCCATTCGGGCCTGTGCTCTCCATCCCGAAACCCTCGTCCGCGACATTCATGGAGGAGGACGTACATTAACTCGATGTCGCGGCGTTTCCGCGACCTGCGAGTGCGCCGACGTCGATGGAGCGGCCGCGAGATGCGCGATGAGTTCGCGCATCGTCTTTCGAACGATGGCTCGGTTCACCGTCTTCGGGGCAATGACGACGACAAACGCCCGCGAGTTCACCTTTGTTGCCACGATTTGATGCGACCCCGTGTCGACGGAGATCTCTTCAGACGTCGGACTGCCGATCGACTCAATGATGGTGTCGACCGACGCGAGCATCGTCGCCGCCATCACGCTCACGACATCGAGTCGAATCCCTTCCCGCGTCCACGATGCCAAGACTAATCCCGTTCTTCGGACAAACAGGACCGCATCGAGACCGCGCTCCGTGTCGATCGCGGAAAGGAAAGAAAGGGCCGCCTCCTCCAGTGCTTCTGACGACTCGCGACCCATCCGATTTCTCCTCCACGACCCACAGGAGGAATATGCATTCTTTTACTCCCTCAAATAGATAGGCCCTCGTCGACGAGATCGTGGTGAGACGCATCGAGCCTTGCAGCGGCGAGACGTTCCGATGGCTCCATCGTCGAAGTGTCAGACACTTCCACGCGTGATAACGAACTCACTTGCGTCCGGTCACGCTCGAATCAATTTTGATGCTGTCGGCAAAACGTGTACCAGAAACAAAAAGACCACTCGATAATATTGATGCGGTCCGGGACAAAGGGCCGTGTTCAATCAGTATCAAAGTGACGTCGGAACGACGAGGGGTTCGCGTTCCTTGGATGCGGGGACGCAGATGGGTTCGGCATTGAGCGAAGCGGGCGCAGGTGCGCGTTTCTTAGCGACGATTGATGCGAAGCCACCGTAGAGCATCCGAACTTGGAGGGAAGAAATTCCAATGGACCCAGCGAGAGGAGGGTGGCAGCCGTCCGGGCGGATGGAGCGCATGCCATCGCCCCCAGGCCTGCCGTTTCCTCGCCATCCTTTCGTCGGCCCGGTCGATTCCCTCCCCGAGACCCTATGGCGGGAAATCGACAATCTGGTCCCCCCCAGCCTGTCCATCCTATTGCCCGCCCTGAACGAAGAGCATGGGGTGGAGGCGGTCATGAAGCGGATCCCCCGGTCCACGTTGAAGCGCAACGGTCTCTCGTTTTGCGTCTACTTGCTCGACGGACGTTCGACGGACCGAACGCGAGCCGTCGCGACGAAGTTGGGCGCCGAGGTCTTCGTCCAGACGGGTCGCGGGAAGGGCTCCGCGTTCCGCGAGTTCGTCCCCAAGATCAAAGAAGACTTCACCGTCCTGCTGGACAGCGATGGCACCTATCCACCGGAAATGATCCCGGAACTCGTGAAAGCGCTGAGCGATGAGAGTCCGGTCGTGCTCGGGTCCCGCCTCCGTGGTTCGATCGGCGAAGGGGCCATGTCGGGCCCGAACTATGTGGGCAACCTCCTCCTGAGTCGCTTCGCCTCGTTCCTGTTCGCGACCCCGATTTCCGACGTCTGCAGCGGCATGTGGGCCTTCGTGTCCGACCGGCTGAAGTCCCTCGGCTTAACCGCGAACGGCTTCGACCTGGAGGCGGACATCTTCGCGGAGTGCGCCCTGCGCCGGATTCCGATCCTCGAGATCCCAATCCGGTACGACCGGCGGATCGGAGAACCGAAGCTCCGCCTTAAAGAAGGGTTCCGCATCGCCTTCGCGCTCCTGAAGAAACGCCTGCGCTCCTCAGCAGGCCCGACCGTCCAGAAGAGGGCGTTCTGGAGCCGATGGTTCGGTCCCGCCCGCGAGTCGGTCTAGGTTTTTGGGTCGAGCCGGGCGCTAGCGGCTGACGTAACGGAACGTTCTTATCCCTGGATTCTACAATACCTTCAGCGATCGGGAGAGTGAGGGAACTGATCTTTGTGCGTCCTCGCTATCTGGCGATCGCCTTCTTCGCTTTCTTCGGCGTAATCGGATACCTCGCTTGGACGTACGCGCGTGCCTCAACCGCGCCCTGGTTCGAACCGGACGTGTCCCGGACTGTATATCAGACGACGATGGTCGGCGGCGTCTTGGTCCTCGTCGGACTCTTCATCACCGCGTCGCTTCTGCCCCACTTCACCCGACCGGTCCGATCGAGGGCGTTCACACCGAGCCCTCCGCCTCGCGACCTGCCCCGGAGAAACCGACCCGGACTCTCGTTCCCGACCGTTCCCCCGCGAGCGTCTCGGAACATCGACCCGCAATGGACGGTCGATGGCCTGTTGGAAGACTCGGGCGTCGATGCCTCGCGGTACATGGACGGAGAACGGGAGCGGGACGCCGCCGCGGTTTCCGCCGCGCTCTCTCGACTCACACCCGCCGACGTTGACACTCCGGAAAACCTCCTGGAGCGCCTCTCCGGAATTCGCGCCCGAAATGCGGGGCCTCTCGTTCCCGAGGATCGTGAGATGACCCAGATCTTGCTCCGTCTTGTGAACGAGATCAAGCCGCTCCTGGTCGCGTCGAAGAAGGCGGGCCTCAATGTTCCGGAGATCCGGCGGCTCATCGCGGAGTCGACCGCGGGCCGGGAAGGCGATCTCGCCTATCGAGTGCGATTGGTCGAACAGTTGAAGGACACGCTCGAGGCCGCCTTGGTGGAGCGGATCGCGGAGGACTTGCAGGGCGTGCTCGTGGACATCGAGCGGACGAAGGCCGCGACGCAGCAGGTCCACACGGCGGAGCTGACCGCGGCGGAAGGCGTCGCCTTGTTGGACACCGGAAATTACCTCGCCGCCTTGGAACGTGCCGCGAAGGCGCGCGACGCGGTGACAAGACAACTCGTCACCGTCGGGCCGGCGGATGGCGAATGGGGAAATCCCAACTCCAGTTCCGCGATCGCCTTGGCGGGACCGTCGATCGTGGCCTCGATCTACGTGGCGATCGGCGCCATGCTCCTGCCGGGCATCACAGGTTTCTTGGTGTCGAACTTCGTCCTGAACACGACCGCGATTCTGTTTCTGAGTTACGGGTGGTTCGGCTTGGTCACGTACGCCCTCGCCTCCATCTATGCGATGGCCCATCCGTATTCCCCACCGCAACGGCCTCAAGAGTTCTCTTGGAACGAACGCTAGATAGGCCCACGGCAATTGTGCCTGACCCGAGAATCGCTGTCCGTCGAATCCCATCCTGTGTCGCGATTGATCGCGAGGGCCGCGGTAACGATTGGACCTTGATGTTGTTTTGAGAACACCAAGTCTCAGGTGCGCGGCTCGGTTCTACTCCGCGCTTTCGTCGTTCTGTGCGGTCCGCGGACTGGATCGTTGTTCGCAGCGGGCTGCCCGGCATCGTGGGAATTTCCCCGAGAGTTTCTCCCTTTTCCTCCATTGGGATTCCACAATCGCCCTCGACCGAATCCGAAATTGAAACGAGATTCTCTCCCCTAATTCGAAGGCGTCACGGAGCGCGGCCGTTTCGTTGCATTCGTTTTGGAACTCGAGACCGTGTTATCTCTTCCGATTATCGCATCGCGTTTTTTGGAAACCAACCATCATCCACCACTTTTTCGATTCGTCCGCCCCAGGAGAAGTCATCGATGGATGCACGGATGAATCGGGTGTTGGGCGCCATCGCGGCGTCCGTCCTCCTCGGCCTCGTGGCCCTCGTTTCCGGAATCGTCCCGATTGGGACCCCTGACAAGGCTCCGGGTGCCGGTCCCGTTTCTGCTCAAGCGTCGAACAACTTCGACCAGCTCGTCGTCGTCCTCTTCGAGAACCATGACATCACGGACATCTACGGTCCCGCCACGTACATGACGCAACTCGCGAACACCTAC
>Ga0209234_1000989_pt1 | contig 10474 bp, 12 predicted proteins | sample GraSoi013_1_20cm_2_FD_185816 | JGI IMG/M metagenome (GOLD analysis project Ga0209234, IMG submission 185816) | Grasslands soil microbial communities from the Angelo Coastal Reserve, California, USA - Sample 08_20_2013_1_20cm (SPAdes) (version 2) | ecosystem: Environmental > Terrestrial > Soil >... | reverse complement strand
TGATCTTCAGACGGCCGCGTAAGGCGAACGATCTATGAATGATGTTTTCCAATTCCCGGACGTTGCCGGGCCAGCCGTAACGCTGAAGCAATTCGATGGCTTCGTCATCGGGGCGGCCGACACCGGTTCCGCCATACTTCTTCATGAAATGCTCGGTAAGAGCGGCAATATCGTCTTTGCGGTCGCGTAGCGGCGGAATGCGCAGCGGTACGACGTTCAATCGGAAGAAAAGGTCTTCGCGGAACTGGCCGCGAGCGATCAGCTTTCGCAGATCTTTATTCGTTGTTGCGATCACGCGAACACGAATCGGAATGGGCCGCTTGGCGCCGATGCGATCGCCCAGCGCCAGAACGACAACGCGAAGGGCGGAACCTCCAGAGTGATCGCGCGCGCAGCCACCCAGTTGCCGCCCCAGGACGCGGCGGCGACCAACAGCAGCAGGGTGGCCAGCGTCCGCTGCCGCGCGAGCGCGTCGGGCATCAGAAGTTCCTGGAAAAAGACGGATTATCCGGGACGGCGCGCTGCGGCGCCACAGCGTGGGATAAACTCCGAGCATGGTTTCAACTACGCGCCCGGATCTCGCCGAAATCGTCGAGTCCGACGTCCTCAACGTCGGAATCTCCGACGAAGATCGGAGCTTGCTCGCCCGCGCGCTGGCATTCGCTGCCGACCTCTACGGCGGAAAGCTGCTGGGCACCGGCGAGCCGGCCTATGAGCACGCGGTGGGGACGGCGCGCAACGTCGCCGAGCTCAGGCTCGACGCCGACGCGCGCGCCGCTGGGCTTCTTTTCGCCGTACCCGCCTATCTTCCCGCGGCCGAGGAAGCGCTGACGGAATCATTCGGCACGGCGGTCGCCTCGCTGGTCATGGGAATCAGCCGGCTCAACGCGCTGCGTGTGATCACGCGCACCGCGGCGCAGGGCAAGGACTCGCAGTCGCAGGCGGAGGTGCTGCGCAAGATGCTGCTCGCCATGGTGGGGGACATCCGCGTGGTGCTCCTGCGCCTTGCGAGCCGCACGCAGACGCTGCGCTGGCTCGCGCGCGCGCCGGATGCCGAGCGAGCGCAGCTCGCGCGCGAGACGCTCGACATCTACGCCCCGCTCGCCAATCGCCTCGGCGTGTGGCAGCTCAAGTGGGAACTGGAAGACCTGGCGTTCCGCTACCTCGAGCCCGAACTCTACAAACGCATCGCCGGCCTTCTCGAAGGCCGCCGCAGCGAGCGCGAGCGCGCAGTCGACAAGGCGATCGCCGAGCTCGCCGACGAGCTCGCCGGCGCCGGAATCCGGGCGGAGATCAGCGGCAGGCCGAAGCATCTCTACAGCATCTACACCAAGATGCGCGCAAAGTCGCTCGATTTCTCGCAAATTCACGACGTGAGCGGACTGCGCGTGCTGGTGGACGAGGCGAAGGACTGCTACACGGTGCTCGGCGTCGTACACAACCTGTGGGCGCCGATCCCCAGGGAATTCGACGACTACATCTCGCGGCCGAAAGCGAACCTGTACCGCTCGCTGCACACCGCAGTGATCGGTCCGCAGGGCAAGGCGCTGGAAGTGCAGATCCGCACCCGCGAGATGCACCGCGACGCGGAGCTGGGCGTCGCCGCGCATTGGCGCTACAAGGAAGGGGCAAAGCGCCCAACCGGCAAAGGCGATCCTTTCGACGAGAAAATCGCCTGGCTCCGGCAGATGCTCGCGTGGCGCGACGAGATCGTCGACGCGTCGGACTGGATCGAGCAGTCCAAGCATGCCGTGCTCGACGATACCGTCTACGTGCTCACGCCTCAAGGGCGGGTCATCGACTTGCCGCAAGGGGCGACGCCCGTGGACTTCGCGTACGCGCTGCACTCGGATGTTGGGCACCGCTGCCGCGGCGCCAAGGTGAACGGGGCTATCGTCTCCCTCGATTACCGGTTGAAGAATGCGGAGGCGGTCGAGATCATTACCGCTAGAACCGGAGGCCCGAGCCGCGACTGGCTCAATCCCGCGCTCGGCTATATAAAGAGTTCGCGCGCGCGCAACAAGGTGCGCCAGTGGTTCAACAGCCGCGAAGTCGCGAGCGTGGTCGCGGCGGGGCGTGCCGCAGTGGAGCGCGAATTGCAGCGCGAAGGCAAACGCGCCGCGAGCCTCGAGGAGCTGGCGAAGACCCTCGGTTTCGACGGGCCCGAGCAGCTTTTCGCGGCGGTCGGGCGCGAGGAAATCGGCTCGCGGCAGCTGCAGGTCGCGCTGCGCGGGCGTACGGAGCGCTCGCATTCGCCGGAAATTCCGCCGCACCGTGCTTCGGCCGGACAATCGAGCAGCGGGGTCCTCGTCGTGGGCGTCGAGCGCCTGCTCACGCAGCTCGCGCGCTGCTGCAAGCCCGCGCCGCCCGACAGGATTTCGGGATTCGTCACCAAGGGACGCGGAGTCTCGGTGCACCGCCGCGACTGCACCAGCCTCGCGCGCCTCTCCGAGCGCTTTCCCGAGCGCATCATCGGCGCCGATTGGAGCCAGCGCGGCGCCCAGGCTTACCCCGTGGACATCGTCGTCCGCGGGAACGATCGGCAGGGGCTGCTGCGCGATGTGACCGAAACCCTGGTGCGGGAAAAGACCAACGTGATCGCCGCGAAGACGCAGACGCGCAACGACATCGCGTCCATGTACTTCACCGTTGAAGTCGAAGATATCGACCAGTTGCAGCGCGCGCTGTCAGCGATCGAGGACGTGCGCGGAGTTCTCGCTGCGGCACGGCGCTGACCCGAGGGCCAGCCCGCGCAAAACCCGGCCCAGAAATTGCTGCCCTTCCTTGTCGGTACCTGGACGGGGAGGGAACGTGAAAATCATGGCCAAAGAAGAATTGAGGGATCTGGCCGCGAAGAACGGCTGGTCCGAGGCTTTTGCCGAGGGCTACCTCGATGGCACCGCGGCGCGAAGATACGGTACGCAGAGTCCGAACTATCCCTTGGGCGACCTGGACGAGTATCGGCAGGGATTTCTCGCCGGTTACTCCTTAACAAGGGTGAAAAGATGCTGAGGCACGATTTGACTACCGGGGGCTTGCATCCAAGCATACCCCTCGACTCGGCGTGATTGGCACGGTGCTTGCTGAACTAGGGGAAAGCATTACTTTGGGGACGCGGTCATGGGAACAGTGACAGAGTTCAAAAGCCCGACGAATGAAGGTCCTTCGACCGCTTATGCCAACGGCATCGCCGACGGGCAGTCAGCCCGCGCCGGAGGCAGCGCGCTCACTCTCTATCTCCAGGTCGGAATCGACGACTACGCCAGAGGCTTCCGCGCGGGGTTTTTTGGTCAACCGAACCACGCAGGGACTGCGGACCAGCGATAGGTCCTTCGCAGCACAGGGTGTCCGAGATCCGACACCTTTTGACGCCCCACCAACACTCGAAGCAAAAGCCCAGGCGCAAAGCCTGGGCTTTTTTCTTGGTCGGGGCGTGTCGGGTCAATGCATGGGCAGCAGCCGGTGCGCAGCGCCCTCGAGGATGCGCGCCGTCCCGCGCATCGTGCGCGCGGCGGCTTGACAGATCTTCGCTAGGGCGTGCTTGGCAAAGCCCCAAGCCTCGACGCCCAGGTCGAGCAGCGCCTCGAAATGCTCCGCGGCCTCGAAACTCGCCGCGTAGCGACGCTGCACGCTGGGCGGCAGGGAAGCGAGGGCGTCCTTCCAGAATGATGTAGTCATGGTCTTCCTCTTGGTTGGAAATCGCGATCCCTCGCGCGGCGCAGGGTCTGTGCGAGGGACCTTCATGATCATCTCTTTCAGCGGGCGCGCGGCTGCGGCGAACAGGCGGCCAATGGCCTCCGCCCGTGCGCGTCTCGCAGCCCGTTCGAGCGCCAACATTTCCTCCGGCGTCGGAAAACGAAGATATTCCCCCGGGGATCTCTCCAGTGTCATCGGTTCTATTTCGGCGGGCAATCTATGCCGACGTCATAGCGATTTCTGTGCCACGCCAGATTATTCCTTGTGAATTCAGCGCCGACGCCGTCGATAGCGGGCAAAAGCGTCGTCAAATTGCGACGCGGACCGCTGAGAATTCTGCAATCGACTGATTTCCGGATTGTTCTCGTGTCGCCAGCCGGCAACAACCGAGGAGGATGAGTGGGCCCGGCTGGTAGAATGCGTCGCGTGTGCCTGCGCTTCCACGCAATCGGACTCTGATCTTTCGATAGGCAAGGGGTTGGAGTAAAAGTGCGCATTCTGCTCAGCAACGACGACGGGTACTTCGCGCCCGGCATCGCAGTCCTCGCAGAAGCGCTCTCCGATCTTGCGAGCGTCACCGTGGTCGCGCCGGAGCGCGACCGCAGCGGCGCCTCCAACTCGCTCACCCTGGATCGGCCGCTTTCGGTGCGCACATCCGCGAACGGCTTCCGGTTCGTCAACGGCACGCCGACGGACTGCGTGCACCTCGCCGTCACCGGATTGCTCGAGGAGATGCCCGATATGATCATCTCGGGCATCAATCTGGGCGCGAACATGGGCGACGACACGATCTACTCGGGTACCGTCGCAGCGGCAACCGAAGGCTATCTGCTCGGCATCCCGTCTCTGGCGATCTCGCTCGCTAGCAAGGCGGGAAAGCACTACGCCACGGCGGCCCGCGTCACGCTCGAGCTGGTCGAGCGCTTCCAGAAGCGGCCACCGCGCGAGCCCGTGTTGCTCAACGTAAACGTGCCCGATGTCGCCTACGACGCGCTGAAGGGTTTCGAAGTAACGCGGCTCGGCAGACGCCATAAAGCCGAGCCCATGATCAAGACCAAGACTCCCCGCAACGAGACGGTATACTGGGTGGGCGCCGCCGGGAGCGCTCAGGACGCCGGGCCGGGTACCGATTTTCACGCTGTCGCGTCCGGCTGCGTGTCGCTCACACCGCTGCAGATGGACCTTACGCATCAGCAGCAGATTCCCGCGATCAGAACGTGGCTGGCGGCGAAATAGTGCTCCCGAAAACCCGCGGAATCGGGATGACCTCGCAGCGCACGCGCGACCGCATGGTCGCTCGCCTGCGTGAGAAGGGCATATGCGACGAGGCCGTGCTCGCCGCGATGGCCGCCGTTCCGCGCCATATTTTCATCGAGGAAGCGCTCGCGAGCCGCGCCTATGAAGATACTGCCCTGCCGATCGGCTTCGAGCAGACCATCTCGCAGCCCTTCGTGGTGGCTCGTATGGTCGAAGCCTTGCGCGGAGAAGCGCGTCTGGGACATGTGCTCGAAATCGGTACCGGCTGCGGCTACCAGGCCGCACTGCTCGCGCGGCTCGCGACAGAAGTCTATTCGGTCGAGCGTATTGCGGGATTGCTGGAAAAGGCGCGCGGCAACCTCCGCTCTTTGCGTCTGTCGAACCTGAGGTTGGTGCATGCCGACGGGACACGGGGATTGCCCGAGGCAGCGCCGTTCGACGGCATCATCGTCGCGGCGGCGGCTCCCGGAGTTCCCGGTGCGCTTTTGCAGCAGTTGGCGCCGGGTGGCAGAATGATCGTGCCCGTGGGAAGCGGCGATCAGGCGCTGTGCCTCATCGAGAGGACTCCGAGCGGATTCACGGAAAAATGGCTCGACGCCGTGCGTTTCGTACCTTTGAGAGGAGGCAAGCAGTGAGGCTGGCCGGGATTTTTTTCGCCGTACTCGCGTGCGCGTACGCGGCAGGATGCGCGAGCCCGTATCGGGCGCCGGTCGTCGAACGGACCGTCGCGCGCTCCCCTGCCGCGAGGCCTGCGCCGCTGGCCGTTGAGCAACGGCCCGAGAGCTACACCGTCAGGCGCGGCGATACTCTTTACAGCATCGCGCTCGACAACGGCCTCGATTATCGGGAGCTCGCCGCGTGGAACAACATCACCGATCCCGCGGCCATCAAGGCCGGGCTGGTGCTGCGCATGAGGCCGCCGGGGCCGGTGGTGGCGGCGCAGCCGGAGATCGGGACGCAAGTCCAACCGGAAGCCCGTGTGCAGGTGCAGCCGGTGACCGTGCCGGGCTCGGTGGAAGCGCGCTCGCTCGGCGGGGATTCGCGGGCGGGCCCGGAGCCGCCCCGGGCCGCAGGCGGTCTTCTCAAGACCGGTCCCAAGGCGATGAAGCTGCCCTATTCGGCGGAAAACCTCGCGATGCTGCTGCGGCAGTCACCGCCGCAACCGACGGCCGAACCAGTGGCGCCGCAGCCAGGACCCGAGGATGGCCAGGACACGGTGGCGTGGATCTGGCCGGCCACCGGGCGCGTTCTCGTGGGATTCTCGGAGGCGACCAACAAGGGGGTGGACATCCTCGGCAAGGTCGGTGATCCGGTCTTTGCCTCGGCCTCTGGACGCGTCGTCTACAGCGGCGTCGGGCTGCGCGGCTACGGGAAGCTCATCATCATCAAGCACAACCAGACCTATCTGTCCGCCTATGCCCATAACAACAACGTGCTGGTGAAGGAAGGACAGAATGTGGTGAGAGGCCAGAAGATCGCCGAAATCGGCAATACCGATTCCTCCCAGGCGAAGCTTCATTTCGAGATCCGGCGTCTCGGCAAGCCCGTCGATCCCCTGAAATTCTTGCCGGACCGGCCGTCGTGAATTCGCGCGCGCCGGAGCACGAACTCCAGGCGGATTGGGCCGGGAGTGACCTCGCCGACGCCGTCGAGCCGGCCCCTGCGGTCTCCGGGGAGCCCGGGCGCCTGGCACCCGATGGGGCGGCGGAAGCCCCCCCGCGCGCAGAGCCGGATGTAGATGCACCGGAAGCCGACGCCCTCAGCGACGCGACCCAGCTCTACCTGCATCAGATCGGCCTCAATCGCTTGTTCACGCCGGCGGAGGAGCTGCATTTCGCCCGGCGTACGGTCGCCGGGGATTTCTCCGCCCGGCAGAAAATGATCGAGCACAACCTGCGCCTGGTGGTCAATGTCGCCAAGGCTTATCTCAACCGCGGGATGCCGCTACTGGACCTCGTGGAGGAAGGCAACCTCGGGCTCATGCACGCGCTCGACAAGTTCGATCCGGAGCGTGGTTTCCGGTTTTCCACTTATGCCACCTGGTGGATCCGGCAGAACATCGAGCGCGCCATCATGAACCAGTCGCGCACGATCCGGCTGCCGGTGCACGTGATCAAGGAGCTGAACACCGTCCTTCGCGCGAAGCGCCATCTGGAGGCGCATGCCGAGCGCGAGCCGACCGCCGAGGACATCGCGCACCTTGTCGGCAAGGACGCCGAGGAAGTGCGCAGCCTGCTGTCGCGCAGCGAGCACACCGCTTCCCTCGATGCGCCGCTCGATGTCGATCCGCTGCTCTCGATCGGCGAGTCGATCGCCGACGAAAGCGGCATGAGCCCCGAGCTGCAACTGCACGCGAACGAGATCGAGTCGCTCGTTCGCGAGTGGATCCTGCAGTTGAACGACAAGCAACGCGCCGTGATCGAGCGGCGTTTCGGCTTGAACGGAAGGGAATTGCTCACGCTCCAGCAGCTCGCCTCGCGGCTCATGCTCACGCGCGAGCGCGTTCGCCAGATCCAGCTCGAGGCTCTTGCGCAGCTGCGGTGCATCCTGCGCCGGCGCGATCTGTCGAAGGAGGTTCTTCTCTAGATCAGCGGACGTCGTCCGTGATGGTGTTGGGGGGATTGCGTTTCAGCGCGGTGCCGCCGCCTCCATCGTTGATGGCCTGCGCGAAATCGATGTTCTTCGTGAGCTCCTCCAGGTACAAGTGCTGCCCGCCGAAGTAGGCCCGCGCGTACTTGTGGGCTCCGCCGAGGTCGGCGTCGAGGCGCCGGCTCGCGCCCTCGTAGAAATGCGGGGTTTTCCTTACCAGGTCCTCGCCCGATTCGTACAGGACTTCCTCGCCTCCGTCCGGAAGACGCTTGCGCGCGATGCCCCCGGCGAGGAATTCCGGATAGAGGCGATCGCGGCATTTCTCCAGGTAGCAGCGGTCCGACATCTGCGCGATGATGTCCGCGGAGCCGAGCAGGCTGCCGAGCAACTTGTAGCCGAGGGACGGTACGTTGATTTCGGAGACCGGGATCTCGTAACCGGTGAAGTGGATCAGCGAGGCGGCAACGTCGGCCACCTCGCCCATGCCGATCTTGGGCAGGTAATCCCTCAAGAAGCGCGCGCCGCGGGAAACGTGGGTCAGCGTCAGCTCGCCTCCGTTCTTGTGCTGCCTGTCGTCGAGCGTTCGTATGTACCCGCAGTCGTGGAACAGGGCCGTGATCACCCCCAGCCGGAACATGGCCGCGTCGAGCGGTTCCAGGCCCATTCGCGCGCGTTCGTAGCCGTCGATCAGCCGCGCCATCGCGAGGGTGACCTCGAGCACGTGTTGGATGTCGTGATAGGCCGTATCGCAGGCGTGGTACCCCGGGCGGTCCCCGCGGTACATCGTGGTGAGGTCGCGGAAGGCCCGGTCGATCTGAGCGGGCGCCGACCGGGGATACAACTCGTTGAAAATCCGGTTTACTTCCGCGTTGACGAGCGCCGAGTCGGTGGTGTTTACCCGGCAAGAAACATCGTACTCGTTGCCGCGACGGTTCACTTGGCGCGCTCCCGACTGGCCTGCCTGCGAAGGCAAGCGAAGGGCATTTTACCGCCGATCTTCCGAGGGATGGGTCCGAAAAGCGTGAATAGTTGGCATCCGTGGCTGACTTTCTCGAGAACGGGAGGCTAGGTCTTGAGGGTGAAGGGATTGAAATCGGTATCCCTGTCGTAGTAGTCCTCCTGTTCGGCGCGCTTCAGCCAGCCCACCACGGCGTATGTCAGCGGCGTAAACACCACTTCAACTCCGACTTTGGAGACGAACTGCACGAGCATGATCTGCGGCAACCTGTCATCGGGAATCAGTCCGCTTCCACAGAACGCGAGCGGATAGAAGATCAGGGAATCGACGCCCTCGCCGAAAATCGTCGAGCCGATGGTGCGTGTCCACAGCCACCGGCCCCGCGTGAGGATTTTCATTTTCGCCAGCACGAACGAGTTGACGAATTCTCCGCACAGGAATCCGATCAGGGAAGCCGCTGCGATGCGCCAGGTCGAGCCGAAAGCGATTTCGTAGGCCTCCTGGTTCCTCCAAAAAGGCGCCGCGGGCAAGCCGACCACGATCCAGGCCATGAATGCGGCGAAGGCGAGACCTGCAAACCCGGCCCAGATCACGCGTCGGGAACGCGCGTAGCCATAGACTTCGGTGAGGATGTCGCCGAACACGTAGGAAATCGGAAAAAACAGCACGCCGGCCCCGAACGACACCGCTCCGATCAAGGGAAGCTGAACTTGAGAAATCTTGGCGGGGCCGATCAGATTCGAGCAGATCAGCACCGTGACGAACGCCGCCATCACGAATTCATAGTAGCGATAGGAACGCGGGTTCACGAGTCCTCGCCGCCGGGATTCGGCGGCAGCGCGGGCAGTCCGGCCTTCGCCCGGACCAGCTCCGTGGCGAGATCCATGACCGCGGCGGCGTAGAGGTTGGATCGGTTGTAGCGCGTGAGAACGAAAAAATTCTGCAGCGTCACCCGGAAGTCGGATGGCTGGCCCGGTGTTTCCAGCTCGATCAGCGCGCATCGCGTGTCCGCAGGCATGGGAACGGAGAACTTCACGCCGAACCCCGGAAGATCGGCGGCGCGATTGGCAGGCGCGACTCCCGCCTCGGCGAGCTTGCGCCACCCTTCGCCGCTCACCTCGGCGGAGAACCCCACCGGCTCTCCCCGAACCCAGCCGTGTGCCTTCAGGAAATTGCCGATGCTGCCGATGGCGTCTGCGGGGCTCGTTGCGAGATCGCTCAGTCCGTCGCCGTCGTAGTCCACCGCGAAACGCCGGTATGACCCCGGCATGAACTGGGGAATGCCGATCGCCCCTGCGTACGATCCCTTGACGCGCAGGGGATCGATTCTCGCCTCGCGGCTGAGCATCAGGTAGCTCTCCAGCTCGCCGCGGAAGAACTGCCCGCGCTTCGGGTAATCGAACGCGAGCGTGGCGAGGGCATCGATCACCCGGTAGGTCCCGATATTGCGGCCGTAAGTGGTCTCCACGCCGATGATGCCTACGATGATTTCCTCGGGCACGCCGAATTCGCTGGCGGCGCGCGCAAGGGGCTGCGCATTGCGGTTCCAGAACTGCACGCCCGCCTCGACGCGCTGGGGGTTGATGAATATCGCGCGGTAGGCCTGCCAGGATGCCAGCGCAGTTTCGGCGGGCTGCTCCATCGCCTTGATGATCGCGGGCTGAAACTGTGCCTTGCCGAAGACGCGGTTGAGCTCCCTGCGGGTGAAGCCATGCTTCTTCACCATCTCGGCGATGAACTCCTTCACTTCCCTGCGCTGCGGGTAACGCGGAGGATCCGCGGCGGCGGCCGGGCCGATCTGCAGCCCGAGGACCGCGGCCGCGAAGAGCACGTGACAGACCTTCAAGGAGCGAATTCCCGCACCAGGTGCCTCAGCCGGTCGATCGAGCGGGTGTCGGGGCCCGGGCCGTAGCGCTGATCGACATAGAGTGAGGCGATGGCACGCACGGCGTTCTCGCGCGCCGGGAGCGCCCA
>Ga0209234_1000984_pt1 | contig 10510 bp, 8 predicted proteins | sample GraSoi013_1_20cm_2_FD_185816 | JGI IMG/M metagenome (GOLD analysis project Ga0209234, IMG submission 185816) | Grasslands soil microbial communities from the Angelo Coastal Reserve, California, USA - Sample 08_20_2013_1_20cm (SPAdes) (version 2) | ecosystem: Environmental > Terrestrial > Soil >... | reverse complement strand
ATGCTCAGCTCGTCGATCCGGTCTCCCTGAAGGCGAAGGCGACGGCACCATCGTCGAAAGAAATGTCTAACCGAGGAATAGTGTCACACTAATATGAAGGACTTCTCAATGAGCGTACGACTAAATAGTGAAAGACCAAAGAGAATGATAAACTAACAGGCATGGCGACCCGAAAAAGCTCCAACAGTAATAATCATCTTGAAGAAGCCATGGCGCTGCTTATTCGCAACCAGGCGGCGTTTGTCGAGCAAATCGCGAGGACTGATCGTGAGCGTACAGAACAAAAACAGGAGTTCGAAGAATTTAGACGGGAGACAAGAGAACGTCTCTCGCGCATTGAAACCATTCTTCTGCAATTACCAAAGGCAATCAAGAAAGAGACCGGCTTTAAAGCTCGGCCGTGACTACCACTAATACCAACTTTTGAAGGAAACCACCGATTGCGAGTTCTAATCACTGGCGGCGCGGGTTTTATTGGCTCGCATCTTTCCGACGCGTATCTGCAGCGCGGCGATGAAGTTTTTATCATCGACGATCTTTCCACGGGCAGCTTTGAAAACATTCGCCACCTGAAAGAGCATCCCCGTTTCCATTACACGATCGAGAACGTGCACAACCAACCGGTGACGGCCGAGCTGGTCGATCAGTGCGACGTAATTTTTCATCTCGCGGCCGCGGTTGGCCTGTTCCGTTGATCTACCGAACAGCGAACTGTAGACGTCGTTATTCGGATTAGACGCCATGAAGCTGTTCGTCAGGTTGTAGGCCTCCGCCCGCAACTCAGCGTGGAACCGCTCTCCAAGAGGGAAGTACTTAGCGAGAGTCGAATCCATGTTGGCGAAGCGCGGGCCGGTTACTCCCGGGAACTGCCACGGATTCGTGCGAGGCGTATAGGGCTGGGGCGGTGCGAATACGGACGTATCGAAGTATCTCGATCTGGTCGGATTCGAGATCGCCGGGTTGCCGTTGACGATCATTTGGCCGAACCGGATAAATTCCCCTGAGTTATACATAAAAATCCAACTGAAGGACCACCCGCCGAAAATCCCGTTCACAATCGCGTTGGCATTGGAGAGGAAGCGACGGCTCTTGCCGAACGGGAGATCATATGTCCCGGCGAAATTCATCCTGTGACGCGGGTTGTTGCTGTCGATGAACGTGGTCTTGTCGGCGAACAAATCCAGGTCGTTAAAGAACTCGCCGGTCTGTTCGCGGTTGTAGCTGTAGGTCCAGAGCAGGCTGAGCCCTTTGGAGAACTGCCGCTGCACGCGGAGCTGTAAGGCCTCATAGTGATCGTCCCGCCGCGCGGTCAACAACTGCGTTAAGTCCAGATACTGCGGATATGGCCGCAGAAGGCTTCCCACCGATACGGCTTGCCGGTAGCGCAGCGGGCCGGGAAACTTGTCCGGAGTCAGATAATTGTAGAAGGGGTTCGCCACGCTGCGGTCCAGCGCGCCCTTGTAGGTATAGGTGAGATTGGGATCCACCATGTTGAGTGGCTTGGAATAAGGCACGTTGGAAGACCGATTGACGAACCATGTCGCTTCGAGCATCGTGTTGCCGGGGATCTGCTGCTGCACCGTAAAGTTGATACGGTAGCTCGCCACTGTGTTGAAGTCTTGAGCGTCCCAGGCGGCCTTGTCCCCAAGGTTCTGATAGCGGCCCAGGGATTTCTGAAGAGGAAGGATAATCGGGTTCTTGGAGTTAAACGGATCGCCGAGCTGGGTAACGGGAATGCCTTCGACCAACGGAGCCGTATAGGTTTGCGCCGTGTATCCGTAGAATGGAGGATCTTGTGTCTCGAACGCCTGAGCCATAGCCACTGGAGTAATGTAGCGGGCAAAACCCACGCGGAGGGCTGTCTTGTCGGTGGCCCGGAATGCCAGGCCCAAACGGGGTTCGAGGCTCCTCTTGCTGGTCCGGAACATGGATCGGTGGCTGCTGTCGCTGAAAATCCATGCGCCGTTATAGACCGGAGGCGACTGGCGCAGGGCCAAAACCTCTGCCGGCAGCACCGGAGGGTTGCTCTGCATCTCTGGAACCGGGTTCGTGAGATCCAGGTACCTGGAAATGCGGTCAGCGCCGTCTTTGGGGGCCGTTTCGTATTCGTACCTCAGCCCGAGATTCACCGTCAGCCGGGAAGCCATCTTGATGTCATCGTGGAAGAATGGCGCGTAGGAATTGACCACCAGGCGGCGCGGCGCGACGTATTGAGAACTAGAGCTACCGTCGAGCGCGCCCAACAGGAAAGTGGCCCAGGGGGATCCGCTGAGCAGCGTGTTCGGCTGTACGAAAGTGTCGGCCGTAAGCTCCGGCCCGAAGTTAAAGTCGGCGAGGTCCGGATACTGGATCAGGCCGAACTGGCGCCGGTATTGCAGACCGAACTTCATCTCGTGCTTGCGCTGAATATGCGAGAGTTTGGCGCGGAAACTGGCGTTTTTGGGGTGCTCGATCCAGTAGAAACCGTGGCCGATAGAGGCATCGCCGATATTCAGAGCTGGGTAATAAATCTGCGGCAGGTCCTTGATATAGGGCGTGTACCAGCCACTCGGCCAGAAGCTAGCGAGATCGCCAGAGTGAATCTCGACATTCGGCGCATAATAATCATCGTGGATCGAGCCGTAGCTGCCGCCGACGTTAAACACCGTCGTCGGGCTGATCACATACACGCTCTCGCCATCCGCATTTAGGGCGTACATCGTGCCCCCATCCCATCCGGTGAGCGCGCGCGACTTTACGCTGTGCAATTCCTCGATCGTGTTGTGGAACTGGCTGAAGCGGCCGAAGATTCTCCATTTGTCGCTGATGTTCCAGTCCGTGCGGTTTGAGAAATTCCAATACTTCAGATTGAAGATCCAGGTCTCTTTCCAGTTATTTACACCCGTGATGTCATCGCCCGGATTGTTGGGCTTCCAAATGTCCTGCATGAATATTAAGGCCGTCAGATCCAGCCGGTTCTGCGGAATGATGTTGCCAGGGAACGGTGTCCGGACGTACTGGTTGGTGTTCGGGTCCAGCCGCGTCGTCCAGGGGTCGTAAATCGTGCGGAGCCCGCCCTTGGCGTTCAGCGACTTCGAGAAGTCGCCGGTCCGCTCGAGATCCGTCGGCATGGTCATGAAATTCGTCCGGGGTTCGCGTTTCCGCCACTGCTCCCATGCGGTGAACGTAAACAGCTTGTTCTTCTTGATGGGATTGCCGAGGGTGGCGCCCCAGATGTGGTTGCGCACCTGGTTGGGCGCGTGCGTGACCGCGTTGCTCACCGCATTGAATACCGGGTTCCGGCCGAAGTAGTAAGCTGTGCCGTGGAAATCGTTTGTGCCGGAGCGCATCGAAAGACTCAGCGTCCCCCCCGCGCTGTTGCCGAACTCGGCGTCGACGCTGTTCTGCTGGACCGAAAACTCCTGAACTGCGTCCATCGAGGGGGCGTACGAGCCCTTAATGCTCATCATGAGCGGCGCACCATCAAGTAGCAGGTCGTTTTTGCCGCTTGTGCTGCCGCCGACATCTATAGAACTCGAGGACCACATAAAGAACGGATTTCGGTCGGCCCAATACCGGTTCACAACCGCCGGGTTGAGCAGAGCAAGTGTAAACGGGTTGCGGGCCAGGACGGGCAGTTCGGTCAGCATCTTCCGGTCGACCGTGTTCTCCATTGTCGACGTGTTGAACTGGACGCCGGGGGCAACTTCGCCAACCTTGACCTGCTGGCTTACGCTTCCAAGAGTCAGAACGGCATTGACTGTTACGTCGCCACGCACTTGAACCTGAACGTTTCCCTGCGCGAACTTGTTGAACCCAGTTTGTTCCACGGTAACCGTGTACGTCCCGGGCTCGACGAAATCGAAGATGTATCGGCCGTTGGTGCCGGTTTCTCGAGTCGCACTGATTCCGGTGTTGACGTTGGTGAGCGTCACCTTAGCGCCAACGATCACAGCCTGACTCGGATCGGTCACGTCGCCCTGTATCTTCGCTCGGTAGTCCTGCCCTCGCATGACTCCTAGGAATGGCATCGAGATCAGAAAGGAGGCCAATAAAAGGGCTGGCTTGCAGTGCATAAACATCCTCCTTTATAATTGTGCTGCGGTCCGATAACCAGTACCGCAGTTGCGCCTCCAAGGCACGAGTGTCTCGGGAGGTCGAGAACATCCTCCCTGTACGCGTGGCGCGAAGGGCACACGGATTTTGGGTCTCGCCTCAGCAATGTCAATCAGGGGAACACCTGATTACACATACCGTGTAACCCTTGTAGCCTTAAAGATCCTCAACAGTATCGGATTGTGCATATTCGCGCCGAGACGATGTAAGTACTCTCGTTTGGATTGGAACTCAGCCTTCGTCGTGCGGAAGCGTCGGAGTAGGGGGCGCTGAAAAGATGCCATACTTCACGCATCTGTTATCGACGGAAGGACTTAGATTCTCGTGCTTGCTGGACCACGACAGCAAAGGCCGGAAAGTGAAACAGCAATTGATTGAAGACTACGGTATACCTGCCGCTAAGGTGCTGACTCTTGAAGGTGCCATCGGTGAAGGCCGTGACGCAGAGATCGAAGACCTCTTCGAGGACACATGTTGACACAGTTAATAAATCCTATGCAGGATTGCAGATTGGAAATGCAACTCCTGTGCAAGTAACGCTGGAATCGTTTCGTGCCCAAGAAGGAAGCACGGTTAAGAGGCTCACAAGAAGTTTTCGAGATAGCGGATTCGGCGACTTTGACAAGGAACGCGTCGCGCGTACCATCCATTCGATCGTTACGGCTCCAGATTTCAACCTGGCTCAATACCAAAATGCAAAGGATAGATTCGTTGTCCTATTTGAGAGATTGAGACTGAGCTTTGCCTAAATCAATCGACTGACTAGATGGCGTTGTCGAGTAGGGACGGTGCTTCGGACTCAACGCCGAGCGAAAGCGGCTTAATTCGAGTGCTTGCCCATAATCCAGTCGGGAATCAGATAACTGCCGCAAAATGAGCCAATTCTAGCCAGTGAAGCAGGCACCCAGAATACATACGTTTTTGGGCAGGCCAGAAAGCGCCCGCTGGCTATTCCCTTGGTCATTGAGCAGCTTCGACGGTGAGTCTCAGCCCAATTGCCTTGGTGACGGCGACTAGCGTGGACAGGCGGGGGTTGCCATGCACCGACAATGCCCGGTAAAGGCTCTCGCGCTCGATGCCGGCAGCCTTAGCAACTTTGGCGATGCCCTGCGCTTGAGCGAGGTGGCGCAGGGCAATGAGCAGAACGCGGGGCTCGTCTTCATCTTCCAATGCAGCTTTGAGGTACTCGGCGGCAAAATCCGGGTCCTTCCGGAGCCGTCGAATAATGGCCTCGTCGTGTGAGATGCTGGCTTTGCGTTTCATGAGGTTCCGGTCCTTTCTTTGTAATCTTTGAGGTATTCCAACGCCCGATCAATGTCTGCCGACTGCTTTCGTTTGTCGCCGCCGCAGAGAAGCAACACACCCCTGCCGATCATCCCGTAGTAGACTCGGTAGCCCGGTCCCCAATCGATCCGTAGCTCGAACAAACCCTGACGCAGCGACTTGCAGTCGCCAAAGTTCCCGGCAGCAAGCCGGTTGATTCGGGTCGCAATCTTTGCCTGCGCGCGGGCATCCGCCAATTGCGTCAACCAATCGTCGAAGACATCTTTTCCGGCGCGGTTGACGTAGTGACGAATCTCAATCACGCTCTCAATTGTAACTTATACATCACAGAAGGGCAAATCGGGTTTTAGTGACTAATTCACTCGGCTTCTATCGCTTTTTCAGTTTCTCGGCGCGCTTTCGACGGAAGGCAAACTCTCGAAATTCAATGCAAATAATCGCTCCGGAAGCGAACAGGCCATCTACGAACTGGATGTCGAAGTCATTCCGACAAACCGACCGGTGATCCGCGTCGACCGTCCAGACGTTCTCTTTCGAACAAAGCAAGAGAAAGAGCGGGCCGTCATTGAGGAAATCCGCCGCGTGCATTTGACTGGTCAGCCAGTTCTGGTTGGAACGGTGAGCGTTCAAGAATCCGAACGGCTGAGCGCAGCCCTGAAAGACATACCACACGAAGTCCTGAATGCTCGAAACGAGGAAGAAGAAGCCAGGATTATTGCTCGTGCAGGCGAACTGGGAGCAGTGACTGTCTCCACTAACATGGCCGGACGCGGGACGGACATTCGGCTCGCCGAAGGCGTCACGCGACTGGGTGGATTGTACGTCATCGGAACCAACAGGCACGAAAGCCGCCGCATCGACAATCAACTTCGCGGCCGTGCCGGGCGCCAAGGTGATCCCGGTGTGTCCCGATTCTTCGTTTCATTGGAAGACGATTTGCTGGTCAAATACGGCATCGACAATCCCAGACTACGCCATGAGCCGGAAAGCATCCAGCGACTAGTGGAAGGCCAGAATCTCGACATTCGAAGATTTCTTCAAAAATATGAGGGTGTGGTGGAGGGGCAGCGACAGGCAGTTCAGCAGCGACGCCAATCCCTGCTCAGTGGCACTACTCCATGTTCCTCGGAACTCGAAAGATTAGTTTCACTGATCACCATTGATGATCTCTGGTCCGAACACCTTGCAACGGTTGCCGAACTTCGTGAAGGGATTCACTGGGTCTCGTGGGGCGGCCGGGATCCCCTGCACGAATATCTCATGGCGATCGACAAACTCTACAGGCAACTTCAGGCAGGAATCAACGACGAGATTCCGAAGCGCCTTGCTCAAGCCGAAACCAGCAGCATTGACCCTTCCCAACGCGGTGCCACGTGGACTTACATCACGACGGACCAGCCTTTTGGCACCTTCAACGAGCGGGTTATTCGCGGTCTGGTGCGAAAAGTGAAGACCCGCAGTTTCTGGGGTTAGCAATCTCCTGATTTCGCACCCGTCTCTGTTGAAGGAGCGATAAGGCGTCGGTCCAACCGAGTTACTGATAATCATTCGTAGCGGAGGGCGATAAGGGGGTCAACCCGCGTGGCGCGGCGGGCGGCGAAGTCGACGAGAATAATGAGTGATACCACTACAGCGAATGTCCATGGATCAGTCGCCGAAATACCCCAGAGTTGGCGGTAAATCTCTATACGGGAAGGGATCGAACATCAGGCTGTGAACAACGCCAAATATCACGGTCATCGCGCCTATCCCTAGCGAGAGCGCGAAAATGGCCGCCGGAGCAAGGCGGTGATCTCTTCCGAGGCCGCGAAGCGCGAACCGAAAATCGTGGAACAGACTCCCAACGCGGCTCCACAAACGCTACGCCATCTCGAGCCCATTTTCATCCTTCGTGGTCCCCGGAGGGGACCATGATTTACTCGTAGCGAAGTGCCACCATGGGATCTACCTCCGTCGCGCGGCGTGCTGGAAGCCAGGTAGCGAGCAGCGCGATTGCAATCAGCAGGAGCGGGACGCCAGCGAAGGAGACCGTGTCCAAGGCGCTGAGGCCGAAGAGCGTAGCGGAAAGCGCGCGAGAGACTCCGGCCGACGCCACGACTCCAATAACCACGCCGGCGAAAATTGGCCGGAATCCTTCGCTCACCACGAGCCGCAGCACTTGGACTCCTTGCGCGCCTAGAGCCATGCGGATGCCGATTTCGCGAGTCCGCTGAGCCACGCTGTAACTGACCATGCCGTAGACACCGAGGCACGCCAGCAGCAAGCCTAACGCGCCGACAATGCTCGCAAGAACACCGCCGATTCGCGAGACCACAAAGTAGGGATCCATGGAGACCATCGTATTTAACGGGGCAGCAATGACCGGAAGATTGGCGTCCACGCGGCGAAACTCACGGCCGATTGCCGGGAGCAGCGGAGTTGGATTTCCATCCGCGCGCACAAGCAGAAAGCTGGTCCATTGACGCGATTGAGAAAGTGGAAGGTAAACGTACGATTTATCAAGCCTGCGCAGATCCATGCTGCGGACGTCGCGGACGATGCCAATCACCTCGCTGCTCGGAACGTATGGATCGCTCTCGCCGGGGAAGGACATGCTTCCTTTTTCTGAGCCGATCTTCAGCAGTTTGCCGATAGGATCTTCACCGGGCCAGAAACGACGAGCCGTGGCCTCGCTGATAACAGCGACCGGCGCTTGTCCATCGGCCTCGCCAGGCGTGAAGGTGCGGCCGCGAACGATGGGAATGCCGAGAGTGTCAAAATAATTGGGCGTGACGTAACTATAGCCGGCAGTGGGTGTTTCACTCCCGCCAGTAGTGGGAGTGGGGGGCGTTGCGCCGGCGCGTGCAACAGGCACCCAGCGAATACCTCCGACGGGGCCCCGAGAGGCCTGCGAGACCGAGCGCACGCCGGGGAGGCTGACGATGCCTTGGATAAGGTCGCGATTGAGCTGGAGTAACCGCGACTGCGAGTAATGCAAGTTCTTGGGATTGTACATTTCCAGAAAGGCAACGCTCTGCGCATTGTAACCAGGGTCGATCTTCAGAGCGCGTTGCGAGCCGCGGAGCAGCAAAGCGGAACTGATGAGCAGGACAAGGCAAGCGGCCATTTGTCCGGCGATAAGAATTCCGCGCAGCCGAGAACGGCTGAGGCGCTGGCCGAACGCAGTGCCATCCTCTTTGATTGCAGTGTTAACGTCGGCTTTTGAAGCTTGCAAGGCCGGAGTGAGGCCAAAGGCAACTCCGGCCGCGAAGGAAACAAACAGGGTATAGGCGAAAATGCGGATGTCAGGACTGATCTCGAGTGCAATTGTGCCCCAAAACGACGGGAGAGCCGAAGCAATCTCGACGATCAAAAGGCGGAGCATCCATCCGGCCAGAGGCAAGCCAAGTGCTCCGGCAAGAAGTCCGAGCACAATGCTTTCCGTCAGCAATTGGCGCAGCACACGCCATCGTCCAGCGCCGAGAGCGAGGCGCACGGCAATTTCTTTGCGCCGTGCGACAGCGCGTGCGAGCAAGAGGCTTGCGACGTTGGCGCAAGCGATGAGGAGAAGCAAGGCGACAGCCAACATGGCCGCGATGACAACGGGCCACGCATCAGAATCAAGTGCGGCGAGGTTGTTCCGACCGGAGGCAACGCTCACAGTCATGTTGCGTTCGGCTTCGGGATACTGCGTGCGCAATTGTTCCGCGAGCACGCCAAGTTCCGCCTGTGCATCCGACAGCGTAACTCCGGGTTTCAAACGTCCCATGGGATAGCCGGCAATCACGAGGCGATTTTCCAATTCTTGGCGGGTCGTTGCGCCCGACGCGATTCTTGCCGGGATGGGTGCCCAAAGATCAGGAACAGATGAAACAGTAGCAAGATAATCGAGCGGCGTAACACCGACGACCGTAAAGGCGACGCCATTGAGGTGCAGGACTGAACCTACGACCTTGGTGTCGGAGTGAAATTGACGCTGCCAGAAATTTCCACTCATTAAGACAACCGGCGGGGAGCCAGGCCGGTCGTCTTCAGGCAGGAGGATGCGGCCCAAGAGAGGAGTTGCTCCCAGCATTGGGAAGTAGTTGCCGGAAACAAAAAAACACATGATGGGCTGAGCGCTGCCCTGAAGCAATTGAGGAAGCTGGAAGCCGATCGCTCCAGCGACGCGGGGCGCGGCTTCCGGACCAGTGGCTGGCAAGTCGGAAGAAGTGACCGCCATGCCAAGGGCAAACAGGGAGAGATCTGCGAAGGATCTGCTGTGGTCGCGGTAATATATGTAATCGGGATAAGAAAATCCTCCGCGAGGTTCGCCGGGAGTCGTGCGAAAGATGGCAGCGAGACTGTTAGAGTCCTGCACCGGGCGAGGCCGCAAAAAAAGGGCGTCAAAGGCAGTGAACACGGTGGTGTTCACGGCGATGCCGACTGCGAGTGTGACGATGGCCACGACGGTAAAGCCGGGATTTTTGCGCAGCATGCGCAGGCCGTAGCGCAGATCTTGGAGAAGCGTTTCGAATGCGGGCAGCCCGCGGCGGTCGCGGTAGATTTCTTTGGTTTGCTCGAGGCCGCCGAGTTTTAGGAGGGCGTGGCGGCGGGCTTCTCGCGAGGTCATGCCGGCGCGCAGGTTGTCATCGATGTGTAGTTGGAGATGAGCGTCGAGCTCTGCGGAAAGTTCGTGTTCTCTGTGTTTCTTGGCGAAGAATTCCCCGATTCTTGACAGCAAAGCGTGAAGCCGTTTCATGGGTCTACCTCTTTGACTTGTTTGAAACCTTTGCGCATAGACTCACATGCTCACTCGTACTTCAAAGCGACCATTGGATCGACGCGCATGGCGCGGCGGGCTGGAATGTATCCAGCGAGAATCACGACCAGAAATAGAGCTAGCGGCACACCGAGAAAAACCAATGGGTCGCCGGGGCTCGTTCCGTAAACCAGGCTTGCCAGCAGGCGCGCGCAGACAATGGCGGACGGCAGACCGATCGCAAACGCTGTGGCGGAAACAATTAGGCCGTGGCGTCCGGCGAGCCAGAGGATGTCGCGCGGGCGAGCTCCGATGGCCATGCGCAGTCCAAACTCCTTCGTGCGTTCTCCGACGGAATAGGCCATCACGCCGTAGATGCCAACGACAGCAACCGCAAGGGCGATCAGCCCG
>Ga0209234_1000978_pt1 | contig 10543 bp, 12 predicted proteins | sample GraSoi013_1_20cm_2_FD_185816 | JGI IMG/M metagenome (GOLD analysis project Ga0209234, IMG submission 185816) | Grasslands soil microbial communities from the Angelo Coastal Reserve, California, USA - Sample 08_20_2013_1_20cm (SPAdes) (version 2) | ecosystem: Environmental > Terrestrial > Soil >... | reverse complement strand
CTCACGCTCGATAGTGTGGGAATCGCCGCCGGCAAGGGACACGCCACGATCGACGGAACCGTTCACTTCGCGCGGCTCGACCACCCCCAGCTCGACTTTACCGTGAAGACGGATCACTTCCCGGTCATGCATCGCCGCGACTTCCTCGAAGCCACCGCGACCGGCCAGCTGGCGCTGCGCGGCTCACCCGCGGGGGCCGCGTTGACGGGTAGTGCCGTCGTCAACGAGGGCAATGCTTATCTCGAGCATTTCATGCGCTCAGCCGGTATCGATCTATCCGATTCGTTGTACGCGCAGTTCGTCGACACCACCGTGTTGCGGGAGTCGTCCGGTGGAGGTCGCAGCATCATCGAATCGTTCATGGATTCACTCAAGATCGAGCGGATGACGGTCGATCTTGGCGATCACTTCTGGCTCAAGTCGCCGGACGCGTCGATCCAGCTTGCGGGAAAACTCACGCTGCGAACGGGACCAGCGGGCCGGCAGATCGAGAACGGCGACAAGTATCGTCTCGATGGGACGGTGCAGACCGTGCGTGGCTTCTACCGCATGGCCTTCGCGCCGGGTCTGACGCGCGAATTCACCATTCGCGAAGGCTCGATTCGCTACTTCGGCTCGCCCAGGAAAGACGCGATCCTGGATCTCGGCGCGGAGCATGTCGTGCGGACAGCGCAGGGCGACGAGGTAACGATCACGGCGCACATCGGTGGCACGCTCGAGAAGCCGACCATTCAGCTCACGAGCGACGTGTCACCGCCGTTGTCGGAGACGGAGCTGATCTCCTATCTCGTGTTCGGCGCGCCCACGGCGCAAGCGTTCCTCGGCGACGAAAGCGACAACAGCCAGCACAGCACCGTGTTCGAAAAAAGCGCGGATCAGCTCGTGGGCTTGTTGTCCGGGAAGGTCGAGAGCGCCGTCGTGAATCAACTCGGTCTGCCGATCGATTACTTCAAGATCAAACCCGGCGAAGTGCAATCGGGCCTGGCCGGAACAGAGCTCGTCCTCGGCATGCAGGTCCGCATCCTCGGCTATCCTTCGTTCCTGCGCGCCAGCCCGCGGTTCTGCCCACGCGAACAGCTGCTGTCGCTCGATCACATCGGCATCGATCTCGAGACTCGGCTTACCAAGAAGTGGGGCGTCGCGATGAGCGTCGATCCGCTGCAGGGCTGTGAAGCGGTGATGTCCGGTACGGCGGCGAGACCCTACCAGCTCGGCGTCGATCTTTTCTGGGAAAAGCGTTAGCGGATCAGAGCCTTTCGCAGGTTATTGATGAGCCCTTCGAACATCCGATGCGCATTTCTCCGCCGGTAAAACTGTCCGTTGAGCCACGACCGAAAGCCATTCGGCTGCCAGATGTGTTTCAGTGACACCTTCGTCGAGCCACCCTCGAAGCCCAGCCCAAAAAACGTCTTTGAGCCCGCGCGGTGATAGATCTCGACCCATCCGAACGTGTGCGGTGGTGAGAAATCGATGATCTCGATGACGGACTCGTGGCGATGGACATCGCGCTGGAACGTCAGCTTATAGCGCGCGCCTTTGCCGGGCGTCCGGTCATTGGTCGTCGCTTTCACGGCGATGCAGCGCGGCAGCCACTCCGGCATCCGCAACGGATCCGAGATCAGCGCGAAGACTTTGTCGATTGGCGCAGGAACACTGCTGGAATATGTAAATGAGACTGGGCCCATTGGCCGCTGAATATAACCTCACTCCGAAAACGGCACGTCGACCTCGAGCCCATCCTTTGCAACGCCAACGTTGGGAAAGACTTCCTTGGCTTCTTTCACGAGCTCCTCGGCGCTGATCGAGTAGCGAGCCGAAACGTGCGACAGCAATAACCGTTTCGCTTTTGCGGCGAGTGCGACTTGCGCCGCTTCCTTCGCGGTCGAATGTCCGGTATCCCGCGCGCGCTCGCGCTCCTCTTCACCAAAAGTTGCTTCGTGCACCAGGAGATCGGCGCCCGACGCGGCATCGACGGTCGCGGCGCAGGGCCGCGTGTCGCCGGTGAAAACGAGCAGCCGGCCCGGGCGTGCTTCACCGACAAAGCCGTCAGCCGTCAGGCGTCGGCCGTCGGCAAGCTCGATCGTTTCACCCTTGGTCAGTTTTCCCCAGAGTGGGCCTTCGGGGATCCCGGCCGCTTTCGCCTTCTCGACGTCAAAGCGTCCGCGGCGGACGTGCTCTTTCAGGACGTAGCCGATCGAGGGCCCGCCGCCATGCTCTGTAGGAAAGGCGCAGATGTCGTAGCCATCGCGCTGTTGATTACCCGCCGAGCGGACCGTGTCTCCTGCCTTCACTTCGGTGATCTCGACTGGAAACGGAACGCGCTCGACGCCCAGCTGCATCGCCGTGGTCAGAACTTTCTTGGCGCCCTTGGGGCCGTAGAGAAACAACGGCTCGGGACGGCCCTGCAGGCCGAGCGTGCGGATCAGCCCGATGACGCCGAGGAAGTGATCGGCGTGAAAGTGCGTGAAGAAGATCTCGGAGAGCGCGAAGCTCACGCCGTAGCGCATCATCTGGCGCTGGGTGCCTTCGCCGCACTCCAGCAGAAACGTTTCGCCCTCTCGGTGGATAGCCAGTCCCGAAACGTTTCGCTCGACGGTGGGCCTGGCCGCCGACGTGCCAAGGAACGTGACGGTTAGAACAGCCTCACCCTCACGTGGCCGGGATGCTGTTTGAGATCCGTCAGCAGCACAGCTTTACCCTCACCAAGCCAGGTTTCATGTACTTGTCCGGATGTTCTCTTAGATCCTTGAGCAATGTCGTCAGGGACACGGACAGCTCGTGCAAGTCATGATACATCGTGGTGTCGGTGGCGATGCGCCCCAGCGTCCCTTCGCCCCTGTTCATGCGGCTCAGCAAAGTGTCGAGCTGGGCCGTCGTGCGGGTGAGGTGACTCGTGAGCCGCGACAGATTCGTGGAAATCGAATCGATGTTGCGGCCGGTGCCCGATGCGAGCATCGAGTCCACCCGTTGCATGACGCGCTCGGTCGCCTGCAGCGTGCGCGTCGTCTGTTTGATAAACGGACCCTCGGGCGCGTCGGCGAGCGTCGTCATCGCGCGCTGCGTCACCAGGAGCGTGTTGTGAATGTCCTCACCCAGCCGATCGGAGACGATGTTCGCGGCGTTGGACATCAGCTCGTTGGCGCGGTTGGCGACGCCCTGCGCCACGTCCGTGATGTCGGGCTGATTGGAGCCACTGAGCACGCGACCCGTAGGCAGAAGGTCCTTCTCCGGCGTGCCGGGATTGTAGTCGATGAACCTCGCACCGAAGAGGTCGAGGGCCGCTACGGTGGCACTGGCATCGATGTGCGGCCGCACATCCTTGGAGATTTCGATCGTGACGCGGACGCTCTTCACGCGCTCGAGCGCGACGCGCGCCACCCGGCCTTTCTTGACGCCGGACACGAGCACGGGATCGCCCTGTTTGAGGCCGGCGACGCTCGCGAACATCACGTCCAGCGAGAGCCCGCTCGTGTGCAGCGACTGACCCGTCAACCAGAACATGCCAACAAGAAAGACCGCGACCCCCACGAGCACAATCGCGCCGACGCCGACCTCCTGCTTGTACGTGAGGTCCATTTACGGAGTCCCTCGTCGCGTCGCGGGCGACTGGAAACCGGTTCCCTGGATCACCGCCATCTCGAGATCGCGCTCGAGGAACTGCTGCACCACCGGATCCCGGGACGCGATGATCTCTTCGGCGGTGCCGACGGCGCGGATCTTGGCCTGCGCCAGCAGCGCGATCCGGTCGGCCACGCGAAACGCGCCGCGCACGTCGTGCGTCACGACCACGCTCGTCACTCCGATCTCTTGTTGCAGTCGTTCGATCAGCGAATCGATGACGTCGGCGTTCACCGGATCGAGCCCTGAGGTCGGCTCGTCGTACAGCAGGTATACCGGTTTGCCCGCAATCGCCCGCGCAATGCCGACGCGTTTGCGCATTCCGCCCGACAACTCCGACGGCAGCTTGCGTCCGACTTCCTCGGGAAGGTTCACGAGCCGCAGGCATTCTTTCACGCGCTGAATGCAGTACTCTTTGTCGCCGTACAGGTCTTCATCCGTGAGGCCGAGGCGAATGTTCTCGAATACGTCCATGGAATCGAACAGCGCGCCGTTCTGAAAGACGTAGCCGATACGACTGCGCAACGCCGCCAGCTCCTTGCGGCCCAGCATCGGCACGAGCTGGCCATCGACCCACACTTCGCCGGAGTCGGGCTTGATGAGCCCGATGATGTGTTTGAGGAGCACGCTCTTACCAACCCCGGAGGGACCGAGCAGCGCCACGGTTTCGCCCTCAGCCACATAGAAATCCACCCCATCGAGCACGACGTTTTCCACGAAGCGCTTCGAGACTTTCTTGAGCTCGATGCTCATTTCGCGGTCCCGAGGATAAGCTTGGTGAGAATGGTGTCGAGGAGAAGAATCGTGACCGATGACGCTACCACGGCTTGTGTCGTGGCGCGTCCCACCCCTTCGGCGCCTTGCTGTGTGTTGAAGCCGATATAGCAAGGGATCACCGTGACCGCGCCCGCAAATGCGAAGGACTTGATGAGGGAGTACCACAAGTCCAGCGGCTTGAAAAAGTATCGGGCGCCAAACTCGAAATCGGCGTACGTCAGGCCGAGCGAGGATTGGGCGGTGATGTACCCCACCACGATCCCGAACCCGTTGGCGAGGACCACGAGGGCGGGAATCGCGATCAGCCCTGCCAGAATACGTGGCAACAACAAGTGGGTGACCGGTGAGCGGCCGAGGCTCTCGAGCGCATCGATCTGTTCGGTGACGCGCATGCTGCCCAGCTCGGCGGCATAGCGGGCGCCGATACGGCCGGCGAGGATAAGCCCGGTGAGCACAGGTCCGAGCTCGAGGATCATCGACTCGACGATCACCCCGCCCGCCACATAGAGCGGCAATTGGCCCGTGAATTGATAGCCGGTCTGGAGGCTGGTCACGGCGCCGGCGAACCCGGCCACGAGCAGCACGATGAAGAGACTGCCGTAGCCGACCGCCATCGTTTGCTCGACGGTACGCGGCAGCCAGATGCGCCACTCCAGGACGCCGCGGACCAGGTCGAGGATGAGAAAAAAGAAGCGCCCCGCGTGGCTGGCGCTATGTAGCGACCACCGCCCCACGTATCGCCGCAGATCGAGGGCGGCAGTGAACGGCCTCATGGACCTGTATTTTGTATTGGCATGGGAGATCAATCTAGGGTGTTTGTGCGTAAGCTGTTGATTTGGTACAAGAAAGCAGCCCGCGCGCTGCCTTGGCGACACACGCGCAATCCTTATGCCATCCTCGTCTCTGAATTCATGCTGCAGCAGACGCAGGTGAGCCGTGTTTTAGACTATTTCCCGCGCTTCATGGCCCGTTTCCCTACCATTGACGCGCTCGCGCGCTCACGGCCCAAAGCAGTCATGGAGCAATGGGACGGACTCGGCTACTACGCGAGGGCAAGAAACCTGCACAAGCTGGCGCGGCAAGTCACACGTCTGCATGACGGCACGTTGCCCAACAGTCCTGAGGAATTACAGACACTACCGGGTGTCGGACGGTACACAGCGGGTGCCGTCGCATGCTTCGCGTACGAAAAAGCGGTACCGGCGGTCGATACGAACGTGAGGCGTGTGCTCAGTCGGGTATTCGGGAATGCGAAATTCGGAATGCGGAATGCGGAATTGTGGCAACTGGCGTCGACGCTCGTTCCGAAGAACGGCAACCGAGCGTGGAAATTCAATCAGGCGATGATGGAACTTGGAGCGTTGGTGTGCACGGCACGGGCACCAAAGTGTCAGGATTGTCCCGTCAAGGACCATTGCCGTTATACAGCTCGGCTAAACTCCCGAATTCGTAACCCCGGTCGCGCGCGTCCTCGATGATTCCCGGCAAGGCCTCGGCCGTTTGCATCCGATCCCCTTCAGGGTCGTAGCCATCGCCATCATGCAGCAGAACAATCGCGCCGCTACGTAGCCGTTTGCGCACGCGCCGGCGAATCTCTTCGGCTCCCGGCCGGGCGGTATCGAAGACACCGAACGTCCAGCCAAAGACCGTATATCGCATATCAAGAATGATTGATATGAGGAAAGGACTCCGATAGCCGTGGGGAGCACGGAAAGCGCGTGGCGCTCTTCCGGTCACCGACTCGATTGCTGCGTGCGCACGCTCCAGCTGTGCGCGAATTCGCCCCGGTCCCAAAAAATGCAGCTTCACGTGATTCTGGGTGTGATTGCCGATCTCATGCCCGGCATCGGCCACGCGGCGCGTCAGGTCAGGAAAGCGGCGCACGTGATCGCCCACCATGAAGAACGCCGCCGGCACGCGTTCGCTCGCCAGCATATCGAGAATCGCCGGCGTCGCCGCTTCGTTGGGACCGTCGTCGAACGTGAGATAGATTTTGCGGCCAGAGCGCGGGCCGCGCTCGACTGACGGTCCAAAGATCAAATCCATGCCCATCATTCGAGCACCCGCCTATATACATCGAGCACGCGCTGCGCGATCAGCGGCCAGGCATGCCGCTCCGCGACGGCGCGACCCGCATGCACCATCCCTTCCCGCTGCTGCGGATTGTCGATCAGATCGTTGACGTGATTGGCCCAGGCGTCGGGATCGCGAGGTGGCGCGAATACGGCGCCCGACTCCGCTGCCACGTCACGAAAAGCCGGAAGGTCGGACACGATGAGCGGCGTGCCGCACGCCATCGCCTCGAGCAGCGTCACGCCGAACGAGGCGCGTGTCGTGGAACACAGATACACGTCCGAGCTGCGATAGTAGCCGGGCCGGGTGCCGTTCGCGTAGCCCGCGAACTGCACGCTCGGGCCCAGTGTGCGCGCGGCGCGCTCCATGCGCGCGCGCCATGGCCCATCGCCGACGATGGTGAGCTTCGCGCCGGGATGCCGCTCGAGAATGCGCGGCATGGCGGCGAGCACCGTCGTCAGATCGTTCCGCGGCTCGATCCGCCCCAACCACAGCAGCTTGGGGTTCCGGCGTTCGAACCGCGCGCCACCACGACCCAATCCCGGCCGGAAGAACGTCGTATCGACGCCATTGGGAATAATTTCCCATGGCGCCGTGAAATAGCGCGACATCGCGTCGCGTGCCGCGGAGCTGACGGCAATTGTCGCGGCATGACGATCGAGGATGCGCTGCAATGGACGACGCCAGACGCGATAGCCCACCGAACGCGGGAACCAGGTGTGGAACGTCGCAACCACCGGGATCTCGGCGCGGAACGCCGCCCACGGCGCCACGATGCCCAGCGTCGGACTCAATCCCCCATGCACGTGGACGACGTCGAATCGCTCGGCGCGGAACAAAGCGGCAAGACGGGCGGTCAGCCGCCAGCCAACCGTGAGTCGCGCGACGCCGCCATTCGCGTAGATGACAACGCTCGTCCCAACACGCCGCACGTACGCCGGATCGGCGCCCGCGTTCCGCATATGCGACGTCACGATGGTGGTGTTGTGGCCGAGGTTGTCGAGCTCGCGGGCGAGGTGATGGACGTGTTCCGGCACACCGCCGAGCTGCGGATAGTAATCCTCCGCGACCAGACCGATACGCAGCGGGCTCATCGCGTTTGTTTCGCCAGCCGCTCGACCGCGGAAACCACCGCGGTCGGCCGCTCTTCTTGCAGGTAATGGCCGGCACCCGGTTGGCTGTCGACGGCGAATGACCGGATCGAACGCCGCATCAGCGCGACTTCCTGTGGCGGCACGTCGCCATCATGATGGGAGGTTCCGACGACGAGCATGACGGGACACGCGATGTCTCCCAGCCTGGGGCCAAGCCTTTGTGGCTCGTGGGCGCGCGCCATCGCCAGAAACGCCTTGAGCGTCGCATCGAAGTTGCGCGCCTCGCCCAATGTGTAGCCCAGCACGACGCCGTCCGTAACCCACGAGGCATCTCCGGAAGAGTCGAGTAGCATGCCGCGAATTTTTCGCCGAATCAGCTTCATACCCCCGAAAAGCTTCACCCAGGGTACGTAGCGCATTGCACTTCGGAACACCGGCGTGGTCGCTTCCTCCGTCGGCCCACCCTCCAGCGAGACGATGCCGAGCACGAGATCGGGACGATCGAGTGCCAGACGATAGGCCATTGCCGCGCCGAGCGAATGTGCCAGTACGAGCACCGGTCCCGCATCCAATGAATCCAGCACGGCGGCGAGTCGATGGGACTGCGCGTCGAGCGAATAATCGGCTTTCTCGGGCCGGCTCGAAAAGCCGGTACCCAGCGGCTCGATGACAATAGGACGAAAGCCCCGCGCGACGAGCAGCGGTACGACTTTGCGGAATGTGAATGCACCGCCGAACAGTCCTGGAATGATGGCAATCGGCCGGCCCGAATCGGGCCGCGATTCCACATGCAGCGTTTCCCCTGGCGCGACCGGCACAAAGGGACGTTGTGCCTCGCTGAGGAGGCATAGTGTCAGCAACAGCACTAGAGTGGCTCGGGCCGGGCCGCGGCGGCACGCGAGGCGACGGTGTTCAGATCGCCTCCCAGCTCGTCCATCTGACGCTGGAAACGGCAATCGATGATCAGCAGGCCGACCACATACGCAGCCAGATTGACCGCGAAGACGATCGAGAAGATGAGCGGATAGGGCGCCCAGATGCCGAAATAGAGCGCGAAGCGCTTGACGCCGGGATCGAGACGCGAGCGGTCGACGATCGTAGTCAGCAACAACACCGCGACCGACGCGAGCACAGCGAGCCGGAACGAGACCAATCCGCCCGCCGCGCACCCCAGGAAAATCGCGATCTCCGACGCGCGATCGAGCCGCGTGTCGAGCCGATGACCAGCCTCGGAGATGAGACCGTACTGCCGCGCGATGCCGCCGTCGAGTCCATCGAGAATCTGGCCGACCGCCATCAGCACCAGCCCCAACGGAACATGACCGCTGGCGAAGGCGACACCCGACGCGACGCTGACAACAAACGACGCCCACGTCACCTGATCGGGCGAAAGCCCGAGCGTGACATGCAGCCAGCGCAGGACCGGGCGGATGCCGCGGTCTAAAGCGGAGCCAAGAACAGGAGCAAATTCATACATAGCAGCACCACGATGAGCACGGCTTCTTTGGTTCTATCGGAGACCCCGGCCAGAAACCCCTGGGTCACGAGCGGCGTGTACGGATACCACGGCATCTTCTCGTAGCCCACGCTGTAGTCCATGGCGAGGTGAATGAGAAAGAACAGCGCGGGCACCCACGTCCCCAGAAAGAAACACAGGGGGACGATCCACAAGAGGGCGACCGGTTCCTGCAGCGACGTGCGCCAGTAGTATCCCAGTTTTCTTTTCCTACCGACGTGCCGCAGATAGTATGGCGCCTTGATCGCGTGATCGATGTCGACGCCGACGCCGAACACGTATGCGAGCACCGCATCGCTGCCCGTCAGCCGCAAGATCCTGACGCCAAGCGTCGTCGCAAGGGCATGCGTGACGATCGTCATGCGCGCGGAGCGACGGGAGGAGCGGCCGACGGGGCTGCCACTCTCGAACCCGTTACCCAGATGAGGATCAAGCCGCCCGCGATCCAGGCGAAGTCACGCACCCGGCCGACGATCGAGGCGTACAGCCCCACCTGTGGATCCATGCCAAAGAGCTTAAACAGCAGAAAGAACGCCCCCTCGCGAGCGCCCACTTCGAACGGAACGAAGAAGAGCGCGTTGCTGACGATCGCCTCGAGCCCGCCGATCGAAAACGCGCGCAGATAGTCGATGCCGAATCCGAGGCTCGCCACGATCAGCACCAGCTCGACCATGAAGAGGCACCGACTCAGGTACTCGAGCGCAATCGCCTGCACGAAACGCCGGGGACTCCGATGATAGAAATCGATGATCTGCTGATCGAGCTCGACGAAGAGAGCGCGGCGCGGCTCGAGCTTCACGGCCAGCCGGCTGATGAGCGGCACGCGCTGCATCCCATTCAGGATCCGCTCCAGAACGCCACGGCGGTGCGCGAACAAGAACAGCGCAAGGATGCCGAGAATCAGCACGAGAACAACGACCAGCAGAATCCACACAATCGGATGCGTGTCCTTCGGCAAGAGCGCAAATGCCAGCAGCACCGCGGTGAGCCAGACGAGCACGTAGGTGAAGGAATGCAGCATGCGATGCAGGATCACCGAGCCGGCAGCGCGCCGTTTGCCGAGCCAGGGCGCCATCGCCGCCGCACGATAGGGCTCTCCGCCGGCGTTGATGAGCGGCGTCAGGAAGTTCAACGCGCCCGAGGAGATCAGTACGGCATACGTACGCCAATAGGACGGCCGCTGCGGATCGCCGGCCATCGTGAGCTGCCAGGCGAGCGCGCTGCAGGCGTACACCAGCGCGTAAAGCCCGACGATCGGCACGAACATCCAACCGGTGCGCGCCGCGTCGGCCGTCAGCTCCGTTGTGCCGATTTGTGCAACGAGATAGCCGAAGACACTCGCGCCGAGGACGAACAGCGCCAGTTGCCACGCCCGGCTCATGCGAGCTGTAGCTCTGGAGTCGCCGCTCCCGCGTACGCGTCTTCCAGGACCGCCGCAACCTGCGCGATATCCGTGACGTGGCGG
>Ga0209234_1000977_pt1 | contig 10549 bp, 10 predicted proteins | sample GraSoi013_1_20cm_2_FD_185816 | JGI IMG/M metagenome (GOLD analysis project Ga0209234, IMG submission 185816) | Grasslands soil microbial communities from the Angelo Coastal Reserve, California, USA - Sample 08_20_2013_1_20cm (SPAdes) (version 2) | ecosystem: Environmental > Terrestrial > Soil >... | reverse complement strand
GCCGCGGTTCATCGAGCTTGTCGGCCTCGACGGGTTCGAGAAGGCCTACCCGTACCAGCTCTCCGGCGGCATGCAGCAGCGCACCGGCCTCGCCCGCGCGCTCGCGGTCGAGCCGGAGGTGCTGCTGATGGACGAGCCGTTCGCCTCGATCGACGCGCAGACGCGGGAGATCCTCCAGTTCGAGCTGCTGCGCATCTGGGAGAGCCGGCCGACCTCGATGGTCTTCGTCACGCACCTGACAGTCGAATAGCCGCCTCGATCTCGTCCAGGTGCTCGCCCCGGTGGTCGGCCCGCACAGGGTTGAGCGGGCTGGTCTCATCCAGGCCCGCGAGAATCTCATCCGGCAGCGACGCCACGAGCTCGTCGGTCTCCTCCGCGATGCTCACCGCCAGGTCGGCCAGAGTGCGCGGCGGAATCGCGTGGATCAGGGGACGTGAGGAGTCGTTGATCCAGTCCACGTCCTCGGGCTCGTTTTCGGACGCCGTGAACGGCTCGCCGCGCTCCAGCTTGCCGGCGAGGTAGAGCACACGGCCGTCCCAGAACGCGATGTGGCCGAGCACGCCGGCCACGCTCCAGTACTCGTTGACCATGGCGCCGAGCTCCCGGTCGCTCAAACGCGACACCAACGCCCGCATCCGCGCGAGCTCGCGCGCGTTCGCCGCCACGAAGGAGCGATCCAAGACGACCAGACTACCTACCAGCCGGCGTCCGCTTCTACGGCAGTTCAGAAAGCCGCTGCGCAACGGCGTTCACGCTCGGAATGCCGTTCTCTCTAGCCTCATGCATCAGCGCCTTCATGGCTGTCGAGAGAGCCGTTCTGAGACGCTCGGGCTCCAGCGAGTCAATGTGGGTTCCTGCGAAGTCGGCGAGCGTGTCGGCGGGTAGGTCGTCGTAACCACGGGCTTGCACCGCGGGAAGCTCTCGGTGCAGGCAGGCGAGCGAGAGCGCGTGATCCCTGACCGCGCCGATGTAGTGCTCCGCCTGCCAAACACGCCCGCGTTCGATACATGCGCGCGAGTGGAGGCCGTAGATCACGCCCCAGCCAAAGAGGTCGCCGGCAGCCGGTGGCTTTGGTAACTCGGAGCCGTTGCTCTTGGCGGTTTCGCCGAAGAGCAGTCGAAATCGAGGCCCGGCCGGAGTGAAGCGTTGGGCTGGAGTCAGCGATAGGTCGAATTGCAAGCCGTCAGGCAGCAGAAATACGCGGTACACCGTCGGCCCGCGCACAAGGTCCACGAGCTGCAAAGCGGCCACGTCGTTGCTGAGCGTGCGAGTCCAGTCGTCGAGCACGTCAGCAACCGACACGTCGTCGGCGACGGCGAAGGTGAGGTCGAGGTCCGAGAAGCGATCACCGCCGCCGAATGCCAGCGAGCCGACGGCTGCTCCAGCAACGATCCTTCGGTCCTCGTCGGCAAGCGTCAACAAGCGATCGCGAAGGGCGTCCCTTTGTTCAACAGTGAACACTACGGCGCGGATCGTATACGGGGAGGGCGCAAAGTGACTAGTCGGCGACAGTCAGGATGACGTTTCCGACCTTCTGTTCAGTGTCCACGTACCGATGAGCCTCCACCACATCCTCGAGCGCATAGGTGCGGTCGATCACTACTCGATATCTACCGGCTTCGATCAGCTCCTTGAGGAAGACGACATCCTTCTTCGTGACTGCGCTGGCCGGGAAGATCACTTTCTTGTCCTGGAAGCGCGTAGTGAACACGCGCACAAGGTTGTCGGCTCCGTCCGTGGGCAGGAACCGCCCGCCTGGTTTCAACGAGTTGCGGCTCCGCACAAATGAGTGCTTTCCCACCGCGTCGAAAATCACGTCGTAACTCTGGCCGTTCTTGGTGAAATCCTCCTTGGTGTAGTCGATGACGTGGTCAGCGCCGAGCGACTTCACGAGCTCCAGGTTCTTCGTGCTCGTGACCGCCGTCACGTGAGCGCCGAAATACTTTGCCAGCTGGACACCCGCGGTGCCGATCGCGCCCGACGCGCCGTAGACGAGGACTGAATCGCCGTTCTTCACATTGGCTGCGCGGAGCGGGCTGAGTGCGTAGAGGCCGCCGTCGGTGATCCCTGCGGCCTCCACGCGGCTGAGGCTCTTTGGCCTTCGCGTGATGCGTGAGCTCTCCGGCCTCGAGATGAATTCGGCGTAGGCGCCAAATCTGATGCCCGTGCTGCCGAAAACTTCGTCGCCGGCCGCGAACTCCTTGACTGCCGGCCCCACGGCTTCGACCACGCCGGAGAAATCGCCGCCAAGGATCGGCTGCCGGGGCCGGCGAAAGCCGAAGATGGCGCGACTCACCAGCTCGAAGCCACGGCCGCTGCTGCGGTTGGCTTGGCGCGTCGCGCAGTCGGCGCGCGTCACCGCGACGGCGTAGATCCGGACCAGGACCTCGTCGTCCCTGGGGAGCGGCTTTTCTACGTCCTCGAGGCGCAGCACGTCGGGGCCTCCGTACCTGTCGTAGACGACTGCCCGCATCGACTCCGAACTCTAGTGCGCGTCGCGCTTATTCGCCGACACGACACGGGCCCCGTGAGGGCCGGGTTCAAATCCCAAGCCCCCGACCAGTTTTGTGCGAGGGCCAACTAGTCTGCTGCTTGGACTTCGCTTTTCTCGCCGTTGGCGGTACCGGTATCGCCAAGCGTGGGTCGAACTACGGCCTTGACGCTTTGCGGATCGCGGCCGGCGGTCAGGGCTTGCTCCGTGTCGGCAAGACCATATTCGCCGGTGACGAGATCGTCGAGACTAACTCGGCCCGAGGCGGCGAGAGCGATCGCGGTCGGCCATGTGTTGGCGTAGCGGAATGTGCCGGTAATGACCAGCTCGCGTTGTTGAATCACTCCAAGAGGCAGCCTCAACTCGTCTGCACCCATCCCAACCAAAACAACTGACCCCGCCGGCCGAACCAAACGAACCCCTGCATCAATGGCGGCTGACGAGCCGGAGCAGTCGATGAACGCATCGAACTCGCCGGAGACGTCATCAGAGCCCGGGACCACGATCTCCGTGGCGCCGCGTGCCAAGGCCGCCGACAGTCGGTTCCGGTTGACGTCACTCACGGCGATTCGAGTCGCGCCGACGGCATGTGCAACCATCGTCGTGACCAGGCCGATTGGGCCTGCCCCTGCGATTAGCACTGAGCTCCCGGCCTGGGTGCCGGCTTTGCGGATTGCCCAAATGCCCACAGAAAGCGGCTCCAGCAGGGCAGCTGCGTTGTCACTGATTTCATCGGGCACTTTGTAGGCGAGATCCGACTTCACAGCGACGAATTCCGACAGAGTGCCATCGACGGGAGGCGTGCCATGGAATCTGATGTTCGGACATAGGTTGTACCTGCCGGACCGACACTGATCGCACCGACCACATGGCTCGCCCGGTTCGATAGCGACACGTTCGCCCACTCGTGCACGTGAGACTCCTTGGCCGACTTCAACTATTTGACCGGACGATTCGTGTCCCAAGACCAGCGGGCTGCGGACCACGAAATCGCCGATGCGGCCGTGCTCGTAATAGTGGACATCGGATCCGCAAACTCCGACCGACAGAATCCGGACCAGGACCTCGCCTTCCGACGGCGTTGGAACTGGACGCTGCTCAATTCGCAGATCGCGCGGCGCATATAGGACGGCTGTGGCCATCGTGCCGTGTGGCCGACCAGGATTGCCGGTCGTCCTGGATGTCGACATAGTGGACTCCTTGCCGGCGCGCACCGGTCGGCTCGGGGAGGTCTTGAGATGACTGATTCTCGCCTACTATCGCCGAAAATCTGAAGCCACGCGATCCCGGGCCTCGATCGGCAATGTCTAATCGGCCAGCAGCTCCCGCACTCGCGGGATCACCTTCGTGCCGTAGAGCTCGACGTTTTTCAGCACGGATGCGGGCGACAGGCCCGGCATGCCGAATTTCAGATCGAATCGGTTGGCGCCCAGGGTCTTGAGGTTGGTTGCGATCTTCTGAGCGACCGTCTCGGGTGAGCCGATGAACAGCGCGCCCTGCGGCCCGACCTCGAACGTGAACGATTCCATCGTCGGGATCGCGAATCCGCGGACCTTGCTCATCTTGGTGATGATGTTCAGCCAGCGCGGCCAGAACTCTTCGAGAGCCTTCTCATCCGTATCCGCGACGTGACCGGGCGAGTGCACGCCAATTGGTAGCGGCTCTCGGCCGAACTTTTCGAGGGCTTGCAGGAAGAGCCGCGAGAAAGGCCGGAAGCGCGCCGGCGACCCGCCGATGATCGCGAGCATGAGCGAGAAACCGTAGTGCGCAGCGCGTACGACTGATTGGGGACTTCCGCCCACCCCGATCCAGGCCGGGAACGGGCCGTTCTCGGTGAAGGGCACGACATCCTGGTTATTGAGTGACGGCCTCAGGTTGCCCTGCCAGGTGACCGGTCCGCCTTTCCGCAGCTCGGCGAACAGGTTGACTTTCTCCTCGAAGAGGTCCTCGTAGTCGGCAAGGTCATAGCCGAACAGCGGGAACGAGTCGATGCTCGAACCTCGACCCAGGATGACCTCGGCGCGACCGCTCGAGATGGCGTTGAGCGTCGAGAAGCGTTGAAACACCCTGACGGGATCGTCCGAGCTCAGCACCGTGACCGCCGACCCAATGTGGATGCGCTGCGTGCGGGCCGCGATTGCGGCCAGCACCACGTCAGCCGCCGGCATCGGGAAGTCGTCCGTATGGTGCTCGCCGATACCAAAGAAGTCGACACCTACCTGCTCCGCGAGCACGCCCTCCTCGACGACGTTGCGGATCGTCTGCGCGTGCGAAAGGGGAAGGTCCCGGGCGTCGTGCTCGTGGTCGCCGAACGTGTCGAGCCCGAGCACGAGCGGAAAGGGCGTCGATCCGCCCGTGGTCTCGCGTGGACTTTCCGGGGTCGAGGTTGTCATGCGTGCACCGCCGTCGTGCGGATGGCCAGCTCGAACTCGGACCGGGCGAGAACCGCGCCGAAGATGGGTCCGCCTGGCTGCAGAATCCTGCCCGCGCTGAGACTGGGCAGCAAGATGGGGTCGTAGCCGATCCGGTCAATCACCTCTCCGACGAGCTTCGCCGCACCGACATCGTTCCCGGCCACGCCGATCGCGTGGCGGTCGGGCGAGGCCGCCGGTCGACGGCCATCCTCCAGGTCCTGGTAGGCGATCTGGTTCAGGGACTTGACGACCGTGGATTGAGATAGTTGCCGCTGCACGATCTCGCTACTCGAAACCTCCTGGCCTTGAAACATCGGGACGACTCCATCGGCCGGCGCCCAGTAGTTCATGGCGTCGACAACGAGCTTGCCGGCCAACAGGCCCGGGTCGAGTGCCGGGAACCTGTGCAGCGGTATCGCCAGCACCACCAAGTCCGCCGCCGCCACCGCATCCGCCGCCCACCGCGCTTCCGCCCCTGGCATCACAACCTGGGTAATGAGCTCGAGGTTTTCCGGACTCCCAGAAGCAGCGATGGCCACCTCGAATCCGGCGTCGATCGCAATCCTCGCGATGACCGGACCAACGTGGCCCGCTCCGAGGACCGCGATTCGCTGCACCGACGACGGGATCACCGAGCCGCTCACCTTCCACCTCCCTCGGACCGAGCAATCAGGTACGGGTGGAGATGGTTCTCAAGTGAGCGCAGAATGTCGCCAAGCGCCGCGAATTGCTCCGGCGTCAATGCATCGGCGAAATGCCTCTTGATCGACCTCATGTGAGGGGCGGTCGCCCGCCGGAAGACGCGTGCGCCTTCGGCGGTCAGCGAGATCTCGGCGCCGCGGCTGTCGGTGGCGCAGTCGTCCCGCCGGATCAGCCGCCGCCTCTCCATCCGGCCGAGGTGGTGGGACAGCCGGCTCCGCTCCCAATCGATGGTCCGGGCGAGCTCAGAGGATCGCATCCGCTTTCCGTCCGCCTCGGTCAAGGCGAGGAGGACCTGGTAGTCGGCGGGGGAGAGGTTCGTCTCCTGCAGCTCGGCCCCCAGCACTCTCCGCAGCTCCCCGGTGGTGTCCAGGAGCGAGCGCCAAGTGGCCAGCTCCGCGGAGGTCATCCGCCGCCTGGCCGCCGCGCGTGCGCCCGGACGGTCGATGTCCGGGGCCTGAGACGCTGACACGCCAACCATCTTACCCAACTGATTGACACGTCAATCAAGATCGCGACTCGACCGGTCGATGTGGATCGGGAGCGTGATCGATATAGGGCACGCCGCCTTCATCGACATCGCCCTCTCGAAGCGCGAGTAATCTGTCCGTCAGGCAGGCTGCATCTTGCGGCCTGGAGGGTCTTGTGCCATTCTGGCCCCGGCTGACCGGACAGATCTGATGCAGCACACAGTGGGAGGTTGCGGTGATGTCGAGCACTGGTAGATCGCTCCGTTGGGCGGCCGCGTGCGGGGCCGTCCTGATGGCGGCATTGGCGTGCGGCGGGTCGAGCAATACAGGCGGGACCGTTACCTTCAAAGGGACCAAGAACATCGGGCTCTCGGTCGCCCTGACTGGGCAATCCGCCCTCTACGGGCACGCCATAAGTCAGTCCATGAAGCTCGCCGCAGACGAAATCAACGCCAAAGGTGGAATCAACGGCTACAAGGTGAACGCCGACATCCTGGACGATGCCACCCAGGTGGCGAACGCCGTCAACAACATCAAGTCTCTGATCCTCCAGGACAACGTCGTGGCCATGCTTGGAAATGTCACCTCTGCTCAGTGCCAGGCCACCAGCCCGATCGCCAAGCAGAACAAGGTCATCTTCATCGCGGCGACGTGCAACAGCTACCAGCTGACCACCGAGCCGGACCTGGTCAACCCCTACTACATCTCGGTCGTACCGAACACTTTCATGGAGGGCACAGCGGCGGGAGAGCTGGCGGCGAAGACCGGCGCCAAAAAGATCTTCATCGTTTCCCCGAAGTACCTGTTCGGGATCTCCGAGACCAACGCATTCGTCGCCGAGCTGAAGAAGGTCGCGCCGAGCGCGACGATCATCAACGACTCCAGCACCTGGTATGTCCCATTCCCGACCAACCCCCGTTGGGACTCGACGATCAACGCCATCCAGGCCGCGAAGCCGGACCTCGTTTACTCCAACATCTTCGCGGCAGATCAGATCAACTTCATCACCCAGGCGCTCCAGGTCGACCCGAACTTCTTCCAGAAGTACCCGATGACAACCCTGGCTTCAGTCGACGAGCTCCAGTCACTCGGCTCGAAATACCCGCTCGGCATGCATCTCTACCAGCGCGCGCCTTTCTTCGCCCTCAACAACCCCGCCATGAACGGGTTCGTCACCAAGTACCACGACCGTTACGGCGAGTTCCCCTCCGACTGGGCGGTCATGGACTACGACGCGATGACGATGTACGCCAAGGCGGCCAATGCCGCCGGCAGCTTCGACGCGGACAAAGTGCGGTCGCAGATAGTCGGCCACTCTTTCGACAGCCTGCGCGGCTACAAGTTCACGATTCGCGACGGCGACCAGCAGGCCAATGTGGGCGAGACGGTCGGGACCACCGGCGACTCGGGAGGCAAGTATCCGTTCCCGATCCTGGTCAACTCGACCAACCTGAAGGGCGACGACCTCTTGATGCCGACTGCGATCATGCAGCAGCTGCAGGCGGGCCAGTGCGAGAAGACGCCTGGCACCCCGAACACGACAGACTTTTCCCTCTGCCCAGCCTGGAAGACCAGCTGACGTCCTGAGCTCGATGCCGACCGCATAGACGGTGGACCCGGGCAAGTTCCTGCTATTCGCGACGGGCGGGTTGGCCGACGCGGCCTACCTGTTCATCGTGGCGGCCGGGCTTTCCCTCGTGTTCGGGGCGCTGCGCGTGATCAACATGGCGCACGGGTCCCTCTACATGATCGCGGCGATGGTGTCGGTCGTCGTGGCGAACAGGCTTGGGGCCGGCATTGGATTCCTACCCGCGTTGCTGGGCGCGGTCCTGGTCGCCGCGGCCATCGGCGCTGTGATCGAGACCACCGTCCTGAAGCGTGTCTACGGCCATGAGCACCTGGTCCAGCTGCTGGCGACCTACGCCATCGCGCTGATCATCGGCGGCGCCGCTCGACTGATCTTCGGGTCGAATTACCGGACCACATCGACCCCAATCCAGGGCTCGCTGACCATCCTTGGCTACAGCTATTCCCTGTATGCGCTGGTGATGATCGCCGCCGCGATTTTGATCGGGCTCGGCATGTACGGCCTGCTCTTCCGGACCAGGCTCGGCCGCAACATCCGCGCCGCCGTTTCCGATCCCGAGCTGCTGAACGCCTCGGGCGTGAACGTGACCCTGCTCTACACGGCAGTCTTTACTGTCGGCGCGGGGCTCGCCGGTCTCGGCGGTGCCATCGTGGCTCCAAGTCAGGCGGTCGACCCCACCATCGGCGACTCGGTGCTCGTCCTCGCCTTTGCGATCAGCGTGATCGGCGGGCTGGGCTCGATCATCGGCTCCGCCGTCGGTGCCTTGATGGTGGGTGAGGTCATCTCCTTCGGACTCATCAACCCGACCACCAACAGCTTCGCGCTCGCCTTCGTCTTCATCATCATGACCCTCGTCCTGACCGTACGGCCGTGGGGCCTGTTCGGGCGGCCGGAAGCGTGACCGCCCGGTGAAGAATGCGGGGGCGAGGTGGAGGTCGTGGGTCACCAACCGACGAGTAGACCGCGCTCGCTGGGCGCTGGCGATCGTCTTGCTCCTGGCTGCGGCGGTGCTGCCGCCAGTTTCCCTCTACCTCGAAGGCCAGGGCATGATCGAGTCGGCAAGGTTCGAGATCGTCCTCGGGGTGACCTCCCTGATCCTGGCTTTGTGGGCGGTCAGCTACAACCTGATGTTGGGCTACGCAGGAATGGTCTCCTTCGCCCACGCCGCCTACTACGGCGTCGGCGCGTACACGGTGGCGATTCTTCTCCAGCGCTATCAGATCTCTTACTTCGCGGCTCTCGCTGCGGCGCCGTTGGTCGCCGCGACAGTTGGGATCATCACCGGCTTCGTCGCCCTGCGCGCAGTCCGGCTTTACTTCTCGCTCCTGACGCTGGCCATCTCTCAGCTTCTTTACTCGGTCGCTGAAGGCTGGTATTCGGTGACCGGCGGCGACAACGGCATCAATGGGATCGTCACACCCGACCAGCTGACCGACTACCCGACCCTCTACTACTTCGTGGCCGCGATCGTTGGCGTCTCGCTCCTCCTCATGTTCGTGCTCACGCGTTCGCCATTTGGTGCAGCGCTGCTGGCGATCCGGGAGAACCGGGAGCGTGCTCGCTCAGTCGGCATCAACGTCAAGGGATACGAGCTGGCCGTCTACACAATCGCCGCGCTGTTCGCCGGCGTGGCCGGAGCCCTTTTCCCGCTCGTCCAGCCGTCCGTGGTGCCGGGCATGCTGTTCTGGACGGAGAACGCGACGCCGGTGGTCGTGACTCTACTGGGCGGCGTGGGGAGCTTTCTAGGGCCTGGTTTCGGCGCGTTCGTATTCACGGGCCTGAACAACTCCCTGAGCCGCGACTTTCCATATCAGCTGGATGTGCTCCTGGGCGCCATCGTCCTCGGGGTTGTGCTGCTCGTGCCGGGAGGATTCGCTTCGGTGCCTGGACTCGTCGCCCAGCTCCGGCGCCGTGTCGTGGGCGAAGAGACACCCTCGATCGAGGCCGAGACCAAGGGCGAGGCGATTCGGATGATCGACGTGGCCCGTGCGGTCGAAGCTCATGCCATCCAGTCCGAGCACATAGAAAGAGGAAAGGTGCTCCTCAAGCTCGAGGGCCTGAGCCGGAGCTTCGGCGGTCTCCGCGCGGTGGATTCGGTGAACCTCGAGATTCATGAGGGCGACAGGCACGCGATCATCGGCCCGAACGGGGCCGGCAAGTCCACCCTATTCAATCTCATCACCGGCCGCATGCGCCCGAGCACGGGGCGTGTCTGGTTCGATGGACGCGACATCACCGGCCGGCCGGCTCACGTCGTCGCGAAAGCGGGCATCGGAAGGGCCTTCCAGATCACCATGATCTTTCCGAGACTGACTGTCCGGCAGAACCTGCAGTACGCGATGCTGGCTCATCGTGGACGTACGGTCCAACCCTGGGGCCTGGCTGACCGCATCTACCGCGATGAGGCGATTGAGCTCCTTGATGCAGTCGGCCTGGGTCCTCACGCCGACCTTCCCGCAGGTCAGCTGTCCCATGGTGACCAGCGGGCGATCGAGCTCGCCATCTCGCTCGCCCTCGGCTCGCGAATGATCTTGCTGGACGAGCCCACGGCCGGCATGTCCGCATCGGAGACACGCCACGCGATGGAGCTGGTGCGCCGCGTTGCCACTGACCGCAACCTGACGCTCTTGTTTTGCGAGCACGACATGAGCGTCGTCTTCGGAACAGCCCGCACAGTGACCGTGATGCACCAGGGCCGCATCCTCATGCAGGGCACTCCCGAGCAGATCCGGTCCAACCCCGAGGTCCAGGCTGTCTATCTCGGTGAGCTGGACATGGACGATGAGGAGGCGGCGCCGGCATGAGCCTCCACGTCGAGAAGTTGAACGTCCGGTACGGCAAGAGTCATGTCGTGTTCGACCTCGACGTCAAAGTCGCGCCAGGAGAG
>Ga0209234_1000973_pt1 | contig 10564 bp, 6 predicted proteins | sample GraSoi013_1_20cm_2_FD_185816 | JGI IMG/M metagenome (GOLD analysis project Ga0209234, IMG submission 185816) | Grasslands soil microbial communities from the Angelo Coastal Reserve, California, USA - Sample 08_20_2013_1_20cm (SPAdes) (version 2) | ecosystem: Environmental > Terrestrial > Soil >... | reverse complement strand
CCCGGCGCGTGGTCCCCGTGGTCACGGCCAGTGCCGTCGCACCGCCGCGGCGCGCCATCAGGATCTCGACGAGCGGGTCATCCCCGACCACCGCCAGCTCGCGCATCGGCACACCGAGTCTGCGCGCGACGAAGCGCAGCGCACGGACCGAGGGCTTCCCGGTCAGGGTCATCGGCGCACGCGTGAGGCGGCGGATGGCAGCCGTGATCGCAAAAGAATAGCCGATCGTGCGCCCCTGCCGGGTGGCGAAGAACGGGACGTCGGAGGCCACGCACAGCTCAGCGCCGCCCCAGATGGCGTTGCAGGCGGTCTCGATGTCCTTCATTCCGCACTCCGGATGCCACCCGACGAAGACGCTCCCGACTTCCGTGGCGCCGGCTTCTCCGGTGTGCACCGTCTCGATGCCGGCTGCGCGCAGCGCATACCCGACACCGGCTGTCCCGAGAACCAGCGCGCGCCGGATACCGCGCCGCTGCATGTGATCCGCCGCGATGCTCGAGGGCGTGAGCATCTGCTCGTCATCGACCGGCAGCCCGACGTTGCGCAGCTTCGCGGCCTGCTCCGCAGGCGGGTAGGCACTGCCGTTGGTGAGGAGCGCGAAGGGCACGTGCCGCTCTTTGAGCGCGCTCAGGACTTCGATCGCTCCGGGCAGCACCGCGTAGTCACCGAGCGAGCGACTGCCGAGCAGCAGCGTGCCGTCGACATCGAACACGACGCCCCGCACCCGCGCCCGGTCGCTGTCCGCGGCAGCGCCGCGCCGCATGACGGAGCTCACGGCGAGGGCACTGCGCAGCTCGCGCCGCCACGCAGCTCGAGCCTGAAATCCGCCTTCACCACGGTGAGCTCGGCGACGTCGCGCAGCCTGAGGACCCTGCGCAGCAGGTCCATGACCGGCCTGGACTCCGGATCGTAGTGGCGCGGCGCCGGCCCGGCCGCGCGCATCGCGTCGACCTGGGTGGCGGGCATGGTGGCCCGCAGGAGAAACTCTTCGTCCGACAGTTCGGACCCTAGCCGCGCGCGCAGCTCTGCCAGTGGCGCCATCGCCGGCTCGCTGCGCAGCTCGCGGGTGCGTGGCTGCGATTCGATCCGCTCCATCACCTCGGGTGCGATCGGGATGTTGGGTCGTCCGAAGCGCCCGAGCGCGTAGCGGACCGCCTCGTCGGGAATGACCGCGTAGCGCTCGCGGCCGGTCACGTTGAGAACCGCCTGCGTCAGGAGTATCTGCGAAAACGGCGTCATGACGATCGGCCATCCGAGCTCCTCGCGCACGCGGGCGATCTCCTCGATGACCGCTCCTTCGAGATGCGCGAGGCGCCGCTCGGCGAGCTGCCGGCGCATCGTCCCGATCATGCCCCCCGGCAGCTGATGGCGCAGGTAGGCGGCGTCGAAGGGTTGCGGCGCGCCTGCGGGCAAGCCCTCCGCCGCCGCGATGCGCGTGAAGAAGCCGCTCACCTCGGTGAGGGCCTGGGTGTCGACGGGCACGGTGTGGCCGAGCGCGCGCAGGTTCTCCACCACGCGCAGGGAGGGAGGATTGGAGATCCCGTCCGCGGTCGCGCCGGATGCGCACTGCAGGGCGCTCACCCCGTAGTCCACCGCGTCCATGTACACGAGTTCCCCGAGCCCGATCGTGCAATGGGAGTGCAGCTCGAGGGGCTTCGCGCCGATCGCGGCCTTGACCGCCGGAATCAGCGTGCCGGCTCGCCGCGGTGACAGCAGCCCCCCGGGATCCTTGATGTAGATCGCGTCCACCTCGGGGCAGGCGGCGAGTTTGCGCGCCGCTGCGGCGTAGTGCCGGTCGTCGTGCACGGGACTCAGCGTGAAAACGAGCGCCGCGATGACGAATTCGCCACCCGCGCGCTTGACCATCCGGGCGCAGGCGACGTTGGACTCGGCATCGTTCATCGGATCGGCGAGGCAGAAGCGCCGTATGCCGTTGCGCGCGAGCACCTCGAACGCGAGCGCCATGAACTCGGGGCTCGCCGTTTCCCAGGAGATGAAGCGGAATCCCGTCGACATGAACTGCAGCGGGGTGCGGGGCGTGGCCGCCGCCATGAGGCGGATGCGCTCCCACGGGTCCTCGCGCTTGTAGCGCACGGCGACGCCCATGTGGGTCGAGGTCGTGAAATCGATCGCCTTGAAGCCCACGCGATCCATCACCGGGGCGATCGTCAGGGTCTTCGCGGTATCGATGCCGACAGCTCCCCACAGGCTCTGATTGCCATCGCGCAGCGAGGTGTCGACCAGAGCGATTTCAGCCACCCGGCGCTCCCGGCGCTCCCGGCGCGATCCGCAGCAGCACCTGCCCGTATTCGACCACCGCGCCATCCTCCACCAGAACCTCGACGACCGTGCCGGAAACCTCCGCCCGCACGGCGTTCATGAGCTTCATCACTTCGATGATGCCGATGGTGGTGTCCTCCACGACCTGCGATCCGACCTCGATGTAGGGCGGCGCCCCGGGCCTGGGGGCGCGGTAGAAGATCCCGACGAACGGCGCGGTGACCTCCAGCATCGAACCGTCGGAGGCGGATGCGGCTGACGCCGGGGCCGGTGACGGGGCGGGCGCACTCGCGGTTGCCCCCTCGCGCCTCAGCGCAGCGCCGCGCTTGAGCGTGAGCTTGAAACCGGCGTGCTCGAGGTGCAGCTCATCGAACTGCGACTCCTCCAGGAGGCGAGTGATTTCCGCGACGTCCTCGGCGCTCAGGGGCACCGGCGCGTTCCAAAGATGGACATGACGTGCATCAGCGGATCCTCCTCGCGCTTGGCGATCGGCGCGGCGTCCCGGGCCGACCAGACGGTCTCCGGGCGGCTCTGCAGCAGCAGGATTGCGCCGCTGTGCCGCTCGATCGCCCACTCGATGTCCTGCGCGCAGCCGTAGTGACGCTCGACCTGACGTGCGAGGGTGCCGAGCTGCTGCAGCTGGGTGTCGCTCAGACAGGGCGCGCGCCGACGCTCCTCGCTGACCGCGACGGCCTCGACACCGCCGCCGGCAGCCGGGACGTGCTGGATCAGCTTGTCGGAGATCTCGCGAACGGATATCTCCCCGGTAACCTTGCCGAGCACCCAGCGATCCGGGGTCACCTCCCCGCCCACCACGGCGGAACCCAGGCCCCAGGCGGCCTCGATCGTTACGACCGACCGGTCGCCGGTCGTCGGACTGCGGGTGAACATCACGCCGGCCGCGCCGGCATCCACCATGTTCTGGACCACGACGGCCATCGCGACGCGTTGCTCGGGAAAGCCGTGCTTCAGGCGATAGCTGATCGAGGGCACCGAGTACAGGCTCGCCCAGCAGCTGCGCACGCGCCCGAGCATCTGCGCCGCGCCCCTGACCCACAGATACGTGTCCTGCAGACCCGCAAAACTCGCATCCGCTGCGTCCTCGGTGGTGGCCGATGAGCGCACCGCCACGGGCTGCTCGGCGTGAGCGCCCACGAGCCTCTCATGGGCAGCGCACAGCTCCCCGAGCACCTCACCCGGCAGCTCGGAATCTTCCATCCGGCGGCGCAGGGCTCGGGAGCAGGCCGTGATGGCCTCGAGGTCGTCGCCGCTCAGGGCCGCGACCGCCGCGCGCACCGGCGCCTGCCGCTCGAGCGAGGCGAGGAAGCACTCGAACGCGGGAGTGGCGACCACGTATCCCGGCGGCACGGCGAGCCCGGCCCGCTGCAGCTCACCGAGGCTCCCGCCCTTGCCGCCGACCTGCTCCCGGTCGCCGAGCCCGATCTCATCGAACCAGGCGATGTGCCTGCCGGCGGCCATGAGGCGCGCTACTCGAGGATGGTGACCACGCCGCGGCCGCCGTCGACGCGGATGCGCTGACCGTCCTTGATGCGCGAGGTTGCGGTCCCGGTGCCGACGACCGCAGGCAGACCGAACTCGCGCGCCACGATGGCGGCGTGGCTCATCGAGCCACCGATGTCGGACACGGCGCCCGCGATCTTCTGGAAGATCGGCGCCCAGGTGGGGTTGGTGATCTGGCAGACCAGGATGTCCCCCGCGCGCACGCGCGCGATCTCCTCCACCGACTTCACGACGCACGCCGGACCCTCGACGACGCCGCTCGAGGCGGCGAACCCGCGCAGCTCGCGGCTCTCCGCATCGCTGCCGGCGCGCAGCCAGGCGTCGAGGCTCTCGCGGGTGATGCCCCAGAGCATGACGATCGCCGGGTCGTCGATCACGTCGGGAACCGGACCGAGCGCGGGCGGGGTGCTGTGCTTCGCCCACTGCGCGATGGCCGCCCGCCGCTCGCTCACGATCTGCGGCCAGTGCTGCGGGCCGCGCGGCGGCGAGCCGTTCGACCAGGCGGTCATGAGGTCGATGATCGCGGCTTCGACCTCGTAGTGCGTGAGCTGGAACACGTCCTCTTCGCGCGCGAAAAACCCGTGCGCCGCGAGCAGCGATCCGAACTCACGGATCTTGTTGAAGAACAGGTTGGTGTACCAGTGCTCGCAGTAGAACTTGTGCCCCTCGACATAGGGGAATACCCGATGCGCGAGGGCGATCATCTGATCGTAGGCCTCGCGCTCGGGCTGCGAGCCCAGCAGCTCCCGGTAATCCTCGATCAGCTGCCGGCGCTGCGTCTGGAGCTTCTCGACTGGCCGCTTGAGGGACTCACCCGCCTTGACCCGGGCAATGTAGCCGGGCAGGCCCGCGAAGGGCATGGACAGGTCATCGTTCCAGGAGCGGTGGTAGTGGTAGAAGCCGTCCCCGACGTTGATGTTGAACCAGGGGTCACGCGAGGTCGCGAGTTCCTCGAGCCAGGCCCGCCCGGCCTCTGCCCGCGTGCCGAGCGCCGCCATGGTCGCCTGCGCGCTGCGTCCCTCCTGGAACTCAGCGTCGACGCCGAGCTCCACTGCGCGACGGGCGAGGCGCCGCAATTCCTCGTCGGGACGGAAGATCTCCGCATCGATGCCCGCCACCATGCGCGCGACGGTCTGGTCAGTGATCTCAGGGAACGCCTTCTTGCAGAAGGCGAAGAAAGTCAGATACGCCCCGTAGCCGAGCAGCAGAAACTCGAAGTGGTGATGCCACATCCGGAAGTAGCCCTCGAGCGTCTTCTGGTAGGTCTCGAGGAGAAGATGGTTGGAGGCAATTCCGCGCCCGGCGTGTACGTTCGCGAGCGGCTCGAATTCCGGCAGCTCGAGCTTCGGAAGCCCCTGCGCTTCGCGTATCAGCGCCAGCATCTTCTCGCGCCACTGCGCGTACAGGCGCTCCCAGTTGCCGTAGTAGTAGAAGGCGCGCTGCTGGAACTCGCCGGTGCGGCGGGCGATCTCGGCCGGGTCCGTCACGGCGTTGCCGCCGATGTACACCCGCCCGTTGATGATCCGGTAGTCGATCCCGAGCGTGGTGGGTATGCAGTGCACGCGTGTGGTGGAGGAGCCCAGCGCACAGTACGCGGCTTCCGCGGTCACCATGTCGAACGCGGACATCGGCTCCGGAAAGTGCATCGAGTTGTAGAACCAGAAGCGCTCATCGTCCGCCGCGGTGAACTGCATGTAGTAGGGATAGGCGGCCTGGGCCCGCTCGGTCCCCGCAACCACCTCGAGCGAGCTCGGCGCCGGGAAGGCGCCCGGTGGGGTGTGTGTGCTCATGACACGCTCAAGAGTACGCCGAGACGGCCGCGGCGGCGAGGAGCGGGCGCAACGGCGGGCCTCGAGGGTGCAACAACGCCCGCGCCGGCGGGGAGCGGGCGCAACGGCGGGCCTCGAGGGTGCAACACCGCCCGCGCCGGCGGGTTTCGTGCTTACAATTCGCACCATGCAGCCCGGTGATCTTCTGTGGACCCCGGGGCCGGAGCGGATCCGCCGTGCCAACGTGACGGCATTCGCGGACTGGCTCGCACGTGAGCGTGGCAAGTCCTTTGCGGACTACACCGCTCTGTGGCGCTGGTCGGTCGAGGACCTGGAAGGCTTCTGGCAGGCACTGTGGGATTACTTCCGTATCGAATCCTCGGCGCCGCACACGCGGGTGCTGGGCCGGCGCAGCATGCCCGGCGCCGAATGGTTCCCGGGCGCGCGCCTCAACTACGCACAGCATGTGCTGCGGCGCGAGGCTGCGGGCGGCGATGCGCTGCTTCATCTGAGCGAGACGCGACCGCCGGTCGCGCTTGGCTGGGAGGCGCTCGGGAACCGCGTCCGCACGCTGGCCACGCAGCTGCGCGCGCTCGGCGTGGAGCCCGGAGACCGGGTGGTCGCGTGGATGCCCAACATCCCCGAGACGATGATCGCGATGCTGGCGACCACCGCCATCGGGGCGATCTGGGCGTGCTGCTCGCCGGATTTCGGCGAGCGCGGCACCCTCGATCGCCTCGTGCAGCTCTCTCCGAAGCTGCTCTTCGCCATCGACGGGTACCGCTACGGGGGCAAGTCTTTCGACCGCCGCAGCGAGCTGCGCCGCATTGCCGCGAGCCTGACGTCCCTCGAGCATCTGGTCTACCTGCCCTACCTGGACCCCGACGACAGCGCGTTGCCGCTGCCGTCCGCGGTGCACTGGCGCACGCTCCTGGACCGGCCCACGGTCGCCGCGGCGCAGTTCGAGTACGCGCAGGTGCCCTTCGATCATCCGCTGTGGACGTTGTTCTCGTCCGGCACCACGGGGCTCCCCAAGCCGATCGTCCATGGTCACGGCGGCATTCTGCTCGAGACCCTGAAGAACGGGACGTTCCACTTCGACCTGCATCCCGGTGAGCGGGTGTTCTACTTCACCACGACCGGCTGGATGCTGTGGAACTTCCTGGTCGGCACACCGCTCACCGGCGCCGTGCCGGTCCTCTATGACGGCCACCCGGCGTACCCGACCCCCGACGTGCTCTGGAAGATGGCGGAAGAGGCGGGCGTGGTGACCTTCGGCTCGAGCCCCACCTACGTCGACCAGCTCAGCCGCTCAGGGATCGTGCCGCGCGAGCGCTACCCGCTCACCGCGCTTCGCACGATCAATCTGGCCGGCTCCCCGGCAAGCCCCGAGTGCATGGGTTGGTTCTACGCAAACGTGAAGCAGGATCTGTGGGTCGCGAACGGCAGCGGGGGGACGGATTGCTGCACGGGGTTCGTCGGGGGCGTGCCGACACTGCCGGTACGCGCAGGCGAGATCCAGGCCCCCTCGCTCGGGGTCTCGGTCAAGGCCTACAACGCGCGGGGCGAGAGCGTCGTCGACGAAGTCGGCGAGCTCGTCATCACCGAGCCCATGCCGTCGATGCCGCTGCGCTTGTGGAACGATCCGGGCGACCGTCGCTACCTCGAGAGCTATTTCCAGGAGTTTCCCGGCGTCTGGCGCCACGGGGACTTCTTCAGGATCAATGCGCGCGGCGGCTGCTACGTGCTGGGACGCTCGGACGCAACCCTCAACCGCTATGGCGTGCGCATCGGCACGGCGGAGATCTACCGCTCGCTCGGCCTGCTCCCCGAAGTGCAGGATGCGCTCATCGTCAACCTCGACCTGCCGGGCGGCGGCTTCTTCATGCCGCTGTTCGTGAAGCTGGCGGCGGGAGTCGAGCTCGGTCCCGGCCTCGAGGTGAAGATCCGCGACACGCTCCGCCGCGACTACACCCCGCGCCACGTACCGGACAAGATCTACCAGGCTCCGGGTATCCCCTACACCCTCACCGGCAAGAAGATGGAAGTGCCGGTGCGCCGGATCCTGATGGGCGTGCCCGCCGAGAAGGCTGCCAACCGCAGCGCGGTATCCGATCCGGGCGCGCTGGACTTCTTCATCGCCTATGCCCAGCGGCAACAGGACTATCGCCTCTGAGGCGCCCACGGCAACAGGGGGCTCGGACGGCCTGGGTCGCGGCGGCGGCCGTCCTGTCGGGTGCGCCTGCGGCCGCGGCAGGCACGGTGGACGCCAAGGCGCTGCTGTCAGCCGCGGACAATCGCGGCGAGTGGCTGACCCACGGCCGTACCTATGACGAGCAGCGTTTCTCGCCGCTCGAGCAGATCAACACCGGTAACGTCAAGAGTCTGGGTCTCGCCTGGTTCGCGGACCTGGATACGGCGCGCGGCCAGGAAGCGACCCCGCTGGTCATCGACGGCACCGTCTACATCACGACCGCCTGGTCCAAAGTGAAGGCGTATGACGCGCTCACGGGCAGGCAGCGCTGGGAATACGATCCCAAGGTGCCGGGCGAAGCGGGCATCCTGACCTGCTGCGACGTCGTCAACCGGGGCCTCGCCGCCTGGGGCCGGCGCCTGTACCTCGGAACGCTGGATGGGCGGCTGATCGCGCTCGACCGTGACACCGGAAAGCTGCTCTGGTCGAAGCTGACCGTGGACCGCTCCAAGCCGTATGCAATCACCGGCGCGCCGCGCGTGATCGACGGCAGAGTGATCATCGGCAACGCCGGCGCGGAGATGGGCGTGCGTGGATATGTCGCCGCGTACGACAGCGACGACGGGAAAGAACTCTGGCGCTTCTATACCGTTCCGGACCGGCCGGGCGCCAACGCAGCGCCGCATCTGAAGCGCGCCGAGGCGACCTGGAGGGGCGAATGGTGGACGCTCGGTGGCGGCGGGACCGTGTGGGACTCGATGGCGTACGACCCCAAGCTCGACCTGCTCTATGTGGGTGCGGGCAACGGAAGCCCCTGGAACCAGCACTACCGCTCGCCCGGCGGCGGCGACAATCTCTACATCGACTCAATCATCGCGCTCAAGCCCGAGACGGGCGAATACGTCTGGCACTACCAGACCACACCGGGCGACACCTGGGACTTCGACGCCGCCCAGCACATGATCCTCGCGGACCTCGAGATCGGCGGCCGGGTGCGCAGGGTGCTGATGCAGGCCTCGAAGAACGGCTTCTTTTATGTGCTCGACCGCGCAACCGGGCAGCTGATCTCCGCCGTCAGCTATGTGGCGGTCAACTGGGCCAAGGGTATCGATGTGCGCAGCGGGCGACCCATCGAGAATCCGGACGCGCGGATCGACAAGACGGGCAAGCCTTTCGTAGTCGTGCCCGGACCGGGCGGCGCGCACAGCTGGCAGCCCACGGCCTATGATCCGAAGACCGGGCTCGTCTATATCCCGGCGCAGGAAGCCGGCTTTCCGTATATCCCCGAGGCGAACTGGAAGCCCGCGGCGCAGGGCTTCAATACGGGTATCGATTTTGCGGCAGCCGCGATGCCCGCCGATCCCAAGGTCCGTGCCGGCGCGATGGCCGCAACCAAGGGAGCACTCATCGCCTGGGACCCCGTTGCACAGCAGGAGCGCTGGCGCGTGGCCTTCAAGGGACCGTGGAACGGCGGCGTGCTGGCGACGGGCGGTGGGCTGGTGTTTCAGGGCAACGCGGCCAGGGAGTTCGCAGCCTATGATGCCGTGAGTGGCGCGAAGCTCTGGTCGAGCGGCGTGCAAACCGGCATCACCGCGGCCCCCGTCACCTACTCGATCAAGGGCGAGCAGTACGTGGCGGTGCTGGCGGGCTGGGGCGGCGTATGGGCGCTGGCCCCGGGCATCCTCTCCGAGGTTGCGGGACCGGTCCGCAATGTGTCTCGACTGCTCGTCTTTCGGTTGGGAGCGAGCGCACGGCTCCCACCCGAGTCCCCCGTCCCGCTGCCCCCGCTCGACCCGCCCGCGACAACCGGCACGCCTGAGCAGATCGCCGCAGGCGCGCAACAGTACGCACGCTTCTGCGGCGGCTGCCATGGCGACGCCGCCTACGGCAGCACGGTGCTGCCGGACCTGCGCCGCAGCGCGCTGATCGCGGACAGCAAGGCCTGGGCGAGCGTGGTGCACGAGGGAGCCCGGCGGGATCGGGGCATGGTCAGCTTCGCGAGCGTCCTCAACCTCGAGCAGATCGAGGCGATCCGTCACTACGTCATCCGGCGCGCCAACGAGGACAAGGCGCAGGGGCTCAGGTAAGAGGCGTCGGGTCCTGGAACTCGCGGGATCCCGTTTGCCGCAGCAGCTCTGGGTGCAGCAGCCCAAGGAACTGCTGCCAAAACCGTGGCTTATAGGAGCCACACCACCCGCCCCCAGCGCTGACCCCGCGGCATTCATTGACAATTGGGATCCCGACAGGAACACTCCCGGCACTCTCTTCGGGTTCGCCCAATGAACAGTCATCAGACCCGAGCGATCGTACGCATCCGCGAAATGATCCTGCGCGGCGAACTCGCCGCCGGAGCGCGCGTCGCGGAGGCGCCGCTCGCGCAGCTGCTGGGCATGTCGCGCACACCGGTGCGCCAGGCGCTGCCGGTGCTCGCGCAGGAGGGCCTGCTCAGCGAGCACGAGACTCGCGGCTACGTCGTCCGCGGGTTCAGCAGCGCCGATATTCTCGACGCCGTCGACCTGCGCGGCGTTCTGGAGGGTCTCGCTGCGCGCCGCGTCGCGGAGCGCGGCGCCTCTCGGACTCTCCTGCAGGCGTTGCGCGTCTGCCTGGCCGACGGCGATCAGATCCTCGCCGAAGGCCACGTCGCCGACAAAGCCGAAGCGCTGTACGTCGACATGAACGTGCGCTTCCACCAGCTCATCGTGCTCGAGTGCCGCAGTGCCATCATCCAGCAGGCTCTGGAGCGCAACGCACGCATTCCGTTCGCGGGTCCGCAGGCGCTCGCCGTCGACAAGACGAGCCT
>Ga0209234_1000972_pt1 | contig 10568 bp, 10 predicted proteins | sample GraSoi013_1_20cm_2_FD_185816 | JGI IMG/M metagenome (GOLD analysis project Ga0209234, IMG submission 185816) | Grasslands soil microbial communities from the Angelo Coastal Reserve, California, USA - Sample 08_20_2013_1_20cm (SPAdes) (version 2) | ecosystem: Environmental > Terrestrial > Soil >... | reverse complement strand
GCTCTTAGCCTTTAGCTCTTACGCCTTTCGCCAGACCTCTGCGCGAGACGATTCCAAGTCAAACAAAGCGCTCACTGCAACCGTACGAACCCTGTAAACACACGTCCTCCTTTGCGAAGAAACTCACCAAAAGCTATCACCAACGGGATTTCTGTCCCATTCTTGTGCAGCCCTGGCAGAGGAACACCCTCCCAAGAGATGTGGCGCCGGCCCGTGAGCACGTACCGCCTAAGGGCGTGTTCATGAACATGTCGAAGGTACTCAGGCATCACAACAGTCAGCTTGCCGCCAATCAACTCCTCGGGCTTGTATCCAAAGATTCTTTCGACCGCCGAATTGACAAAAAGTATGTTGCTTTGCTCATCGATCGTGAAGACCGCGACAGAGGCGGCTTGGGCGACCAGACGGAATTGCGCATCGGCAGAATCGAGCGCTCGATCGGCTGCCAGTCTTTCGAGAAAGACTCCCATCTGTCCACCCAGGGCCAACAGAAACTCCTTCATCCGCCGCGAAACTGCCGGTGCGTGCTGGCTAAACAATTCGACTACTCCGAGCACAGTCTTGCCGGAGTAGAGCGGGAAACCGATCCCGGTTCGCAGGCCTTCCTGTTTGGCGATTGAAAATCGAGGAAAGTTTTCCGCACAAGTAACGTCAGGGATATGGAGCACTTCGCGCGTGCTCCACACTGTTCCCGGAAGGCCTTCACCGATTGAGAAATGCCTGGACCGCGTGACCGTCTCAAATTGGGGAAATGTCTCTGGGCTCCGGCTAAAGTATTCAGCACAATCCAACGTCATGCGCAGGTCATTGACGACCCAAAAGGCTCCCAGATCATAGTCCAAGCTTGTCGTGATTAGCTGAAGAGCACCGGCAAAAGGTGCTTTGTCTTCCGCGTTGCCAAACATGCGAGTGATGCCATGGCTCACCTGCCAGTATTCCGCTTTTATGGGATTTCGGGGCATGTCGGATGCCGGGCAATCTAATGAGAATTTCCTTTTTGCTTTCGAAGCTCGTGACATTGTACGCGGACTCCATCAGAGTCAGCCGGTGTTACACGCGTCCTGCGACAATCTCTGGCCGAGGAAGATCACATGGACATACTCACGCAGTTGAGGGCTGAGCGGGGAAAAGTAACGCGGCCTTTCAAGTGCCGAGCGCCGCGTTTTTCGCCAGAGAGGTTGGGACCAAGACTCTGGAAATCTCACGTTGAATCACATCTCGGTGGAAGATCGTTTCCACCAACCATCGATTCGGCCCAGCACATCGACCATGATTCTTCTATGCGAACATCCCGCCCTATGCGGGATGCGAGAGCGCCCAATCAACACCTGCGGTCTAGCTTGCGCCGACCAGGGCCAGCCCCGAGCTGCTCTCGACCGCCGCAAGATCAAGCCAACCCTCGATGTGAAGGTTAATCAAATCATCGCGCGCCATTGCAGCAAAGCAAGAGCTAAAAGCTAGAGGCTAAGAGCTGTTTCCTCCGCTCCTCTCCCCAACGTAGCTTTTCACCACCTGCCTCCATTTTCCTTGCGCTTTGAGGATGTATTCGATTGCGTCGCGGAGAGCGCCGTCGCCGCCGCAGTGCGGTGTGACGTAGTGAGCATCGCGTTTGACCTCATCGCGGGCGTTAGCTACGGCGATCGCCAGGCCGCAATTCCACATGACCGGAAGATCGATCACGTCGTCACCGACGAATGCGACCTCAGCAGGCTTGATCCCTTCCTGGATGATGATTTCGCGAAAGACGCTGAGCTTGTCTTGAATGCCCTGGTGAACGTGTTCGAGTTTCAGGTCGCGAGCGCGCAGCGCAACCGTTTCGGAGATGCGCTTGGTAATCAACCCGGTTTTGATTCCTCCAAGGCGAGCCAATGAGATGGCTGTGCCATCATGCGCGTGAAATCCCTTGGCTTCGATGTAAGTTTGACTATGGAGGCCGAATCCGCCTTCACCGCCATGTTGGGCCGCATGCTGCTGAACCGTTTGCTGCGTGCCTGGCGGGGTGGGGAAGATAAACAGCTTGCCGTCAGTGAGGACGCCGTCTACGTCGAACAGCAGAAGTTTGATTTTCTTGGCGCGGAGTTTGGACATTGCGGGGATTCTAGCATTTGAGCTGCTAGCTCTTAGCCTTCAGCTGTGAACCGAACGAGTGCTTCGAGCTTGTGCTCGGCTGCGCCCGAGTCGAGTGATTGAGCAGCTAGCGGCAGGGCACCGATAATGTGCTCAGCCCGGCCAGCAGCAACCAGGGCGGCGGCCGCATTCAGCAATACGACATTGCGTCGTGGCGACTTGTCTCCGCCGAGGATTTTGCGAATCAGAATGGCGTTGGCGGCGGAATCTCCTCCGGAGATATCATCGAGCGTGGCGCGAGTAATGCCAAATTCCTCTGGCGTGATCTCGTAACTCCGCACCGTTCCATCGTGGATTTCGGCGACGCGAGTAGGACCAGTGAGCGTGATTTCATCGAGGCCATCGAGGCCGTGTACGACGAAGCCTCGGTGCAATCCCAACATGCTAAGAGCTTCGGCAACTTTCTCGACCAGATCAAGCGAGTACACTCCGACTACTTGGCCCGACGCCTGCGCCGGATTGGTGAGCGGGCCGAGCAGATTAAAAATCGTCCGGATTTTGAGCTCGCGGCGCGCGGGCTGCACAAATTTCATGGCCGAGTGCATCGCCGGAGCAAAGAGAAACGCGATCCCGACTTCTTCCAGGCAGGCGGCCACGCGCTCCGGCGGAAGCTGAATGTTTACGCCAAGAGTTTCCATCACATCCGCCGAACCTTTTTTCGAGCTGATGCTGCGGTTGCCGTGCTTCGCCACGCGCACGCCGGCGCCCGCGACTACGAACGCTGTTGCAGTAGAGATGTTAAACGTCGCGCTCGCCGAACCGCCGGTACCACAGGTATCGACGAGCGCCTCGCGGCCGGTGCCGCTGACGTCCACTGTCGAATTGCGGTGGAGGTTTAACGGCGTAGCCGCGGCGCGGATGGCTTCTGCAAACCCGACGATCTCTTCCACCGTCTCGCCCTTCATGTGCAGCGCGACTAGCAGAGCGGCGATCTGCGCATCGGTGCATTTGCCGGACAGAATTTCCGCCGTAACCGCGCGCGCCTCCTCGCGCGAGAGCGACTCGCGGCAGTCGGCGATGCGGTGCAGGGCGTCGAGGATCATGGGGGCGGGTATAAGGGTAGCATTGTGGGCGGATTGGGCGATTGGGCATGGAACCGATTTCCGACGTTTAGTGCTGCATCGCCTTCGCGAACGGCAGCATGTCCCAAACGCGCCAGAAGGCTGCCATTTCATCGGGCGTGCCGAAGGAAACGCGAATATAGCTGTCCATCGCGGGAAAACGACGTCCGATCAGCACATTATTTTTGCGGAAGTGCTCAATAACTTGTTCGGCTGGATGATGCGTGTTCATCATGACAAAATTCGTATGCGAGTCGATCGGTTTGAGCATTCGCGCCATCGCTTGATTGAAGAATTCCTGGCGAGCGTCCTCATTGCGTTTGACAAATTCCGCGACGCTGGGCGCATCGTCCAAAGCAGCTAGGCCTGCACGAACCACTACTCCGTTCACATTATCGATGGTGGCGTATGCATTCATCTGCTTCGCTGTTCTTGCGGAGGCAACACCGTATCCAAGCCGCAGGCCGGCCAAGCCATAAATTTTGGAGAAAGTTCGGCTCACGATAACCCGCTCATTTTCGACCGGCCGGTCTAGAAAAGATGCATACATTGCCGACTGGCCCGCGTAGTGGTGATAAGCCTCATCAATGAGCAAATAGCTATTGCCAGGTAACTTGCCGATAAAGCTCTCAATATCGTTGCGCGGTGTCAGAGAGGCGGTTGGATTATTCGGATTGCAAATGTACACCAGCGTACTCGATGTGCCAGTCCGGGCCAACATGGCGTCCAGGTCATGCGCGAAAGTTGCAGTCAGAGGCACGGATATGACCTCCGCGCCCGCCGAGCGCGCGTAATGGTCCATAGACTCAAACGTCGGTGAAGCCTGGATGAGCTGCTTGCCGGGCCCAAGAAATGCAGCCACAGCTAGGCGCAGAATTTCCGACGATCCGCAGCCCAGCAGTATCTGCTCCGTCTTCACTTTGTGGGCTCGTGCAATCCTGTCGATCAGCCCGTCATATTCGTTGAATGGATAGCGATTTACGGAACCCAAAGCGGCGCGAATGGCCGCCGCAGTCTTGCGTGATGGACCATAGACATTCTCATTATTGTCAAGGCGAACTGGCCCGCCCGGTTCCTTGTTCCTGGCAGGTTCGAAAGCAGCCGCCGGTGACCACGCCGGTAATGGCCATTGCACTGAAGTTGCGGCAACCGTTCCCAGGCCCACCGAGCGAAGAAAAGTTCTGCGCGATAGCTGCATCGGATTCCACCCCTCACATCGATTGCGAGCGTGACAAAAGATAGGGGCCATTCTCTCAAACTTGGAATGGCCCCGGCCAGCGATGAGTAAGATTCATTTACTGCACGGTCAAGCCGACTGTCGTGGAATGCGATGTTGCGCCACTGGACCCCGTGATCGTCACTGTGAACGTTCCATGTGGTGCTTGGGGGTTCGGTGAAATTTTTAGGATCGATGTGCCCGAGCCGACTACCGATGACGGATTAAAGCTGGCGTTTATCTTTCTCGGCAGCCCGGACACGCTAAGAGCGACTGTGCCAGAGAAGCCGGCTGACCCAGCGATATTCACCGTGTAGGACGCGCTTGATCCCGCCCTGACGGTTTGGCTTGCGGGAGTAGCAGAAATTGTGAAGTCTGATGGACCACTTACAACCAGAGTAACGCTAGTGGTGTGAGTCAGACTAGCACCGTCCGTTCCGGTGATTGTAAGTTTGTAGCTGCCTGCCGGTGTTGAACTCGCAGTGCCGATCGTGAGCGTCGAAGCGCCCGAACCGGCAATAGATGTTGGATTGAAAATTCCAGTGGCGCCCGTCGGCAGCCCGCTCACACTTAGGCCAACAGTTCCACTGTACCCGCCAGCACCGGCCACATTGACTGTGTAGGTCGTGCCATTACCTTGCACTACGCTCTGCGATGCCGGACTCGCCGACAGCGAGAAATCGGGGGCTTGGGCAACCTGCACAAAGCGCGCAATCGAAGGCACGCCTGTATTGCTAAGGAGGAACAGCATGTAGTATCCCGGAGGCGTAATGTTGCCATTCGGCGGGCCGGTAACGCTCAGCGTTCCTGTGCCAGCGGTAAATGTCAAACCTACTACGCGCTGATCCATATCGAACGCGTGCGTTACCGCGCCGTTGCGCACCAGCACGACGGAACTAATGTTCGCTGCGTCCGGTGTCTGCACTGTAAACGCATTTCCGTAAGAAATATTTGCTGGCGCGCTGCTGATCGTGGGCCGTGTTGCCAGGGCCGTGCCGCCATTTCCAGAGGTAAACAGGTATGGTGGTTGATATATCTCCATGTTCTGCTCGTACGTGCCACGCTGTGGATTCCCTCCAGCCAGCCATACGGTCGCATCGGGCAGCAGCAACACCACCGAGTGATACAGACGCGCGTAAGCGTTTGCTCCAGCTGGTCCAACACTGGCGGCGTTCGCATCAAACAGATCAGCGTTCAAGCTTGCAGTCGTCGTGTCCTCATCGTTATATGAGCCACCGAGCGCCAGGACTTGGCCACTCGGCAGAATGACGGCGTTCATTTCGATCCTCGGTTGCGACATGATGGGTCCATATTTCCACGCTGGAGTCGACGCGCCAAGATCGATAACCTCTGTGCTCTGCGTCGAGGGACTTCCACCGCCCATGATGAACACGCGAGGATCGTAGTTGTTGGTTGGTGTTAGCGCCAGCAATACGGAAGTGCCGTACGTCCGTGTGCCGCTGTAGTTGGTGGTTGCAACGTTGCTCCAGACCTTCGTAGAGGGATCGAAAGTGCGCGATTGCGTAGTAGCGCCCGAGTAGAAGACTTTTCCGTTGGGCAATAAATGCAGGCGCGGATAAAGTGGCGGTGTCCATGAGGCCGTGGACGCGGCGCCCCATCCCGTGCCCACGGTATAAATTTCCACGCTCGTATTCGTGCCGCCGGTTTCATTCAACCCGGAAAATACCATGACGCGGCCATCTCCAAGCGTGGTTGCGGTCGGATACCAGCGGCCGTGCGCCATGTTCTGGGCATCGGTGAACGTCCCTGCAGCGGGATCGAAAGTCGAGGTTCTCAGCTCGCCGTGAAACGGATCGTATTGCAGCGTGCCGCCCATGATGAATGGCCGCCCGTCCGGCAACACGACCATGCCGTTACAGAACATGTCCCAGGCCACCGGTTGAGTGCTGATGGTGTTGGCCTGAGGATCCCAGATGGCGGCCTGGTAATTTGTGTTGCCGGCAACGTTGCCCGAGCCGGAGACCACCAATACCTTGCCCGTGTGCAACAGCGCGACGTGCACGGGATTGATCGGCATGGCATAGGGCAGGGTTGTCCATTGCCCTTGTACGTTTGGCTGAGCCACGGACGTGGTGGTCAAAAGAAAAAGTGCTACAAGAGCGAAGGCGAAGATTCTCCCCGCGCACACAGCAAATCTGTCTTCCATGAGACACCTCGTGTGACCGAAGTAGTGCTGTGGCAACTAGGAACGAATAATCAAGGGGAGGTGTACGCGAAGCTCGAAGTGGCCACTAGGAGCGTTGAGTACTCCCAAAAATATGGCGAGACTTTATAGGGGAGCTGGCGTGCTGTCAAGATGCAGCGCGTTGCACACAGGTCGCACAGAAATGCAACGTGCGGCAAGCGGCGGGGCCAAGCTCGAGAACTGAGCCCATCGCAGTCTGGCGCGAGGTAACCCGCTCGCGTATATTGAACCCTTCCAAGCCCAGCCACCATGCCCGAGCCGAAACAAAGGTCTATTGTCATTCGCGATTTGGAAAGCCTTGAAGATCTACAGCAGGCCGAAGCTGTAGAGAGAGAGGTATGGGCCTTGGCCGATCGCGATGTGTTGCCGATGACGATGGCGGTAGCCACCAAAGCCGCCGGAAGCATTTGGATAGGCGCCTTCGATGGCCATGAAATGGCCGGATTCGCCTTTGGTTTTCTCGGCATGGAGCAAGGTCATCAGATGTTGCACTCTCACATGCTTGCGGTGCGCGAGCCTTATCGCGACCTCGACGTCGGTCACACACTTAAGCTGGCGCAGCGTGATCGTGCCCTCGCCATGCGTATTCAGGAGATAACCTGGACCTTCGATCCCCTCCAGAGCAAGAATGCCCACCTCAACTTCGGCAAGCTGGGCGTGATCTCGAGCAGTTACAAAATCGATTTTTATGGGCCCGAAACTTCCAGTGTGCTGCATCGCAACAGCACCGATCGTTTGTGGGTGACCTGGCCGATCACGAGCCGGCGTGTCCGCGACCGGCTTGAAGGAAAGGAAAATCGACCGGAACTTCTCGACCTGCTCTCCAACCTGCTGCCGCTCACCCAATTCAATGGGGACGGGAAACCCGCGCGGACAGATTTGGCCGCTGCATTATCCCGGCAGAGAATCGCGATTGAAATCCCCACCGATATCCTTTCGGTTGAGCGCAAGGATCCGGGGCTGGCTCGCGAATGGCGTTTGGCAACTCGCTGGGCATTTACCGAGGCCCTCAAGGCCGGATTCTTCGTCGCCGAGTTCTGCCGCATGGTCCGCGGCAAGCAGGGGCCGGGTGTTTATCTTTTAGAAAAAGGCTCTGTCGAGGAGTACGTTCCTGAGATGACCCGGAGCGCGCCTCCTTCTGCGCGGTAATACCCTCCCGTTCAATCGGTTACCTTTTTTTGCTCTTGACGCTATTTAGCAAAATAGCTATAGTGTTACAAATGAAATCCATCTCCAATGCGTTTCGCGCCCTGGCTGATGCGACCCGCCGCCAAATTCTTCAGGAACTCAAGCGGGGAGAGCTTTCGGCCGGTGAGATCACAGCCTGCTTTACCATCTCTGGGCCATCGATTTCGCGGCATCTTTCAATTCTAAAAAACGCAGACTTGATATCGGAGCGGCGGGAAGGGAACCGCATTTTGTATCGCCTGGAGCCGGAGCAAATCGCCCACATATTGGGCGACTTTCTCAGCGTGGTTTGTCCCACACAGATTGCGCGGCGCCGCCGCTCGAAACGCAAGGAGGCATGATGAGGATCGCAATCACCGGAGCATCAGGTTTTGTAGGCGGGCACCTCGCGCGGCAGTTGGCGTCCGAGGGTCACGAGTTGTTTTTGCTGGCCCGAGGTGTGGACCGACGCGATCCAAGTGCCATTCATCTTCCCCGAGCGCACTTTGTCCAAGTGGGACTTTCTGATCCTGCAGCGCTCGCGCAAGCTTTTGCTGGATGCGATGCCGTGGCGCATTGCGCGGGAATCAACCGCGAAATCGGCCGCCAGACGTTTCAAAGAGTGCATATTGAAGGCACTCGCAACCTCGTCGAAGCCGTGCGTGGCGCGGGTGTGAGAAAGATCGCGCTCATGAGCTTCCTGCGAGCGCGGCCAAACTGTGGCTCGGCATACCATGAATCAAAATGGGCAGCCGAGGAAATCATTCGTAACTGCGGCCTCGACTACACGATTGTGAAGGCGGGAATGGTCTACGGGCGCGGCGACCACATGCTCGATCATCTCAGCCATTCGCTTCACACTCTTCCCCTCTTCGCAACCGTAGGAGTTAAAGAAAAGCCCATACGTCCGTTGGCGGTTGAGGATCTGGTTCACATCTTACGAGCCGCTTTGGTCGATGGACGCCTGACCCGGCGAACGGTCTCTGTCACCGGAGCCGAGCAACTGAATCTAAGTCAGGCTGCACGCCGCGTGGCTGGCGTGATTGGCAAGCCGATTGTGATCCTGCCCGCTCCGGTTTGGTTCCATTGCATCCTGGCGCAATGCTTCGAATGGACCATGCAAATTCCTCTGGTGGCCAAGGCGCAAGTTCGGATTCTGGCCGAAGGAGTTACAGAACCTGTGACTCCTTGCCACCCGCTCCCACCTGACCTTATGCCGACGCGCAGGTTCACCGAGGAACAGATTCGCCAGGGGCTTCCCGAGCCAGGACCATTCGGAGTGCGCGACCTCCGCCATTGTGCGTTTTATGGAAAGTGATTCGAACCCGCTGATTCTCTACGACGGTGTGTGCGGGCTCTGCAATCGTCTGGTGCAATTCGTGCTGAAGCGCGATTCTCGTGGTCAATTTCGCTTTGCTTCTCTACAAAGCAAGCTTGCCGCGAGCATACTGCAGCGGCACGGCATGAATCCGCAGGATCTCGACACGATGTACCTCGTATCCGACTACCAACAGCCAACCGAGCGCCTCGCCGCACGGTCGGACGCGTCCGTCGCAATCCTGCGACATCTTAGTGGATTCTGGCGCATAGTTGCGGCCTTACTCAGCATTCTGCCGCGTGGCATGCGTAATCGCTCATACAACTTGATCGCCAGCAATCGCTACCGCATCTTCGGAAAATTCGAGAGCTGCATGATTCCCGAAGAAAAGCATCGCCACAGGTTTCTGGATATGTGAGGGGCACCAACTTAGTGGACGAATTCTTTTTTGCGCTCTAGTAAGATGCTGGCATGCAGAGCAGCATCTCGAAAATTTTGGCGATGGCGGGTGTTGTATTCCTGAGCGCAAGTCTCCTAACTTCGCAAACCGCGCCGCCATCCCAAACCCCGCCCAAGCCGGCCGAAGACTACTCCGGAATGTACAGCTTCCTGCAAGACGGCGAATTCGTGCAGGTTACGGTCGAGGACCAAGGCCGAGTGACTGGATTCGTCTCTCGTTACGGCGATCTGGAGAGCGATCGAGGCGCATTTCTCGACCAATTCTTCAAGCAGGGCAAGCTCGATAGCAACAAATTGACTTTCACAACTGAAACTGTGCACGGTGTCTGGTACGAATTTAAAGGGACGGTCGAACGTGGAGCAGGCAAGAATCCAGGCGACGAGGCGTATTACGTTCTGAAAGGCACGTTGACCCAGTACAGCACGGATGCGAGCAAGAAAACATCATCGAGATTGCGGGAAGTAGCGTTCAAGTCTTTCCCGCAGGACATGGCTCCGGCGCACGAGAAGCAGGATTGAGCTGCAGGCCCACAGAGTCGGCTGTGATGGAAGTTTGGCGCTGCCGCGTTGTATTCTCATGGCGTGCCACGCTCCTTCTGGCCTCGCGGATCGCCGACTCCGGCACTAATTCTAGGGCTTATTATCACCTTGGCCGCGGTCGTAGCTTATTCCGCCTACATCACGCGGCAAATCACGGGTCTACGCGAGCTGCAGAATAATCTCGTTGCGCGCAATCGCAAGGACTCGCTACAGCTCCTCCGAATTCAAAACGACCTCAATCAGTTAGGCCTCGCGATGCGCGACATGCTGGCCAACGACGAGCCTTATCCGTTGACCGCGTGGTCTGCGCAGTTTGAACGAATCCGCGCCGATCTGAGCGACGCGCTTAAGCAAGAAGAGCGAGTTGCGGTTGCAGATCGAACTCCCGAGCAGCGGCAATATCTGGGGAATTCTGTGTCCCAATTCTGGGACGCTGCCGATCGCACCTTCGCGCTTGCCCGCGAGGGCAAGCAA
>Ga0209234_1000965_pt1 | contig 10586 bp, 10 predicted proteins | sample GraSoi013_1_20cm_2_FD_185816 | JGI IMG/M metagenome (GOLD analysis project Ga0209234, IMG submission 185816) | Grasslands soil microbial communities from the Angelo Coastal Reserve, California, USA - Sample 08_20_2013_1_20cm (SPAdes) (version 2) | ecosystem: Environmental > Terrestrial > Soil >... | reverse complement strand
TTGGGCATGACGAGCCGCCCGTCTTTGACGTCGCGCCGCCAGCGCAGCACGTCCTGGTCGGACGGACTGAAGTTCACGTAGATGGGATCCACCTGCTCCACCGTCGTCAGCAGGTCGCCCGGCCCGGTGACCCGCGCGCCGAGCTGCAGGAGCGCGCGCCCCGCGCGCCCCGGGATCTCGGCGCGCACGAACGTGTCCTCATAGTCCTTCTTGGTCTGGTCCACCGCCGCCTGTGCCTGATCGAACGCCTGCTGCGCGTCGTCCACGTCTTTTTGCGCGACTGCGCGTGCGGCGAGGAGCGACTTCAAGCGCGCCAGGGTGCGGTCCGCGTTGGCGAGCCTCGCCTGGGCGCTGCGGTAGGCGGCATCGTACGTCGTGGGGTCGACCCGGAAGAGCAGCGTGCCCGCCGCGACGTCGGTGCCCTCGACGTAGGGTCGCGTCACGATGACGCCCGTGACGAGCGCGCGCACCTCGACCCGGCGCGACGCCTCCGCCTGCCCCACGTACTCGTAGCGCGCGCTGACGGTCTCGGGGACGACGGTGACGACCGATACTTCCGGAGGGGGCGGAGCTGAGCTCGCCACAGGAGCGCGCCGGCGCGCCGCCGCCGCGGCAACGAGCAGGAGTGCGACCACGACCGCTGTGGTCCACGTGGCTGGTCTGATCAAACGCTTCATCTCTATACCCGTCGGAAAGGGTGATGACGGCTGGGCCGATAGTTCACCAATGAACGATCGATCTCCAAGGTTCCCGCGAGGCCGTCCAGCGAGGCTGGGGTCCCCCATTTGGGTGGGGCGACACTACCCGGATGGCTGATGCTCCCGCGGAGCGGTCCCGTGCCCGCGACTGCGACGTGACGGTTTAGGAAAACGAGCTGGCCGGCGCCAAACGAGCGCCGGCCAGGGAGCGTGGTTCGGGAACGGCCGGTCAGAAGGACAGCGTGACGCCGCCCTGCCAGGCGATGTCGTGCTGGGTCTTGTCGAAGCCGTACCGATCGAACTTGTAGACGAAATCGCGGCCCTCCGCCCGGAGGCCGACGCGCCCGAAGCGGTACTCGAGTCCCGCGCCGAAGTTGGCGGCGAACTTGGACCAGGTGTCGCTGGCGCCGAGCTGATGCACGCTGATCGCGCCGACGCCGCCCACCACGTAGGGGTACAGCGACGCGGAGCCGGCCTGCACGGGATAGCGCAGCACCAGGTCGGCGTCGTAGGTGAACTTGTTGAACTTGCCCCGCCCCGTCAGGGCGGCGTTGCTGATGCTGTCCTGCGCCCAGCTGCCGCTGGCGCGGATGCCCACGTGGCGCTCGAGCCAGACCGTGCCGTCGACCGACCCGATCCAGCCGAGTCGCCAGTCGGTGGTGCCGGCGGGGTTCAAATTGGCGGCGCCCGAGAGGCCCCCGAACGCGCCGCCCAGCGTGACGCGGCCGGAGGAGAGACCAATCCCGGCCGGCGAAGCGGCGCCGGCCTGGGCGCGGAGCGCGGCGGGCGCGAGCAGCGCGAGCGCCGCGGCGGTCGAAACAGCAACGAAGCGGCTAAACATGATGCCTCCTGACAGGGAAACGAAGGTTGAAAGTAATTCATCAATGAACTACTTCCGTCCAACCAACCAAGTGGCGGCGGAGTTCCCGGGCGTCACAGAGCGAAGCCGACGCCGATCCCGAGCGATGCCACGCGGTCGCGAAAGAATTCGCCGTAGGGTGCGGGACCCGTGTAGGCCCGCAGCAGCACGCTCCAGCGCCAGCCGGCGTCCGCACGGACGAGGGGATCGCCCAACTCCAGGCCGGTGACGGCGCTCCAGCCCACGTCCCAGCGGCGGTCCTGGAACGACTTGGCGTCCAGGGCGGCCACGACACGACCCGTCGCCACCCGCCCCAAATGGACGAGTACGCCCGGTTGGCGGTACTCGACTCCCCCATGGAGCACGCCCGGTTTCAGGTCGGCCGGGGAATGCGTGAAGACGTACTCGCCGCCGCCGTACACCCGCCACGCGGCGAGCTGCTGTGACACGAGCAGCTCCGCCGCTTCGAACGTGAGATCGACGCGCTCGGCGTTGGTACGCACCATGTACTCGTCGCCCAAGTGCGAGCTCTGATGGTACAGCTGGGCGCGCGTCGTGAGGTTGCCGCGTCTGTAGGTGACGGGGATGCCGACGCGGTAGTCCGTGTTCATCAGGTCGGCGGTCGGCTGGGCGAGGTTGAACTGGGAGAAGACGGCGGCGGCGATCGCGACCTGCCACCTGCGGGCGGTGACCACGCCGATCGTCTGACCGAAGCCCACGCTGCCGAGGCGGGGCGCGAGCCGGGGCGAGCGCTCCCACAGGTAGGCCGCGAAGAACTGCGGCTCCTTGGGGTCAGCGAGCAGCGGCTGAAACACCGCCCCGCCCGCCGCGACCGCCGTCGCCGGCCTCTGGGCGGCGGCCGGTGCGGGGGCGGCCAGCAGGGCCAGCGTGATCCATCGCGTTGCGGCTAGGACGGCGGCGGGGGCGCTCATTGTGCTTCAGTAATGAACTATCTCGGCGGTGAGTTCCCGCCGATCGGCCCGCCGGGGTCAGTCGTTGTCCTGCGCTTCGGCCTTTCGCAGCTCCTGTACCACGGGATGAGTCCGGAACAGCAGCACGGCGGCGACCGCCGCGCCCACCAGGTTGCCACCGAGGATCCGCACCCAGGCCAGCCGGCCCAGGCCGAGGTGCGACAGCAGCACGGTCAACATCGCGAACCCGAACTCCACGATGAAGAAACCGAACGCCACGCCCATCACGAGACTCGGCTCGCGCGCGGCGCCGTGAATCGCCCACACGATCGCGATCCCGTATGCCACGTTGAGCAGGTAGTGCAGCACCGTGAACTGCGCGATGCCGCCGAGCACGGCAAACGTGCGGAATGGTTGGCCGACCACGGCGTCGACACCCGCAAGCCAGACCCAGATGGTGGTCGCGACGACCAGCCCGAAGCGAGTGCCCTCCCACAACGAGTTGTGTTTACGCAACGATTCCTTGGTCATCTCCACGTGCTCCTCTATCCTTTCCAGTACATGGTTGCAGGCTCAGGCGGACGGGCCGGAGCTGCCGGAACCGGCTGCCGGTCGCCCTGGTTAAGCGCTCAGCAGGGGTTGCGCCGGGTGGGACTACCCCCCCGATTGATTCCCGAACGTCCACTTGCGAGCCATATGACCCTCACCGACCTTGACCCTGTGCAAGAGACAAGCCCGGGGTCCCTGTTGTTCCAGCTGCTCGGAATCGCCCATTCTGTAACGCATCGGCTGGCGGAGACGCTTGCGGAGCTGGGCCTTTCCGCTGCGGGGCTCGACCTGCTCACGCAGCTCGCGCATGCACGCAAGCCCCTGCCGCTCGAAGACCTGGGAGTCCGCGCGGGGGACCGCGACCCGCGGGACGTGGTGGTGATGCTGGAGCGCGACGGGCTGGTCCGGAGTCTGACACATGGCCCCGGGGGCGGGCGGGTCACCATCGTACTCACGTCGCTCGGCGCAACGCGCCAGCAGACGGGTGCCGAACGGCTCGGCGCGGTGCGCGAACAGTTCGCCCGGACCCTTGGCGGCGTGGACAGCGCCGCCCTCGAGCGCGCCCTTTCGGCGCTGCGGTAATCACGCTTGATTACGTTGCAACACGGAGCATTCCCTCTATGACGGCACGCAGCTTCTCATACGCGCCGGCGGCGCTGCTCGCGCTCTGCCTCACTCCCGCCGTGCGGCCCGGGCCGGATATCGACCCGACCTGGCTGCGTTTCGACGCTCCCGCGAAGACCGTCCGCTTCCAGCTCATCGCCGGGCTCACCGGGTTGAACGGCGCACTCAACTTCAACGGCTTCCGGGACGGCGGACTCACGCTCGTCGTGCCGCTGGGGTGGCAGACTGAGATCGCGTTCCGCAACCACGACGGCATGCTCCCGCACAGCGCGGAGATCATCGCTCCGCAGACTCCGCTCCCCGTACAACCCGTCGACGCCGCGATCGCGCGGGCGTTCACCCTCAGGCTCACGGAAGGCCTCGTGTCGGAAGCCACCGATACGATGCGTTTCACGGCGCAGCCGGCGGGGGAGTATCTCATTTTCTGTGGCGTTCCGGGTCACGGCGCGGCGGGCATGTGGATCCGCTTCCGCGTGAGCGCAACCGCGGCGACGCCGGCGCTGCTGGCCACACCGGCGACGCCTCACTAGTTCTCGAGGACTCACCGCCCATCGCCGACTTCCCGCTCCATCTCCAGCTCCAGGACCTGCTCGCGCTGGGCTATTCCTTGGCCAGCCGCGTGGCGTACGTCATGTACATCGGCCTGGCGCTGCGCCGTGCCGACGCGGGCCCCCGCGCACCGGACGGCGCCGCAGCCTACCGTCGTTTCCGCCGCCGCGCGGCGCTGGCGATGTACCACGACGGCGTCGGCTTCGTGGTGGTCTGCCTCCTCACCCGTGGAACGCTGGACCTCTCGCTGCCGGTCGCGTGGCGCCTGGCGGGCGCCGTGCTGGTGGCACTCGGAGTGTCGGTCAAGATATGGGCGGCTGCGACGCTCGGCGCGGACGGCTATTACTGGCGGGACTTCTTCGAGCCCAGAACCAGGCCGGCGCCCACGACCGCCGGCCCCTACCGCTGGCTTCGGAACCCGATGTACACCGTGGGCTACCTCCAGACCTACGGGCTGGCGCTGCTGGTGGCCTCGCTTCCCGGGCTCGTGGCGGCCGCGTTCTCGCAGAGCGCGATTGTCGCTTTCTACCGGCTCATCGAGCGGCCGCACTACCAGCGCTTGTACGGGTCCTTCGCGGCGACGACCCCGCGCCGGCTCAGCACCAGCCGGGAGACGGGATGAGCAGGGCCCAGCCGGGCGCACCGCCGTGATCACCCTGAACGTGAACGGCACGCAGCACACGGTCGACGTGCCGCCCGACATGCCCGTGCTCTGGGTGCTGCGCGACGTGATCGGTCTCACAGGCACCAAGTTCGGCTGCGGCATGGCGCTGTGTGGCGCCTGCACGGTGCACCTCGACGGCCGGCCGGTCCGCTCTTGTGTCACACCGGTTGCCGCCGTGACGGGGAAGAGCATCACGACCATCGAGGCCGTAGGCGAGACGCCGAGCGGCAAGCGGGCCCAGCAGGCCTGGCTCGATGTGGAGGTGGTGCAGTGCGGATACTGCCAGTCAGGCCAGATCATGGCGGCCGCGGCGCTGCTCGCGGCGAAGCGGCACCCGACGGACGCCGACATCGACGCGGCGATGGCGGGAAACATCTGTCGCTGCGGCACCTACTCCCGCATCCGCGCCGCGATCAAGCGCGCGGCGGCAGGCTGACGTGGGTCGGCAGCCGCGAGTGTCGCGCCGGGAGTTCCTGAGCGTCAGCGCCGCCGTGGGCGGGGGCCTGCTCCTGGGCTTCGGTCCGCCGGCGCTGCCTCCCTCCCCTTTCTCGCCCAACGCATTCATTCGCATCGACCGCGACGGGCGGGTCACCCTGATCATGCACAAGGTCGAAATGGGCCAGGGGACCTACACGTCGATGTCGATGCTCCTCGCCGAAGAGCTGGAGGTCGACCTGGGCGATGTACGGCTCGAGCATGCGCCTCCCGACGACGCCCGCTACGCGGAGCCGCTGTTCGGTGTGCAGGAGACCGGCGGATCGACGTCGGTGCGCGGCAACTGGGAGCCGCTGCGCCGCGCCGGTGCGGCCGCGCGCAGCCTGCTCGTAGCCGCCGCGGCGTCGACCTGGGATGTCGAACCGGCCTCGTGCCACGCCGCGCGGGGGGCGGTGATTCATGGTCCCACGGGTCGGAGCCTCGGCTACGGCGCGCTGGTGGACAAGGCGGCCACGCTGCGGGCACCGAGCCGGGTGCCGCTCAAAGACCCGAAGGATTTTAGACTGATCGGCACGCCGGCCAAGCGCGTGGATGCTCCAGGGAAGGTTGACGGCACGGCGCAGTTCGGGATCGACGTGCGGCTCCCGGGGATGAAGGTCGCGACGGTCGCGGCGTGTCCGGTGTTCGGCGGCAAGCTGGCGAGCGTCGACGACGCGAAGGCGAAAGCGATCCCGGGCGTACACCAGGTCGTGCGCCTGGACGACGCGGTGGCGGTGGTCGCCGACCACATGTGGGCCGCCAAGCAAGGGCTCGCGGCACTGGACATCCGCTGGGACGAGGGACCGAACGCCGGGCTCGATACCGCCGATATCGTACGGGCGCTGGCCGAGGCCTCGCAGCGGCCGGGTGTGGTCGCGCGCGACGAGGGCGACGCCGCGACGGCGATGGCGGGGGCCGCCCGAAGGATCGAGGCCGTCTACGAGCTGCCGTTTCTCGCACATGCCACACTCGAGCCGGTGAACTGCACCGTGCAGGTGCGGCCGGACGGCTGCGACCTGTGGCTGGGCACGCAGGTGCCCACGTTCACACAGACGGCGGCCGCAAAGCTGACCGGCCTGCCGCGCACCAAGGTGCGCGTACACAATCACCTGCTGGGCGGCGGCTTCGGCCGGCGCCTCGAGGTGGACTTCGTCATGCGGGCGGTGGAGATCGCCAAGCAGGTGACGGGGCCCGTGAAAGTCGTGTGGACCCGCGAAGAAGACATCCAGCACGACATGTACCGTCCCTATTACTACGACCGGATCGCCGCCGGTCTCGACGCCGCCGGCAAACCGGTCGCGTGGACCCATCGCGTCACCGGCTCGTCGATCATGGCGCGGGTGGCGAGCGAGCTGTTCCCCAAGAACCTGCGGGTGATCCGGGCGCTGGGCCTGCACCAGCTGATGGCCTCGATCAAGGGCCTCGACACGGACGCCGTGGAGGGCGCGGTGGAGCCGCCCTACGACCTGCCCAACATCCGCGTCGAGTACGTGCGGCAGGAGCCACCGGGGATCCCCACCGCGTTCTGGCGCGGCGTGGGACCGACGCACAGCATTTTCGTGGTGGAGAGCTTCATCGACGAGCTGGCCGCTGCGGCTGGGCAGGACCCGGTGGCGTACCGGCGGGCGTTGCTCGACCGCTCGCCACGAGCGAAGGCCGTGCTCGACCTGGCAGCCGAGAAGGCGGGGTGGGGACAGCCGCTGCCCGCGCGCAGCGGGCGTGGGGTCGCGCTGTTGCACGCGTTCGGGAGCTACATCGCTCAGGTTGCGGAAGTTGCCGTGTTGCCGCAGGGCGACGTTCGTGTGAAACGGGTGGTGTGCGCCGTCGACTGCGGCACGATCGTCAACCCGGACACGGTGAGGGCGCAGATGGAGGGTGGCATCGTGTTCGGCGTCACGGGCGCCCTGTTCGGCGAGATCACGATCAAGGGCGGGCGCGTCGAGCAGCACAACTTCAACGACTATCGCATGCTGCGCATCAACGAAGCGCCGGTGATCGAGGTCCATCTCGTGCCGAGCACGGAGGCGCCGGGAGGCGTGGGCGAGCCGGGCACGTCGTGCGCGATGCCGGCGGTCGCGAACGCGATTTTCGCCGCGACGGGGAAGCGAATCCGGAAGCTCCCGGTAAAGGACCAGCTGAGAACGGTGACCTGAGCGTGCCCGCGCCTGCATGACGCCCCGGCAGCGCTTCCTCGCGGCGCGCTGGGGCTATGTAGCGATCATCCTGCTCGCGACCCTGACGCAGCTTCATTTCTCTCCCGATCTCATGGCCGCAGGAGAGCGGCTGGTACGCGCATTCACGCCTTCCCTCGGCTGGCGCGACGCGATCGACGGGCTGCGGAACACCGTGCTCTTCGCAGGGCTCGGGGCGGTGTGGGTGGTGACGTCCCGATCCGGTGGGGTGCGCGCCGAGATCCGGCGGGCGACGCTCGTCGGGCTCTCGCTGAGCGCGACCGTGGAGGGGCTGCAGGTGTTCTCACCGGTACGCACCGCCAGCATCGTGGACGTCACGACCAACACGCTCGGCGCTCTGCTGGGCGCGGCCGCGGTCGCGCTGCTGGTCGCCGCCGTCGTGGCGGGGAAGGGCGCGCGGTCCTATCTGGGCGTGCCGACGTTTCTGCCAGCCGGCGCCTACGGCGGTGCGGTGTTGTGCGAAGCGCTGACGCCGCTGTTCGGCCCCGCGCCGCTGCCGTGGACGGCCGGCGGTCCGGTCGGGCGCCTGTACGCGGCGCTCCAGTCGGCGGGTCCGATCTCGTTCGACACGCTGCCGCTGGTCGACCTGCTGCTCTTCGCGCCGGCCGGATTTCTCGTCGTCATGCTGCTGCGCGAGCGGGGGAGCGGCGCCCGCTGGGGGGCGGTCGCCGGCGCCGGGGCCGGGCTCGCGCTGGTGGCGGAGTTGGGGCACGGGATGCTCGGCTTTCCGATCTGGTGGGGAGCCGTGCTGGTGCGCGCGGCGGCCGTGATGCTCGGCGCGTGGGCGGCGCATCGCTCACTCGCGGCGCTGACACAGCTGTTGCGCGGCGCGGCACGGGCGCGCGCCGCGCTGTTCGGGTACGGCGCGCTGCTCGTGCTGTGGGGGTGGCGCTTGTTCGTGCCGCGGACGGACGTCCAAGCGATCGCCGATCAGCTGACCCCCGACCATCTGGTTCCGCTGGCATCGCTCGCGGTCCGAGCGGATGCCTTCAGCGCATTGCACGTGCTGCAGCAATTCCTGCTGTATCTGCCGCTCGGTAGCATGCTAGCCGTCTGGCCGCTGCGCCTCACGGGACGCTGGGCCCACCTGTGGCCGGGCGTGTGGCTGGCCTGCGTGATCGAATTGGGCCACGTGATCATCGCCGACCGCTACCTCGACGCGACGAACTTCCTGGTGGCGTGCGCCGGGCTCGGGATCGGCTGGATCGTGGTACGACGCTCGGGGTTCGCGCCGTATGGAGAGGCGCTAGAAGCGGGGAGCGCAGCGCGAGCCACCCCGTGACCCCGAGGCGCGCATCCCGCAAGTACCTGGTGCTCTTGGTCAACGACTACGTCCGACCATGGAGTTATCGATGAAGACGATCCCATGAAGACCATCAAAGGCCCCGCGATCTTTCTCGCCCAGTTCGCGGGCGACGACCCGCCGTTCAACTCGCTCACCGGCATGGCGGCGTGGGCTGCCGCGCTCGGCTACAAGGGGATCCAGATCCCGACCTGGGACGCGCGCCTGTTCGACCTCGAGAAGGCGGCGTCCAGCAAGGCCTATTGTGAGGAGATCAAGGGCACGCTCGCGACGCATGGCCTCGTCGTCACCGAGCTGGCGACCCACCTCCAGGGCCACCTCGTCGCCGTCCATCCGGCCTACGACTCCGTCGTGGACGGCTTCGCCGCACCGGCCGTGCGTGGCAAGCCCGAGGCCCGCGCCCGCTGGGCCGTCGAGCAGGTCAAGGCCGCCGCGAAGGCCTGTCGCAACCTGGGGCTCGACACGATGGTGAGCTTCACCGGCGCCCTGGCCTGGCCGTTCCTGTACCCCTTCCCGCAACGGCCGGCGGGCCTGATCGAGACCGCGTTCGACGAGCTCGCGAAGCGATGGAAGCCGCTCCTCGACTTCTGCGACTCGCAGGGGGTCAATGTCGGCTTCGAGCTGCATCCGGGCGAGGACCTGTTCGACGGCGCCACGTTCGAGATGCTGCTCGAGCGACTCGATAATCATCCGCGCTGCGGCATCAACTACGACCCCTCCCACTTCGTGCTACAGTGTCTCGACTACCTCGATTTCATCGACCTGTATCACGAGCGGATCTTCGCCTTCCACGTGAAAGATGCAGAGTTCAATCCGACCGGCCGGCAGGGCGTATACGGCGGCTTTCAGCCATGGATCGGCCGCGCCGGCCGGTTCCGCTCGCTGGGCGACGGCCAGGTCGATTTCCGCGGCATCTTCTCGAAGCTCACGCAGTACGGCTACAACGGCTGGGCCGTGCTGGAATGGGAGTGCTGCCTGAAGCACCCGGAGGACGGGGCGCGTGAGGGCGCGGGCTTCATCCGCGATCACATCATCCGGGTGACGGAGCGGGCGTTCGACGACTTCGCGGGCAGCGGCGCCGATCAGGCCGCGAACCGCCGCCTGCTCGGGCTCGACGGGAAGGCGCCGTGATCGAAGGGCGCGGCCCGGCTTCCAACGACGGCCGCATCCGCCTGGGGATGGTGGGGGGCGGGCAGGGCGCCTTCATCGGCGCCGTGCACCGCATCGCAGCCCGGCTCGACGATCACTACCTGCTCGTGGCCGGCGCCTTGTCGTCCGAGCCACGCCGCGCGATCGAATCGGCCCTCGAGCTTGGCCTCCACCGTGACCGCGCCTACGACGACTTCGCCGCGATGGCCGCGGCCGAGGCCGCGCGCCAGGACGGCATCGAGGCGGTGGCGATCGTGACCCCGAACCATCTGCATGCGCCGGTCGCCACCGCGTTTCTCCGGGCCGGCATCCACGTCATCTGCGACAAGCCGCTCGCCACGACCGTCGCCGAAGCGCGCGACCTCGTTCGCCTGACGAAGCAAACCGGGAAGCTTTTTGCGGTGACGTACAACTACACCGGCTACCCACTGATCCGCCAGGCGCGCGCCATGGTCGCGGCGGGCGAGCTCGGCGACATCCGCGTCGTGCAGGTCGAGTATGCGCAGGACTGGCTTACCGAGCGGCTGGAGGCGACGGGCCAGAAACAGGCTGCCTGGCGCACCGATCCGGCGCAGGCGGGGGCGGGCGGCGCGTTGGGCGACATCGGCACGCAC
>Ga0209234_1000962_pt1 | contig 10593 bp, 10 predicted proteins | sample GraSoi013_1_20cm_2_FD_185816 | JGI IMG/M metagenome (GOLD analysis project Ga0209234, IMG submission 185816) | Grasslands soil microbial communities from the Angelo Coastal Reserve, California, USA - Sample 08_20_2013_1_20cm (SPAdes) (version 2) | ecosystem: Environmental > Terrestrial > Soil >... | reverse complement strand
GGTGGCGGTGTGACTCAGATGGGACCAATGTTAATGGAACCAGCGCTGCGCGTCGTTCAGGAACGTGCAATGAAGTTTCCCCGCGAATCTGTACGCATTGTGCAGGCGCAACTCGGACACAATGTCGGCCTGATCGGCGCAGGAGCCCTGATTTATTACCACAAAAATATTAAAATATAGGAACAGGCTATATAATGGCGGCAAACAAAGAGCGGCTCGACGTCGCGCTGGTGCGGCGCGGACTGGCACCCAGCCGCGAACGAGCCCGCGCCTTGATCATGGCTGGCCAGGTCTTCGTCGATGATCGCATGGTAGATAAACCCGGCACGCTGATCCCTCTTGACGCCCAATGTCGTCTGGCAGAAACTCCTGAAGAATTGAAATATGTCAGCCGCGGCGGCCTGAAGCTCGAAAAAGCCCTGGACACCTTTCAGCTCAGCCCCAGCGGACTCGTTGCCCTTGACGTAGGCGCTTCCACAGGCGGCTTTACGCATTGCCTGCTGGCACATGGCGCGCAGCGCGTCTATGCCGTCGATGTAGGGCGCGGGCAGCTGGCATGGACGTTGCGCAACGATCCACGCGTCGTGGTAATGGAACACACCAACATTCGCCATCTAACGTCCTTGCCTGAACCCATCCAGTGCGTCGTCATCGATGTCTCGTTCATCTCCTTGCGCCTGGTGCTGCCCGCCATTGTGCCGCTGATCACTCCAACAGCCTGGATTGTGGCGCTGGTCAAACCGCAATTTGAAGCCGGGAAAGCCGAGGTGGATCGCGGCGCAGGTGTCATCAGTGATCCCGCCGTTCATACACGCGTGCTTGACGAGCTGCAAGCATGGATTCGCGAGTTTACCCCGTTTCGCGTGAAAGGACTCACCGACTCACCGATCTATGGGCGCGATGGCAATCGTGAGTTCCTCATATACCTTGGATTGGAATAATAAATAGCTACGCATGACTGGCTTAATCTGCTATACTTGAGACTATGGAAACACAAGTCAAGCGCTAATTGTAGTGAATGTTTCAGGACTACAGAAAAGAGGTGTGCCCATGACTGCTCTACCTGCTATACCTTCTTTCACCATACCAGAACAATTCAACGCTGCAACCGCCTTCCTGGATGACAATCTGTTCGAGGGAAGAGGGACTAAAACCGCCATCTTTTACGAGGGAACGGCCTACACGTACGCCGAGATCGCCGAACTCGGTAACCGCGTCGGCAATGGTCTCCTCGACCTGGGTATTCAAATGGAACAGCGCGTCGCGCTCCTGCTGCTCGACTCCCCACAATTCACCGCAGCCTTCTTTGGCACCATCAAAATAGGAGCCGTCGCTGTCCCCATCAATACCATGCTGCGCCCCAATGACTACGTCTACATGCTCAATGACAGCCGCGCGCGCGCCCTCTTCATCCATGCCGCGCTCTGGTCGCAAATAGAGCCAATCCTTGCGGAACTCAAGTACCTGCGCCACATCATCGTCGTTGGAACGCTCCCAACTGCCTCCCGCGCGGATGCCTCAACGCCAGCTATACATGACTTCGAACAGTGGGTCAATAAAGCATCGAGCAGCCTCAAAACGGCCGAGACCAGCAAAGACGACAGCGCCTTCTGGCTTTATAGCTCCGGCAGCACCGGTTTCCCCAAGGGCTGCGTTCACCTCCAGCACGACATGACGTACTGCACCGAGTATTATGGCAAAGCAGTGCTGGGTATCACCGCAAACGACATTACCTTTTCTGCTGCCAAGCTCTACTTTGCCTACGGCCTGGGCAACAACTTGTATTTTCCCTTCGGAGTAGGCGCCAGCGCCGTGCATTTCCCTGGACGACCGCTGCCGGAAGACATGTTCAAAGTCGTCGAGCAGTATCGCCCAACGATCTTCTACGGTGTACCCACGCTCTACGCTGGCATGCTTGCACTGTCCGACGCGAATAAGCGCTTCGACTTCTCCTCTGTGCGTATCTGCGTCTCCGCGGGGGAGGCCTTGCCTGCCGATATCCTGCGCCGCTTTGAAGACACCTTCCATGTCGAAATACTCGATGGTATTGGCAGCACAGAAATTTTGCACATTTTCATCAGCAACCGCGCCGGCGAGATAAAACCGGGCAGCACGGGCAAGCTTGTGCCCGGCTATGAAGCCGTGATTGCCGACGAAAAAGGCGTCGCGGTGCCGCAGGGAGATATCGGCAACCTCCTCATCAAGGGCGACAGTATCACAGCCTATTACTGGAACAAGCACGAGAGGACCAAAGATGTCATCAACGGACACTGGATACACACGGGCGATAAATATTACCAGGACGAAGAAGGTTACTACTGGTACTGTGGCCGTTCAGATGATATGCTGAAGGTAGGAGGTCAATGGGTCTCTCCTGTTGAGGTCGAGAACGCGCTTATCGCACATCCTGCTGTCTTAGAGTCGGCGGTAGTAGGTGATTTAGATGACGACGAGCTGGTCAAACCCAAGGCATACGTGGTGCTCAAGCAAGGCCAGGAACCGTCAGAGGCGCTGGCAGAGGAACTCAAAACGTTCGTCAAACAGCGGCTGGCGCCATTTAAGTACCCGCGTTGGATTGAGTTCCTGCCCGAGTTGCCCAAGACGGCAACGGGCAAGATTCAACGCTTTATCCTGAGAGACACCGGGCGCACGGAGCCACTCGACGCACCAACTGAGCTGTAAAAGAAGCCAGGTCGCATAGAGGACCATGTAATGCAGCAAGCCTATCGTGTACTACGGATCGTCGCGGAGTCGCAGACGATCCGTATCGTACTGATGCTCAGACCGAACGAACTGATGCTGAAAGAATTGTATACCGCCTGTACTGACCTCAAGTCAGAGAAAAGCAGGGGTATCAAGGCCGTCGTACTGGATTTCAAGTCGGTCACTGAGACGCACGAACCGCATAACGCCACTGTTTCTCCCGCTATCATCGACCAGGCCTGCCTGGCGGTGCGAGCCGTGGAAGCCCCTGTATTAGCGGTTGTGCGTGGTACAGCCTCTGCCGAGGCCTGCGAGCTCATCCGGGCAGCCGACCTGACCCTTGTAGCCCATGATGCCGTCCTGCTCGTGCGAGTTATGGGTGATGACAACAACGATACCCTTACCGGTGAGCAGGCTCATCGCCTGGGCTATATCACATGGTCCGCCCCGGCAAACTCGATCGATAGCGAGATGACCCGTATTCTTGATATGCTGCGAGAGAAAAGCGCTGTAGCCCTGCGCCTGACAAAAGACAGCACACGCCTGGGCGCTGGTCTGGCTGTAGCCCCTGGTCTGGCTGTAGCCCCCCGATTTATCGAGGGGGAAGCGAGTGATGCCGCGGCACGCTTAGAAGCGCTCAAGAAGGTGAACGAGTTCTATCTCTCACATGTCATGCAGACGGCCGATGCTGGCGAAGGCTTACACGCCTTCCTGGAGAAACGCAAGCCTCGGTGGAAAAACAAATAGTTAAGGAATTACTATGACCGAACACCAGCCCTGGACAACGCTCTCTTCTCAACAAGTTCTCGATAACCCTCATCTGAAGATACGCTGCGAACAGGTCGCCGTTCCTAACGGCCCCGTCATTCCAGACTATTACATTATCGAGAATCGCGGCTGGGTGGGCATTGTCCCTGTGACTGAAGACGGGTATTTCCTGATCAACAAGCAATATAAACATGGCATTGGTCTTGTCGTGCTGGAGTTCCCTGCCGGCGGCATAGATCCTCACGAGGATGACCCCCTGGATACAGCGCGACGAGAGCTGATGGAAGAGACGGGCTACAGTGTTGAAGATGGCCAGATTGAGCTATTAGCGCACATGTATGCGAACCCGACTAGTGCGCGCACGCTCATCTGGTGGTACCTCGCGCGCAACATACGCAAAACAGGAGAACAGAAGGTCGATCCCGTGGAGGTCATTGAAAATTTCTTTGTGTCTCCAAAAGAACTGCTGCAATTGATTCACGATGGAAGTTTCGCCGTCCAGGGACAGGTAGCTGCTGCGTATATGGCGCTGGAACGGCTGGGGTATTTCACCTTCAATGGATAGCTCTTAGTTGGCGAAATCCTCCAGAGGGAGCTTCTTTTCCTGCACGTCCTCCTCGTTCCCTGCGTCTTCATCGTATGTACATTCAACATTGTCCTCCGAATGTATGCGAGTATCAAAAGCCTTAAAACATAAGACTAAACCGGCAAATACGAGGATACAGGCAAGATACAATTGAAAGTTGGCTACACCTATGCCTCCCGATTGAGACAGAAGTACTCCCATGAGGAAGCAGGTAGCACCCGCTATATTCAAGCGGTAAAAACGACGTTGAGCACTGTCAGTCATATCCCGTCCTCTTTCTTAGCAACTGAGAATGTGAAGAGCACTACATACCAGGTGATAGTAACATACCATATTTCACTCTAAGCGGCTGGATAGGCGACCTATGAATGTACAAACTCCTGCCACAAACAGAGCAAAGGCTAAAACGCTACCTTCAGCTATCGTCGGCTGGTTCCTGATCATTGTGAAAACGAGCAGAAAAACGACAGTCGAGGTGACAAGAGCAGCCTCCGTATAAAAAGTGATTGGATAAGCGTTGCTTCTGTTCCGTCTTACGTTCGTATCTTCGCTGGTATCATTATCCCAGCCACTCCAGGTATCAGCAGCTTTAAAACCAAGCAATATGCCTACGATCCACAGAACGACACAGGGAAAGAGGAGTCGATCTGTTGCTATACCTATATCTCCTAGATCGTACAGAAGGAACGCGCCAAGGAAACTTATAGCACTCGCTACACAATATCGATAGATGCGTCGTTTGAATGTGTTCGTCATATTTTCCACCTCTTCCTTAACAGGTAGTAAACATGTTAGAGAACCAATAGGAAGTTATTCCTTGCTCCTCTGCCGATAATAGCAATACGTTATATAGCGTTTATAACATATTGCTATTTATTTGTCAAGTTATATCAGAGGTTTTTTTGAGGAGGAGCTTATAACCTACCTGGGTCTTCTTGATAAAGCCCTAAAAAACAATAAGAGAGCGCCGAGGAGCAATGCTAAAAGCATCTCGATTGGCCCTCTTGTGACCTGGGTAGCACCAAAGAAGATGACGATACTTATGAGTAGTACCGCAAAAATGGCGCTTGTTATTAAAAGCGGGAGCGGTCGATCTATGTACCTGTTCATGCGTTAATTCATTCCTTCGTTTGGTGGAAGCGAAGTGCCTGTTTACTGTAGTATACATTACAGCGAACTAAAGGTTGAAAGAGCAGAATACCCCCTACTATCAGTGCATACAGACCAGAGTAAACGGCCAGGGCGAAAAGGAAGATACGCCGGCCGCTTGCGGTCCTCTTGATGTGCAGCGACAAATGAGGCATACTAGGATGCAAGGAAAAAGAGGTCCGAATAGTTTAGCTAAGCCTTACAAAAATTTTATATTTTTCTCACAGCTATTTTATTTTTGAGTCATAGACTTACTATGTACGGTGGATTGGATTAGTCACAGGTCCTTCCACTGCTACCCGTTTTTGGCAAAGTGTGTACACATGAAAATACTCATCATCGAGGACGAAGCAAATATTATACAATTGATCCGGCTCTACCTGGAGCAGGCGAGCTTCATGGTGCTTTCAGCCAGTGACGGCATCTCCGGGCTGGAACTCCACGCGCGCGAACATCCTGACCTGGTTATCCTTGACCTGATGCTCCCTGGTCTCGACGGCATGGAGGTCTGCCGCCGCATCCGTGCCTGGGCCTCTACACCTATTCTCATGCTCACCGCACGTAGTGGCGAGGATGACCGTATCGCAGGCCTCGAACTGGGCGCCGACGATTACCTGGTGAAGCCTTTCAGCCCACGCGAAGTTGTCAGCCGCGTCAAAGCGATACTGCGCCGCACGGCCGGAGATAATGCGGGAGCGAATGCGCCCCATGTTGCCAGCAATGAGGAAGTACGGCATTTTGACAAGCTCACCATCCATATTCCAGAGCGGCGCGTCGAAGTGAATGGGCAGAGGGTGACATTGACTGCTAAAGAGTTTGACCTGCTGGTAATGCTCACCTCGTCTCCAGAGCGCGTCTTCACCCGTGAAGCGCTGCTTAACCAGGTCTGGGGTTACACCTATATCGGTGATGGCCGCACCGTCGACGTTCACATAGGAACGCTGCGTAAGAAGATCGAGGCGGTAAAAGGTGCTCCTCACTATGTCAAAACCGTCTGGGGAGTGGGTTATAAATTCTCGCTCGAGGAACAGGAAGAGCACGAATGAAACGATTTGACACCTTCCCCCCGCTAAGTCTGCGTTTGAAACTTGTGCTGAGCTACCTCATTGTTGCATTGGGCGCCATTCTCATCCTGGCTATCGCTGTCTCGCTGGCGATACAAAACTATTTTGCCAATTCACAAAGGGACCAATTGCGCTCAGAAGGAGAATATCGCGCACAGCAGATCGGCCATCTTTATCGTGCCTATGGCGGGGATTGGCGTTCAGTACCGTTGCAGCTGATTCAACCAGGCGGACCCGAACTGCTGGTTATTATAGACCAGAATGGTGATCCGCTCCTTCAAATACAACCTGGCTCCCTCAAACTCAGCGATGATGAATTTCCTGTGCTCAGGCAATCGCTGATTCTGGCGCTGCAGGGACAGGAAAATGACGGGCGATTACAAGGGGGCGGCGATGACAGCTCATTCTCCGGTCTGTACGTGTCTGAGCCGTTGCGTTATAACGGGCAGTCCAACGGCAACATGATTGGGGCACTCTTTGTTGCCGTACCAGAGAGATTTCCCCAAGCTTCTGTACAGCTAGCGTTCCTGTCGAATGTCAACCAGGCTATCTTGATTGCTGGCGCGGGAGTAGCGCTGGCAGTGATCATATTCAGCCTGTTCTTAGCAAGGCGCTTCACACGTCCACTCGAATCGTTAACAACCGCCGCCGACCAGATGAGGCAGGGAGACTACAGCAGGAGAGCGGATCCACCGAAAAGCAAGGATGAACTGGAACGTCTAGCGGTCACCTTCAATGCTATGGCCGATACTATCGAGTCTGATGTGACCGAACTGCGCCACCAGGAACAGTTGCGCCGTGATCTGCTGGCCAATATCGCCCATGATCTTGCCACGCCGCTTACCGCCATTCAAGGTTACAGCGAGGCGCTGGCCGATGGTGTGATTGCAGGTGAAGAGGCTCGTCAGGAGACGGCACAGTTGATCGGGCGCGAGGTGCAACGCCTGCGTCGCCTGGTAGGGGATGTGCAACAGATGACGTCGCTTGATTCCGGGCGTGCTCGACTTGAGCTTGCCCCGCTAGATATGCAAGCGCTGGTCGATGAGACGCTGGAGGTTATCCGACCAGAATGCGAACAGGCAGGAATCGCCCTGCGCAATGAGATCGATCCACAGACCGTGCCCGTAATGGCCGATAGTGATCGCATTACACAGGTGTTGTTCAACTTGCTGGACAACGCGCGCCGCCATACACCCGCGGGAGGCAACATTACCATAAGTGCTCAACCCATGAGCGAGGTGCTCAGGGTTTGTGTAAGCGATACCGGCACGGGTATCGACGCAGCCGATCTCCCCTATATCTTCGAGCGGTTCTACCGCGTAGATCGTGCCCGCACAGCTTCAGCTGGGGGCAGCGGCCTCGGTCTCTCCATTGTCAAAGCCATTATCACAGCACACGGCGGTACTGTCTCCGCCGAAAGTAGCGCCGCGCAGGGAACATGTATTTACTTCAGCCTCCCCCTTGCTGCACAGTCAGAGAGGGAGAAATACGTTGGAAAAGGAGCAACAAGCAATTATGCCTCTTGATAGCAGTTTGATTGGTCATACTTCTTCACCACAAACATTTGAGGTTACGAGAGAAGCGGTACAACGTTTCATGGAGGCTACAGAAGACCCCGCATTACAGGACGGTACTCCAATAGAATATGCGCCTCCCACGTTTCCCACCACCTTTCGTATGAAGATCCCTGGTCTCCAATTAGACCCCACCAGTATGCAACTTTTGCACGGTGAGCAAGAATACAGGTACACGCGCCGCCTGCGCATTGGTGAAAAAGTGACCTGTGTGGTGCGCGTGGTGGATGTGCGCCAACGTTCTAGCAGCAGTGGTAATATGACGTTTATAGTATCGGAGACCACGGGAACAGACGACCATCAACAGCCAATATTTACCGCTCGCAGCACCTCTATCATACGCATGAAGTGATGAGATTAGCTATGATCCCGAAGGCAATGCGCTTGTCCCGAACCCATTGTCCTCGGTCTCTGGTTCGATTAAGGGATGCTTTATAAACCAGGCCTGGCAATCGAAGAGCGGCTCGCCTGGTTCGGGTTTTACACGCACATAGACGCCATCTGACAACAGCTCATACGTGTTGACAGTATCGGCCAGGTAGGGTTGGAGCACGCGATCACGAATGGCCTCGCATAAAACAGGGTCTTCGATGGGAAACAGCGCCTCGACACGACTATTGAGATTGCGTTGCATCATATCGGCACTCCCGAGATAAATCTCTTCGTTGCCGTTATTGCCAAAGCAGAAAATACGGCTGTGTTCCAGGAAGCGTCCCACTTGACTCCTGACACGGATATTCTCGCTCACACCGGGGATACCCGGGCGCAGACAACATATGCCACGCACGATCAGGTCGATGCTCACCCCTGCTTGTGACGCGCGATAGAGCAGGTGAATGATCTCTGGATCGACCAGAGCATTCATTTTAAAGATCAGGCGACCGTCGCCATGCTCTTTCTGCGCCTGTATCTCACGCTCGATACGCTCCGAGATACTGCGCCTGAGACCGATAGGAGCAACCAGCAGCTTGCGGTACGAGCGCTGGCGTGAATAGCCGGTGAGCATGTTAAAGAGGTTCGTCACATCGGCGCCAATATCAGGACGGCAGGTGAACAGGCAGAGGTCTTCATAGATACGCGCGGTAGTAGCATTATAATTGCCCGTTCCAAGATGAACATAGCAGCGCAGGCCATCCTCTTCCTTACGCACAACCATAGCCGCCTTGACATGCGTCTTCAAACCCACCAGCCCATAGACGACATGTACGCCCACACGCTCCAGCTCTCTGGCCCATTCGATATTGTTCTCTTCATCGAAACGCGCCTTCAGTTCCACCAGTACCGCTACCTGCTTGCCATTCTCTATCGCTTCCAGCAGCATGTCGACGACCGGAGAGTGTGTTCCGACGCGATACAATGTCTGCTTAATAGCCAGGACCTGAGGATCGTGGGCCGCCGCACGGATAAAATCCACCACCGAATTGAAGCTATCGTAGGGGTGATGCATCAAGATATCATGTTCGCGAATAGTGGTAAAGAGATTCTGCTCCTTGCGCAATGCCGCCGGTTGGCGCGGCGTGAACGGTGGGTCTTTGAGATCTGGACGTTCCAGGCTGTACAGTTCCATCAGGTCGGATAGGCCAAGGTGACCGTCGATGATTGTTAAATCATTTTCGGTGATCTCCAGATTATCGAGCAGCAAGCTGCGGATACGTGGCGGCATAGAAGGATTAACTGCCAGGTCGACTACACAGCCAAAACGGCGCTCGCGTATGCCCTGTTCAATCGACTCCAGCAGGTCGGAAGCCTCATCCTCTTGCAATTCAATGTCCGCGTCGCGCAGCACGCGAAACGGGTATGATTCCCACACATCGAAGCCGGGGAAGAGCATGTACAGGTGGGCCGCGATAACCTGTTCAATCCACACAAACGCTACCGTATGCGCGTTCTCTGATAAAACAGGGACAGGCACAAGGCGTGGGAGACTGGGTGGAACCTTCACACGCGCAAATCGTGGCTCCTTCAGCGATGGATCGGTAATCGAGACGGCCAGGTTCAAGCTGCGGTTTGAGATATGCGGAAACCGGTGGCCAGGATCAACCGCTAACGGTGTCAATACCGGGAAAATTTCACGCTCAAAATACGAAAGCATTGAGGCGCGCTGCCCTTCATTCAGTTGTTCATAATCCATGATATGAATATGCTGCTCCGCGAGCAAAGGAATGAGATCGTTGAGCCAGTAATAATGAACTTCCTGGATAAGTGGGGCCTGCAATTCGCGCACGACAGCCAGCTGCTCTTCGGCGGTTAAACCATCCGGGCTCAGCGAAATCACGTGCGCCGCGAGCTGGTCTTTCAATCCGGCCAGGCGGATCATTATATACTCGTCGAGATTGGAGTCGAAAATTGAAACAAACTTCACGCGCTCGAGCAGTGGATGGCGGCAATCTTTTGCCTCTCCAAAGACGCGGCGGTTGAACTCGACCCAGCTCAATTCTCGATTAATATAGAGATCAGGTCGATCGAATTCTTTAGCGGATGGGGTCGCTGTCAGATTTTGGTGCATATTCTTCTAATTTATCCTGTGGCATCCAAACTATCTTCCATTGTATCACTCCTTCAAACTTCAAGGCAACAGGATAAATGGCATAAAAAAACTCCTCTTGCGAAGAGGAGTTCTGGAGTGGGTGACCAGGGACTTGAACCCTGAACCTAACGATTAAGAGTCGTTTGCTCTGCCATTGAGCTAGTCACCCATTTGAAGTGAAGTGATCATATCATGATACGCTCTGCTCGTCAAGCAGTTTTG
>Ga0209234_1000961_pt1 | contig 10601 bp, 9 predicted proteins | sample GraSoi013_1_20cm_2_FD_185816 | JGI IMG/M metagenome (GOLD analysis project Ga0209234, IMG submission 185816) | Grasslands soil microbial communities from the Angelo Coastal Reserve, California, USA - Sample 08_20_2013_1_20cm (SPAdes) (version 2) | ecosystem: Environmental > Terrestrial > Soil >... | reverse complement strand
GCGGAAAGCGTGGATGGGCAGGATGTTCGGGCGGTATATGCGGCAGCCCAGAGATTAGTGGATCTCGCGCGGAAAGGAGAGGGACCGGCGTTTCTGGTTTGCGCGACGTATCGCTACTCGGGACACCACGTGGGTGACATCAACCGCGAGTATTACCGTTCGAAACAGGAAGAGCAGGAATGGAAAACGAAAAGAGACCCCATCAAGAATTTTACCGCCTGGCTGATCGATCAGAAGCTTTCAGATGCGAGCACCTTGGGCGGAATGCAAAGTGAAGTGCGGGCCGAAATGAAAGCGGCGGTGGAGTTTGCGATCGCGGCACCGTATCCGACACCGGAGCAAGCCGAGGAAGACGTGTATGCCTGAGGTGGCCACACGGGAGTTGACGTTTGCGCAAGCCATCCGCGAAGCGCTCGCCGAAGAGATGCGCCGCGATTCGCGCGTGTGCATTTTTGGGGAAGACGTCGCGGAAGCGGGAACGCCGTTCAAAGTGTTGTCGGGTCTGGTGGAGGAATTCGGCCGAGAGCGAGTGATGGACACCCCCATTTCGGAAGCGGGCTTCACGGGGATGGGAGTGGGAGCGGCGATGACGGGTTTGCGACCGGTTGTCGACATCATGTTCGGCGATTTCCTGACGCTGACAATGGACCAGCTGGTGAATCAGGCCGCGAAGGTGCATTACATGTCGGGCGGGACGTGGAAAGTGCCAATGGTTTTGCGGACCACGCTGGGAGCGACGCGACGTTCGGCGGCGCAGCATTCGCAATCGCTGCACGCGTGGCTGAGCCATGTGCCGGGATTGAAAGTGGTGATGCCATCGACGCCCTACGATGCGAAGGGACTTTTGAAGACGGCGATCCGCGACGAAAATCCTGTGGTCTTTTTTGAAGACAAGATGATGTACAAACAGAAAGGGCCGGTGCCGGAGGAGGAGTATACGATTCCCTTTGGCGCGGCGGACGTGAAGCGCAAGGGCGAAGACATCACGATTGTGGCGACGAGCAGCATGGTGCAAGTGGCGTTGGGGGCGGCCGAGTTGCTGGAAAAGATTGGCGTGGGCGCAGAAGTGATTGATCCGCGGACGACGTGGCCGCTGGATGAGAAGACGCTGATTGAATCGGCGAAGAAGACTTCGCGAGCGATCGTCGTTGATGAAGGTTATGGCCGCTACGGCGTGACCGGAGAGATCGCTTCGGTCATCGCGGAAGGCGCGTTCTATAACCTGGAGGCGCCAGTAAAGCGAATGGGGGCGATGCACGTGCCGATTCCATTTTCTCCTCCGTTGGAAGATGTCACGGTACCGACGGAGCAAACAGTATTTGAGGCTGCGCGGACGCTTTGCGGGAAGGGGTGAGGTTGGACGGCGGATGCCGGCACGTGGGATTTTGCGGTACGAGAAGGAGAGATCCTTCGGCCCGGCAAAAGGCGCCGAGCCTCAGGATGGCAACTTCTTTGGATGGGATGCGGTGAGTTGCGCGGCAGGGGAGGTGTGCGATGGCGCTGAAAACGTACGGGTCGATGGCCGTGGATTGGGAGAATCGTATTGATTTTGACCGGCTCCGCCGCGGGCGGCTGGCGCGTGCCAAAGTGCTACTGGCGAAATCGGAAATGGGAGCGCTGCTGTGCTTTGACATGAATAATGTGCGTTACTTGACGGCCACGCACATCGGGACGTGGGCGCAGGACAAAGTCAGCAGATTTTCGCTGCTGCCGCAGAATGACGAGCCGATACTTTGGGATTTCGGATCGGCCGCACGGCACCACCAGCAGAACTGCCCGTGGTTGGGAGACCGTTCGCGGCCGGGAATTCCGTTGCTGCGCGGAGCGATGTCGCCGGAGATGGGTCGCGCGGAGAACGTGGCGCGCAAAATAAAGGTAGAACTCGAGAAGCGTGGGCTGCACAAGGAGCCGCTGGGGATCGACGTCGTCGAACCTCCGATTCTTTTCGCGCTGCAAAAAGAAGGGATCAAGATCGTTGATGGGCAGCAATTGATGTCCGACGCGCGCGTGATCAAGACGCAGGATGAGATTTCGCTGCTGAATCACTCGGCGATGATGGTGGACGCGGCGTACGACGAATTGTACCGGGCGATGAAACCGGGGATGAGTGAGAACCAAGCCGTGGGGCTGGCGAGCAAGGTGCTGTATGACCTAGGCTCGGAATATGTCGAAGCCGTGAATGCGATTTCCGGGGAACGTTGCAATCCGCATCCGCATGTGTTTTCCGATCGTGTGCTGCGGCCGGGGGATCCGGTTTACTACGACATTTTGCATTCCTACATGGGCTACCGGACTTGTTACTACCGGTGCTTCACGATCGGATATGCGTCGCACGCGATGATCGACGCGTACAAACGATGCCGCGAGTATCTGGATGCGGCGATTTCGCTGGTGCAGCCGGGCCGCACGACGGCGGAGATTGCCTCAGTATGGCCCAAGGCGGAGGAATTTGGATTTCCCGACGAAGAAGCGGCGTTTGCGCTGCAATTCGGACACGGGATTGGGTTGGCGATTTGGGAGAAGCCGGTCATCAGCCGCTTGGTTTCGCTCGAGCACGCGCATGAGATTAAGCCGGGGATGGTGTTCGCGCTGGAAACGTTCTGGCCCTCGACGGACGGGTGGAGCGCGGCGCGGATTGAAGAAGAGATTGTGGTGACGGAAACCGGGCATGAAGTGATCACGCGATTTCCGGCAGATCAACTGATGGTGGCGGGCGCGCACTACTTCACCGTGAATGGGCCGCTATCCACAACGCGCGAGAACGAGGCGCCGCCCAGCCGGCGGGTGAAAGAGATGGTGGCGGCCAGCGCGAAAGTCGAAGGAGTGGCGGCGACAGACTGAAGGCTCGTCCCCGGCTCCTGGCAAAGAAACTATGGCGATCAGCGTGGTAATGCCTGCGCTCGAAATGGCGCAGGAAACCGGGAAACTCCTGGCGTGGCGAAAAAAAGAGGGCGAGCGCGTCACCAAGGGCGAGCCGCTGCTCGAAATCGAGACGGATAAGGCGGTCGTGGAAGTGGAAGCGCCGGGAGACGGGATTCTTGCTGGGGTCACGGCGGATGTGGGAGCCGTGGTCCCGGTGGGACAAATCATCGCCTGGCTTGTTGCTCCCGGCGAAAAACCTCCGGCCATGGCCGTGACGGCGGCCCCCGCCGCGCGTGCATCCAGCAGCCCGCAACGCACCAGCGCGGCCGCGGCGGTGCAAGCGACCGAACAGCGCGTGGCACTGGCTACGCAGATTTCACCAAAGGCGCGGCGGCTTGCCAAAGAACTTGGCGTGGACATCAGCAAGATTCGAGGAACAGGGCATGAGGGGACCATCACGTCAGAAGATGTGCAGAGTCTCGCCCAAGGAGAAGGTGCCGCCGCTCCCCCGGGAATGGAGTTGCTGAGCCAGGTTGGGCGGCTGATGGCCGAGCGCACCACGCAGGGCTGGACCAGTGTGCCACACTTTTTTCTGGTTCGGGACGTCGACTGTGGCGAACTGGTTGCGGCGCAAACGCGATTTCGCCAAGAGATGGAGAAAACGCATGACGCGGCGCCGACGATCACGGATGTGCTGATTTCGCTGTTGGCGAAAGTTTTGGTAAAGCATACGCGAATGAATTCGAGTTGGACCGGAGAAGGGATTCGTTCGAATCCGGAGATCAATGTCAGCGTGGCCATGGCCGTAAACGAAGGCGTCGTGGGCGCAGTGATCCACAAGGCGAACACCGCGAAGATTGCTCAAATCTCCATGCTGCGGCGGGAATTGACGGAGCGCGCGCGAGCAGGGCGGCTGCGTCCAACGGACATTACCGGGGGGACCTTTACGCTGAGCAACTTGGGCATGTACAAGGTCGATGCTTTCTCGGCGATCATCACACCGCCGCAGGCCGCGATTCTCGCGGTTGGAAGCATTTCCGATCGGGTCGTGCCCGTTGACGGAAAACCCGCCATCCGGCCGATGATGACCATGACGCTGTCAAGCGATCACCGCGTAGTGGACGGAGCCCGAGCGGCAGAGTTCTTGAGCGATTTGGCGGACGCCATTCGCGAGCCCGAGAAGGTGTTGTAGCAGTTGTGTTCGCAAAAAACGGAAGGGGAAAGAGTACTTCTCGCGCCGCGTAGTTCCGGCCCCTACTATGACGCCGCTCAATCCGCGCAAGAGATTTTTCTACCCAACTTCGTCGGTGCAGGTGCTGCTGGCCTTCGGCGCGGCGATCGCCCTCGGCTACTGGCGACCGGCAACGGCGATGGCCATGAAGCCGCTGGGGGATGCGTTCATCCGGCTGATCACCATGATCATTACGTTGATCATCTTTTGCACCGTGGTGACCGGCATCGCAGGCATGGAGGACATGAAGAAGGTCGGCCGGGTCGGCGGGAAAGCATTGATCTACTTTGAGGTGGTGTCGACTTTGGCGCTGCTCATAGGTCTGGTGAGCGGCAACGTGCTGCACCCGGGCAGCGGATTCAACGCCAACGCGGCGGCCATGGATGCTAAGGCGGTGGCGGATTACGCCGGGCAGGCAAAGGCGCAGAGCGTTTCGGATTTCCTGTTGCATCTCATCCCCAACACCGTGGTGGACGCTTTCACCAAGGGGGATATCCTGCAGGTGCTGCTCGTCTCCGTCCTGTTCGGTTTTGCGCTTTCGACGGCGGGGCCGCGGTCGAAGCCGCTTTTGGATTTTTTGAATCTGTTGACAGAGGCAGTGTTTGGGATCGTGAAGATCCTCATGCACTTCGCGCCGATCGGCGCTTTTGGGGCCCTCGCATTTACGATCGGCAAGTACGGCATTTCCTCGCTGGGGCCGCTGGTCAAGCTGATGGGCACGTTATACATCACATCTATTCTATTCGTGTTTATCGTGCTGGGCATGATCGCTCGCATGGCAGGGTTCGGAATCCTGAGATTTCTGGCGTACATCAAGGAGGAGATTCTTCTGGTGCTGGCCATCAGCTCTTCGGAGCCTGCCATGCCGACGCTGATGGCCAAACTGGAAAAGCTGGGATGTTCGAAGGGTCTTGTGGGACTCGTCGTTCCCACGGGTTACACCTTCAACACCGACGGCACGAGCATTTATATGACGCTGGCAGCGTTGTTTGTGGCGCAGGCCACAAACACGCCGCTGACGCTGACACAGGAGCTGACGATTTTTGCGGTAGCGGTGCTGACTTCGAAAGGCGCCAGCGGAGTGCAAGGGGCGGCGTTTATCGCCCTGGTGTCAACAATGACGGTCATCCCGACGATTCCGGTGGCGGGAATGGCGCTGATTCTGGGAATCGACCGATTTATGAGCATGTGTCGCGCAACAGTGAACATGATCGGGAATGGAGTAGCCACTGTGGTGGTGGCGCGATGGGAAAAGGAACTGTCCGCCGAGACGCTGAGGCAGAATCTGGGGTGACGGAACGTGTTGTGCCGGGGACACTGCACCTTGATCCGCTGGGGCAGGAAGCCCCGTGAATTGAGAATCGGAGCGGCAAGCCGTCATGGCTGAGCGATTCGATATCGTAGTGGCAGGCGCCGGACACAACAGTCTGATTGCAGCGGCGTATCTCGCCAAAGCAGGATATCGCTGCCTCGTGCTCGAAGGGCGGCCGATCGTGGGCGGCGGCGTCAAGTCCGCGCAATTGACATTGCGCGGATTCACCCACGACATCTGCTCTTCGGCGCACAACGGAATTCACGGAAATCCGATTCTGCGCGACGACGAACTGAAACTCGGAGACTACGGCCTCGAGTATATCTATCCCGATCCGGTATATCACATGCCGTTTCCCGACGGCAGCTATCTGACGCAGTGGCGTGACCTGGACCGCACGTGTGAGGAATTCGCAAAATTTTCCAAGAAAGACGGTCTCGCTTACCGTCGAATGATCACCGAATATGAGACCGTCAGGCCTCTCTTAAATGCGGTTACGTTTACCCCCATTGGCTTCGGAAAAGCCATCAACGACCGTTTGGCAGAACACCCGCACGGCAAACTCTGGCAGCGGCGGCTGGCCATGTCGGCCTGGGAAATTGTTCGCGATACATTCGAGGACGACCATTGCCGAGCCTTCATGTTGGGCTGCCCCTATCCGTTGCAGCCGGTGCAGGACCCCATGACAGGCCGGGCCGCGTACCTTCCGCTGCACCAGCAGCGAGAGAGCCGGCCACTGCCTAAGGGCGGGTCGGGAGCGCTGACGGTGGCGTTGGCGCGGTTCATCGAAACCCATAGCGGCGTGATTTTGACCAACAAATGGATCAGCGGGCTGATCATCGAAAACGGCCAATGCGTTGGGGTGGAATGTGAAGATGGCAGCTGGCATCGCGCGGAGAAGGCTGTTCTCTCGACGATCCACCTCAAGCACCTGATCGACATGGCGCCGCGCGAATTGTGGGGCCAGGATTTCATTGACGGCGTGGACACATGGAAAGCCGGCCTGACCCTTTTCGAGACAAATTATGCGGCGACTGAGCCGCCGAAATATGCGGTAGCCGACGGGACGCTCTCGCCTGTGCATTCTGGAGTGATGGTCAGCGCTGATCGCGTCTTGCGCATGAGTTATGACTTCGCTCGAGGAGCGGTGAACCTCGAAAACCCTTCGATCCATGCGATTTGTTGCAGCATCGCTGATCCGACCCGTGCACCCGCAGGCATGCACACCATCAAGATCGTCGCCTACCAGCCGTACGAATTGAAAGAGGGCCCGCAGCATTGGGACGAAATCAAGGATCAAGTTGCCGACGCGAATTTGAGATTTCTGCGGCGGTTCGCGTCCAATCTGACGGATGACAAGATTCTCGCGCGGATCGTCAAGAGTCCGCTTGATCTGGAGCGCATGAACCCTCACAACTGGCGCGGCAGTTGTCACGCGGGTGGATCGGGACCGGCGCAGTCCGGAGCGATGCGCCCAGTGCTTGGTTGGGCGCAACACCGGATGCCGATCCCAGGGTTGTATCAGACGGGGGCCACGACGCATCCCGGCGGGTCCGTCACGGGCGGGCCGGGACGAAACGCAGCGACGGTCATGCTGAAAGATTTCGGAACCAGCATCGAGGAAGTCGTAAAAGCGTAGAAGGTTGTTCCACGGAGGTGTGCTCATGAGCAAGATCAGCCGGCGCGGATTCGTGAAGACGGCGGCGCTTGCACCGCTTGCCGTCACGCCGTTTTCCATTGGCCAGCAGGCATCCCAGGCAGATCGTTTCGACATCGTGGTGGCGGGCGCGGGGCACAACAGCATGATTGCGGCAGCCTACTTGGCCAAGGCCGGTTATCGCTGCCTGCTTCTGGAGGGACGGCCGATCGTGGGCGGCGGCGTAAAGACGGCGTCATTGACGCTCAAAGGATTCAAGGACGACGTCTGTTCAACGGCTCATACTTTCTTGCTCGACAATCCCATGATCAAGAACGACGAGCTCAAGCTTCGCGACTACGGGCTTGAATACGTCGACCCCGACCCGATCTTTCACATTCCCTTTGCGGATGGCAGCTATCTGACGCAGTGGCGCAACCTGGACCAAACCTGCGCGGAGTTCGCGAAGTTCTCGAAGAAAGATGCCGCGGCCTATCGAAAAATGCTGGCGGAGTTTGACGCCGTCAAACCGGTTTTGCTGGGAACAAGTTTTACGCCGATCGGATTTGGGAAACCGTTGAACGATCAACTGGCGCAACAGCCGCGCGGCAAGCTGTGGCAGCGGCGGCTGGCGATGTCGGCATGGGAAATTATTCGTGACACGTTCGAGGAGGAACACTGCCGCACGTTCATGCTCTACATGTCCCACTTGGCAGCCGAGCCGCCGGATGCCCCGATGACAGGAAGACTCGCTTACGGCACGGCTCGCCAACAGCACTCTGGCCGGCCCATCCCGAAAGGTGGATCGGGGGTTTTGACCCAGGCGTTGGCGCGAGCAATAGAAGCGCAAGGTGGCGTGCTGCTTACCAACAAGTGGGTGAAGCAATTGATGGTGGAGAACGGAAAGTGCGTGGGCGTGGAATGCAGCGACGGAACTTCGTATCGCGCCGAAAAGGCAGTGGTCTCGACCATCCACATCAAGCATCTGGTGGACATGGCGCCACGCGAGCTTTGGGGCCAGGACTTTCTCGATGGCGTGGATACGTGGCAGGCGGAGCACGCCATGTTCGTCACGCATTACGCCACGTCAGAACCACCAAAATACGCGGTGGAGGGCGGAACACTTTCCCCGGTGGAGTCGGGCATTTTAGTTTCGCCGGAGCGGGCATTGCGCTACGCATATGACGATGCACGCGGCGTGGTCAATCTGGAAGATCCGTCGATGCAAATCATCTGTTGCAGCGTTGCCGATCCAACTCGAGCCCCGGCGGGAATGCACACGCTGAAGGTTGTCGGCTGGCAACCCTACGAGCTGAAGGAAGGTCCCGAGCATTGGGACAAGATCAAGAAAGACGTTTCCGACGCGTATCTCAAATACCTGCGGCGATTCGCACCCAATTTAACCGATGACAAAATTCTAGCGCGATTTGTGGAGAGCCCGCTCGATCTCGAACGAATGAATCCGCACTTCTGGCGCGGGAGTGCGCACGCGGGCGCACAAAGCGCTTCGCAATCCGGGCCGATGCGTCCCATGCTAGGCTGGGCGCAACACCGCATGCCGATTCCGGGTCTGTATCAAACCGGTGCGACGACGTTTCCAGGCGGATCCGTGACCGGGGCGCCTGGAAGAAATACCGCGACGGTCATGCTCAAGGATTTTGGAACAAGCATCGAGGAAGCAGTGAACAAGAAAGGGTAGTTGGGGCGAAGCCGGGCGGCAAATCCTAATTTGCGAGGTCCGCGGATGGTGAAAAGAATTGGATGGATCGCTCCCGTGGTAATCACTTCGACGCTGGCGGCATTTCCTTTCCTTGCGACAGGTCTTACCGGGCAACAGGCTGCGTCACCGCAAGCGCCGAAGCAAATGGTCCCGGATAATCCTTCGGAACACACGCCGCCCGCGCAGCCCATCCCTTACAGCCACAAGAAACATCTGTCTCTCGGTTTGGATTGCAAGGACTGTCACGCCAATCCCGAGCCGGGCAAACTGATGACATTCCCGGACGCCAGCAAATGCATGCTGTGCCATGTGACGGTCTCCAAGGACAAGGTTTCGATTCAGAAGCTCGCCGAGTATGCGAAGTCCAAGCAGGCGATTCCCTGGATTCGCGTTTATGCCGTGCTGCCGGGCGTGGCGTGGAATCACCGCGTGCATCTCGAGGCTGGCGTAACATGCGAGACCTGCCACGGCCAAGTCCGGCAAATAGAGGCGATGTCGGAACTGACCAGCGTCACCACCATGTACAGCTGCCTGAATTGCCATGAAATGAATCACGCGAAGAGCGCTTGCGACACTTGTCACAAACGTTGATCGGGTGGAGAATTCTGCTTAGGAGGAAGGATTATGGCGAAGCGGATCGAACTGGAAATCAACGGCAAGCGATATCCCGTCGACTACCCAGCCGACACGGCTCTCCTCTATGTCCTGCGTGATGAGCTAGGCCTGACCGGCAGCAAGTACGGTTGCGGGGAAGGGCAATGCGGCGCTTGCACCGTATTGATTGGAGGAGCGCCGCGCCGCTCGTGCCAGATTCCCGTCAGCGCGGCCGCGGCAAAACCCATAACAACCATCGAAGGTCTTGAAAAGGACGGCCGGTTGAATCCGGTGCAGCAGGCCTTTCTTGATGCCGGCGCATTCCAGTGCGCTTATTGCACTTCAGGAATGATCATGAGCAGCGTCGGCCTGTTGCAAACGAATCCAAACCCCAGTCGGGCGGAGATCGTTCAATTCTTGCAAGGCAATGTGTGCCGTTGCGGTACGCACCCGCGCATCATCGATGCGGTCCGCCAGGCGGCCAAGTTGATGCAGGAGCACGGGCGATGAGCGAGCCAAGCGGAAAATTCATCCTTGAACCGGAACGCTACGAGTTCGCCGCCGCTCCCATGCATCAATTCGAACTGGCCAGGCGCGATTTCTTCAAGCTTCTTGGCGCGGGAATCGCGGTTTTCGCGATTTCCAAAGATGCGAATGCTGAACAGGAGACGGCGCCAGGGCACCGGAGTTTCCACAATGAAGAATGGCCAAAGGACATTAACGCGTGGCTGCATATCGGCGAAGACGGCACTGTTACCGGATTCACGGGCAAGGCGGAGATCGGGCAGAACGCTCGAACGGAGCTGGCGCAGACGATTGCGGACGAATTGCACGTGCCGTTTGAGAGCGTTCGCATGGTGATGGCGGATACGGCGCTGACGCCGTTTGACGCAGGGACGTTTGGCAGCAGAACGACGCCGTCGATTACGCCCCAGTTGCGGCGTGTGTCGGCCGCGGCACGCGACATTCTTGTCGAAGCGGCGGCCAAGAACTGGAACGTCGCGCCCGAGGGATTGGTAGCGGCGGACGCCAGAGTCTCCGATCCGGCGTCGGGCCGTTCGCTTAAGTATGCAGAACTCGCCCGTGGCAAGACACTTGCGCAGAATCTCCCGGCGGAAGATCCCGTCGCACCGGCCTCGCAATGGACGATTGCGGGAAGGGCAATTCCCAAAGTGGACGGCCGCGCGTTCGTGACCGGGCGGCACCAGTACACACCGGATCTTCGGCCAGCGGGAATGCTTTACGG
>Ga0209234_1000959_pt1 | contig 10605 bp, 11 predicted proteins | sample GraSoi013_1_20cm_2_FD_185816 | JGI IMG/M metagenome (GOLD analysis project Ga0209234, IMG submission 185816) | Grasslands soil microbial communities from the Angelo Coastal Reserve, California, USA - Sample 08_20_2013_1_20cm (SPAdes) (version 2) | ecosystem: Environmental > Terrestrial > Soil >... | reverse complement strand
CATACTAATTGCTTGTACTAGATCTCCGAGCAGTTCATCCTGTCCGTTCATTTTAGATCCCTCAATAGCCAGGAAATCGTGTTTTGCTCCTCGAACCAGGTTCTCGACATCCTGAACTTCAATCATGACTTCTTCGGCATGATGGAGTAGTGCCCATGCAGTGTTGTATCCCGTACCTATAATCCAGGGAAGCCCGGCAGGATACTTGTAGAGCTTCCGGCTAATATCAATACAACAGGCATAGGCCTCTTTCAATACATACCTCTGGTGCTTGTTATGCTCATTGAAGCCAGCATTGTTCATAACCGTTTCAATCGAATTGATCTCCTCATATGACCCATCAGCATAGTCTTTCAAACCAAGACTCGCTTTCAGTTGATGTAAGCGACTTAGCAGGAGATTATAATTGCGAGAGTTTGCACCTTGAGCCGTGCACAAAGAGCTAAAAGGGATTGCAGCCACGAGCCAGAGAATCGCTGCAAGCAAACTGCCATACAGCGGCACATACCATGGTGAGTTGGATTGGAGGCCGAATAGTGGTATTGGTGAGCCTGAGGCCAGGTAGAGCCCCACTGCTATTAACGATGCCAGAACTGGCATTATTACTCCCACTGTTAAAAGAGACGCGAAATAGGCTTTAATATATTTCTCAATAGAGTCGCCAGGGGTACGCATCACTTTTCTTGTTGCGTCGCTGCTTGCGGGCGGCGAGGGATGCGACGAAGGCGGCATTGAACGTGTTGACGCTGACGAAGTTGCCCCATCTGCTGGAGAAAGTAAGTTTACAACCGGGGACGGCATCGAAGCGCTGCTATCTTTTGTGGGTAACTGATTCTGGGAAGTAGCTGATTTCGCTTTAATCGTTTCTGGATCATCCATTTGCTGCTTCTCGCTCCTTGAACTTGCACAGAGCATAACAGAACATACAGGAAAGAATACACGGCGTGTCTACTTGTCCGGCGCTACTAATACGTCACACAATACTTTTTAATGTTTCTTCAGCAAGAAGGAGAGGGATTTTCATTCTATGGACTATATGTTTGTTAAACCGCCATGAGAAAGGTGTGCCTTTTAAGTCTAGTTTACCTTATCAATGCATATATAGCAATACGCTTTGCAGATGGTACAGAACTCTGCTGAGCTATCCATTGGTTGAAACTTCGGTTATAATACACCTGGGAAAAACATACACTCATTTCAGGAGCTATTTTCATGCCACAACAACAGCAACAACAATATGCCGACTATGACCTTTTGGCGGTATTCCCTGATGAAACGAAGGCCGAGGCAGCCGAGGCCAAGTTGCTTAAAGAAGGCTTTGGGGATGATGAAGTCTTTCGACTGGCCGCAGGAATGGTAAGAGGGGGAGAGTTCCGCGAACATGGGCCTAACCGTGACCGTAGTTCGGTCTTCCTCCAGACAACACGCTCGGGTCCTAACCCTGTGATGATTGTCCTGCTAGCTATCATTTTCGGGCTGGTACTGGGTGTACTCCTATTCGCGGCACACTTTGCCTTTGTGTCGATACCAGAACCTCTAGCCGCCATTGCCGGTGCCATAGTCGGTATCATCCTGGGAGCAGTGATAGGATTTCTACAGAGCCGTCGTGTGCGAGGAGCTATTGGACAAGATATGACGCGGGTCAACACTGCCAGCAAAAGACCAACGCAAGAGGATTTGACAGTGGTTGCAGTGCGCTTGCTTGATTCTACTAATACTACTCGCAAGACTCGCGCACGCGGCATTTTGTTGACCAACGGAGGAAAAATCGACAGAAGTGTCGGCAGAAACGAATAACCATATTCTCCTGAACTAATCAGACGTTCGCAGGTTAGGCAGGAACGGGATCCCCTATACTGTACTTAGCTCGTATTTGGTTCAGTACCTACAAAATTGATAGGACTGTTTTCCAGGGGACTAGAAATCTATAGGCGTTCCGATTACAATAGATGTAAGAAGTTCTTAATTCTAATTATTACCACTATTACCGGAGTTAGCTCGCTATGTCCAATAATATTTTAAGACAACCGCAGCTTCAAGTGGAAACGGAGGAACTTAAGCGCCTCCGCGCCAGGCTCCTCCCTCCGTACAGGGTTATTCTGTACGACGATGACTACAATGAAATGAATTATGTCGTCTTTGTACTACTACACTGTATCAACAACCTCTCGCAGGCAGAGGCCGAACGCATCATGCTGACTGCACACCTCACAGGCAGCGCTATTGCAGCGGTCTGTCCCAAAGAGACCGCCGAATTTTACCAGGAACGCTTACTCAGTTACGGACTTACCGCAACTATCGAGCCAGAATAAAACAAATCTGCCATTGACGCTGCCAGCTTTAAGATATAGAATCTAAGTAGCCTGGGTGGAACGCATCGACAGCGATCGGCTGAAAACGCTGCAATGATGCTGTTTTATCATGTTTCACCAGGAGGAGAAATACTATCATGGTTCACTTATGGCGCTCGAGAGGTAAAGAAGAGACAGAACCGAGCAAATCGGCTCCAGGAGTAGGTGCAACGGGCGACATTGCCGTCGTTGTCGAGGGTAAGAAGCTCGATAACGAATTAGTGCGTCTGGCCTGTCTCATGGCAAAAAAAGCTAAACGTAAAGTTCACCTCGTTCATGTTATCGAAGTTCCACGTACACTACCTCTCAAAGCCGTCCTTACTAAAGAGTCTGAGCATGCTGATAAACTACTTACCGAGGCGTTGGCTATAGCAGAAGAAGCAGGATGTGATGCTGTTGCGGAAGTCGTACAGGCGCGTGAAGCAGGTTCCGCCATCGTGGATGAAGCAAGAGACCATAATTGTGCTCTCATATTGCTTGGCATGGTGCGGGATAGTAGTAAAGTACATAACGATCTGGGTAAAACAGTGCCCTATGTACTGACCAATGCGCCATGCCGCGTATGGGTTGTCATGGATCCGTTGCAGAGAGGTAGCTGAGACGATATCTATGATATAATTAAAGTATACTGTTTTTCCATATTGCCCATCGCATATATGTAGATTTTGCCTACCTGGCTTGGGAGGGATTGACCGATGACGACAGATTCTTATTCTGCTGGTACCTCAGCTCGTTCGCATAAAGACTATTACACGGCGCTCTACCAGGCGGCACTGACTATCTCATCTAGCCTCGAACTGGATCCCGTCTTGCAAAGTGTCGTAAAGAGCATAACTGAAGCCATGGAAGTGAAGGCATGTGCTGTACGTTTGCTTGATTCTCGTACTGGTCAACTTCAATTCAATGCTGGCTACGGGCTAAGTGGCGATTATTTGGCCAAAGGGCCCGTTGACGTAGAACATAGCCCCATCGATAGCGAGGCTCTGCGTGGTGCACCGGTCATTATTCCAGACGTTGCTGAGGACAGTCGTTTCCAGTATAAAGAAGCGGCCAGGAGAGAAGGTATTGTTTCTGTCCTGTGTGTGCCACTAGAGGTGCACGGCAGGGCTATTGGGGTAATGCGCGTCTATACCAGTGAACCATGTACCTTTCATGAGGATGATATCCAATTCCTCACCGTCCTGGCCAGTCTTTCCGCGCTGGCCATAGAGAATGCCAGCCTCTATGAGAGCCTCAAACGGTCCTATGACGGCGTGATGGACGTCCTGTGGGGAAGCAAGGTTAGTGCCGGCTAAATGTAGTGGCAGCCCTCGTGGCTGCCAGGTGAATGCCTATGACGGCGTGATGGACGTCCTGTGGGGAAGCAAGGTTAGTGCCGGCTAAATGTAGTGGCAGCCCTCGTGGCTGCCAGGTGAATGCTACTACAATTCTCTGACAAGCGTATTGGTCAAATACGGTGATGTGAACTCTGTGCGCTCTCCAGCATGTTTGCCAGGGACGGGAAAGAGGCGGGCTGATAACGGCTTGTTTAAGCGTAACGCTAAGGTAGCTACGTCAAGGAGCATGTGGGCAATCTCCTCCGGTGCTATATCCCCCGGCAAGGGCAGTGTGTCCAGCCCGGTACCGCAGACCGCCGAATAAAGCAGCAGTTGGTGTGCATTTACAAGGCCCTCTTCCCAACGCCGACCCAGGACTGCATCTTCCAGCACGGGTAGCATTAAGCCACAATAGCCGCAAGTAGGCAAACCAGTCTGTTTCAAGGAAGCGGTAAGTGCGGCAGCTACTGCCAGCGTCCCAGGTGCACCAACATGTCCATAACCACAAAGTTCCAACGCGCTAGCGATACTATCCTCTCCCAATGGAGCCGGTGAAAGATCAATACCAGCAAAAATTAAGCCATGCCTGGATGCCAGACCTTGCGCCAGTTCCACAACCGGCCGGGCATACCTGATGAGTGTCATCCTGACGTCTTCACTCACTTTAAAAAGATCTAGAGGAAAGGCATTACTGGTTATATGATTTCGCAGTGCTTCAGCCACGATACCCGCACCTTGCAGGCCAATAGCCAGGCTAGCCGGGCCACTATGGTATGCAGTAGGGAAGAAAGGGCTACCTGGGTCAACACAGGCCAGCATGGCAAAACGGAAATTGCCAAAACCTTCCTCCGTCTCCTGTGCTAATCGCTTCATGATCCGTGCCGCTGGCAGAGCCGCAGCCGCACGCAGGCTATGCGCCGGTGTAGCAATTTGCACCGTGGCATTGCATGCACTTGTAGAGACCAGCAGGTCGGCAACCAGGTCAATCCGTTCCAGGGGAAAGCCGGGACGCGCAGCCTGTACCGTACCCAGCGAGCAATAACTCAGGCCAACGTCATCAAGTATACGCTGAAGCTCTTGAACATAGTTGAGCAGGCCAGACGATGACCAATCGGCCAGGTCATCAAAGATCGGGCGAGTCGAAAGCCGCACCGTCTGCACCTCATAACCAACTTCCCTATAGCGCGCGCTGGCATTCTCTAGCGTTGCCGCTGCCCGCTCGATAACCTTCGATTTGAGAGGATGCACCTCAGCGATACCAAGGGTAATGGTACGAATGGGAGGATACCTCATTGTAAATTCAGCCTCTCGAGCCTACTCTTCCTCCTCTCCCAAGATTGCATCAATGCTACGTTTCAGGTCTTGAAGATCTTGGCTAACAGCTGCCCACAATGCGTCTGGATCAGTATCAAAATATTTGTGGGCAAGGATCGTTCTCATACCTATGATTTCAGTCCACTTTATCTCTGGATGTTGATCCTTGAAGTCAGGAAAGTCGCTTGCAATAGCACGTGTTGCTTCACCTATTACGTAGAGATTGTGAGTTACCCAGGTTTGCACCAATTCATCATGGTCGTATCTGTATCGCCCATTCTGCGTATATTTCATGATGCGTGCGATGGCATCCTGGATATCGAGTAATCGTTCAGGTATATTTCTCACAATGGAATGGCCTCTTTCAAGACACGCTCTCGGATACGCTCCCGCAATCCTCGTTCTGTCACGACATCTACTTCATGACCGAGCAAATTTTGCAGATCCATCAGAAGTCCCCCAAGGTCGAAGAGGCTACGCCCCGGCTCAAGATCCACTAATAAATCGATATCACTTTTCGCGTCGGCTTCACCGCGCGCGACCGATCCAAAGACACGTACATTGTATGCACCACGCCTGCTTGCTATACGGAGGATGTCCTCACGTTTCTCATGTAAAAGCTCGCTAGGAGTCAACGCCTTCCTCCTTCCTCTTTCTGCTGTTGTCCAATTTGGCCTAATTATAGCATAGTTTCCGACCATTCCGGTTGGATTAACTACCGCTCTTCCACCTGAAGCAACGGTTCTGAAAAGCTCAAGAGAATAAAAAGTTACTTTCTCATCCTTCTGGGCTTTTTCAGAACGTTTTTACGACAAGGTTATGAATGTAAAGCTACTCCTCCTCTGACCTGTTCGCATTCAATTCCCCCCTCCATAATCCCCGCATCTCTTTCGAAGTCGCCATCAATTCATCTAACGTCCCCTCCGCCTCGACCCTGCCATCCTGAAGAACCACAATATTGTCCGCTCGTCGCAGGGCAGCGCGTCGATGAGAGACAACAAGACAGGTTGCATGCTGGCGCTGGAAGAAGCGTTCCCACAGTGTATGCTCGGTTTCCACGTCAAGTGCACTCGACAGGTCATCGAACACCAGCAATTCGGGATCGCGTACGAACATCCGAGCCGCCGCAGTCCGTTGCGCCTGTCCACCGGAAAGGCGAATACCTCTGGGCCCGACAACCGTATCCAATCCGTGTGGCATTTCTAGCAAATCATCTTCCAGCACCGCCGCCCGCATCGCCTCCTGTATATCCACCTCCTGCTCCGGCACACCCATCAGGATATTGTCCCGCAGTGTATCGCTGAACAGGCGTGGAATCTGTGCTGCGTAGGCGCTGCGAGGCGGTTGAAAAAATGTAGCCGGGTCTGCAACCTGTTCCCCATTCCACAAGATCTCACCCGCATCTTTTGGCAGCAGTCCCAGCAGCACGCGCAGCAGCGTCGTCTTGCCGGAGCCAATGCGTCCGGTAATCACGGTGAACGAGCCGCGCTTGAGCCGCAGGTGAATATCGGCTATCCCCTTGTCCGTGCCTGGATAACGGTAGGTTAGCTCTTGGACTTCCAGCGTATCAAGTCGATGCACCGCTGTTTTCGCGATGTAAGGCACCGCGGGAAACTCCCCCCGTTCATATACCGGATGGCGCTCCACCAGCGCCTGTGGCACTTCATCGGGTATCAGCTCGACCATGCGCTGAATCGACACCTCCTGTTGCTTATAGTCACCGATAAACATCCCCAACTGCGAGGGCAGCTGCGTGGTAAACCACAGGTAATAGACAAACAGCGCGAAGTCCCCCACCGTAAAGGTCCTCGCTGCCATCGCCTGTCCCGCCAGCAAGAGCGTTACTCCGATGCCAAATGTGACCGCGTTGTCGAAGATCGAGCCGAGCAATTCGCGAAACACCTGTACTCGCAGCATCGCTTTACGCCGTGTGTCGTTAAGGGTGCGGAAGTGTCCGATCACGTCCTCCTCTGCGTTGGCGACCTTTACTGCCTGTACCGAGCCGAAAAGCTCGCCCAGGAAACTGCTCACCGCTCCGGTTGCCTCCCGGCCACTCTGGTAATAGCGCAAGACGCGTCCCCAAGCCAGCCGCGATATCGCGATGGCCCCTATCAACGGCAGGAAGATCACCAGCGTGATCATCAGATTGATGCGGGCCATGATGATCACGGCCAGCACAAACGCGATGATCTGTCCGGCCTGGTCCGGCAGCCATGTAGGGAAATCCGAGGTCTCGTCCACGTCGTCTTCAAACCGGTTGATGGCATCACCGGAAGAAACCGGCAGGGCTTTCGCCCCGGGACGCCGCAGGATGCTTGCCAGGAGGTTACTGCGCAAGAGCGCCCCAACCGTGCGGCGGAAGGTCACACCGGTCCATACATCCGCGAACGACGTTGCCAGTCGCCCCAGTTCCGCTGAGATGTAGAGGGCAATCAGCGTCCACAGGCTGATAGTCGCAGGTTCTGCACCCGTGAGCGTATCGAAGACATTCTTCTCGATCAAGCCGGGCACCACCTGTGCTGCAAAGAACAGCATATGGAAGAAGGAGTGTATCCCAAACGACCACGGACGATACCGGATGAGTTGCCAGTTGAAGGGCCAGGTCTTCAGACGCCGGCTATGCTGCTTAGATGTAATCATACTAAAACCTCCTCTAGCCCGGTTTGGAGCAGCCTGTAAAAGCGCGAGCCAGGATCGTTCGCCAGGAATGCGCGCGCACCGTATTCGACCACGCGCCCATGCTCCAGAATCATAATCTCATCTGCCCGCTGTACAGTTCGCAGGCGATGAGCGATGATGATACCTGTGCGGTTCTGTAGCAACCGGTCCATCGCCCGTTCCAACAGATTCTCGGTCATAGGGTCGAGCCGGGATGACGCTTCATCCAGGATCACCAGCCCTGGATTTTTAAGGAAGACGCGCGTAAAAGCCAGCAACTGCGCCTCGCCCGCAGAAAGTCCCTGACCACCCGCGGCCAGGTGCGTATTGAGCCCATCCGGCAGTGATTGAATCCATTGCCCTAATCCCAGTTCGTCAAGCAAACGCTCGATCTTGTCATCTGCGATGCGCTTGCTGAAGAATGTGAGATTATCCCGTATGCTCGCGTGGAACAACTGCACGTCTTGCGTGACCATCCCCAGGTGGTCGCGCAAATTCCCTAAAGCGGTGTTCCGGATATCCACGCCATCCAGCAAAATGCTCCCGGCCCCAGGGTCATACAGGCGAAAGAGCAGCCGGGCCAACGTCGTTTTGCCGCTGCCCGTGCGTCCCAACAGCCCCAGCACCTTGCCCGGCTGTAGCTGGAACGACACATCCTGTAGCACATTCTCCTGCGCATCATAGCTGAAAGAGACAGCGCGAAACTCGACCTGCGCTTTCCCGGCTGGCAGCGCGGCGCGCGCTGTTTCCTGAATCTCTCTCTGTGTATGCAACAGTTCCTCAACCCGTTCCATGCTGGCTGTGGCCTCCTGCAAATCTTGAACTTGTTCGCGAATGCTTTCCAGCGGCTTCGATAGCATGCCGATATAGAATACAATCAGGTAGGCAGCGCCGATGCTGACCTGCTTCTGACTGTACAGGTATGCACCAAGCGCCAGTCCCACCGTGTACCCGATCACGTAGAGCGTGTTGGTGCTGGCGAATGTCAGATTGCTCATCATGTCGGCAGTGCGGTTCGTTTGCAGCATACGGCGCAAAAACTGGTAGAGGCGCATCATTACGTAAGACTCGGCGCCCGCTGCGCGTATGTCTTCTGTACCGGATATGCGCTCTTCTAAAAAGCCAAATGTTTCGGCATACACCTGCCGTTCAGCAGCCCACTTGCTGACCGCGATATTTTGCAACAGGCTCAAGACAAAGACTGTCAGGAGGCTATAGACCGTAAGCCCCAGTCCGACGCGCCAATCCTCGCGGAACAGCAGGAGCAGGATGCCAATGATCAAGATGGCGTTTCCCAGTACCTTGATGACGATCTGCGAGAAAAAGTTGGCGAGTGCCGTCACGTCGCCATCGATCCGCTCGATCATCTCGCCTGGAGTGCGCTTCTTATGGAACGACATATCTAATCGCAGGCAATGCAGAGCTAGGTCTGCCCGCAGAGCATTGGTGGCAGTCCAGCCCACGTTTTCAGCTACATAGGTGGCGTAGAAGGCAACTATTCGCTGCACCAATGCAATAGCAATAAACAACCCGGCTGCGATCACCAGTGTTCTCAGGGGGCCACGCGCCTGGGTCGCATCGATGAAGAAGCGGATTACTTGCGGGTTGACCAGTTGCAGGCCGATACTGCTAAACACTAGCGTGGCCAACCATGCAACCCTGCTCCACTGGGGCTTGAGGTAATTAACCAGCAAGCGCCAGTAGCGCCGAAATTGAATAACCATAGAGGTATTGTTCCTTTCGCCCATAGGCGTTGAAGTGAATCCCAATCTTTTTCGTAAAAAACTTCGAGGGAAGCCCCATAGTACACTCGGTGAAGTGGGCAATAAAAAACCATGGGGCTGAGCGCACCAATGGCTGAAAACGAAAGGAGCAACTACAAGCAATTACTGCTATCAGTAGTCAAGTGGAACATTGGAATCACAACGCTATGACACTGCGAGTGAGTACAATGCCTCTGGAGAAGTCATCCTCTTCAATTGTCTTAGACCCAGGCACACTCAGAAGCCAAACTGTTGGAGGAAAAGAAAATGGCTGACATGTGCATACCTCCGCTGGTTACATTTTATGAGCTAAGATTACCATATCTGGAGCGAGAAAACAAGGAAAAATGGAAGCATACCCGCTAGATTGCAATTCCTCGACATTTGTTTCTCGATGAATTAGACTATGTACAAGAAGAAATATGGGCTGGGAATACTACAGACATACATCTACCCTTAGCTGCATACAAGGAGGATGGGTTGCGCGAATTAATTACCCTGCATCTAAATGGAGAGCGCCGCGAACTGGCGGTGCTGCCACATCATACGCTGCTCGAAGTCTTGCGTGAGGACCTGGGCTTGACCGGCACCAAGCATGGCTGCGAATTGGGCGAATGCGGCGCGTGTACCGTCCTGATCGATGGTTTACCCATACTTTCTTGCCTGACCCTACCCATCGAGGTGCAGGAGTGCGAGATCACGACAATTGAGGGACTGGAACAGCAGGGGAAACTCCATCCCCTGCAGGAAACCTTCGCGGAACTCGGCGCGGCACAGTGCGGCTACTGTACTCCCGGTATCCTGCTATCCGGGGCCGCGCTGCTGCGTGAACACCCCCAACCGACACGGGAGCAGATGAAAGAGGCCCTGGCCGGAAATCTCTGCCGCTGCACCGGCTATACCAAGATATACGAAGCCATTGATGCGGCTGCTGAGCGCCTGAAAACAGGCGGAGGTGCATCATGAAAACGCGTCAAACGGCGCGAAATGAGCAGGACCACGCCTATACCTATATTGGCAATCCCTTACCCAAGGTCGATGCCTATGCCAAAGTGACTGGGCGGGCGCTGTATGCTGATGATATCATGCTTCCTCGCATGCTATACGGGCGGCTCCTACGCTCCCCGCATCCGCACGCGCGTATCCTCTCGATTGATATTCGCCAGGCATTAGAGTTGCCCGGTGTGCTGGCCGTCATCACAG
>Ga0209234_1000953_pt1 | contig 10635 bp, 10 predicted proteins | sample GraSoi013_1_20cm_2_FD_185816 | JGI IMG/M metagenome (GOLD analysis project Ga0209234, IMG submission 185816) | Grasslands soil microbial communities from the Angelo Coastal Reserve, California, USA - Sample 08_20_2013_1_20cm (SPAdes) (version 2) | ecosystem: Environmental > Terrestrial > Soil >... | reverse complement strand
TTGCGCGGCGATCCACCGATACACATTCCGATCGGGCAGCGAGTCGGCGTCGCTCACGCCGACATAGATGCGGCGCGGGTCGTAGCCTTCGCCCAGCGTCGCGCCCAGTGTCTCGGGGCGCAGCGCCCAGTTGAGCTGGTGGGCCTTGCGTCCGGCGCCGGGCATCGCCACCACCGACAGCATCTTTTGGTGCCACGACGGCAGGCCCCCGCGAAAGCGCCGCACCAGCTCCGCCGTCGACGCGGCCATGGCGGGATGCGGCGCCGCCTCCTCGCTGGCCTTCGTCGCCACCACGACGTGCAGCCGGCCGTTCGGATAGCGCGAGGCGAGCAACGCCGCGAGCGTGCCGGTGATGGCCGGCTCCTCCCACGCGGGGACGAGATGCAAAAAGACCGGCGCCCCCGCGCGCTCGAGGGCGGCCTCGTCGGGCAGCGTGTCGAGCGCGGCGTACGCGTCCTCGACGAAGCGGCACGTCGTCAGCATGCCCTTCCAGTCCACGAGCAGCTTGAAGGCGGCGCGGCCGTTGACGAGCATGGCGGCGACGAACACGCCGAACCAGGCCCAGCCGGCCCCCCAGGGCCAGTCCACGGGCTTACTTGTTGGTCTGCGAGGGGAACTTCAGGACGGTCTCGCCCTCGCGCACGTAGCCGAGGTCCTCGCGGGCGAGCTTCTCGATGTAGGCGGGGTCGTTGCGCAGCCGCTCGACCGTCCGCGTCAGCTCGTCGGTGCGCGCGCGCAGCGTGACGAGGTCGCGCTCCATCGTGTCCATCTCGCGGCGCATCTCCGACACCTTCAGCACCGCGCGCATGCCGTAGGCGCCGAGGCCGACGGCGACGAGCAGGACGGCGGCGACGCCGAACGCCCGCGGGCGGCCGCTCACCGGGCGGTGCGGGAGTAGAGGCTGCGCCCGGGCCACGAGGCGGCGTGGCCGAGCTCTTCCTCGATGCGCAGCAGCTGGTTGTACTTGGCGGTACGCTCGCTGCGCGCGACGGAGCCGGTCTTGATCTGGCCGGCGTTCACGGCCACCGCGAGATCGGCGACGAAGGTGTCCTCCGTCTCGCCGGAGCGGTGCGAGATGACGGTGCCGTACCCGGCGCGCTTGGCGAGCTCGATGGCGTCGAGCGTCTCCGTCAGCGTGCCGACCTGGTTGACCTTCACCAGCACGGCATTGGCGAGGCCCTTGGCGATCCCCTGCTGGATGACGGCGGGGTTGGTGACGAAGAGGTCGTCACCGACGAGCTGCACGCGCCCGCCGAGGCGGCGCGTGAGGATCGCCCACCCCGCCCAGTCGTCCTCGCCCAGCCCGTCCTCGATCGACACGACCGGATAGCGATCGACGATGGCCTCGTAGCGCGAGATCAGCTCGTCGCTGTCGAGGGTCACGCCCTCGCGGCGAAGCCGATAGCGGCCGTTGTCCTGGGCGAACTCGCTCGCCGCGATGTCCAGGGCCAGCGCGATGTCGTCCCCGGGGCGGTAGCCCGCGCGCTCGATGGCCTGCATCAGGAAGTCGAGGGCGGCGGTGTTGCTGCCGAGCGCGGGCGCGAAGCCGCCCTCGTCGCCCAGCCCCGTGCCGAGCTTCTTCTCTCTGAGCGTCTCCTTGAGCGCGTGGAAGACCTCGACAGCCATGCGGATCGCGTTGCCGAACGAGTCGGCGCCCGCCGGCACGAGCATGAACTCCTGGAAGTCGATGCCGTTGTCGGCGTGGGCGCCACCGTTGATGACGTTCACGAGCGGCACCGGCAGCAGCCGGCCGCCGACGCCGCCGAGGTACGCGTAGAGCGGCAGCCCGGCGTCGTCGGCCGCCGCGCGCGCGACGGCGAGCGACACGGCGAGGATGGCGTTGGCGCCGAGCGCCGACTTGTTCGGCGTGCCGTCGAGCTCGAGCAGGGCCTGGTCCACCGCCGCCTGCTCGCTGGCCTCCATGCCGTCGATCTCGGGCGCGATCGTCTCCTCGACGTTGCTCACGGCCCGACTCACGCCTTTACCCCCGTAACGCTGGGTGTCGCCGTCGCGCAGCTCCACGGCCTCGCGCTTGCCCGTGGACGCGCCGGAGGGGACGGCGGCGCGGCCCCACGCGCCGGATTCCAGCTGCACTTCCACCTCGACGGTGGGATTGCCGCGCGAGTCGAGAATCTCGCGGCCGTAGACGCCGGTGATCGCGGACATCCTCAGGACCTCCGTTCGAACACGAAGTCGGCGAGCGCGCGGATCGGCTCGGCCGGCGTCCCGAGCGGCTCCAGGCGGCGCTTCGTCTCGTCGATCAGCATCCTGGCCTTGTGCCGGGAGGCCTCCAGGCCGTGGTACGCGGGATACGTGGCTTTCTTCTTCCTCTCGTCGCTGCCGGCCGTTTTTCCGAGCTCCGCGAGGCTGCCTTCCACGTCGAGGATATCATCCACGATCTGGAAGGCGAGCCCGAGCGACTCGCCGGCCTTCCGGATGGTGTCCACCTGCTCCGCGCGGCCGCCGGCCAGCGTCGCGCCCGCCGTGAGCGACACGCGAATGAGCGCCGCCGTCTTGTGGCGGTGGATGTACTCCAGCATGTCGGGGCCGACGTCCTTGCCCTCGGACTCGATGTCGATCACCTGGCCGCCCACCATGCCGTCGGTCCCCGCGGCGTCGGCGACGTCGGCCACCACCCGCGCGATCATGCGCGGGTCGCTCATGCGCGCGGCGTTGTCGGCGACGAGGCGGAAGGCGAGCGTCAGCAGCGCATCGCCGGCGAGGATGGCGATGGCCTCGCCGAAGACCTTGTGGTTGGTGAGGCGGCCGCGCCGGTAGTCGTCGTCGTCCATCGCGGGCAGGTCGTCGTGGATGAGCGAGTAGGCGTGGATCAGCTCGAGCGCGCACGCCGCGTCGAGCACCGTCTTGCCGGTGCCGCCGACGGCCTCGGCGCCGGCGATGACCAGCGTGGGGCGCAGCCGCTTGCCCGGCGCGAGCACGCTGTAGCGCATGGCCCGGTGCAGGTTGACGGGCACGGCGTCCTCGGACGGCAGCACGCGGTCCAGCGCCTCATCCACCATCGCGCGGCGCGTCTCGAGATAGGCCTTGAGGTCGACGCTCACCGCTCGTCCTCTTCCCAGGCCAGCGGCTTGGTCGTGGTCGCGCCGCTCTCGTCCTTGGCGAGCAGCTCGATGCGGCGCTCGGCGTCGTCGAGGTACTTCGCGCAGTGGCGCGACAGCGACACCCCCTCCTCGAAGACCTTCAGCGATTCTTCGAGCGGCAGGTTCCCCGTCTCCAGCGCGGCCACGATCTGCTCGAGCCGCGCCAGGCAGTCCTCAAACTTGAGGTCGGTCATCGTGCTCCTTCCTGGCCGTGACGCGGGCCGCGAGGCGCCCCTCGTGGAGCATCACGCCTACCTCGTCGCCAACGGCGACCTGTCGCGCGCTGCGGACGATCTCGCCGGACGCGGTGAGGGTGAGGCTGTAGCCGCGGCTCAGCACGGCCAGCGGCGAGAGCGAGTTCAGCCGGCCGGCCACGCCGGCGACCCGGTGACGCCGGCGGTCGAGGCCGCGCGCGAGCGCGCGGTCCAGCTGGCCCGCCAGATCGTCCAGGCGGCGGCGGTCCTGCCGCGTGCGCGCGACCGGATTCTGCGAGCGCAGATCGCGCGTGGCCAGCTCCACCCGGTGGGCGGCGTGACGCAGCGACGACTTCGCCGCGCGCACGAGCCGCGCCGCCGCCTCGTCGAGCCGCCGGGTCAGCTCGCGCAGCGGCCGCCGCGGATCGGTCAGCACGCGGCGCTCGCGCACCGCCTCCAGCCGGTCGCGCTGCGTCTGCAGCCGCCGGCTCATCGCGCGGACGAGGCGCCGGCGCAGCTCGCCGACCGACTCGGCCACCGCCTGCTTCTCGCGCACGACCAGCTCCGCCGCCTGCGATGGCGTGGCCGCGCGCACGTCGGCGACGAAATCGGCGATCGTGTAGTCGACCTCGTGGCCGACGGCCGAGATCACGGGGATCTTGCTGGCGGCGATCGTGCGCGCGAGCATCTCGTCGTTGAACGCCCACAGGTCCTCGAGCGAGCCGCCGCCGCGGCCGACGATGATGACGTCGACGCCGCCCAGCGCGTTCAGCTCGCGGATGCCCTGCGCCACCTCGGCCGCGGCCCCCTCGCCCTGCACCTTCGCCGGGGCCACCACGACGTGGATCTCGCCGAAGCGCCGGCCGATGACCCGCAGCATGTCGTGCAGGGCGGCGCCGCTGGGCGAGGTCACGATGCCGATCTTGCGCGGAAAGCGCGGCAGCCCCCGCTTGCGCGCCGGATCGAATAACCCTTCGCGTCCCAGGCGCTCCTTGAGCTGCTCGAAGGCCAGCTGCAGCGCGCCGAGCCCGCGCGGCTCGAGCAATTCGACCACGAGCTGGTATTCGCCGCGCTGGGCGTAGATCTCGACGGCGCCGAAGGCCAGCACGTGCAGGCCGTCGGCCGGCTCGAAGCGGACGCGGCGGATCCGGTTGCGAAACAGTACGGCACGCAGCTGCGCCCCCTCGTCCTTGAGCGTGAAGTAGGCGTGGCCCGAGCCGTAGACCTTGAAGTTGCTGATCTCGCCCTCGACCCACACGGTGGGGAACCGCTCCTCGAGCGTCGCGGAGAGCCGCCGCGACAGCTCGGAGACGCTCCAGACGGCGCGCTCGCTCACGCGGCGGTCAGCGCGCGGCCTGGCGTTCCGCCGCGGCCAGCGTGTTCCTGAGCAGCATCGCCACCGTCAGCAAACCGACGCCGCCCGGGACCGGCGTGACGCCGCCGGCGCGCGGGATGACGGAGTCGAAGTCGACGTCCCCGGCGAGCTTGCCGGTGTCCAGGCGATTGACCCCGACGTCGATCACCCACGCGCCCTCCTTGACCATGTCGCCCGTGATCATGCGCGGGCGGCCGGCGGCGACGCAGAGGACGTCGGCCCGGCGCGTGTGCCCGCCGAGGTCGCGCGTCCGCGTGTGGCACATGGTGACCGTCGCGTGGCGCGCCAGCAGCAGCTGGGCCAGCGGCTTGCCGACCAGCCGTGAGCGGCCGACGACGACGGCCTCGGCGCCCTCGAGCTTCGCGCCGTAGTGATCGAGGATCTCGAGCACGCCGGCCGGCGTGCACGGCACCGTGCCCGGCTCCCCGGCGAGCAGCCGGCCGAGATTGGTCGGGTGCAGGCCGTCGACGTCCTTGTCGGGATCGATGGCGGCGAGCGCGACGGTCTCGTCGAGCCCTTTGGGCAGCGGCAGCTGCAGGAGAATACCGTGGACGGACCGATCGGTGCTCAGCGCGCGCAGCAGGTCCATCAGCTCGCGCTGCCCGATCCCCTGCGGATAGAGCGCGTCGCGCGTGGCGATGCCGACGGAGTCCGCCGCGCGCTTCTTGCCGCGGACGTAGACCTGGGAGGCGGGGTCCTCGCCGATGAGGACGACGCCGAGGGTCGGCGTGACCCCGCGCGCCTGCTTCAGTCGCTCGACGCCGGCCTTGACCTCCGCGAGCACGCGCTCCTGGACGGGCTTGCCGGAGAGGATCACGCGGCCACGCGCAGGCGGCGGATGTCCGAGGCGCGGCCGGTCTCGGGCTCGATCACGATCACGACGCCGTGCAGCGCCGCCGGGCCACGCGCGGGCTCGAAGCGCACCGGCATCTGCGTGAGGAAGCGCTGCAGGATGATGTCGCGGTCCACGCCGATGACGCCCTCCGTCGGACCCGTCATGCCCAGGTCGGTGATGTAGGCGGTGCCGCCCGGCAGGACGCGCTCGTCGGCGGTCTGCACGTGACGGTGGGTGCCGACGACGGCGCTCACGCGGCCGTCGAGGTACCAGCCCATGGCCTGCGACTCGCTCGTCGCCTCGCAGTGCATGTCCACGAGGATGATCGGCGTGTCCTTGCGCAGCTCGGGCAGGATCTCGTCGGCCTTGCGGAACGGGCAGTCGATCGGGGTCATGAAGACGCGGCCCATGAGGTTGAGCACGGCCACGCGGTGCGGACCGGCCTTCACGGTCACGTGCCCGACGCCCGGCGTGCCGGCCGGGAAGTTGGCCGGACGCAGGAGCAGGTTCTCCTTCGTGATGTACTCCACGATCTCCTTCTTGTCCCAGATGTGGTTGCCCGAGGTCAGCACGTCGGCGCCCTGCTCGAGCATCTGCTTGGCCATCGACCCCGTCACGCCAAAGCCGCCGGCGGCGTTCTCGCAGTTCACCACGCAGAAGTCGATCGCGTGCTCCTCGCGCAGGCGCGGCAGGTGCTTCGCCAGCGCGGCGCGCCCGGGCTCGCCGAAGATGTCGCCGACCATCAAGACGTTCATGGCGGCTACTTGGCCACCTCGACCGCGCGCGTCTCGCGGATCACCACCACCTTGATGTGGCCGGGGTACTGCATCTCGGCCTCGATGCGCTTGGAGATGTCCTTCGCGAGCTGGTGCGCGTCGAGGTCGGTGACGACGTCGGCGCGCGTCATGACGCGCAGCTCGCGGCCGGCCTGGATCGCGTAGCACATGTCGACGCCCTTGTAGGACAGCGCGATCTCCTCCAGCTGGGCCAGCCGCTTGATGTAGGACTCGAGCACGTCGCGCCGCGCGCCGGGCCGCGCCGCCGAGATGCCGTCGGCGGCCTCGGTGAGCACCGCCTCCACCGTCTCCGCCTTCACGTCCTCGTGACCGCAGAGGGCGGCGTTGATCACCTGGGGGCTCTCGCTGTACTTCGTGAGCACCTGGAGCGAGAGCTCGGGATGGCTGCCCTCCTGCTCGTGGGTGAGCGCCTTGCCGATGTCGTGCAGCAGCCCCATGCGCTTGGCCAGCTTGACGTTGGCGCCGATTTCCGCCGCCATCATGCCGGCCAGCCAGGAGACCTCCTTGGAGTGCTGCAGGCAGTTCTGGCCGTACGAGGTCCGGTACTTCAGCCGGCCCACGAGCTTGACCAGCTCGGGATGCAGGCCGTGCACGCCGACCTCGAAGCACGCCTTGTCGCCCTCTTCCTTGAGGTGAACGTCCATCTCCTGCTTGACCTTGTTGACGACCTCCTCGATCCGCGCGGGGTGGATGCGGCCGTCGGCGATGAGGCGCTGGAGCGCCAGCCGCGCGATCTCGCGGCGGTACGGATCGTAGGCGGAGATCAGCACGGCCTCGGGGGTATCGTCCACGATGAGGTCGACGCCGGTGTGCTGCTCGAGCGCCCGGATGTTGCGGCCCTCGCGGCCGATGATGCGGCCCTTCATGTCGTCGGAGGGCAGGTCGACCACCGACACCGCCGTCTCCACCGTGTAGTCCGGGGCGAGCCGCTGGATCGTGGTGGCCAGGACCTCGCGCGCCTTGTCGCGCGCGCCCTCGCGGGCCTCCTCCTCCAGGCGCATGCCGAGCAGCGAGGCCTCGCGGCGCGCCTCCTCCTCCATCTGGGCGAGGAGCTGGCGCTTGGCCTCCTCGGCGGTGAGCCCCGCGATCGTCTCCAGCTTGCGGCGCTGCTCCTCGGCGGCGGCCGCCAGGCGCAGCTCGCGCTCGCCCAGCGTCTTCTCGCGGCCGACGAGCGCGCGATCCTTGTCGGCGGACTCGCTCAGCCGGCGGTCGAGCTGATCGAGCTTGCGCGCCAGCTCCTCCTCCTTGGCGATGATGCGCTGCTCCACCCGCTTGAGCTCGTGCTCGCTGCGCCGCGCGTCCTCTTCCAGGGAGACCCGCACCTTGAGCGCGGCCTCCCGCGCCTCCAGCTCGGTGGCCTTGCGCAGGGCGTCGGCCTCGCGCTGACCCTCGGCGACGATCTTCTTGGCGGCGATGCCGGCGTCGCCGAGCCGGCGATCGGTGAACCACTTGTGGAGGAGGACGCCGATCAGGAGGGACAGCAGTCCGACCAGAGAATCGAACCACGCCAGGGAATCCATCATCCGTCCTCTCGTACGAGGCCGTTTAGTGTCATCGAAGTACGCGTCAGATTTGATGAGTATAGGTGGGCGGCGCGCGGCGAGTCAAATGCGCAAAAGCAAAGTCCCCACCTCTGCCGTGTGCCGTGGTGTTTCGAACCTGGTATGACCAGGTGGGCGTCTCTGTTGGAGAGCTTTAGGCTTCCCCTTCGAAGAGGGGCTTGCACACCACTCTCGCGTTCGACACCCGTAGTGTAAACGAGGTTGAAACTTCCCTCCGGCATCACGAACAGCGCAGGGACACGCTACGTGTACCCCGGGGGGCGGCCGAAGGTCAAGCCCCCTAGCGGGTCAGGTGCGGCGGGGTGGGTCGGATGCGACCCGGTCGAGCAGCTCGACGAGCGCGCCGAGCCGCGCCTCGACCTCGCCGGCGTCGCGCGTCTTTTCCTCGCGCGCGCGGTGCAGGTCGTCGGCGATCTCGAGCGCGGCGAGCACGAGCGCCTTCATCGGGTCGCGGACACCGCCCTGCTGGAGCGCGGTCACCCGCTTCTCCACGAAGGCGGCGAGCGAGCGGAGGTACGCGGGATCGGCCTCGCTGCGCACGGTCAGCGTCTGGCCGAGCAGCGTCAGCTCGATGCGCGCCGGCTCATTGGTCGTCACGACGGCGCTCCGAGGTCGAGCTTGGCGATGTCGCGCAGGACGGCGTCGATCTGGCCGAGCACCTGCCTGCGCTCGTCCTCCAGACGGCGGTTGTCGCGTCGCAGGCGGTCGTTCTCCTCGCGCAGGCGCGCCACGGCCTCGGCGGCGCGACGCACCGCGGCTTCCAGCTGCGTGAGGCGATCGGCGAGGGAATCACTCATGCCGAAGGGCTCTCGGCCCCGCGCAGCGTCAGGCCGAGCGCGTCGCAGACGCGGCGGGCGACCCGCGCGTGGATCACGTTCACCTCGTCGTCCGTGAGCGTGCGGTCGTCGGCCTGGAACGTGAGCCGGAAGGCGATGCTGCGCCGGCCGTCGGGCAACGGGAACACGTCGAAGACGGCGAGGCCGCGCAGCAGCGGTCCCGCCTCGCCGCGGATCGTGTCGGCGATCGCATCGGCCGTCACCGGACGCTCGCCCAGCGCGAAAGCCATGTCGCGCTGCACGGCGGGGAAGCGCGGCAGCGGCCGGTAGCGGGGGGTGCGGCGTACCGGCGGCAGCCCTTCGTCGAGCGTGAGCGCCGCCGCGAACACCGGCACATCGATGCCGAACGCCTCCCGCGTGGCGGCCGCGACCTCGCCGAACTCGCCCAGAGGCTGGCCGCCGGCCAGCAGCGTCGCGTGCGAGTCCGGCTCGAAGCCCGAGAGGCGTCCACCCGTCCGGGTCTCGGGCGCGAGCCCGAATTCCGCCGCGACCAGCTCGGCGAGCCCCTTGGCGTCGTAGACGTCGGCGGCGGCCGGCGGCGTGTGCCATGCGGCCTCCGCGCGCGCGCCGGCGAGCGCCAGCGCGACCCAGCGCGGCTCTGTCGTCTCCGTGTCCCCGCCGAGCGCCCGCTCGTACGTCCGGCAGATCTCGAACACCCGCATGCCGGGCTGTTGGCGGCGTAGGTTCGTCGCGATCACGCCGAGGAGGCCTTCGAGCGGGTGTGCGCGCAACTGGGACGCATCCTGCGACAGCGGGTTCAGCAGCTTCAACGCGCCCGAGGTACCCAGCGCCCCCGCCCGCGCGGGATCGCTGAACGCGTACGTCACGCACTCGGTCAACCCGGCGCCGACGAGCGCCTCGCGCACGATCCGCTCCTGGCGGCCGCTATCGCTGTCCCGTGCGAGCGCGACGGTCCCACGCCCGAAGGTGGCCGGGATCCTGTCGTAGCCCCACACTCGGATCACTTCCTCCACGAGATCGTCCTCGATGGCGAGATCGCGGCGGAAGCTCGGCACCGTGACGTCGAGGTCGGCGCCGCGCGCGCGCACCCCGAGCCCGAGGCCGGCGAGGATCCGCCGCGCCTGCGCGGCGGGCGGGGCGACGCCGAGCACGCGCTTCACACGCGCCATCCGCAGGCGCACGCGCACGGGGCGACGCTTGCGAGCATAGACGTCGATCACCCCACGCGCGACGACGCCTCCCGTCAGCTCGGCGATGAGCTGCGCCGTGCGGGCCGAGGCGTCCAGCAGGCCCTCGATGTCGGCCCCGCGCTCGAAGCGATAGGCGGCGTCGGTCTTGAGGTCGAGCGCGCGGGACGTGCGTCGGGTCGTGCCCGGATCGAAGTACGCGCTCTCGAGGAGCACGCGCGTGGTGGCGTCGGTCACCTCGCTATTCTGGCCCCCCATGACGCCGGCCAGGCCGATCGCGCGCTCCGAGTCGGCGATGACGCACATCGAGGCGTCAAGGGTGCGCGCCTGGCCGTCGAGGGTGATGAAGCGCTCGCCAGGGCGCGCGCGGCGGACGACGATCGTCGCGTCAGCCACGCGCGCAGCGTCGAAGGCGTGCAGCGGATGCCCGAGCTCCCACAGCACGTAGTTCGTCACGTCGACCACGTTGGAGATCGGACGTAACCCTGCGGCGCGAAGCCGTGACTGCATCCATGCGGGTGAGGGCGCCACCCGCACGCCCTCGATGATGCGCACGGTATAGCGCGGGCAGAGGTCGGGCGCCTCCACGCGGACGCGCGCGAGGTCCGCCGCGCCGGCAGGCGCGAAGTCGTCGGCGCTGGTGAGCTGCGACGTGTCGACGCAGCCCGCCGCGAAGAGGACGAGCAGCAACGCGCCTCGCGCGCACACGCACGCGCGCCCGCCGGCGCCGCCGCTCGCGATCTTCGCCCGGCCCACCATGCTGCAAGGCAGTATAGGCCAACGCGGC
>Ga0209234_1000951_pt1 | contig 10642 bp, 8 predicted proteins | sample GraSoi013_1_20cm_2_FD_185816 | JGI IMG/M metagenome (GOLD analysis project Ga0209234, IMG submission 185816) | Grasslands soil microbial communities from the Angelo Coastal Reserve, California, USA - Sample 08_20_2013_1_20cm (SPAdes) (version 2) | ecosystem: Environmental > Terrestrial > Soil >... | reverse complement strand
GACGGCATCAAGCAGAAGCTCATCCCTCCCGACCCGGTGAACAAGAACATCTTCACCATGAGCTTCCGCGAGCGGCGCAAGTACCGCATCGACGAGCTGCCGCGCGATTTGCACGAGGCGCTCGACATGCTGGAGAAGGACGACGTCATCCGCGACGCGCTGGGCCAGCACATCTACGAGCGGTTCGTGGAGGCGAAACGTGAGGAGTGGCAGGAATACATCGGGCAGGTGAGTGAATGGGAACTCAATAGATACCTCGGGCAATACTAACGACCGTCACGCCTTACAAAAAGGCGTCACGGAACGGCGTCACGGGAAAAACGTCACGGCGCGACGTGACTAGCGGTCGGGCGGCGGGTTCGCGTGTAGCCGACCGATCATTTTGGCAATCACGATCACCCGAGCCTCGAGCGCGTCGATCTTTCGATGCTGCGCGCTGTCCAGCACCGCAGCGACACGCAGCTGCGTGGCGGCCTCACGTGCGGAGCCTCGAGCGTACAGGAGGAATTGACGGAACTCGGGGAGCGTGCCCCGACCGCATGCTTCCGCTATGTTGGAGCAGATGGAGAGGGCGGCACGTACCAGTTGGTCGCCCCGTTCGAAGCGCCCGGGTCCCCTGAAGGTGCGAGCGAGACGCACCGCGTCGGCCGCAAACTCGCAGGCCAATTCGTGCACACGGAGTCGTCCGGCATGAGCCTTGAGTACCATGCCGCGCCAGTGTAGCAACGCACCGGGCGCCGACCGTCATCCTTTTACGCATATCCGTGACGATTTTCCGCGACGTCGTTCCGCGACGTCTCGCCGTGACGCTGTTGATCGTCGTCGCCGCCTGCGACGGCCTTTCTCGCCTGGACGACACCCTGGGCCTCCAGAGCAGCGGCCGCTGGGAATGGCACGGGCGCTTGGTCGTAACGCGCGACTCCGTGCTCACCCTCGTCCGGATGGCGATCGACACGACGAAGGGCGGCGGTGACGTGGGCCTCGCCCGCTACGACTTCAATCCCGCCGTAGGCGAGGGGGACGAATACTCGCTGACGCTGGCGCTCGACCTGGGGCGGGCACACGATCTGCGGCAGAACGTGCCGTATGCGCTCGGCGGCGCGGATGCGCGCATTCCCGCGTATGCCACCGTGACCTGCTTGTGCCACCCCCTCAAACCCGACTCGGTGCGGGGCACCTTTCGGCTGGGCACGCGTGGTCTGCGACAGATCGCAGGCCGCGTGGACGCGACGCTGTTTTTCACGGAATGGAACGACCCCGCTCGCCACGCGACCTATCCCCTGCACCAGCGCATTGACCTGGTCAAGTAGGGCGGTCTGGCGGACGGCTGGACTGGCGGTTGGAACGGCGGGGGCGCTCCTGACCGCCGGTCCACCCGTCCGGCTGTCCGGCCAGTCTACCGCGACGATCGACACGATCATCGTCGTGAACCGCAACGTGTTCGACCTCCGGGATCCCGGCGCCCCGGGCTTCCTTGCGCGGCTCGCGAATCGACTGCACGTCACCACCCGCAGCGGGGTCATCCGGCGCACCCTGCTCCTCAATCCCGGAGACCCCTACGACTCGGCGCGCGTGGACGAGAGCGAGCGCGCCCTGCGCAGCCTGAGCATCTTCAGCCGCGTGCGCTTCGACACCACCCGTCTGGACGGCCGTCTCGCCCTGCGGGTCGCGACCAGCGACGGGTGGAGCACCAAGCCGCAGCTCGGTTATTCCTCGTCCGGCGGCTCCGTCACGTGGCTGGCCGGGCTCATCGAAGACAACCTGCTGGGCACGGCCACGTCGCTCACGGTTGCATACAACAAGACGCCGGACCGCAGCGCCTTCAGCCTGGGTTACGTGAACCCGCACCTGTTCGCGCGACGCGCGCGTCTCTCGGCCGAGTACAAGGGAAAGTCGGACGGCCGGCGCGGGCAGTGGTTTGCGGGCGTGCCGTTCTACGAGACCGCCGCGCCACGTGCGTTCGGGGCCGACGGTGAAGCGGCGTCCGAGCGGATCCTGCGATTCAAGAATGGCGCCCCGCTCGACACGTTAGAGCGGCGGGTGTTGCGCTTCGCCGTCTCGGCGGGGCTCGCCGCCCACGCCACGAGCCGCGGCTACACGCGGCTCTGGCTGGCCGGCGTGTGGCGCCGGGAGGACTTCGCCCGCGAGGACACGACGCGAACGGCCGGCTTCGTATTCCCAGAGTCGCGGTTCGGCACGGTGGGCGCCGGTCTCGACCTGGGTCGCGTCCGTTTCCAGGTGCTCGAGCGGTTCAACAGCTACGCGCGGCGTGAGGACGTCGACCTGTCGCGGCTCTTCCACCTCGGACTGTGGGCGGCGCCACGGGCGTGGGGGTATGCGCCGGCGCGTGCCGGCGTGGGTGTCGAACTGGGCGGGCGGCTGTCGACGCTGTGGCCCGGCGGGTTCGTCGTGCTCCGCGCCGCCGGGAACGCAGTCCTCACGACCGGCGTTCCCGACTCAGGCCGCGTGTCCGCCGGGCTCACGGTCGCGAGCCAGAACTTGCGAAGGCAGACGCTGGTCGCGCACTTGGAGGGTGGTGTCTTGCGCCGACCCAATCCCGGTGGCGAGTTCGACCTGGGGACGTCGCAGAATGGGCCGCGCGTGTTCAGCATCCACCAGTTCACAGGAACTCGCTCGGTGTGGCTCGCGCTGGAAGACCGCGTGCTCATCGCCGAGGAGGTGTGGGGCCTCGCGGCCGTCGGGGTCGCACCGTTCTTCGATTACGGCGGGGCGTGGTACACTGGAGACCCGTCTCGGTTGGGCGGGGACGTGGGTCTCTCGCTGCGCTTCGGCCCGACGCGGGCCGTGCGCGGCGAGGTGGCCGAGTTCGCGGTGGGATACCGCTTCGGCCAGGGCTTCACGGGGAGCCGCTGGGGCGTCGCAATCCGAAAGGGCGTGAGCTATTAGCCACAAAGATGGGCGGAAATGAGCCGCCGCCGTCGGCTCGCGACGGTGATTCTCGTCGTCGCCGGGGTGTGGGCGTCGCTGCACATCTACGTCGGGGCGCGGGTGCTCGCGCAGCTGCCGCTCGGCGCGCCCTGGCAGGTGGTGGCGTGGGGCGCCGTTCTGCTGCTCGCGCTCGGCCCATTCGTCGCCTTCTGGGCGGGGCGGGCCGAGCTGGCGCAGCGCCTCGCCGCGAAACGCCCGCTCGAGGTGGCCGGCTTCACCGCCATGGGGCTGTCGTCGCTGCTGATCGTGTTCGTCCTGGTCGGCGACGTGCTCCACGCGCGGGCATGGCTCGGTCCCGGCGGGTTCAGCGCCGGGGTGGTGGGAGGCGCGCTCGCGGTCCTGGTGGCCGGGATCTGGCGCGCCCGGCGGCCGACCGGGGTGCGGGTGGTACAGGTCCCGATCGCCGGTCTGCCGCTGGATCTGCAGGGCCTGCGGATCGTGCAGCTCTCCGACCTGCACGTGGGGCCGACGCTGCGGCGCGATTTCGTGGAGCGCATCGTGGCGACCGCCAACGGGCTCGGTCCCGACTTGATCGCCCTCACCGGCGACGTGGCGGACGGTTTCCCGCGCGCGCTGCGCGACGACGTCGCGCCGCTGGCCGGGCTCTCCGCCCCGCTCGGCAAATACTTCGTGACCGGCAACCACGAGTACTACTGGGACGCGGCGGGCTGGGTACGCGAGCTCGAGCGGTTGGGCTTCAGAGCGCTGGTGAACGCGCACCGCGTGATCCGCCGGGGGGCGGGACGCGTGCTGCTCGCCGGCGTGACGGACCTGTCGGCGCCCGGCGGCGAGCCGGGCCCCGCGTCCGACCCGGCGGCGGCCATGGCCGGCGCGCCCGAAAGCGATGTGCGGGTTCTGCTCGCCCATCAGCCCAAGAGCGCGTTCGCGGCACGCGCCGCGGGCTTCGACCTGCAGCTCTCCGGGCACACGCACGGCGGCCAATACTTTCCCTTCAACCTGCTGGTGCGGTTGTTCCAGCCGTTCGTCGCCGGGCTGCATCGCCTCGAGGCGATGTGGCTGTACGTCAGCCGCGGAACGGGCTACTGGGGGCCGCCGCTCCGGCTGGGCGCGCCGGCCGAGATCACGTTGATCCAGCTCACGCGCGCGTAGCCGGCGCTGCCGCTCCCTGCCCGCTGCGTCGGGCGTCCAGGCTGAGCGGGCCGGCGCCGAAGTACGCGATGAGCAGCGCAGCGCCAAGCATCGACACGTTCTTCATGAACATGGCGATCTGCATCCCGCGCATCATCGGGTCGGTGACGGCCCAGAAATTGTGCAGCATGAGAGTGACGGGCACCAGGAACAGCACCAGCAGCCAGGCCCCGAGCTTCGCGTGGTACCCGAGCGCAATGCTCAAGCCCCCCGCCATTCCGATCACCCCGGACAGCGGAACCAGCAGGTTCGGCAGCGGCACACCCGCCTGCGCGCCGTAGGCAATGTAGGTCGGCGAGAAGTGTCCGACCGTCATCAAAAAGATGGCTGAGTACAGCACTCGGCCTACGAGCACTAGGTAGCGCACGGGAATCCCCTTTCTATGTCGGTCATCAGGTGAGGGCATCGAGCGCACTCTTGAGGCTTTTCGCGTCGCCCGCGTCGAGCGTCCGCACGATGGCCTGCTGCGTCTCGACGAGCGCCCGCATGCCCTTGGCGTACGCCTGCTCGCCGGCGGGCGTGAGCGCGGCCAGCACGCCGCGTCGGTCGCCGGGGTCCGGGCGCCGGCGCACGAGCCCGTCCTTCTCGAGCCGATCGACGAGCTGGGTGATGTTGGAGCGCACGCAGTGCTGGCGCTCGGCCAGCGCCGAGAGCGGCAGCGGCCCGCGCGCCTCCGCCAGGGGGTGGAGCACCCCGAGCTTCGCCAGCGACAAGCCCAGCGGGCTCACCGCCGCCTCGAGCCGGGCCTCCACCGCCTCCGCCGTCTCGAGCAGCGAGGACACCACGGCACTGGCGGTCGCGGCACGGCGCGTCCGTTTCCGAGGAGGCTTGCGCATCGGCGAAATCATACCTCGCTGGCCGGCGCGGTCAATCGATCAGTCGACGGCGCCGGGCCAGCCGGCGCCCGCCGCCTGGTACAGCTGCACTCCGGCGATGAGCTGGTCCCGCTGGGCCTGGGTGAGCCCGACCTCGGCGGCGAACAGACCACGCTGTGCGTCGAGCACGTCGAGGTAGCTCGAGACACCGTTCTGATAGCGCAGGTCGGCGAGCTCGAGCGCGCGCCGCAGCGCGGTCACCTGGCGCACCTGGGCGGCGGTGCGATCCTGAGCGGTACGCAGACCCACCAGAGCGTCCTCCACCTCACGCAGCGCGACCAGCACCGCCTGCTCGTAGCGGGAGCGCGCCTGCGCCGCGCGTGCCCGGGCGACGTTCACCTGCTCGCCCCCCGGTCGGCCTTCGTTGAAGAGCGGGATCGACACGCCCGCGAACGCCTGCCAGACGTTCGTTCCCGACCCGAACCACTTCGCGAACTCGGCGCTCTGGCTGCCGTACTGACCGGTGATCAAGAAGGTCGGAAGCCTGGCCGCCTCGGCCACGCCGATCCGGGCGGTCGCGGCGCGCAGCGTCGCCTCCGCACTGCGGACATCCGGTCGCCGCTCGAGCAGCCCGGACGGCACCCCTGTGGGGATCGAGATCCGGGCGACCAGCTCGGTGAGCGAACGACCGCGCACAATGGTGCCCGGGGTGTGGCCGACCAGGACGCTCAGCGTATTCTCCCGCTGCGCCACCTGGCGCTCGAAATCGGCGACGCTCGCGGCCGGGCTCGCGACCTCCGCCTCGAACTGCCGCACGTCCAGCTCCGAGATCAATCCCCGCTCGAGCCGCTGGCGGGCGAGCTCGAGCGTCTGCCGCCGCGAGTCGAGCGTGCGGCGTGCGATCGCGAGGTTGCGATCGGCCGCACGGAGGTCGACGTAGGCCGCCGCCACGTCGGCGATCAGAGACAGCTGCAGCGCGTGCCGGTCTTCCTCGCGGACGCGAACCTCGCTGTTCGCGGCCTGCGTGGAGCGGCGCAGCCGGCCCCAGACGTCCAGCTCCCAGCTCAGGTCCGCCGTCGCCCGGTACACGTCGAACGTCTGCGCGCCGAACGTGCCGAACACGGCCTGGTTGCGTCCCGCCTCGCCGTTGGCCGTGAGCTCGGGGAGGAGCGCGCCGCGCGTCGCACGGTACTGCGCGCGGAATTCGTCGATCACCGCGAGCGCGGTCCGCACATCGCGGTTCTGCCGCAGGCTCGTGTCAACGAGCTGCCGGAGCACGGAGTCCTGGATCAGGTCGAGCCACCGGAACGCGGCGCCCGAGTCGGCGGCCGCGCGCCCCGGCGTCGGGTCGAATGTGAACGGCACCCGCGCCGTGTCGCTTCCGGGCGGCAGGAGGGGGTCGCGGGCCGTGCGCAGCGAGTCGAAGAACGGCCGCAGCGAGTCTTCGGACGCCGCGGACGGCCGCCAGCTACCCGGCAAGCCGAGCGTGGACCGGTGATATCCCGGCCCCACCGCGCAGGCCGCGGCCAGGGTGATCAACGCGACGCGGGCGAGCAGGGCGGGTCGCATGTCAGTCGCCCTCCACCGCGAGCGGCGCGGCTTGCGGGACGACGGAACCCGCACGGCGGCGGAACAAGCCCCGCTCACTCAAGGTCCGAATCACCGCGAAGAACAGCGGTATGAAGAAGATCCCGACGGTAGTCGCGATCAGCATACCGAAGAACACACCCGTGCCAATGGAGTGGCGGCTCGCCGCACCGGCGCCGCTCGACGTGAGCAACGGCGCTACACCCAAGATGAAAGCGAACGACGTCATCAGGATCGGCCGCAGCCGCTCCCGGCCGGCTTCGAGCGCCGCATCACGAATCGACCGACCCTGGGCCCGCAGCTCGTTGGCGAACTCGACGATCAGAATCGCGTTCTTGGCCGCGAGGCCGACGACGACGATCAAGCCGATCTGCACGTACACGTCGTTGGGCATGCCGCGCAGCCAGACGCCGAGCAGCGCGCCGAGCGTGCCGAACGGCACTGCCAGCAGCACCGCGAAGGGGATCGACCAGCTCTCGTACTGCGCCGCGAGCACCAGGAACACCATCACCAGCCCGAGCGCGAACACCAGGCCCCCCTGGCCGCCCGAGGCCCGCTCCTGATAGGACTGGCCGCTGAACGCGTAGCCCACGCCCTGACCGGCGTACTTCTGCTGCACCAGCCGCTCGACCGCGTCGAGCATCTGGCCGGAGCTCTTGCCCGGAGCGGGAGCGCCGATCACGAGCGCCGACGTAAAGCCGTTGAAGCGCGTCAGCACGCTCGGCCCGACCTGGAACTCCGTGTGCGTGAGCGCGGAGACCGGCACCATGTGCTGATTGGGGCCGCGCACGTACAATCGGCCGATGTCGTCCGGCGTCTGGCGGAACCTGGGCTGCGCCTCCGCCTGTACCCGGTACGTCTTGCCGTACAGGTTGAAGTCGTTGATGTAGAGTGTCGAGAGGAACGCCTGTAGGGTCTGGAACAGGTCCGTGAGCGAGATCCCCAGCGCCTTGGCCTTCTCCCGGTCCACCTGGACGTACAGTTGCGGCGTGTTCACCCGGAGAGTCGAGTACACGCCCCGCAGCTCCGGTTGCCCGTTGGCCGCGCGTGTGAAATCGTTGACGAGCCCGCCGAACCGCTGCACGTCGTTCACCCCGCGATCCTGCAAGTTCATCTCGAGTCCCGCGGTCGTGCCCAGGCCGATGATCTCCGGCAGATTGAACGCGAACCCGCGCGCGTTCCGCATTCCGAACAGATACCCGTTCACGGCGCCGAGCACCGAGTTGATCTGGTCCCTTTGGGACGTGCGCTCGTCCCAGGGCTTCATGTTGACGAAGATGATCGCCGCGTTCGTCTGGTTCGCATTCTGGATGAAGTCCAGGCCGACCAGCGCGACGACGTGGTTGACGGCCGGCTGCTGCTTGAGGAAGGCTTCGATCCCGCCCACGACGCCTTCGGTCCGCTGGCGTGAGGCGTCGTCCGGCAACGCCACGAGCATCGCGAAGTACCCCTTGTCTTCGCTGGGGATGAAGCCGCTGGGCACGGTGCGGATGAGCACGAAGAGCAGCGCGACGACGACCCCAAGGGCGGCGAAGAACGTGCGGGGGCGATCGATCACGCGGCCCGCCACTCCGATGTAGCGCTCCGTGGCCGCGCGGAAGCCGCGGTTGAAGCGGTCGAAGAACCGGCCTAGGAGGGCCCGGGACTTGCGTCCGGGGTGAGTGGGCCTGAGGAGCACGGCGCACAACGCCGGCGTGAGCGTCAACGCCACGATCCCTGAGAGGACGACCGCGATCGCGATCGTGATGGCGAACTGCCGATACATGAGGCCGGTGATGCCCCCCAGGAAGGCCACGGGGACGAAGACGGAGCACAGTACCAGCACGATCGCGATCAGGGCCCGGCTCACCTGGCGCATGGCCCGGTCCGCGGCCACGGCGGGCGATACACCCTCGCTCGCCATGATGCGCTCCACGTTCTCGATCACGACGATCGCGTCGTCCACCACGATGCCGATCGCCAGCACCAGGCCGAACAACGTGAGCAGGTTGATCGAGAAGCCGAGCACCTGCATTCCGAAGAAGGCGCCGATGACGGAGACGGGCACGGCGAGTACGGGGATGAGCGTGGCCCGCCAGCTCTGCAAGAAGACGAAGACCACCAAGGTCACGAGCAGCATGGCCTCGAACAGCGTCTTCACGACCTCGTAAATGGAGGCCGTGATGTAGGGGGTCGTGTCGAACGGCACCGACCACCGGACGCCCGCCGGAAAGCTCTTGGCCAGCTCGCCCAAGCGCGCCAGCACTGCCTGTTTCACCTGGAGCGCGTTCGCTCCGGGTCGGAGGAAGACGAGGAAGAGCGCCGTCGGCTTGCCGTCGAGCCGCCCCACCACGTCATAGTTGCGGGCGCCCAAGCGAACGTCGCCGACGTCGTTGACGCGCACCAGCGAACCGTCCGGACGCCCTCGCACGATGATCCGCCCGAAGTCGGCGGGATCGGTGAGCCGGCCGGCCGTGACCACGGGGATCGTGAGCTGAGTGCCCGGCGGTGAGGGCTCGCGCCCGATGCGACCGGCCGGGTTCGTCGCGTTCTGCTCCTGCACGGCGCCGGCGACGTCCGAGACGGTGAGGCCGAGTTGCGCCATGCGGTCGGGGTCGAGGCTCAGGAGCATCGAGAACTCGAGTTGGCCGACCGTCTGCGCGTCGCCAACGCCGGGAATGCGCTTGAGCTCGTCTTGCACGTAGATCTTCGAGTAGTTGCTCAGGTATTCGGCGTCGAACCGCGGGTCATCCGCGGTGAGCGCGCCGACCACGAGGATGCTCGTCTGGCGCTTCTGCACCGTGATCCCGTTGCGCACCACCTCTTGCGGCAGCTGCGGCTCGGCGAGCGCGATCTGGTTTTGCACGTCGACCGCCGCGAGGTCCGGGTTCCGCGAGATGTCGAAGTAAACCGACAGGTTCATGACGCCGGCGCTCGAGTTCGACGACTTGAAGTAGAGCAAGCCGTCGAGCCCCGAGAGCTGCTGTTCGATCGGCGCGGCAACGGCGGCCGCGACGTCCTGCGCGGTCGCGCCCGGGTACACCGCCTGTACCTGGATCTCGGGCGGCGTGAGCGCCGGGTAGCTGTTCACCGGGAGCGTGCGGAGCGAGAACAGCCCCAACAGCACGATCACGATCGAGATGACGCCCGAGAAAATCGGGCGCCGGATGAAGACGTTGCGGATCTGCGGCGCGTCGCTCACGGCGTGCTCCGAGCCGCACCGCTGTCGGCCGCAGGCTGGTACGCGACGGCCCGCACCGGTGATCCGGGCGCGACCTGCTGGAGGCCGTCAACGACGACGCGGTCGCCGGCCGTGAGGCCCTGCGCGATCAGCCAGGACCCGCCTTCCCACGCCGTCGCGATCACGTCCCGCGTCGCCACCTTGTCGCCGGCGCCCACCACGTACACGAACGCCCCACCCAGCCCCTGCTGCACGGCCCGCTGCGGCACGAGGATCGCATCGGGGTGGGTCAGCCCGAGGAGCCGCACCCGCACGAACTGGCCAGGGAGCAAGAGGTGTTGCGGGTTCTGGAGCTCGGCGCGGAGCTCTTGAGTGCCCGTGGCCGGTTGCAGGGCGAGGTCGGTGAAGTTCAGCTTGCCTGTCTCGGGATACACGGTGCCGTCCGCCAAGGTGACCTGCACGGCGAGCGGGCCCTTTGGCATGACGAGCCTGCCGTCTTTGACGTCCCGCCGCCAGCGCAACACGTCCTGGTCGGACGGGCTGAAGTTCACATAGATGGGATCCACCCGCTCCACCGTCGTCAACAGGTCGCCCGGGCCCGTGACCCGCGCGCCGAGCTGCAGCAGCGCGCGGCCGGCGCGCCCCTGGATCTCGGCGCGGACGAACGTGTCGTCATAATCCTTCTTGGTCTGGTCGACCGCCGCCTGCGCCTCATCGAACGCCTGCTGTGCGTCGTCCACGTCTTTCTGCGCGACCGCGCGTGCCGCGAGGAGCGACTTCAGGCGCGCCAGGGTGCGATCCGCGTTGGCGAGTCTCGCCTGGGCGCTGCGGTACGCGGCATCGTACGTGGTCGGGTCGATCCGGAACAGCAGCGTGCCCGCGGCGACGTCGGTGCCCTCGACGTACGGTCGCGCCACGACCACGCCCGTGACGAGCGCGCGTACCTCGACCCGGCGCGACGCCTCCGCCTGCCCTACGTATT
>Ga0209234_1000950_pt1 | contig 10644 bp, 11 predicted proteins | sample GraSoi013_1_20cm_2_FD_185816 | JGI IMG/M metagenome (GOLD analysis project Ga0209234, IMG submission 185816) | Grasslands soil microbial communities from the Angelo Coastal Reserve, California, USA - Sample 08_20_2013_1_20cm (SPAdes) (version 2) | ecosystem: Environmental > Terrestrial > Soil >... | reverse complement strand
GCTATGGCGGTTGTAGCCGCTTCGGCACGTTGTCGTGATCTTCCAGGAGAACGTTCGATGACACCATCACGGATCAGTCTTCCATCCTCCGCTTCATCGAAGACAATTGGAACCTCGGCCGAATCGGCAGTGGCTCGACCGATGCGATCGCCGGCACGCTAAACAACATGTTCAACTTCAGCCAGGGAGGACCGCACACTCCACAGGCTCATTCTGGATCCTAGAACGGTTGTCGAACAGGACTGGAGCCGCACCACTCATCTATATTAATGCCAAACGCTCTGGACCGCGTCGCTGCATGCGCGGCGGTCCAGGGTTGTTTCATAACTGTTGTTCTTGCGCCGCGCTTTTCCTAGCAGACAACCCGGCGGCCACCGCAGTCATCCGTTCACTCATCCTCCTCGGTGCAAGGAGAGATGGTCGTGACTTGTCTCAGGACCGCGATTTACTTCGGGACGCTACTGCTAACCACAACTCCTACCTTCCCACAGCGTTATGGCCTGCCAGCCGCTTCACCTCGCGAGCCTGTGAAAACACAGGAAGCTCCCGTCCTCGACGAGCTTCGTTTCACGGGATTACGGCGCATCACTCGCCCGGCGGTCGCCGCTCAAATTGCTTCTCATCCGGGCGATCGATTCGACCCCTCGATGATTGATAAAGACGTTCGAGCCCTCGCGCGGCTGGGGTGGTTCGAATCGATTCAAGTGGAGGCAACGTCTTCAACCGCGTCATCTCCGCCATCGCCTGAGAACTCCAAACGCATGACTTTGATTTTTCATCTGGATGAGCTGCCTTTCGTTTCCAAGGTGGAGTATTCCGGCTCCCGGCTGCTCTCTCGCCGGCAAATCGAAAAAATACTCGAGGAGAAGAAACTCATGCCCGGGATCGGAAGACCGGCCGATCCGGCAGCGCTTCAACGGATCGCCTTCGCAATTCGCTCGGGCCTGAATGGGCTGGGTCACGCGGAAGCAAGCGTTCGAATCCGGCGAGTGGATGCTGAGAACGCGACGGTTTCTGTTCGATTCGAAATCAACGAAGGCCCGTTGTTGCAAGTGCGCCAGGTGAGCTTTGATGGTCACCCTCAAGTCTCCCCAAAATTATTGCGCGGGCAAATGCGCAGCATCGCGCCATGGAAACCGCTCGCCTCGTGGCGCGGCAAGAATGCGTTTACACGCGAAGAGTTTGAAGAAGACCGTCAACGTATCCTGACGTACTACCAAAACCATGGATTTCCGGAAGCTCGAATCGGCAATGCGCAAGTCGCCCGGTCCGTCAAATCATCGCGCCGCTGGCTTCCCTGGCCGCATGAGCTGGCGCTGGCGGGGCTATCCGTTTCCATCCCGGTCGAAGCCGGGCCTTTTTATCGCTTCGAATCTATCCGAGCGACCGATGCTCTTCTTCAAGCCGCGAAAGAGCGCGGCCGATCACCCCTCAATCTTCCTGAACTGGACGAAGGCGGCGCCTTTTCCCAGCAGGAGATAGAAAAGTTGCGCCGATTGTGGATGGCGCGCATTCAATCGAGGGGTTCTGCGGTCGATTCCCTTTCCTCCCGCTGCGTGGACGCGATGCGAACTTTCAACGCTGAGAATCGCACTGCACGCGTTGCCTTCGATGTGAGCGACGCACCTCCGTACATCGTGCAGCGCATCGAATTCCTTGGACTACACAAATTCAGCGACCACTACGTGCGCCGCAGAATTCTCTTGCGTGAAGGCCGCCCGATGGATGACCGCGCGCTCGAAACCGGTCTCTTGCGCTTAGCGAGGACAGGATACTTCAAGCCGATCCGCAAAGAAGATATTCGGGTCCAGCTCGATGAAGCCACTCACACCGCGCGCGTCTCGATCCACCTCGAAGAGATTGGCCAGCAGCGCGCCTCGCTGGCAGGCGGCACTGGTCAATTCGGCAGCACGCTGGGTGTCGCCTACAGCGTCTTCGACCTGTTGAATCGCGAGGAACTCCTTTCGGCGCAACTTGATGGCGGCCCAAGGAGCCTTCAGATCCTGCTCAGCTTCGCAAAGGAAGGAATCTTTGGCACGCGAGCCTCGTTGGCTTTTTCCGTTTTTAATAATGTGATTCGCCCGCGGTTCGCAAGCAGCGCGCAAGGACCGTTTTTCTCCTCCCGCAGCGAAGAGATCAATGTATCCTGGGCCTACCCCTTGACCAACACCAACTTCCTGGGCGTAAACTACACTCTCTCGCGCACAACCACTGAATATCCACTCGCTTCTCCCGCCGACGTGCCCGGGGTGACGCCCGGAAGCATTCGATCGAAGGTTTCCGCCCGCTCGCTGGGTTTCGGCTGGTCCCGCGACCCAGGAAGTGACCGCATCTTCTTCGCGAATTCCGCTTCCGGAGGATGGCTCGGCGGTGGCGAGAACTTGGTCCATTCCTCTGCCGCATACGGCCGCATTTTCCGCGACTCGTTTTTCGCCCCGGCTGGCGCGTGGGCCTTTCGCACGACCTTCAGCGGCGCAGCCAGCTATCGCGGCGACTTGCCCTTTTATGCGCGTCTGTTCTCAAGCGATGAACTCGTGCGCGGGCTTCGTGCCGGGGAACTAGGCCCGTGGGCGGTAACGACCAGGAGCGCACCGAGTGGCGTAACAATCTATTCCGCTTCGCCCTCGGGCGCAAATCTCGTTAGCGCAACCAACGCGGAATACCGCTTCCCTCTCGCTGCCGGGACGGAAGCCGCGGCCTTCTTCGACCTGGGCTCCGGCTTGCTGCTTCCCAACTGGCTGGGCCCCACCAAACCGGTCCTTCTGGGCGCCACGAACGGCGTGCTTCACGGCTCCGCAGGAATCGAACTTCGCTGGACCGCGCCCCGCGTTCAGGTTCCCGTTCGAGCCTATTACGCTGTAAATATCCTGCGTATGAACCGGTTCTTTTTCCTCTCGGACAATTCCCTCTTCCACGCTCGCAACCGTTTCTCCGCCTTCGGCTGGGGGCTCGGCGCGCTGTTCTGACCGCCACGTCTGTACTACACTGCGGAAGCCATGAAACACGACAAACTCATCAAAGAAGCCTCGCGCTTGGCGGAACCCTTTTGCGTTACGAAGGGCGAGAAGTTTCGACTGAGGGATTGGGACCCCGCTGCCACGACCGGGGTCAAAAACAAACAATACGCGCAAAATATTCTCGATGCGCGCGAAGGCGTCCTTAACCACCTGCAGGAGAAACTCTACGCGCAAGACCGCTGGGCGGTTCTGATCGTCCTTCAGGCCATGGACGCCGCAGGCAAAGATGGCGTGATCAAGCACGTCATGTCAGGCGTGAATCCGCAAGGATGTGCCGTTCACGCCTTCAAGTCACCAAGCAACGAAGAGTTGGACCACGATTACCTCTGGCGATCGCATAAGTGCGTTCCTGAACGAGGCAAAATCGGCATTTTCAATCGCTCCTACTATGAAGAAGTTCTCGTCGTGCGCGTCCATCCACCGTTCTTGAGAGCCCAAAAGCTGCCCGACGACCTGGTCACGAAGCATATCTGGGACCAGCGTTACGAGGACATCAACGGATTCGAAGAGTACTTGACTCGAAATGGAGTAGTGATTCGGAAATTCTTCCTGCACGTTTCAAAAGAAGAGCAAAAGAAACGGTTCCTCGAGCGCCTGGAGGATTCGAAAAAGAACTGGAAGTTCTCCATGGCGGACGTCAACGAACGAGGATTCTGGAAGGATTACCAGGAAGCGTACGAGGAGATGATCCAGAATACGGCCACGAAGCACGCGCCGTGGTTCGTGGTTCCCGCGGACAACAAGTGGTTTACGCGACTGATCGTGGCGTCCGCGATTATCCAGGCGCTCGACGAACTCCATCTTTCTTTCCCAGAAGTGGATAAGGCCAAAAGGAAAGAACTGGAAGCCGTCCGCCATTCCCTGCTCGCCCAAAAGGAGTAGGCGCAAGGGAACAAGCAGGGTATGGAGAGGACAGGACTGGAGCGGGCTACCCACCCTCTCCCGAGGCTAGGCGTCCCGCTCCACCACAGAAACGAAGCACTCGCCGCAAAGCGGCTGCCACTTCCTTCTGCTCTGTGCAAAGTCTCAAATTATTGCATCAAAACAAATTACAAATCCCCCACCGACCTCGCGCACTCCAATCCTCATAAACTATCGAAACCTATGGAGACTTCATATGGAAATCCGGCAGGATTGCGCTGGCTCGATCACGCTTCAAAATCTATTTCGAGCGCATCAATAAGCGGCATCAGCCATTGGAGCAACTTCTGATGAATTGGATGTGCACCGTAAGTGTCTAACGCAGATCGGTCGGAGAATTTCATGACTCCGCCAAGCTCATATCCCTGCGAGCGAGATGACACGTTGACACCGACCCAGGTCTCCAGCAGCCCGGGAATCTGCCCCTGTAGTCCACGAATCTCCGCGAGCGCGCGGACCTTCTGATCCTCACGCACACCCGCCTTCCACCGAAAAGCAAAAGTATGGACAACCATGCCAGTATGGTAACCGACGACTGCCAAATCGGATGACAATTTGATCGCCAGCTTGGGAGGCGGCCGATGGAAATCCCTCCAATTTTTTTCGACCGCAGAACACCATCAGAGCATACAATTCGGGCACTTTCCCACGACCACGACTGAGGAGACCAAGGAGGACGTGATGCAGAACCAGGGATACCGCGGGAGCCGCTGGCGAGCGGTTGCAACTCTGTTGTGCTACTGGTGTTTGCGTGGTAGTAGGGCAAAGCCAGAACAAGGCGCAAACGCTGAGCGCGGAAAGAACACAAACCAAGGTGGTGCTGCTGGGGACGGGGACGCCGCGGCCTTATCCGGACCGCTCGGGACCGGCGACGGCCATTGTGTGGTGAGCGAACGAGCCTACCTCGTGGACTCTGGGCCGGGGAGTGGTGCGGCGCGCGGCGGCGGCGGAAAAGGGCACGCCGGAGCTGGAATCGACGAATTTGAAGGTGGCCTTCCTCACCCATCTGCATTCCGACCACACCGCGGGTTATCCGAGTTTACTCTTCGTTGAACTGGTTCCGCTTCTTGTAGGCCATCCAGGCGATACACAGGCAGATTAGCATGGGAGGAGCGACCAGAATCAGGATTCCACTCTTAAGCGCGGCAATCATGTGAGAGCCGGCGCCCGCCGCCTGGGTATAGCAGAGCGCGCAATTCTGCGCGTAAGCAAACGCCGGAGCGGCCAGCGCCAGAAGCAGCGCGGCCCCGCGTGCGGCAACTCGTGCAGCTTGGTTCATCCTACTCCTCATTCCCTGCTGGCACCCGGAGTATCGCTCTCGTGCGCCGCGCGGTCAATACCTTAGAGTACAGTGGGGGAAGCGCCGCCACTTGAGCCCCCCTTCCCCTCAGCGCCTGCTCAGTGCGCGAACGGCCGCATGTGCAGCAGGCGGATGCTGTCCGACCAGATCATATTCAACATCAGCAGTACGAAGATCGTGGCCGGAATCAGCGAAAGAAACAAGCTGCGCTTCTCATGCGCCAGGTGCATGAAGTACATCAACCCCAGAGCGGCGCTGCCGATCGCCAAGACGAGCAGAATGCGCACCAGCCCCGCCTTGGAAAAATTTTGATACGCGAGGAAAAATTCAATCGCCGAAATCGCCAGCAATACAAAATACACCGGCAGATATTTCGCGAGCAGGTTGCCGGATTTTCCCGATGCAGGCATCGTTCGTCTCCTTTGCAGTCGCCCGCGTCACCGCGCGATATTCGTCAGATACACCAAAGGCACGACGAACATCCACACCAGATCTACGAAATGCCAGTATAGTCCGGTCGTTTCCACATGTCCTGGAGTCAAGCCCCCGCTGGAATACTTGCGCGCCACCACCGCCAGCGCCACCACCCCAATGAGCACATGCAGCAAATGCAACCCTGTGATGCTGAAGAAGGCCTGGCCGAAAAGCCCCGAACTCAGTTTGATGCCTCGATCAAACAGGCCAAACCACTCACGGATATGCAGCCCCGCGAAAATGAGGCCCAGAACCATTGTGGAGCCGAGGAATTGGAGGGCTTTGGGTTTGTCTCCGCCCTTGGAAGCGTCCACGGCACCCAGCATCGTCAAGCTGCTGGTGATCAGCACAAACGTCATGGTGGCCACATTGATGATGCTCGCGGAGTTGAACGGAGTCTGCCAATCCGGAGTCGCCACGCGCAGATACCCATACGCAAACAGTATCGCCCCGAACGTAACCGCGTCCGAAATTATGAACAACCACATCGTTAGCTTACGTGACGGGATCGAATAAGGAGATCCCTCCATCAACATGCCGCCGTGGCCGAGCATGGCCATTTCATAGTCGCTCACAGTTCCTCCCGCTCCCAGACGCCTACAGCTTGGTGCGCAAAACGAGCAGCAGATAGAGCCATAATACTCCCATGAAATGCCAATACGTTGCCGTCGCCTCAAAAGTGCTCCGCCGCAGCGCGGCATGACGCGAGCGCAACCTGCTCATGACAAAAACCAACGCCGCAATGCCTGCGAGCACATGCAATCCATGCATGGCGGTCAGCACGTAGTAGAACGAGCTGTTGGGATTAGTCGCGAGGTAAAGACCCTGTGCCGCGAGCTGCCGCCAGGCTTGGTATTGTCCGCCAATGAAAACGAATCCGAGCGCGAGAGTGGCCATGAGCCAGCCTAGTCCCTGACGAACGGCATGGGACTCTCGCGCCACTACGGCAAGGATCGCGCGACGCACCATTTGCAGAGTGGCGCTGCTCAACAGAAGCGCCAACGTATTTCCATAAAGAATCGCCGGCAGGGCGATGTGCGCCCAATCCGCCGAGGATCCCTGGCGCACAAAGAGCGCGCTAGTGAAAGCCGCAAACGACATGGTGATCGCAAAGATGCCCACCCAGATTCCACTTCTCGAAGCTTCTCCTGCTCCGTAGAGCACTTTGGCCACTCTGGCCGAAGAAGCCTTCGAGACTCCTAAAGCGGGTGGCGACGGAGGCACTGACTCGTAACTTGTCGATGACATGTATTTCCGCTTCCTTTAGGGGCCATGGAGCGGAGACCCTTAGGGCTCCGCTCCGAATCCGTTCCATCCCGTCAGCCCGCGGACGGTTCGGGCGAATCCTGCATGATGTAGTCGCCTTTCAAACCCTTCACATCATACTGATAAGGGTCGTGATAGATAATCGGATGTTTGCCGCCGAAATTATTCCAAGGTGGAGGCGAAGGAATACTCCACTCCAGCGTGGTTCCGTTCCACGGGTTTTCCGGAGCAGGCACACCCTTATAACGACTGTAAATCAGGTTGAAGATGAAGATGAGTTGCGCCGCGCCGGTGCCAAGAGCGGCGATGGTGATGAACTTGTGCAACGGCATTAGCGGCCCCGTGAAATCATCCACGAACGACGAATAACGCCGGACATTGCCCACCAACCCGAGGTAGTGGAAGGGCATGAAAATGCAATAGGTACCGATAAAGGTGAGCCAGAAATGAAGCTGGCCCAGGGTTTGGTTCATCATGCGGCCGGTCATCTTGCCGAACCAGAAGTACGTGCCGGCAAAGACACCGAAAAGGGACGCCACACCCATGACCATGTGGAAATGGCCGACAACGAAATACGTGGCGTGCAAGACGATGTCAATGGATGGTTGCGCCAAGAAAAAGCCGCTAACGCCGCCGCTGACGAACATGGAGATGAATCCGAGCGCAAACAGCGATGCCGCGTTGATGCGAATGTTCGCACCGTACAGGCTGCCCAACCATATCAGTGTCATGATCGTCGCCGGAATCGTGATCGTGAGCGTGGGAAAAGAGAACAACAACGAAGAAAACGGATTCATGCCGCTCACAAACATGTGGTGTCCCCAAACCATCCAGCTCAGGAAGCCGATGGACATCATCGAGTAGATGATAACGCGAGCGCTCAAGAGCGGCTTGCGCATGCTGTTGATCAGAATGTGCGAAACGATGCCCATCGAGGGCAGTATCGCAATGTAAACCTCGGGATGGCCGAAGAACCAGAACAAGTGCTGCCAGAGAAGGGGGGACCCCCCGGAGTGCGCCTGCAAGCGATCACTGACCACCAGTCCGGAAGGGACGAAGAAGCTCGTCCCGGCAGTGCGGTCCAGAAGCAAGAGTATGCAAGCAGGAAGGAGCACGGCGAAAGCCAGCAAAGCGATACAGGAAGTGATGAACCACGCCCAGGTGCAAATCGGCATGCGCATCAGAGTCATGCCCTTGGCGCGCAGATCGAGCGTTGTAGCGATGAAGTTGAGGGCTCCAAGCAGGGACCCGATGCAGAAAATGGCGATCGAAATCCCCCAGAGGTTCATTCCCCAGCCCATCCCAGGGCCAGCATCCTTGCCGACTGCACTCAAAGGAGCATACGAGGTCCAGCCGGAGATCGGTGGTCCGTCAGGAATGATGAAGGCAAGGAGCAGCACCAGGAAGGCGACGAGCGTCGTCCAGAATGACATCATATTGAAGCGCGGGAAAGCCATGTCTTCCGCGCCGATCTGGATGGGGAGAAAGTAATTGCCAAACGCCGCGAAGGGAGCGTTGGTGAGCACGAAGAACACCATCAACGTGCCATGCATGGTGAGCAGCGAGAGATAGTATTCCGGCGTGATGATGCCGCCAGGAGCGCCGGCTCTCGAAAACAGTTCCAAGCCGGGAATTCGCGTTGTCGGCCAGACGAGATGGAAACGCATCAGCCAGGAAAGCGCCATGCCTATGCAAACGGCCAGGAGACCAAGGGCATAATATTGTTTTCCAATCACTTTGTGATCAAGGCTGAAAACGTACTTCCGGAGAAATCCTTCCGGCGGTGCATGAAGGTGGGCTTGCTGGTCTGACGCTTCTTCCATTTACTCTCCTCGCTCAGGGGAAGCACGCAGACCGGCTGCAACGGACCGCACGCCGGTGTGCGGCTGGGCTACGAGTTCACAGCTCGGACGCTTTCTGTTTCATCCACTTTTCGAAATCGTCCTGGGCCATCACGTTCAGATATGCCTTCATGTTGTAGTGGCCCAGTCCGCAAAGCTGGGTGCAGACAATTTCATACCTTCCGATTTTAGTGGCCGTGAAATGCACGGAAAGATCGAGACCCGGAACAAAGTCCTGCTGGATGCGCAGCTCCCTGACGTAAAAGGAGTGGCCCACATCCTTTGCGTGCATCAACAGGTGGATTTCGCGGTTGACGGGTATCACCAACTCAGCGGAGACGATGTCATCCCGCGACTCGGTGTCGTTGGCAGGGTCCAGACCAAAATAATTCTGGTTCCCTTCGTCGATCTTGTCGGGATAGATGGCGCCGAATTTCCCATCGGCGCCCGGATACCGGAAGTAAAAAGCGAATTGACCCGCCTGCGCTTGGATCTGCAGAGCATCCGGCCTGGGCGGAGTGAAATAGACATTGGCCCACGCTCGTTGGCCAAAAACACCAAGCGCGAGGACCTCCGTACCCACGAGAATGAACGCGGCCGCCACCATTATCTTAGCGCCGCCTGGAAAATTCTTGAGCTTCCCGCCGTCTTTACGTTCCGCAAACTTCCAGACAAAAATCGCCAGTACGAACTGCGCGAGGAGAAAGGAGATCCCCGCCTCAGCCATGGTGTCGGACAATTGCTCGTCAATCTGGTGGCCGTGAGTAGAGATATCCTCCGGCATCACGTACATGTGGGTGACGATCGGATACGCAGACGCTAACGCGATGATCACCAGAATGATTGCAAACAGCCTACCCATGACACCTCGCTCCCGCTCTCAGTTTACTCGGACGCGATTTTTTCGTGTCGCCAGCATCAGCATTCTGGGAAGAGTCGTCCCGTGGTTGCGAAAAAGGCTCAATAGGGTTTGGCTTTGAAGACGAAGTTTACGTTTTTTGTTTCACTGCCAGCAATGGACACTTCCTGCGTCTGATCGCCGTAGGACTCGTGGAAGGCGGTCACGGTGTACTTGCCCGGCGGCAAATCGGGCAGCGTGAAGCCACCGTCGGCGCCGGAAATCGAGTAGTGGGAATTCTTCATGACCGCAAAAGTCCCATGCATCCAGGGATGGACATTGCATTTCACCGGAATGAATTCCATCTTGTCGTACTTATCGGAGATAGGAGGAGTGCCTGGCGGCTGAGACTTGTTCCACTCACGGTTGATCTTCGCCAGCGGGTGGATGTTATGAGAAGTTTGATCCTCGTTCGTAATCTTGAGTTCCTGGTTCACCTGAAACGCAAGGACATGCGGCAAATAGCGGCAGCCCTTTTGCGCCAATAGCGCAGCTTGCGACGGTGGCGGCTCATCAGGAGCTCCCGCCGAAATGTACACCACCACATTTTCCAGCGCGTTGTTCGGACCGGTTACGACCGTTTCCGTCGGCGGCGGCGTCGCATATTGCTTTGCGCAGCTGGGCTCTTTGGACATATCGATGGGCTTTTGCTTGGCCGGTGTCCCCTCATAGGTTACCTTGCCGCTCACGGTGCCGCCACCTGGTACTGCAGATGTCATAGTAGCCGCGGCAAGGATGGCTACTCCCGCCATAAAAGCCTGCTTGGTTCGCATGCTCTTACTCCTCCTGAAATTCTTATTGTCCCGAAATTATTGTTTGATACCGGCACCCGTGGATGTGCCGGTGATTTTCTGGGCGTTAACGATTTCAGCGCCTTCTTTGGAAGTCATCCAAAGGGCGAGTTCTGGACTCTTGGTAGTCACCTGC
>Ga0209234_1000948_pt1 | contig 10653 bp, 9 predicted proteins | sample GraSoi013_1_20cm_2_FD_185816 | JGI IMG/M metagenome (GOLD analysis project Ga0209234, IMG submission 185816) | Grasslands soil microbial communities from the Angelo Coastal Reserve, California, USA - Sample 08_20_2013_1_20cm (SPAdes) (version 2) | ecosystem: Environmental > Terrestrial > Soil >... | reverse complement strand
TACGGTGAAACTGGTCGAGAGGGGAGCGGGGAACTCGGACTCGACGCGATCCATTTCGTACCCAACGATCCCTGGAATGGAATCGCCATCGTTGAGCCCGGTACCGGCGTAGACCCAGTTCGAGCTGTTCGTCACGACATAGGGGACGCCGGTTGCGAAATTGATGTCGGAGGTGAACTGGACACCCCTCAGAAGTTGCTCGGGGCGGTTCACGGGTGCGGAACGGAAATGGACCGTGGTGGTCGCGTCTTGCACCGGATCGATGCTGGCGTCCTTGTAGCACACCATCACCCGGTCAGCCACGCCGTCCGCGGACGGCTCGAAACGGACCTGCCAGCTGGCAATGTCGGCGCCGAAGAACCCGAAGTTGACGCCGGCGGCCTGAGCAGCCTGGGCAGCGTCGAACATTTCCTTCGACCAGTACTCGTCATGGCCGACGGCAAGGAATGCCTTGCTACTCAGAAGGGCGGTGCCATTTTCATGAGTATCGAGGTCGGTGCTGTAGGTGACGTCATAGCCGTTGCGCTCGAGCCAGCGGACGTAATCGGCCTCCCACCAGAAGAACTGTCCGGAACCGTTGCTGCTGTAGGGCCGATCAAATGACACTTTGACCGCCCGCGTCTCCCTGGAGACCGTGGTGGCGCCATAGCTGTTAAAGCTGTACAGGCTCTTACCCGTGGCGCCGTCGTTCGGGTAGTTGTTGTAGGCCTCGTAGGTGCTGACGCTTTGCTGGTAGCGGAAGGCGGCGGGCCGGCCATCCCGGACGACGAAGATGATGTAATTCTGGTAGCCGGCGGCATTGGTCAGCAACGCCATGTAGATTCCGGTCGTCCAGTCGGAGGGGATGGTCAGGGTGTAGCTCGGACTCCAGCCACAGGCGATCAGGCCGGTCGTGGCATCGACCGGGCAGGGCGATTGCTGCGTTCCCTGCAGGGGACCGTCGTGCAGCCGAAGCCGGCTGCCCGCCCCGTTATACCAGCCGATGCGATAGACGTCGATGGTGTAGGTCTGGACCGGATTGACGGTCACGTAGAGGGTCAGGCTCTGGTTTTGAAGCACGCTCGTCGCCGACGCGTAACCCTTGATCTGGCCGGTGCCGTCGTCACCCTGCTGAGGCCCGATCAACCAGGCATCGGAGCCCGGCTGCTGGTTCTCGGTGACGATCGGGTTGGCGGCCGCCGCGGCCGGGGTCGGCGCCACCGGCGCCAACGCGGCCAGTGGGCCGAGCATGAGTACCGCGACGGCGATCTTTCGACGAACAATATCGAGCTTCATTGCATCTGACCTCCAAATCCCCCTGCGTTCAAGCCTAGGCACGCTCCGCCGAATCGTGAATAGGCATTGCCAGCAAGGCGCCTGCATCCGCACCAGATGGAGTCCGATCTGTCCCAACCGTCCGGGCGATCGGTACCGAGGACCAACACCCTCTCCGCTTGCGGGGGAGGGCAGGGTGGGGGTGCGACTGGAGGAGGCCGGTTAACGGCCTCCTCCAGGTCAGAGGAGGTGGGATCGACGGGTGGCGATCAGTCGCCGCTGAGCTTCAACTGGCTGCTGGTCAACTCGGCGGCCATGCTCGGGTTCGGCCCGACGCCGGGTGCAAGGTCAGGCGGCGCCGCCGCGACCGTTGCCGGCGCCGCGGGCGCACCTGAGGTGAAGGCGTTCATGATGTTCGCCATCGTTTGCTGGATCCGCGGGTCGGCGAGTGTGCTGTTGAACGAATCGAGACCCAGGTTCCAGACGGTGGTTCCGGCGGCGAAGACCCAGGCCCCGCTGGGCGCCTGGTAGATCGAGGAGTTGGCGTAGTCGGAGACGCCCTCGGTGCTGATGTAGGGCGACCGAGAGAGCAGGGTCTGATTGCTCGTAGCCGGCCCGGGATAGTTGGACCACAGCCGATCCATCTCGTAGCCGACCATCCCGGGGATGCTGTCGCCATCGTTGACGCCGCTGCCCGCATAAGCCCAGTTCGAGCTGTTCTGGACGACGTAGCCGACATTCTGTCCCCAGTTCCCGGACGAGGTGTACTGAATCCCGACCAGCGTTTGCTCGGGGCGGTTCACGGGCGCGGACCGGAAGTTGACGGTTGTCGTGGGACCCTGCACCGGGTCCAGGCTGGCGTCCTTGTAACAAACCATCACGCGATCCGGCACGCCGGACGAGGACGGCTCGAACCGCACCTGCCAGAACACCTCGTTCGAACCGAGGAACGCCAGGTTGACGCCCGCGTCCCTTGCGGCCTCCGCCGCGTTGAACATCTGCGCCGACCAATACTCGTCGTGGCCGACGGCCAGGAAGGCCTTGCTGTTGAGCAGCGCCCGACCGTTTTCGTGGGTATCGATGTCGGTCGTATAGGTGAGGTCGTAGCCGAGCCGCTCCGCCCAGCGGACGAACTGGATCTCCCACCAGAAGAACTGCCCGGCGCCATCGCCGCTGTAGGGGCGGTCGAACGACACCTTGTAGGCGCGCGTATCGGTTCGGCCCACGGCGACGCCGTAGCTGTTGAATGGGTACAGGCTCTTTCCGGTGAGGCCGTTGTTCGGGTAGTCGTTGTACGCCTGGTAGGTGGCGACGCTGGACTGGTACAGGTATTGCGCCGGTCGGCCGTCCTTGACGACGAAGATCACGTAGTTTTGATAGCCGCGCGAATTGGTGAGCAGGCCAAGGTAGACGCCGCTCGTCCAGTCCGGCGGCACGGTGAGCGTGTAGGAGGGTTCCCAACCGCAGTCAGTCAGCCCGGTCGAAACATTCGGGACGCAGGGAGCCTGGGTGGTGCCAAGTAAGGCAGGAACATTGAGGCGAAGGCGTCCGCCCAGTCCGCCGTACCAGCCAATCCGATAGAAATCGATCGAGTAGGTTTGCGGGGGGTAGACGCTGACATAGAACTTGATGCTCTGGTTCTGGCTGACGCTCGTCGCCGAGGCATAGCCCTTGATCTGGCCGATGGTGTCGTTCGCCGGTTGTGCCCCGATCTGCCAGGCGGTCGTGCCTGTTTCCTGATTCTCCGTGACGATCGGGTTGGCCGCCGCGGCGGTCAATGTCGGCCCGGCGGCCGCGGGGGCGAGGACGCCGATGGCGAAGGTAAGCGGAATAAGACGTCGGGCGAGCAACCTCATGTCCTAAGCCTAGAAACGGTGGGCCGCAGTGGGGAATAGGCGTGGCCAGCAGCCGGGGCGGCGTTGGAACTACGGCGGGGGCGAAGTGTCCCGGCTTCGCCGCGGCGTCAGGGCTGGGGGCGCGGGCCGACGGGCCGCCCGGGGCTACCGAGCACGAGGGTGTTGGGCGCCACGTCGCGCGTGATCGTGCTGCCGGCTCCCACCAGCGAGTTCTCTCCGATGGTCACGCCGCACACGATAGTCGCGTTCGCGCCGATGCTGGCCCCTCGCTTCACGAGCGTCGGGACCACCTGCCAGTCGTCCGCTCCCAGAAGCTCGCCGGCTTCACCCGCGGCCCGCGGGTAGCGATCGTTGGTGAAGCACACGTGGGGGCCGATGAAGGCGCCGTCCTCGATCCGCACGCCGGTTGGGATGAAGGCGAAGGCCTCCACCTTGACGTTGTTGCCCAGCACCACGCCTCGCTGGATCTCGACGAAGGAGGCGATCTTGCAGTTGTCGCCGATGGTGCAGCCGTACAGATTGACCAGCTCGGGGTGGGGGATCGCGACGTTGTGGCCGAGGCGGACGTCGGGGGCGATCACGCCGCCATGATACTGGCATAGGACAGACGACCCATGCGCCTGGGAAATCGAACTATTGATGCGGGCCTCGTCCGGCCCGTAAATAGGAGCATGCCTCAGCTCCAAGCGCTCCGAATCAATGACCCGCCCCCAACCGTCGAGACGGCGACGCCCAATGCCCGCGTGTTGATCGTTGACGATCAAACCCTCTTTCGGTCCGGCCTGGCGCGGCTGCTCGAAGAAGATCCGCGCGTCCAGGTGATCGGTCAGGCCGTCGACGGTGCGGACGCGGTCAAGAAGACCGCCGCCCTGAAACCGGACGTCGTCTTGATGGACATCAAGATGCCGAACCTCGACGGCATCGAGGCCACCCGCAAGATCATGGCTGAGCACCCCGAAGTCAAGGTCCTGGTGCTCACCACATTCGATGCCGACAGCTACGTGCTGCAGGCGCTGCACGCCGGCGCCAGCGGATACGTCCTCAAGAACTCGCAGGCCGAAGCCATCGTCTCCAGCATCCTGGCCGTGATGTCCGGCGAGCGCGTGATGGCGAGCGCGGTTGCCAACCGCGTCCTCAACATGCTGACCGGCACGACCACCCCGAAAGAGTTCTACGACGGCCTGACGGCGCGCGAGATCGAGATCCTCAAACTCCTGGCCATCGGCCAGGCCAACAAGCAGGTGGCGCGCCGCTTGCAGATCAGCGAGAAGACGGTGCGAAACCATGTCAGCAACATGTACGCCAAGCTGCAGATCTACGACCGCTCGCAGGCGGTGCTGTACGCGGTTCGCAAGGGATTGATCGAGCTCTAGCGCGGCTGGGAAGTCCTGCGCGTAGGACGACTTGCCCATTACGTTTGACCGGCATCAGCGGGTAGTTGTAGCATGTGCAACCCGCATCGGGTGTCCGCAAAAGGTTGGCGGACGCGAATGCCGTTCCGCGAGCACCGGCGGTGCTGCTGATCGATGAGCACGAGCTGTTTCTATCAGCCCTGAAGCGTCTCTTGACATCGAAGCCGTTGAACGCCAGCGTCGTGCTGTCCACGCGATCGAGTGAAGCGGTCGCCATCGTCCGCAGCAGTTTGATCGACGTCGTGGTCTGCGACGTCCAGGCCAAGCCCGTGCCGGGGACCGATCTATCGGCGATCCTCTCCACCGGGCCGCATGCCGTGCCCGTGATCTTGCTGACCGAAGACGAGGATGGCCCATTGCTGGCGGCCTTCGTGCTCTCACCGGCCGCCGGCCTCTTCCGGAAGGACACGCCGGTCGAAGAGTTCCTCGAAGGGATTGCGGAAGTGCTGAGGGGAGGCCACGCCGTCGGCCGCACGATGCTGCAACCGGTCCTCGACCGACTGACGCCGCCGGAGCGCAAGGTTGTCTTCCTGGTCGGGCGCCGGCAGTCGGATCGCGCCATCGCCGCCAGCCTCGGCCTCAGCCAGGAGAGCGTCAGGGACCACCTCGCTAAGGCCTGCCGCAAACTGGGGCTGCAGAGTCGGGCCGAGGCCGGCCGTTGGGCGGTCAAGGTCGGGCTCGCTCAATGAACCCCGACCGGGACTTGTGCCCAGCCCGAGGCCGCGTTGCCCATTTCTCGCGCGCCAGCCCGTGGGTACGCTCAGGTGGCGGACGTCTGCATGCTGGATAGACCCCCGGTCACACTTCGCAATGCGTTGCTGCGCCGGCGCGGGCTGGTGCTGCTGGTCGTCGCCGCCTTCGTCCTCCTGGGCGGCGTCCTCTCGCTGCGACCAAACGTCTATGAGTCCAGCGCCGGCATCTACATCGACGCGACCCGCAGCGCCTCCAGCTTCGATGCCGGACTGGCCACCGCCCAGCTCCTCCAGCACGACTTCATCGTGCTGGGCACGAGCCGTCAGGTGCTGTTGCAGGCGTGTGCGTCGCCGGGCGTCAACTGCACCGCCGCCGAGCGTGCCTCGCCGACGACAACGCTGGCCAGGCGGCTGGACATCAACGTCTTTCGGGGCACGAGTCTGCTGGAGGTGACGGCGAAGGCGGCAGATCCGAACGACGCCGCGACCTTGGCCAACGCGGTCGCGCGGGCCATGATCGATAACGACCAGGCCGAAATCATCAGGCTGTTCAAACCCACCCTCGACGATCTGCAGCAGCAGCTGACGCAGTTGAGCGCTGCCATCGATCGCGAACAGCTGGCGCTCCAGCATTCGCCCGCGGCCAGCTCCGCCGCGGCCTCCCACCAGGCTCAGCTGGCCCGGTTACAGGGCCAGTATTCGGCGACGTTCGCACGCCAGCAGGACGTGATGGAAAACCAGGATCGTTACGGCAGCCTGGCCACCATCATCCAGCCGGCCGTGCCGAACGCGACGCCGGAGGCGCCGGATCCTCCGCGGTACTTGCTGGCCGCACTGATCGCAGGTTTGTGCGTCGCCGTCGTCGCGGCGCTCGCCGCGGAGCGCCTGGACGACCGCATCTTCGACGCCGAGGGGCTGGCCATGGCTGCCGGCATTCCGGTGGCGATGGTCGCCCAACCTGTCGGCCGTCGGCTGCCCTCGCCGGAGCACATCCCCTATTCGGTAGCGCTGGCTGGTGTGCTTGCCCGTGCCCCCGACGCCCACAGCCTGCTGGTGACGGCGGCATCGAGACGCGACCCGAGTGACCGCGTCGCCGAAGGCCTGGGCACGGTCGCGGCTCATGCCGGACAGCGGGTGGTCGTCGTGCAGAGTGATCGCCATCCCGGCAATGGTCAATGGTTCCCGCGGCGAGAGGCGGAGGGCATGACCACCATCGCGGTGCCGTCGAACAACGGCTCCGGCAGCGCCGCTGCCGTGACGGACCTCGTGCGGCAGTACGAATTTCCATCAGCCGGTGCCTTCGTGCTGGTTTCGGCGCCATCGCCGGATAGCAGTCCGACCGCCCTGATGCTTGGCCAGACAACCAAGCGGACGGTGCTGGCGGCAACCGCCCGGCGCACCCGCTTTCGCGATGCCCGTCGCACGGCCGATATGTTGCGCCAGGCCGGTGTCGAGGTGGTGGGCGGGATCCTGCTGCCTCGAGGATCGCAGAAGAAGGCCCGCTGAGGCGACTCTGATGGGCCGTCCTGTGGTGCTGGTCGTGGCATGGGAGAGTTTCCAACCACGCACCCTTGCGCTCGGCGACGCCCTCGGCGGTGAGTCGTCGCACATCCGCGGCGGCTGGCCCGGCCGGCATCCGGCGCTCCTGCCACTGCGCTATCTCGCAGACGGCGTTCGCATGTGGCGCATGCTCCGCCGGCAACGTCCGACGTCGCTGGTCGTCATCTCTCCGCCTGTGATTGCCCCGCTGGTCGGATGGCTCTGGAGCCTCGCGCACGGCACCGAGTTGGTGATCGATTGCCACACCGGCGCCTTCAACTGCTGGAAATGGCGCTGGACCGTCCCCATCCACCGCGTCCTGTTCCGGCGCGCGCGGGCCGTCCTGGTCCACACCGAGGACGACCAGGCGAAAGTCCGGAGCTGGGGTGTGCAACCCCTGTTGCTACCGGACGATGTGCCCGACCAATCGCAGGCATCGGTCATCGCCCGACCCAACGACCGGCCGCGGGTGGTGGTGGCGGGGAGCTTTCAATGGGACGAGCCGGTCGAGGCGGCGCTCGCCGCGGCCGCGATGTTACCGGAGGTCGAGTTCCGTCTCACCGGTGACCCGGCACGGCTCTCGGAATCGGTCCGGCGCAACGCGCCGCCCAATGCCATCTTCACCGGTTTTCTTCGCTACCCCGAATTCCTCGGCGAGCTGCTCACGGCGGACGTCGTCGCCGTGTTCACCACCGATCCCGACATCATGAATCGCGCCGCCTTCGAGGCGATCGGGCTTGGACGGCCTCTCGTGCTCTCGGATCTGCCAAAGCTTCGGGCCCGCTTCGGGCAGGCCGCGCTCCTCTGCGGGAACGCACCGAAGGAAATGGCCGAGGCGATTCGCTGCGCTCGGCGCGACCACGATGACCTCGCGCAACGCAGTGCCACGCTGCAGCGGCGGCTTCGAGCGCAACACGAGACGGCGATCGCGCGCCTGGCATCGCTCCTCGCATGACGACCCGGCTGGTCGAGCACGCGAGGGCCGCATTGCGGAACGGGATCGTACGCACCGCGCTGGGCCTCTATGTGCTGCAGGCGGGCATGTATCTGCTGCCGATCGCGACCGTCATGTTTCTTGCCCGCCGCCTGGGTCCCGTGCACTGGGGCAGCCTGGTGTTCATGCAGGCGTTCGTCACCTACGTGACGTTCCTGGTGAACTACGGCTTCAACTATTCGGCCACCCGGGACGTCGCGCGCCACCGCCACGATCCGGATCGCCTCAAGGATCTCCTGGCCGGGGTGCTGGGCGCCAAAGTGATGCTGGCCTTTCTCTCGATCATCCTGGTCGTGCCTGTCGCCATGATCGTGCCGGCTGTCCATCGCAACCAGGACCTGCTCTGGCCGGCCATGTTGTGGGCCCTGGCCGTCGCCGCGAGTCCGGCCTGGTATTTCCAGGGATTGGAACGGTTGGGGATCGTGGCGCGCTGCGACACAGCGGCGCGGATTCTCTCGCTGATCGCCATCGTCCTCGTCGTGCAATCGAAGGACGACGCCTGGAAGGTGCTCGCCATCCAGGGTGGTCTCCTCCTGTGCGCCACCGTCATCGAGCTGACCGTCGCATACAAAGAGGTTGGATTTCGAATGCCGTCGACCGCGCTGGTGCGGCAAACACTGCGCCTTGGCTGGGCGATCTTCATGCTGTCCGGTGCCATCAGCTTTTACACCATTGGCAATGGCTTCATGGTGGGATTATTCGGGACCTCGGCCGCGGTTGCCTATTACGTCGGGGCCGAACGGATCTGCAGGGTGCTGGGTACGCTGCTCACGCCGATCGCCCAGGCGGTCTATCCCCGCACGAGTCAACTGGCAACGCAGGCTCGCTGGCGCGCAGCCCGGCTGGCGAAGACCAGCCTCATCCTGATGGCCGCCGGAGGCTGCGCGATGGGTGTCTTTCTTTTCGCGGCCGCGCCCATCCTGGTCCAGATCCTTCTCGGGCCCGGGTTCGAGCAGGCGATCCCGGTACTGCAAATCCTGGCGCTGGTGCCGCCAATGGTGGCCGTGAGCAATGTGCTCGGGGTCCAGTGGGGCCTGGCGCTGGGCCTCGACCGGCTCGTCAACGCGGTGATGTACGCGGCCGGACTGCTCAACATCGTCCTGGCGATCATCCTGGTGCCCCATTATTTCCAGATCGGCATGGCCGTCTCGGTCGTGGTGGCGGAGACCTTCGTGGCGGCTGGACTGTATCTCGTTCTTCGGCTGAAGGGTCTCGACCCCTTTGCCGTGGCCGGCACCGAATGGGAAGAGGCCCCGGCCACGGTGCCGGCGTGATGCCTCGCGGGGAACGACGATGAGCGACGCGCTGATCTCCAGAGCGCTCTCCGAAATCCCGGTCGCGATCGGCGTGATTCTTGCGCTCGCGCTCGTCGTCGTGACCGCTCGGCGGCCCGCCATGGGCTGTGCCCTCTTCGCTCTACTCGTCCCGCTGACGACCGGTCTGGGACGAGGGACGATCATCCCGGTATTCCGACCGAATGAAGCGCTGCTCATGATGCTGATTGCCGGCATCATCCTGTACCGGCTCCGCCGCCCCGAGCCGCGGGCGCTTTCCTTCCTCGATGTGGCTCTCGGGAGCTTTGCGCTTGGCACCGTGGTCATCGCCGCACTGGTTCTGTTCGTTTCCAGCCCCGCTCAATTGAAAGACCTCGACAACCTGCGCAACGTGCTGGCGCCGCTGCAACTGCTCGCCATCTACCTGGTCTTCTCGCGCACCGATCTCTCCAGTCGCAGCGTGGCGCGGATTCTCAACCTGACGATGGTCGCCAGTGTCATCGTCGGTCTGGTCGCCGTCGCTCAGTTATTCGATCTCTTTGGCATTCGAGAACTCATGTCGAGTTACTACCCGCCTCAACCCTTGCCTGCGTGGGATCATGTCTACCGGCCGGCCTCGACGCTTGGCCATTTCAGCTCGGTCGGCGCCTTCGGCACCATCAACTTCATCCTGGCGCTGGCCCTGGCCACCAACCGGCATCCAGCGTTCAACAAAGCCTGGCTGAGTGTGGTGATGGTCGTCAACTTGGCGGCACTGGTCGCAAGCCTCACCTGGGCGCCGCTGTTCGTGTTACCGATTGTCATCGCGGTCGTCGTGTGGCAGGGCCGCCGGGTCCCGCGCGAATTAGGGGTGGCGCTGGCCGCCCTGAGCCTCGCCTTGCTGCTGGCCTGGCCGTTCGTCAGCGCTCGAAACGACCAGCAGAATCTGGTGCTGGCCGGCCAGGACATCGGAATCCCGCAGACGCTGCAACATCGGATCGATCTCTGGGAGGCGTTCTTCTGGCCGGCGCTTTCGGAACACATCTGGCTGGGTACCGGGACGGTCCTACCGGCGGCGGTCCCAGACGAGTTGCTGGGCTTTGTCGATAACGAATACCTGCGCGAAGGCTACCGGGCAGGCGTCATCGGCGTCGGGTTGCTGCTGCTGATGCTGACGAGCGTGGCGCACAACGGCTGGAAGTCGAGCGCCAGCCCTTCGGCGACCCGCCGAAGCCTCGGCAGTGCGCTGCTCGCGCTCGTCATCTTCTTCGCGCTGATTGGAATGACCGCCGAGTACCTGTTCTTCGGTGGCGTCTCGCAGTTGTTTGGAATGATGGTCGGCCTGCTCGGCGCTGCCGCACCAGTAACCATCCCGTTCAGGCGCGCCACTAGAGCCATCGGCCAACCGGCCCTCGCCTGATTGCGCTAGCTGTCGCTTAAAAGACGGCGAGCTGTTTGTCGAGTTCCTCCTGGCAGAAATGCCGGCACTCATCGTCGGGCGCGTTGCGGGCGCACGATTGCAAGGCGTCCCGGGCATCATCGGTTCCGTGGAGGCGCGCGGCCTTAGAGAGCCATGGCATCACTCGATGATCCTGATCGCGAACACGATGGACGACCTGATGAGCGGCCGCTTGTCAAACTGGGAACCTTCGA
>Ga0209234_1000947_pt1 | contig 10655 bp, 8 predicted proteins | sample GraSoi013_1_20cm_2_FD_185816 | JGI IMG/M metagenome (GOLD analysis project Ga0209234, IMG submission 185816) | Grasslands soil microbial communities from the Angelo Coastal Reserve, California, USA - Sample 08_20_2013_1_20cm (SPAdes) (version 2) | ecosystem: Environmental > Terrestrial > Soil >... | reverse complement strand
CCATTCCGCGACGAGGACACGGAGGTCGAACGAGGTGATGGAGGCTTTCATTGTGCGCGACGTTGCGAAGACCCGTGCGTTACTTAATGATTGGTCCCCTGGACCGTGTTGCCCCGATCGCGGTCGATAATCCTAAGTAACGTCCACCCTTTGGCCGGCGTCGCTGCCGCAGTGGCTTAGGGGTATAGCGGCGCCTTGGTAAGGCGCAGGTCGGGGGTTCAATTCCCCCCTGCGGCTCTCACATCTGGCTCGGTTCCAGGCCCCTTCGTACTCGCCATCCAATTGTAGTAGGTCAAACCGTCGAAAACCTACAGACCTGAGGGTGATCCGAGGTCGCGCCATTGCCTAAAGTGGTTCTCCGGAAGTGGTTCAAAGGCGCGGATCAACCGGCTCGCTTTCGAGGGCCAGAACGCCGAAGACGCATTCGTGGACTCGGTATAACGGCTCCCTCAGAACGAAGCGCTCGAGAGCCTCGATACCGAGAGCGAACTCGCGGACGGCCAGTGAACGTTTGACTGATAGAGCCCGGTGACGGAGGCGCTCGAGATTGCCGGAACCTGTGTATTCCGGGCCATAGATGATCCGTAAGTATTCGGGCCCTCTGCACTTGATTGCAGGCTGGGCGAGGCCTCGACGCCCCTTCGGGATGAAGTCGATGGGTTTGACCACCATTCCTTCTCCACCCGCCGAAGTCAATCTTTCCCACCACTCTATGCCTGCCCTCCTACTCTCAACATCGTTGAGATCCACAACGGAATATTGCGTTTTGAGCAGCAGTTGGTCGTCGCCATCGCATAGCCTCCCTAGGTTCTTCATGTGCCACAGGTGGTCCTTGTCCACATGAGCCCCGCCTTCCGTCGCAAGGAGGTGGAAGGGAGCGAGCCTTAAATCCGAAATGGATCGGACGGGCCAACAGTATCGACGATAAGCATCCACATAGCGGTTCGCCATCTCGAGACGTTTTCGATACAGCTCGGTAGCTCCCTCAAGGTCCAAGCCCCTCAGGCCCGCGGCCTCCATCAGTTCGATTGAGGCAGTCAATCCTGCGCGGGCTGCAGCCCCCACGGCCGCGTATTGCTCCTTTAGCAATTCCTGAGCTTTTGCGGACCATGGCATCAGCTCGCAGTCCAAACAAATCCAATCCGTCTTGAGTTCCTCCCACAACCGCGCTCTTTCCATCGCCGCTGCCAAGCGCGAGAGGAGTTCATTCTCCAGAGTGCGATCTTCGAAAAACGGTCTGCCGGTCCTCGTGTAGCAAATACCAATTCCGCCGTCTGTGGCCCCAAACCGATTCCGGGCAACGTCCGCGTTCCGGCAAAGCACGACGATGGCGCGGGATCCCATGTGTTTCTCTTCGCACACGAGGCGAACCACTCCCTGCCGTACGTAGTAGTCAAACGCCTCGTTTGGGTGTTCAAGCAAGCCGGGTTCCTTTGTTGTGTCTGGAGGTGGCATCGTCGGAGGGAGGTAGACGATCCATCGCGGGTTCGCGGCGAAGCGGCTCATGACTTCGAGTGCGGCAATTGAGTTCTCCTCGCGAATGGTTATGTTCCGGTGCAGTCGTGTCGAGATGATCCGTTTTCCGAGGACATCCTTGATGTCGAGGAGATCGGAGGCTCTCGGTTCCTCTCCGGGACGGAGCTTCTCCTCTTCGGTCGTCAGGAACGGCTTCGCTGGCTCGTAGTAGCGATCCTTCGCAGCTACCGACACGAGCTCCATCTCAGGGTAGCGCAGAGCAGTTAGCTTCCCTCCGAACACGCAACCTGTGTCTAGGTTAATCGTTCGATTAAGCCACTGAGGCTCGGGCACGGGCGTGTGACCATAGGCCACTGCGGCGTTTCCGCGGTATTCCTCAGCCCAATTGTACCTAACCGGGAGACCGAACTCGTCCGTCTCACCGGTCGTCTCCCCGAACAAGGCGAACTCGCGGACGACCTTCGACGCACGGCCTTGGAGTTCTTCTTTCATACCGGCGTGGGCGACTACAAGTTTCCCGTCGTCGAGGACGAAGTGGCTCACGAGGCTGTCAAGGAACTCCGCGACCTCTCGTCTGAACTCTGGCGCATCTGCATCCATCTGCGCGAGGGTTTCTGCCAATCCGTGACTGACTTGGACATCCCGCCCCTGTAACTTTCGGAGGAGCCTCTGTTCATGGTTGCCTGGCACGCAGATTGCCGAACCCTCGTGGACCATGTTCATGACAAACCGCAGGACTGCCGGCGTTTTCGGACCGCGGTCCACGAGATCTCCGAGAAAGATGGCCTTCCGCCTCTCGGGATGACGGGCGGTTGGCAATTCGTTTCTGCTCCCTTCGCCTTTCGCGCTCACTTCGTAGCCCAGCTGGCGGAGGAGTTCTACGAGCTCGTCGAAACAGCCGTGGATATCGCCGATGATGTCGAATGGGCCATGCTCTTGCTTGCGATTTGTCCACATCGGACGGCGCTTGACGGTCGCCGCGTCGACATCGGCTTCGTCCCTGAACGTGAACACGTGTCGGAACCCCTCACGCTCAAGCCCTCGAAGCCCGCGGTGCATCTGCTGGAGCTGCTGACGGACCACATGCGGCCCTAGCGTACGGTCCGTGCGCAATCGATTCCTTTCAATGCTGACCTTCTCCGGAAGATCGAAGACAATCGCCACGGGCAACGTGTGGTGGGCCTTCGCTAGTTCGACAAGAGACTTCCGATCTTCTGAGCGCACATTCGTCGCGTCAACGACCGCGAGCTTCCCGGTTTCCAGCCGCTTCGAAACGATGAAGTGCAGCACCTCGAAGGCGCGTTTCGTCGCCGAGAGGTCATTCTCGTCGTCCGCAACAAGCGCGCGGCAGAAGTCCGAAGAGATTACTTCGGTTTGCAGAAAGTGCTTGCGCGCAAACGTCGATTTACCTGAGCCTGACGGCCCAATCAGCACCACGAGGGAGAGTTCGGGAATCTCGATGTTCATCTCGAGAAAACCCCCATCTGAGTAGGTGAGCCGATTTGTCGATCCTCGGGCCCGATCGGTTGGTAGCGGACGGAATAACCGAAGCGTCTAGCCACGGATTCAGCCCAAGTCATGAACTGTTGTCTCGTCCACTCAAAGCGGTGGTCTCTATGTCGCCACTGCCCATCCGGAAGATGTTCGAATTGCCCATTGTACTCCGCGTTTGGAGTGGTCACTAGCACCAGGCCCGGCCTTGCGAATTCGAAGACCGTTCTCTCGAAGGCGGCTAGCCGAAACGGATCCAAGTGCTCGATGACCTCGACTATCGCGGCGGCATCGAACCCCGCGAGGCGAGCGTCACGATACACCAGAGATCCGTGCAGCAGACGAATCCGGTTACGGACGCGAGGAGGTAGTCGGTCCAACTGGAGATGGGCCCGCGCTACCTCGAGGGCACGGTGGGAAACGTCTACGCCGACAATTTCCTCGAAGGATTTCTCGGTCAGCAATTCTTGGATTAGCCGTCCTTCCCCGCAGCCCAGATCGAGAACCCGTCTAGCGCCGCGGTTCTTGAGAACCTCAATGACTGCTCGCATGCGGAGTTCCCCAAGGCCAAGGTGGGACTCGACAGTCTCCTCCTCTCGGGCATGGAGAGATTCCGTCGCATCGGGATCGGGCTGGTCCTCCTCGAGGAGCCTCGTGAGAGCTTCACTGGTGAGTCGCCGTTGATGCTTGAGATACCGTTCGGTGATTGTTTCGCGCTCCGGATGGTCAGCCAGCCACCCCTTGCCGTGGTGGAGCAACTTCTCGATTTCGTCCTGGGTCACCCAGTAGTGCTTCTGGTCGTCCAAGACGGGGATCAATACGTATAGGTGTGCTAGCAAGTCCCTAAGCCGGGATCGGATGCTGAGCTCGACAGAGAGGTACGGACTGGGACCCCAATCCGGAAACATCTCGTCCAAGGCGTAAGAAGAGGTCTTTATTGAATAACCGAGGGGATCGAATAGTCGACGCAGGAAGTGCTCGCCTCCACGACAGGGCAGGGGCACGATTCTGGCGCTAAGCGGTATGCTGGTCTCGACCAGCTCGGGCCGTTCTTCGCTCCTCCCCGCCAGCGCGCTTCCATAGAGGGCAGCAATTGCCACGCTCAGGAACGACGAAGCCACGTAGGGCCGATCGTTGATGTACTCGCCAAGTGAGCGATCTTGCCCTCCGTGGTTCCGAGATTTCTGGACCAGACTGACGGGGTTGATATCGAGGATCATGGCGACCGCGCACCGTTCCACTGTGGCCTCCGGATAGAAGACGTGGGCCTGGCCGAAAGAGAGGTCAAAGGTCTGAAAGCGGTTGGGGTGCTTGTGGAGAAGATACCCAAGATCCGTTGCTGGGTTGTGCGTTGTCGCGATCTCGAGGAGCATCAGGTGTCCCTTGTTCGGAGTTCTATCGCCGCTCACCGTTGGCGCGTTGCAGGTCACGGAGAAAGGTCCGTGTGGCTTCTGCGATCAGCTCAGCCCTTGAGCGAAAGCCCAAGAGACGGACGTCAACCACTCGATCGACCTCTTGTAGAAGGGGGGTTGGCAAACTCACCGTCCCGTGAGTTCTATTGGTTCTAGCCATACTCACCGGAACGGCCTGCCCGTAGATGAAGCCATCCATGAGCTACACGTACATTACCAGCAATGCAATAGGTCGTGGGAGGACTTCGCCTATGCATAGCCGATGCCGGGCTCGGAAGATGCCGCCTCGAGCCAGGAATCCAAGGTTGAGATTTCCACTCAGTCTGAACTCTCCGAGCCAGTTTGCACGGTTTGCGGCCATGGGCATTCAGCAGAGCTTGATCGTCTCGAGCACTGGCTACTAGAGAGTGGCGGTCTCCGCCGGACCACCGACCTGGAGGAGCGAGGTGTGCCCGTTACTCGGCCCGGCGTGTGGGTTCCCGGAAACCCTCTCCCGATATCGACTGTCTCCAGGACCATGCGCCGGGTGCGAAAGATTCTCTTCGACCTTGGCTACCTTCAGCCTGGAAAGAGAGGGCGACTCTCTCGCCCTACAGGCATGGTACTCCGGCAGCTGAGCGTCGATCAGGTCAAGTCCTACGTCGACCGGACCTATCCGTCCCGATGCCTAGACCGTTGCAACGGACGGAGATGCAAGTGTTGCCGGGTTCACCATATCGGATCTTGGAACAAAGTCATGGATGCCTTTCATCGGCTCGCGCAATACTTCCGCTACGAGCGGACCTTCCGGGAGGGACCATCCTGGTCGCACGAGAAGCTCCTTGCTGTGTACAATGTTACTCCGACGCTCCAGTATCGGGTGCCACCGCCTTCCATGAATTCGGTGCCAAAGGCAGTCGCCTTCCGCGAGTGGCTGCTGGGCCACGAGGATCCTCAAAAGCAAATCTATGGTTGGATGATCTGGCTCGGACAAGTCTTTGGTCTGCGGTACTCCGAGTGGATCACGGCGGAGTGGCCAATGGAAGGACCTCGGTTCAAGGTCGACTTCGCGGCGGGCAAGGTCTACGTGACTGGCAAAGGCCGACTTGGAGGCAAGACCCGGTCCGTGACGATCACGCCCGAACGTGAAGCAGGTCTCCGAAAGCTCGCGTGGTGGCGGGAGTGCATCGGAGCGCAGTTGGCAAGCGAGGGCGTAACGGTCGCTCGGATTCTTTTCCCGAACCTCGCACCACGCCACCAACGGGGCCGTCCAAGAAATGCCGACGTGGCGGCTTGGAATCACACACTCCGGAAGTACGTTCGCGCCTACAACCAGGCCTCCCACGAATCCGGCCACCCGGAGCTCGTCCTGGATGCCGCGCTCGTTTCGAGTCACAAGATCGGCCGTCCCGTTCACATCACCTCCCTCGCCCTCGCGAAGGTGGACGACAAGGTGGCCATGGAGGAGACAGGGATCGAGGATGAAAGGACCCTGGCAAGGTACAAACGATTCAGCGACTCAGAACGCCGAAAGATGCTCGCCAGGACCGACGGCTTCATATCTGCCCGGAACACCACCACGGCGCTTGGTGCCCCCGGCTCCCCAAGAGAGCTTCTTGAACTGTTGAAACGACAGGCTCCTCCGGGGAAAGCGGAAGCGTGGAACATGATCGTGGAGGGGCTGTTGTCCCTCTTGGAGAGCGATCAAGCGTGACAGTAAGCTACTAGCTTTGCGCTTGGGCCGCCAACCGGTTCGATGCCTACACGATCTTGACAGTTTCGCCGACCTCTCTCCGGTGGGCACTTTTATAGTGTGCTGTCGATTCTAAGCGAGCGGAGATTTGGGAGGCAATGACAATCTTGGCGGTGGAGTCGCTCGATCGGACGCGGAGTGCGCACAAAATCCACTTGCCTGCCTCTGTCGCTGGCGGAACGTACAGAACCACCCCGCCCCTGATTCGGCAATCGAAGCTCACGTCTCGAAGCAATGGGGGCGTGGGGAAACAGCTTTCCGATGGCTGGTCGCTCAACTTTGCGGTTGGTTGCACCCACGGTTGCCCTTTCTGCTACGTCGACGAGATCCACAAGAGGTTTGGGCAGGGCCGCTACGGAGAGGTCGTGCTGGAGAAGTGGGGTGACTATCTCCTGCTCCCGGAGAACCTAGATGATGCGATCGAGAAGACGCCGTGGCGGAGATGGGCGGGCAAGGAAGTCATGATGAGCTCCACCCACGATCCCTACCTGCCCACGTTGGCTCCTGCCGCCCGCAAGCTACTGGAGCACGCACTGCCGGCAGGCGTGAAAATATGTCTGCAAACACGTTCGTTCCTCGTTACCAAAGACCTTGATCTCCTCGCCAAGTACCGCGGGCAAGTCAGGCTTCAGGTCTCGATTGCCACAATGGACCGTGATTTCGCGCGGCTGATTGAGCCTCGTGTTCCGTCGCCGGAGGCGCGGCTCGAAGTGCTCAGGCAGGCCCGAGAAGCTGGGTTAGACGTCGGCGTGATTCTTGCCCCAATTTTTCCACCACTTCGAATTCGTCCAGACGTTGTCGATGATCTGACGCGTTCCGCGGAGGCTCTCAAACCTCTCAGGCCCGACCACATCTATGGAGAGTCCCTGCACATTCGGGGACAGAACTTGCGACTACTGAAGGAAGGTCTCGGGGAGTCCGTTCGGATCACGCCCGGATTTGACACAGGAATCGCGAAAGTATTCCACCAGAAGCTTCAAAGAGCCGGATTGAAGGGAACCTGGTGGTATGAGAACCACCGGTAGTGTTCAGACGGAGGTCTGCGAGACCCGGACGCTTGCCTCTCTAGCGAGGGACCAAACTCTGATTTCAGCAGCTGCGGATTACACCCCTTGATTTCCGAACATGCCGAACCGCCTTCCCACAGTCTGGGACATTGAGCCTCATACAATTGCCAAACACCAGATCCTAAAACGATACTTCGACGCGTGGCTCCCGATTCTAACGACGTGGACACGTGTGATTTTCATCGATGGCTTCGCGGGACCTGGAGTTTATCGAGGCGGCGAGCCTGGGTCGCCCATAATCGTGCTCCGGGCTGCTTGCGATAGGCAACCCCCGGTTGCCGGTGACGTGACCTTCGTTTTTGTCGAAAAGGATGACTCCCGATATCAAGTGCTTCTTCAAGAGCTCGACAAGATGACGCCGTCGCTTCCCACGCGTTTCACCGTGGTACCGATTCCTGGTAAGTTCGACCAACTCGAGAGTGAGCTTGACAGGATTCATGGAGAAGGGAAGGTACTCGTCCCCGCTCTGGCGTTCATCGATCCTTTTGGAATTACGGGATTTCCGATGCGTCTGGTCGCGAAGGTTCTCAAGAATCCGCATACTGAAGTCATGGTAACCTTCATGGTGGAAACCTTGGACCGGTTCGCGGAAAAGGTCTTGCCAAAACAGGCAACTGAGTTGTACGGGGACGAATCATGGCGTTCCTGCGTTGGGCTGTTGAATCAACGGGATCGCCAGCTTTGTTTGGTCAAGAGATATCGCGGACGCCTGAAGGAGGCCGGTGCGAAGTTCACATTAGCCTTCGAAATGGCAGACCAAGAAGACAGGACAATATACTTCTTGGTGTACGCTACCACGCACGAGCTGGGCATGCAGAAGATGAAAGATGCCATGGCCGGTGTCGATCCTACAATGAATTATCGTTTCTCGGACCTCGTCCCACAGGAGCAGCGAAGGCTATTCGATTTCGGAGATGCGGGGTCTTGGGCCCCCCTCGCAGCCGATGTTGTCTGGCGGCATTTCACTGGTCAAGCAGTTCGGGTTGAAGAGGTCAAGCGGTTTGTGATTCGCGATGAAAATCACGTCTTTCCATGGCGGGTCGCGATTCTTCGTGAGCTCTATAATCGGAATCCGCCGGCGGTCAGATACGTTGATCGGCCGAATAGGAAGGGATCCTTTCTCGAGCATCTCCTCATCCAGTTCGCGACGTTCCCGGGCTCTAGAAGCGGGTAGTGTTGATCCGGCACCCTATGGCTTGTGGCCTCAGCGCCGCTTTCTCTAACGAAGACTGCAAAGGTTGTGGATCTCCAGATCGATGCCCAGGACGTGAAAGTATCGTGAGGCGATAGGCCGCTATCTGTAGTAAGTCTGAGCATCGAAATCAGCCAATTCGTACTGGGCCAGTTTGCCTCGCACCGGCGCCTTGGTAAGGCGCAGATCGGGGGTTCAATTCCCCCCTGCGGCTCTACTGGCTCCTTGTGCGTTAACGGGCCGCTAAACACTGGTCGCCTCTTGAGTTTGTCTTCGGGTCAATCCGAAGGACTCGGCATCGAGCCAGACCATCTCGCGACACTTGTGGGGTCGAAAGGCTTCGCCCGTCAACGTTCGAGATCGCATGGCATTGCCACCCCTGCTGGGGTCGCCCGGTGCCGACGACATCGGCGTTCGCCGATTCAAAGTAGAATTTTGTGCCCTGTCGTCCGCGCGCCTTTATATTTTCAGGTCGGCGTCGCCCGCAGGAATGAGGTCGGTTGCAATCGTCGGCTGCGCGACGACGAAATTCGGCAGGAGCGACAAGGACGTCGTGGGCCTGCTCGCCGAGGCTTCCCTCGCGGCGATGGACGATGCGGGCCTGGACGGAGTTCGGTTCGACGACGTGTTCGTGGGGAACATGGCCAGCGGGGAGTTCGAGGGCATCTCAGGCCTTGCGAACCTCCTTGTGAGTGAGCTTGGGTTGGAGCCGGCTTCGGCGATGAAGGTGGAGTATACGAGCGGAAGCGGCGGAGCGGCCTTCCGCGCGGGTTGGATGGCGGTGGCCAGCGGCCAGTCCGAGCTCGCTCTTGTGGCTGGGGGGGAAAAGATGACGTCGGTCTCGACGAAGGAGGCGACGGAGATCATCGCAAGCCTCGCGCATCCATGGGAGAAGGCGCAGGGCGTCACCATGCCCTCCCTGGCGGGATTGCTCGCACGGGCCTACATGGCGAGGTTCGGCGCTACGCGGGAGGCCCTCGCCGCGATTGCGGTAAAGAACCATTCCAACGGCGCCCTCAATCCGAACGCGCATTTCCAAAAGAGGATCACGATCGAGGACGTCCTGAATTCTCCCGTCATCAGCGATCCCCTCCGGGTCTACGACTTTTGCCCGATTACCGACGGTGCGGCCGCCCTTGTCCTAGCGCCTGTGGAGGCGCAACCTCCTGCCGAAAAGTCGGTCGTTGTCAGTGGCATCGGCGCGGCAACGGATACGCAAACCCTCCAGGAACGCGCGGACGTCCTCCGCATGGCATCCGTTCGGGTTGCGGGCGAGAGGGCCTATCGCATGGCCGGCATCGGTCCCGGGGACATCGACGTCGCCGAACTCCACGACATGGCGACGATCTTGGAGGTGGTCGAGTCGGAGGAGTTAGGGCTCTTCCCGCTGGGGAAAGGCTGGGACGCGGCGGAACGCGGAATCACGAGGCTCGACGGCCCGTTGCCGATCAACACGAGCGGCGGACTCAAGGCGAAAGGTCACCCGCTGGGAGCGACGGGCGTGGCGCAGATTGCCGAGATTGCGCAGCAACTCCAGGGGCGGTGTGGCCCGAGGCAGGTCGAGGCCGGGATCGGACTTGCGTGCAACGTCGCCGGTTTCGGCAACGGCTCGATCGTCACGGTCCTTGGGAGGTCGGATCATGGTTAGCCTACCCGCGTACCGTTGCACAGGCTGCGGAACCGTCTCGCAGCCGCGTCGAGCTCGGTGCAGGCAATGTGGGAGAACCGACGTTGAACAGGTCGAGCTTCGGCGCGGGAAACTGCTAACCTTCACCCGAGTCACCGCGACAAGGCCGGGCTATCCGACACCGATGATCCTATGCCTCGCGGAGTTCGAATACGGAGTCAAGCTTGTGGCCCAAGTCGACGATCCGTCCCCCGAACTCGAGATGGAGGTCCGGCCGAAAGAGCTCGGGGCGGGTGCAGAAAGGACCGACCAGCCTGCGGGTGTCGTCCTTGTCCGGTCGCCGCCAGCGGGCGATCTCTAACATAGGCGGATGACCGCGCCTTGGTACGGCGCAGATCGGGGGTTCAATGCTCCTGCGGCTCTCCCGTCTGGATGCTCTCTCCACTCTCGGTCGGGTGCCAGCGTTACGCCTGTTGACTCCTATTGTTCCACGAGCCGCGCCAAGTTCTCCAGCGATTGGCCCCAGCCCAACATGGCTCCCTCGATGGGGATGGCCTTTGGCACTCCTTCCTGGGTGATCCGCACTTCCGTGCCACCTGGAACGTCCTTGAACGTGACGGTGACCTTCATCTCGCTCTGCATCTCTGGGTCGTCGCTT
>Ga0209234_1000945_pt1 | contig 10662 bp, 10 predicted proteins | sample GraSoi013_1_20cm_2_FD_185816 | JGI IMG/M metagenome (GOLD analysis project Ga0209234, IMG submission 185816) | Grasslands soil microbial communities from the Angelo Coastal Reserve, California, USA - Sample 08_20_2013_1_20cm (SPAdes) (version 2) | ecosystem: Environmental > Terrestrial > Soil >... | reverse complement strand
GTGAAAAACCAAACCTATAATAGGCACCGTGTCGGACGGCCGGGTGGTTCTGAAAGAGAACCGGATCATGATGGTGTCCGATGAAATGGGCGACATCCCGGCAGGAAACACGAGCGGGCTGGGTCTCTACTTTTCGGACACGCGCTTCCTCTCCGCCTACGAGTTCCGGCTGAACCGGCTGCAACCCATTTTGCTCTCGGCCTCGGTCGACGAGAGCTACGTCGCCACCTTTCAGATGGTCAACCCGGTGCTGCTCCTCGACGAGGGCAAGCGGCGCATTCCGCAGCAGAGCCTCAGCATCCGACGCAGCCGCTTCATCTATGGAGGCCTCCACGAACGAATCGGCATCCAGAACTGCGGCAGTGAGCCGGTTGAGATCGAATGCGCTCTGCGGATCGAAGCCGACTTTCGCGATATGTTCGACGTCCGCGGCTATCGGCTCCAGCTGCTCGGGAAGATGCGCCCGATCGACGTCGGCAGCCAGGGCCTGACTTTCACCTACGACGGCCAGGATGGCCTGATGCGGCGGACCGAGGTCGTCGTGAACCGCGCGCCAACAACCCAGCACGAGGGAACGCTGACCTGGCGCTTCCCCCTGACCTCGAAGGAAACCGTCACGCTGGTGATCGATATCATCCCGCTGATCGGCGAGAACGAGCCGATGCTCAGCTATCTCTACGATGACGCGCTGCAGGCGCTGCAATCTTCGTACCGCCGATGGCACGAGCAGACAACCCGGATCCGCACGGATAACGCCTTCCTCGACCGCGGCCTCTTGCGCCGCAGCCAGATGGACCTTCGCATCCTGCTCGAAGAGTTCGACAGCGGCCTGTTTCCGATGGCGGGCATTCCCTGGTTCTCGGCGCCCTTCGGCCGCGACGCGCTCATCACATCCATCCAGACACTGATGCTCAACCCGGAGATCGCGCGCGGGACCCTGCGCTACCTCGCCCAGCAACCCGGCCGCCGGATCGACCCGGCCCGCGAGGAAGAGCCCGGCAAGATCCTGCACGAGGTTCGCTACGGCGAGCTGGCGAATCTCAAACAAATCCCGCATACCCCCTACTACGGTTCCGTCGACAGCACGCCCCTGTTCCTCGTGTGCGCGGTCGAAATGATGGACTGGCTCAACGACCAGGATCTGTTTGTTGAGTTGCTGCCCGCGCTCCTCAATGCCCTGGCATGGGTCGATCGTTATGGGGACGCTGACCAAGACGGCTTTGTCGAGTACGCGGAACGCGCCAGCGGCGGCGTGCGCAACCAGGGTTGGAAGGACTCCTCTGATTCGCTGCTCTACCCCGACGGCCGTCCGGTGGAATTACCGGCGGCGCTGGTCGAAGTCCAGGGTTACGTCTATCAGGCGAAGGTCGGGTTGAGTCGCATCCTGGAGCGGCTCGGCCAGTCCGCGCTGGCCGAACGGCTGGCGGGGGAAGCCGCCGAGCTTCGCCGGCGCTTCGAGCTGAAGTTCTGGCTCGATGCCGAGCAGTTCTACGCCCAGGGACTCGACCGGCACAAGTCGCCGATCTCCTCCATCACGTCCAACCCCGCGCACTGCCTGTGGGCCGGCATCATCGATCCCGAGCGCGCCGAGCTGCTGCGCGACCGTTTGATGGCGCCTGACATGTTCTCCGGTTGGGGGATCCGCACCCTGTCCACCGACTCGCCGCATTACAACCCGATGAGCTATCACAACGGCACGGTCTGGCCACACGACAACTCGATTGCGGTCGCGGGTCTGCGCCGCTACCGGCATGCCGACGCCGCCGGACAGGTGATCGACGGCATCATGGAGGCCGGTATCCGCATGCCCAACCACCGCCTCCCCGAGCTGTTCTGCGGTTTCCGGCGGGACACCCGCTACAACAATGGCCCGGCGGAGTACCTCGTGTCGTGCAATCCGCAGGCCTGGGGCGCGGGCGCCGCGTTTCACTTGCTGCAGACGGCGCTCGGGATCGTGCCCGACACTACCGCCGGCCGCGTCTACCTCAATCCCATCCCCTTCGGTCAGGCCAGCAGCGTGGAAGTGCGCGGCATGCGGCTCGGAAACGGCAAACTCTCCTTCAAGGTGGGTTACAACGGTGGCCGTCCACATGTCGAGGTGCTGGAAAAACCCGACGACCTCACGGTGATCCTCGATGAACCACCCGTCATCACCTGAAACGCCTCGAACGCTCGCCTGGCACTAAAGCGCCGCTCGCGTGGGCCGGCAGGGCCCGGCTGAGCGCGTGACCACGCGCCCGCGAATCGGGCTTCTGCACTACACCTGTCCGCCGGTCATCGGGGGCGTGGAAACCATCCTCTATGAGCAGGCTATCCGCCTCAACGCGCGCGGCTATCCCGTCACGATCCTGAGCGGTCGGGGCGGGCCGCTTCCGGACGCCCGCGCCGTGAAGCTCGTGATCATCCCCCAGCTGGACTCCCGTCACCCGCAGGTCAGTGCGGTGCGGGACGCCCTCAACCAGGGCCAGGTCCCCGCGGAATTCGCCGCCCTACAAGGGGAGATCGAGCACCTGCTCTCGCCGCAGCTGGCGCAGCTCGATACGCTGATCGTGCATAACGCCCTGACGCTGCATTTCAATCTTGCGCTCACGTCGGCGCTGTGGACCCTGGCCGGTCTCGATCGAGTGCGCATCATCTCCTGGGTGCACGACCTGAGCTGGATCAATCCGCTGTACCGGCCGTGGATGCACGAAGGCGAGCCGTGGGATCTTCTGCGTCGCCAGCACCCGAAGATCACCCCGGTCTTCGTCTCCGCGCAGCGTCTTGCCGAATGGCGGGAGCTTACGGGCACGGACCTTGACTCGACGCACGTCATCCCCAACGGCATCGACCCCCCGACGCTGCTCAAGCTCGGCGCTCGCGCCAGAGAGCTCGTTTCCCGCTTTGGCGTCCTGAGCAGCGACGTGGTGATGCTGGCACCGGTGCGGATCACGAAGCGAAAGAACCTCGAGTGGGCGATCGAGGCCGCGGCCGGCGTGCGCGCGTCCGGACGGCGCGTCCAGCTGCTGATCACCGGCCCGCCGGGCCCGCATAATCCGCGCGCCCTCGACTACGTCGACGACCTCAAACACCTGCGTGACCGGCTCGGACTCCGCGACTCGGTTCATTTTCTCTTCGAGGAAGCCGGCGGACCTCAGGATGCCTACGCCGTCGACGCGGCGACGCTCTCTGACCTTTATATGCTGAGTGACGTGGTGGTTCTACCCAGCGCCAGCGAAGGGTTCGGGCTGCCACTCGCCGAGGCCGCCATCTTTCGGGTGCCGGTGGTGTGCACCGACCTGCCGGCGTTTCGCGAGGTGGCGCCTGAGGGCGCGACGTTCGTCCCCGCTGACGGCGGGTCCGACGCGTTCACCGCGGCGGTGCTGACGGCTATCGAGTCGCCGCCCTCGCGTCTGCGCCGCCACGTGCTCGGGGCGCTTTCCTGGGACCGGCTGGTCACGGAGCGCATCGAACCACTGCTGTCGACGCCGGCGTGAGCCACTATCGCGTCCTGATCCCAACGACGAACCCGGCCCGAACCGGGCCCCTGCTCAAGGCTGTCTCGCCGTTCCTCAATGCCGAGGACTCGCGCGGCACCTTGCTCGGCGTCATTGAGATGGCTCCGGAGCGGCCGTTGAGTGAGGGGGTCGAGGTGGCGCGGGCCTACCGGGCGCTGCTTTCGCGCATCACGCGCTATGCGGAGCGGGGGCCGGGCGAGCTTCGCGGTCAGGTCCGGATCGCGCACGTCGCCGCCCAGGGAATCCGGGAGGCCGTGCTCGAGACCGATACCAATCTGCTGGTGCTCGAGGCGGGCGCCGCCCAGGGCCCGAGGCAGGATGGCCTGTGGGTGAATGCGGTCGAGGACATCCTCGTCGACCCGCCCTGCGATGTGGTGCTGGTCCGACCGGACACGACGCCGGTCAAGAGTGTGCTCGTTCCGGTGCGCGGCGGCCCCAGCGCCGAGCTGGCGCTGCGGCTGGCCACAACCATCTGTCAAGAGACGGGCGCCGAACTCTGCGTCCTGCACGTCTTCAACCCACGGATCTCTGCCGACTCGCGACAGCGAGAGGAGACGGCCTTCCTCAAACTCTCGAGCGCGGTGGATGTGCCGGTCCGACGCATGACCCTCTTCAGCAGTTCCGTGCGAGAGGCGATCGTGCGCGAGGCGGCGCAGCACCAGCTGGTCGTTCTGGGCGCGACCATGAGTCTCATGCACCGGCCCATGGTGCTGGGCGCACCCGTCAGCCGGTTGCTGCGACGGATGCCGGGCAGCGTCATGGTGGTCAAGACTGCCGGCCCGGTGACGGCGCTCAAGGACCCCGACCGTCCATTCCGCGTCGAGAGCCGAGCCGCAGCGGCCGAGCGGGTCGACCGATGGTTCGCGGAGAACACCTTTCACAGCCGCGAGTTCGCCGACCTGCGACGGCTGGTCGACCTCAAACAGCGCCAGGGTGTGACCATCAGCCTTGGGCTGCCGACCCTCAACGAACAGACGACCATCGGCAAGGTCATCCGCACCTTCAAACATGCACTGATGGACCGGGTGCCGCTGATCGACGAGATCGTCGTCATCGATTCGGGGTCGTCGGACCACACCGCTGCGATCGCGGAGCGCGCCGGCGTCACGGTCGTCCAGCACAGCGAGATCCTCTCGCGGTACGGCGTGTTCCAGGGCAAGGGTGAAGCCCTCTGGAAGAGCCTCTTCGTCCTGAAGGGCGACCTGATCTGCTGGGTCGACACCGACATCAGCAACATCCACCCCAAGTTCGTCTACGGCCTGCTCGGCCCGCTGCTGAGCGACCCCGAGATCCACTACGTCAAGGGCTTCTACCGCCGACCGTTGCAGTTCGGCGCCGAACTGCAAGCCCAGGGTGGCGGACGCGTCACGGAGCTCGCGGCCCGGCCGTTGCTCAATCTGTTCTTTCCCGAGCTTTCCGGCCTCGTCCAGCCGCTGTCGGGTGAGTACGCGGGGCGGCGGCGAGTGCTGGAAAGCGTGCCCTTCTTCACTGGCTACGGCGTGGAGCTTGGTCTGCTGCTGGCGATTTCGGAAGCCTATGGGTTGCGCGCCATCGCCCAGGTCGACCTCGGCATGAGGGTGCACCGCAACCAGACGCTTTTCGACCTGTCGAAGATGGCGTTCGCCATCATCCAGGTGGGCCTCAAGCACCTCGGGGACCGGCACCGCATCCACCTGCTCGAGGAAGTCAACAAGACGATGAAGCTCATCCACTACGAAGACGAGCGCTACTGGATCGAACAAAAAGAAATCGAGGACCAGGAGCGGCCGCCGATGAACTCCGTGCCAGAGTACTTCCTGGCCCGCCACCGCGCCCAAACGCCTGAGTAAGGGGTTACGTAGCCCCTTCGCATAATCACGTGATGCGTCGTGGTTATGCCGCTCTGGTCCTGCTCGCCCTGATCTGGGGCGCGAGCTTCCTCTTCATCAAGTTCGCGGTGCGGGACATGAGCCCCGCCACCGTCGTGCTGGCTCGCGCGCTCTTCGGCGCGCTTACGCTCGGCGCGATCCTCGCCGCGCGGCGGCAAACGCCCTTTCCAGCCGGCACCCGTCAGCGACTGCTGCCCTTCGTCGTGATGGCCGTCTTCGGGAGCGCGCTGCCCTGGTTTGGGATCAGCTTCGGGGAGCTATCGATCAGCAGCGGATTGGCCAGCATCCTGAACGCGACCACGCCGTTGTGGACCGCCATCCTGGCCACCTGGGTCACTCCCGCCGAACGGCCGAGCGGGCTCAACTATCTCGGCGTGGCGATCGGCTTCCTGGGGACCGGCATCCTTCTGGCTCCCGATCTGATCGGCCAGCCGCTAAAAGCCACCACTATCGGCACGCTCGCGGTGGCGGCCGCGGCAGCCAGCTACGCGGTCGCGGCTCTGGTGCAGCGGCGCCGGCTCTCCGGCGTCAGCCCGCTGCAGGTCGGCTTCTGGCAATTGACGCTGACGATCCCGCTGGCACTGGCGGTCGCGCTGCCCACGATCCCAAGCACCCAGCTGCACGCGGCCTCGATCGCCTCGATCATCGCGCTCGGCGCGGGCGGGTCGGGCATCGCCTACCTTCTCTACTACTACATGATGAACACGCTGGGCGCCACCCGCGCCACAACCGTCACCTTCCTGCTGCCGCTGACGGCGGTCTTCTGGGGCGCGACCCTGCTGCATGAAGCGATCACCATCCCGATCGTGGCCGGAATGGTCGTGATTCTGCTGGGCGTCTATCTGACGAGCCGGCCCCGGGGCCGGCGTGCGGCGACCGTCGTCGAGGGCCGGGGCGCCGCCTAACCCGTCTCCTCAGCCGATGACGAGCGGCTCCTCCTTAAAGTGCTGGCTGTCGTCCAATCGCCATGAGCGCGTCTCTTTGAGCTTGCCGTCCTGCAGCGACGCGACGACGTAGCTGTAAAACGTCCAGGCATGCTCGGCATCGAAGCGCGACGGGATCGACGGATGGTCGGGGTGGCTGTGGGCGAAGCCGATGATCTCGAGTCCCTGGGCTTCCGCATCTTTCTGGACGCGCAGCTGCTCGAGCGGATCCAGCTCATACCGGTCCCGCGGCCGGTCCTGGATCGTGTTCCGCATGCCACGGAACTCGACAACCTCGTGATCGCTCCCCTTTTCCCGACCCAACAATGCGCCGCACGCCTCGTTCGGATAGCCCGCTTCGAGGTGCTCCCGCATGCGGCCCATGATCGCAGCCGGAATTCGTAGCGTCAAAACCTGCGGCGGTAGAGGCCCGAGCTGAGGTAGCGGTCGCCGCCGTCGGGAAAGATCATGACAAAGACGCCCTCGGAGGTGCGCCGGGCGACCTCGCGGGCGGCGTATAACGCGGCGCCGGACGAGTTGCCCACCAGCAGCCCTTCCGAGCGCGCCAGGTCGTGGGCCAGCTCGTAGGCGGCTTCGGTTGGCACGCTGATCTTCTCGTCCTGCACGCTCGGATCGTAGATGCCCGGGACGATCGAGCTACCCATGTGCTTGAGGCCTTCCAGACCGTGCAACCCATCGGAGGGCTCGGCGGCGATCACGCGGATCCCGCGATTGTGTCGCTTGAGGAATCGACCGACCCCCATCAGGGTGCCGGTGGTCCCGAGCCCGGCCACGAAATGGGTGATCTCGCCGTGGGTCTGATCGACGATCTCGGGGCCGGTCGTATCGAAGTGCGAACGCCAGTTGAATGGATTGTTGTACTGGTCCGGCATGAAATAGACCCCGGGTGCTGCTTCCTTCATCCGATGGGCTTCTCGGATGGCTCCATCCGATCCCTCGAGCGCGGAGGTGAAGATGGCTTCAGCCCCGAAAGCCTTGACGATCTCGCGTCGCTCCTCGTTCACGTTGGCCGGCATCACAAGTTTCACCTGGTAGCCTTTGGCCGCCCCGATCAAGGCATAGGCGATCCCGGTGTTGCCCGAGGTCGAGTCCAGGATGACCCGCTCCACCGTCAACTCGCCCGTCCGCTCGGCTTCCTCGATCATGCGCAGCGCCGGCCGGTCTTTGACCGAGCCGCCAGGGTTGAACCACTCGGCCTTCGCGTAGAAGGTGATGTGGGGAAACTCCTTCTCGAGCAGCCGGATCCGGATCAATGGCGTGTTGCCGATCCGTTGCAGGATCGACTGATCGGGCAAGTTCTCGATCAGCGACAGCGCACGATGGGGCATCACCCGTGATTTTATCGGTGCCTGGCGGTTACCCCTCGAGCAGGAATACCGGATGGTCGGCCGGATCGGGCAGCGCGGCGAACTCTTTGGCGACAAATCCTCCGTATTTCGACCCGTACTGCTGCACGTAGGCGGTGACCAGCGGAGCCCGCTCGGCGGCAGGGATCTCCCTGGCCGTGAAGCGGCGTTTCCGCCCGCCCGCTCGCAACTCACACTCACCGACCGCCCGGAGGTTTCGCGCCCAGTGCGTATTGCCCCGAGGGGCGACGAGGTATCGCTTCCCCTCGTACTCGAGCGGCAGAACCGGCATCGTGTAGCGACGGCCGGAGGCGCGACCGCGGACGGTCAGGGCCGGGGCCAGCCCGAGCGCGGCCATCAGGGGATTGACCACTTTGTTGTTGAAAAACCCCGATTTCCGGTAAGGGGCGACATCACCCATCCGTCGATTCTATCGGCCGATCTCGGGCCGAATTCGGTTTTCGATCGGAAACCGGTGCTATACTCGCGCCAAAACTTGGGGGTGAAAACCTATGCAAGCGAGTTCGTCGTCGACCGCAAGCGCGGAAAAGGCCGGATGGTGGGTTCGGTTCTTCGCCTACTTCGTTGACTCATTGATCGTCGGGATTCCCGCCGGCATCGTCGGCGGCATTATCGGCGCCGCAACCGGAGCCTTCTCCAGCACAAATCCCAATGGAGGCGGCCTCTTTATCTTCTATGCCATCCTCACTCTCGCCAGCGTCGCCTACTTCGTCTACTTCTGGTCCCAACGCGACGGCCAGACCATCATGAACAAGGCAATGGGGATCAAGGTTGTCAAAACCGATGGCTCACCGATAACCGTGGGAACGGCTGTCGTTCGTTACATCGGCTACATCGTCAACGACATCATCTTCGGGATCCCGATCGGCTTCATCTGGGCGGCCTTCGACGGCAACAAGCAGGGCTGGCACGACAAGATCGCCGGGACCGTCGTCGTCAAGACTTCGTAAGGGCGCGCTGAAACTCTTCGAGTAAATCGTCCGGATGCTCCAGCCCGATGGAGCATCGAATCAGGCCGTCGCTGATCCCGGCTCGACCTCGCTCATCCGCGGTCAGTCCGCGATGCGAGGTCGAGGCCGGGTGGCTGAGCGTAGTTGCCACGTTGCCCAGGCTCGGCATCAGCCGCACGAGTTTCAGCCGGCCGATCATCCCCTCCAGCGCAGCCCGACCGCCCTCGAGCTCAAAGGACAGGAGCGCCCCGGCGCCGTCCGGCACCAGCTGGCGCGCGCGAGCGCAAAACGGACTGCTCTCCAGCTCGGGGTAGTTCACTCGGCTCACCGCCGGGTGCCGCTCGAGGAAACGAGCCAGCGCCAGCGCATTCGCGGTATGCCGCGCCATCCGGACGGCCAGCGTGCGGATGCCGCGCAGCGTCAGCCAGGCATCGAACGGCCCCAGGGTCGGCCCGAACGTCTGGGCGAAGGCGCGCGCGCCGTCCGTCCACGATGGCTTCCCGACCACCAGGCCGCCGATCACGTCCGCGTGCCCGCTCAGGTTCTTGGTCGCGCTGTAGATGACGGCGTCGGCTCCCCACCGAAACGGCTGGCAGAGGACCGGTGTTGGCACCGTGTTGTCGACCATCAATAACGCTCCTGCGTCGTGGGCGAGCGCGGCCAGCGATCTGAGATCCGGGATCCGTATCAACGGATTGGTACACATCTCGCAGAGCAGCACCCGGGTTCGGTCGGTGATGGCGCGCCTGACGGCCTCGAGGTCCTGAAAATCGACGATCGTGGCCGTTATCCCAAACCGGCTGAGATCGTTGCGAAGGAAGGTCAGCGTCGTGCCGTAGCAATCGTGGGCCGCCACCACATGGTCGCCGGCATTCATCTCACTCATCAGCGCGACGGCGATGGCGGCCATCCCTGAACCAACCGCCAGGGCGTCGAGTCGGGTGTCGAGCCCGTTGGCCTCCAGACCCGCGACCGCCGCCTGAAGCTGCCGATGGTTCTCGGTCCCCCACCGGCCGTAGCCGCGATGCTCGGCCATCGCGACATCGAGGCTCGCCAAGTCCGGATAGCCACTCGCCGACCCAACCGAGATATCCGGGGTCACGGGCGCGTCCCGGCGATCGAGCGTGGGCTCGCCGCCATGCACCGCGATCGTGTCGGAGTGCGGCATCCGGGTCAGCCTACCGTAAGTCGCTCGAATCGACCGAGCGAATCCTGGTGAAGCGGCGCTCTTCGGCCACGGGCTAACGCTTGAGAAAACGCACTCGGCGGCGGCGGCGGAAGCGCTCCGCGCTCCCCTTGCCGACGACGCTGATGCTCCCGTCGTTTTCCAACACGGCGAGGCCGACGTCGCCCATCTTGTCGAGGCCGTGCTCGCGGACGGCCATCTCGACGTCGTCGACGCTCAGGCCCTCTTTGTCGAGATTCTGCTTCACGAGGTTGCCGTCGTGGACCAACACCGTCGGCGGCGGCTCGACCAGGCGGTCGAAGGCGGGCCAGCGGCTGCGCAGCATCGCGACCCCTCGGTTGAAGATGAGCAGCGTGGCGACGATAATCACCCCGCCCGTGATGGAGTTATCCGGTCCGGTCATCGCCGGCTGGAGCGCGTTGGCGACCAGCAACACCAGCACCAGGTCAAAGGTCGTGAATTGCCCCAGCTCGCGCTTGCCGAACAGCCGGAGACCGATGAAGAAGATCACATAGATGAGGGCCGCGCGAACGACGAGATGCCACCACGGAATACCCAGGTGGAAGAGTTCGCCGAGATCACCCACGTCAGCCCGTTACCGAGTCACCGGATGCCGGAACCCGAAGTCCAGCAGGGTGGCGGCGTCGGTGAAGTGCTGGGTGCTGCCCAGCACGACCACCACGATGGTCCGCCCGTTGCGGGTGGCCGCGGCCGCCAGGCAGTATCCGGCGGCGCCGGTATAGCCGGGCTTCAGGCCGATCGCGCCCGGGTAGGTCCACAGCAACCGGTCGATGTTGATCGGGTTGAAGGCTTTGTGCAGCGGCGTGGCATAGATCGAGATCTGCTTCGA
>Ga0209234_1000942_pt1 | contig 10668 bp, 10 predicted proteins | sample GraSoi013_1_20cm_2_FD_185816 | JGI IMG/M metagenome (GOLD analysis project Ga0209234, IMG submission 185816) | Grasslands soil microbial communities from the Angelo Coastal Reserve, California, USA - Sample 08_20_2013_1_20cm (SPAdes) (version 2) | ecosystem: Environmental > Terrestrial > Soil >... | reverse complement strand
CCAATCTCCATCGCTCGCGGCGTTCCGGTTTCACACCGGCGATGCGAAATTGACGCGGTCGCTCAGCTTGAACGTGGCGCGTTATACGCCTCAAGCCATGCTGATGGCCAACGTCTCGGAAGCGCGCTACCAGGTGCTGATCAGCAGCGAAGGGAAAACGCTGGTCCAGGCGCGCTACGCCGTTCGAAATAACCAGCGCAACTTCCTGAAGATTACCTTGCCGCCAGGTGCCACGCTTTGGAGCGCATCCCTAGGGGGCAAAGCGGTGCGGCCGGGGCAGTCGCCGGACGGCAGCCTCCTCTTGCCCCTCGATAAAGCGCGCGCCGGGGAGGAAGCGCCTGAGTTCGCCGTTGAAGTTGTCTATTTGAGCCGCGGCGCCGCCTGGAATGACAAGGGCCAGTTCAAATTGGCGTTGCCTGCTCTTGATCTGCCGGTCTCGCGCACGGGACTCCTCGTTTATCATCCCCCGCTCTTTAAAGTGACGCCCGAACTAGGAGCATTTCGAACCGCACCCTATGAAAATCCCATCTCCTCCGCGCTCAATCCTCCAGCGACATTCAGCGGAGGGGTTGGAGGAACAGTTGCTGCGGTAGTCGGGTCCCCAGTCGCTCCGCTGCCACCGTCAGCGGACATGGATTCCAAAGACGAACAAAAATCGAAGCGCTCTCAAGTCGCAACTCAGGCTCTTGTCGATAAATTCAGGGCTGACTCGTTCGTAGGGAAGCGCGCTGGGATTCTCCCCATTCGTGTGGCGTTCCCCGCATTTGGACCTTCGCTCTACTTGGTCTCCGAACTGACCGCCGAAAATCAGGCTCCCTCCCCAGGATTAACTTATCAGCACGAGAAAAAGGCAGGTGGCAAGTGAAAAAGATCTTATCAATAATCGTGGCATGGATGCTGGTTCTCCCTTGTTTTGCAGCAGCAGACGAACTCGCTCGTCCTCCCGTACCGGCTGCGGGCAATGTCACGCTTCCTCTCGACGAATACAACCGGCTGATCGAACTCGCCGGCAAACCAGCCAGGAAACCAGATGCGCCGCCTGTTCCGTACACCATGAAGCGCGCGGACCTGAATTTCCGTGTTGCCAACGAATCGGTGCAGGGCACTGTGCAGCTGCAGGGAGAAATCCTTCATAAGGGCGCAACCAAGATTCCTCTGACCACGGGCATGGCTATTCTCGACGCTCGCCAGGAGGGGAAGGGCTTGCCTCTCGCACTAGAAAATGGAACCCACACGGCTGTTCTTGTTGGACCGGCGGACTTCGCCGTCACGCTCGATGCCGGCCTTCCGTTGAGCATTGAAGCGGGGCGCGCTTCCTTTAGTCTTCCCGTGCCGTCGGCGGGTAGTGTGCGGCTCGCGCTTGTTGTTCCGGGCGACCACACCAACGTTCGAATCAGCCTTGGCCTCATCACCTCCAGGTCCTCCGAGAAGGGGCAAACTGCCATCGAAGCCACGCTCGTCCCCGGACAGCCCACGAACATCTGGTGGACAACCCGGGAGACGGCCACCCCTGTTGTGCCCAAAGAGGTGCGCTTTCTCTCTGACGTCAAGACCCTCGTTTCCGTCAGCGAAGCGGACATTCGCATCGCCGCTCTCGCCGATATTACCGTTGTGCAAGGCGAGCCCTCTCAATTTCAAATTGAAGTCCCAGCAGGATTTCAAATCACCGGCGCGACCGGCGCATCGGTGGAGTCCAGCGAAGTGGAATCGGGCGTCTTGACCCTGAAGGTCACCGGCCCAGCCCAGCGAAGCCACGAGTTCCTGATCTCCATGGAGAAATCAATCTCCGCCACCAGGGCGGACGCCCCGTTTCTCAGCTTCAAGGATGCCCAGCGCGAAACTGGCGAAGTTCTGGTCGAGGGCGCCGGAACGATCGAGTTAACCGCCACGGAATCCGGCGGCCTCAAGCGTATAGATTTCAAGGAGATGAATCCGTCTCTGCGTTCGCTCGCGCACTCTCCAATCGAAGCGGCATTTCGTTATCACAAACAGCCGAACGAGAAACCTGCCCTCGCGCTCGAGTGGACGCGCTTTCCGGACAGCAGCGTGATCGCGGCGGTCGCCGAACGTGCAGTGGTCACAACGCTCGTGACTACGGAGGGGCGGTCGTTAACGGAAATAAGACTCACCATCAAAAATCAGGCGCAGCCGTTCTTGAAAGTGGCTTTGCCCGCAGGCGCAAGCATTCTGTCCGCCGAAGTTGCCGGGGAAAAAGTGAAGCCCGTCGAGGGACCGGATGGCAACCGAGTGCCCTTGCTGCGCGCGGGCTTTCGGCCAGTCGACTCCTACACGGTTTCGTTCGTATTCATGCATTCGGGCGCGCCGTTCGCGAAAAAAGGCGGCTCCGACCTTGCGCTTCCGAAGATGGACGTCCCGATCAACCTCCTACAATGGGAGGTCTTTCTCCCGGAACAATACAAGGTGAAAGACTTTGCCGGCGACGCCCTCGCCGCGAATTTGTTGCCGGCTGCTTGGCTGGACGTCTCCGGACCGGAAGGTGCCCCGAACGGGATGGCCAGGGGATATTCCGTCAGCAACTTCGAAGTGTTGTCTTTGCTTCCCGGACAGCTAGGCGGAATCGTTGTAGACCCCACCGGAGCAATGGTCCCCAACGCGCAACTCACCGTGACGCAGATCGATACGGGCGCGCAGCGAACCGTGGTAACAGACAATTCCGGTCGCTGGATCGTTTCGAACTTGTCCACGGGACGAGTCAAGATTGCAGTCAATGCGTTCGGCTTCAAGCAGCTTGTAAGTCAGATCGATTATAACGGCGGGGGGCCGGTGCCGTTCAATTTCGCTCTCAGCGTTGGTGCGGCTTCGGAATTGGTGGAAGTTACCGCCGCCAACGGGCGACTCAGTGGCTATTCGACTGTTGATTTAGAACGTCTTCAGCGCGACGTGCGCAAGAACCCCGAGAAGCAGCAGATGGCCGCTTCCTCGAACGTCACGAATCTCCAGCAACGCATTTCCGGTGTGCTGCCGGTTCGAGTGGATGTGCCCAGGGCAGGGAATTCGTACAACTTTGTCAGGCCGCTGGTTCTCGATGAAGAAACAAAAGTGAGCTTCACTTACAAATCCAAATAGGTCTGGCTACCGAGCAGTACAAGCGGGTTCGCGGTTCGGCGCACGCATGGCGCGATCCAAGGCCTGCTTCTCTTGCTGTTCCAGCCGACGAGTTCCGCCCTTCGGAAGTTCGCCCAGCGCCAGCGGCCCGATGGCCACACGCACGAGCCGGCGCACTTCTATTTTCAGCGCTTCGAGCATTCGCCGGATGTGCCGGTTCTTGCCTTCTTCCAGCACAATTTCGAGCCACGAATAACGTTCGCCATGGCGAAGAATGCAGACTTTTTTCAAGCACAGCAATTCGCCATCATTGGCGCGGATTCCGCTTCGCAACGCCTGCACCAGCACTTCATCGGCAATGGCCCGAATTTGCACGTGGTACGTCTTATCGAGATGGGTCTCCGGCGCCGTAATGCGGGCCGCCCATTCCGAATCATTCGTAAGAAGCAGTAATCCTTCGCTCGCTTTGTCGAGCCGGCCGACCGGCGCAATCCAGGGCAGGCCCTCGGGCAAATACGCGTACACGGTTTCCCGGCTTTTTTCGTCTGCCGCGGTCGTCACTACGCCGCGAGGTTTGTTGAGAGCAAGATAAATTGTGGAACTAGGTGCTAACGCCTGCCCGTCGATTTCGATCCGGTCCCTTCCCAGGTGCACCGGCGTTTGCGGATCGCGTCGCACCGCTCCATTGCATTTCACCTGCCCGGCGGCAATCAGCTCGGCAGCGCGGGATCGCGAGCAATAGCCGAGTTTCGAGAGCGCCCGCGCCAACCCCACTCTTTTAAGCGGGCCGGCTTCCCGTTTCTTGTTGCTGGTTTTGCGTTTCACGGGCTGGGTCATTTCGCTGGAGCGGCTGGGCGAGGCGTCAGCGGCGCTGGTGCAGCATCTGCTGGCGATTTCGGCGCGTCGTGTTTCACCGCTCCATAACGGGCGGCAAGCCATTCCCGGGCTTCTTCGGGCTTGTAGTTAAACGGGCCCATCCCGCCGCGGTAGGCGATACGACCGCTTTCATCAATAATGTAAATCCGCTCCGGCCATGCAGCATACGCATCACTTGCGGCGTTGCTCATGTCGTCGATTCCGAACGGTAAAGGGAACTTGAATCTCTTGGTAAAATCATTGGCAATAGCCACGCGCTGCTCGAGTGTTTTCGGTTGCGCGTAACAGACATCGTCCTTCACGTTGGATTTCATCTGCCATTCATCGGTGGGATGAGCTTCGCGAACGTAAACTGTCAAGAAATCTGCTCGCCCTTGGTAGTCTTCATAAATCTGTACGATGTCGCCCACCTGGCGGCGAAACGGCGGTCAAGTGAAACTCCCAAAGACCAGCACGAGCGGCCGCTCATGGGTTCGCTCTCGGATGTGGAAGCGGCTGACGCCATCCAGCGCGACAATCCGTGCGTCCGGCGCATCGCTGCCCACTTTGAGCGTGCCGCGATGCATGTGCGGCAGCGCGTACCGCACCATGCCGTACGCGTCCTTCGGACTTCCCGCAAGGAAGGACAACACAGCAAAAGCAGCAAGGAACAGCACACCCAAAATTCCCGCCACCCACCTCCAGAAGCGATTCATGCCGTTTTGCTCCAGAGCATAAACCTAGACGCGCACCAAAAAAGCGAGCCATCGCGAAGCCGCCCCGACGTCCAACCCGCGTAGCTTTCGTGGGTGCAAGCTAACATTGAGTTCATGACCCAAAATAGTGCATTTGTATTAGACGTGGTCCTTTGCGCGAAGCGTGTTTCTTTGGTCCTTGTAACGCGCCAGTGCATTCTCGATAACCTTGACCGCTGCGTACGCCGGACGGATGTCATCTACCTGGACCTGCTTACCTTCCAGTTGCTTATAGTCCTGGAAGAAACGCCTCAGAACAAGCAAGCGGTGCGGTGGCAATTCGTTCGCCTCAACGTAGTTGTTGAACTCCGGATCGTTGGTCGCGACGGCGATGACCTTGTCGTCGCTGGCCCCGGTATCGACCATGGTCATCAACCCAATGGCCCGCGCCTTGATGAGCGCCAGCGGCTGTACCGGCTCCTGACATAATACCAGCACATCGAGGGGATCATTATCTTCGGCATACGTCTGTGGGATAAACCCATAATTTGCGGGATAGAACACTGCCGAATGGATGATGCGGTCCACTTTCAGTAGCCCGCTAGCCTTGTCCAACTCGTATTTCACGTTGGAACCCAGCGGGATCTCGATCACCGCTTGAAAATCCCGCGGGAGGTCGTGGCCGGGAGAAACGTCGTGCCATGCGTGGAGCATCGTTAAGGATCCCTCGAAACGTGGCGCCGGATAACATTATGACTGGAGTGAACCTGGGGTGCCAGGAGGCGCGAGTAGAAGGCCGACCGGATTTGGCAACAATTCGTATGAACTGTCTCTCATGGCGGCGTGCCATCTCCTGGTCGGAGAATCCACTTTTCTTATTTAGCTATAAGTCGTTCCGTCGCTGCGAGATGGTTGGTGCGCGGCACGCTGGCACGGGAAAGCGAGGAAGGGGCGCGCCTTCAGGCCCGGGCTTTGTCGATCATTTCTTCCCAGATGCCTTTGGACTTAAGGATGATCTCGACGAGTTCGCGCGCGGCACCTTTGCCGCCATCGGCTTTGGTGGTGTAGTGGGCGGTCCGGCGCACTTCCGGGGTGGCATTGTGAACGGCGACGGCCAGTCCTACCCGCTTCATGAGGGTCAAGTCCGGCAGGTCATCGCCGAGAAAGGCGACTTCCGATTCCTTTGCGCCGGTTTTCCGCAGGACGTCTTCGTAAGCGGCAACCTTGTGGCCCTGCTTCTCGTAGACAAACTCGATGTCCAGCTCCTTACACCGTCTGCGCAGAGCCGCGCTGCCGCGTCCGGTAATTACGCCCGTCCGTAACCCGGCGGTGACGGCTAGCGTGAGGCCCTGGCCGTCGTGGGCGTCAAACGTCTTGCATTCGAGAGCCGAACCATCCGACTGCGACAGTAACGTCACGCTGCCATCGGTCAGAGTTCCGTCCACGTCCATCAGCACTACGAGAATCTGCTTCGCTCGCTTCGCCAGTTTTCCCGGAATTTTCTGTCCATGCTTAGCCAATGCTTTCTCCTTGTTATTTCTTGCGTCTTCTTCTGCGCTCCCCGCGTCTCTAGGCCAGACTTGGTGATGTCCTGCAATGATTCTGCAAAAGTGCGCACGACGCGGCCGGGGCAAGCCCCGCCCCTACACCGTCCTACGTGCCGCTGTCTCCTGGGAGTCTTCTTCAAGGGCCATACGTCACCTCACAAATGCTTCGGTGAAACTAAGCCGTTTTCCTCAGGGGCTAACGCCCAACGACGGCGCGCTTTTTATGTCGGAGCGAAAACTCCCACGCAGCAGAGTATTACGAGATAATTTGCAGTACAAAACATTACATCCTACATTCCGCAGGTTACATCAGCTGCAGCGTCCACAAATCGTGCAGATGCACCACCCCCAGCACGCCCTTGGCCTCATCCACCACCACAACTGACGTAATCTTTCTTTTTTCCATCAAGTTCAGGGCCTCGCTGGCCAGTACGTGCGGCCCTATCGTGTGCGGATTCTTGGTCATGCCGTCCGCCGCGCGCATCTCGAGGACTGCTCCGCGGTGCTTCTCCATCAAGCGGCGCAAGTCTCCGTCCGTCAAAAGTCCGGCCAGGCGGCCGTCTGGTTCGAGCACGGTGGTCATGCCCAGCTTCTTCGCGGACATTTCGTGAAACACGTCCGGCATGGGCGTGTCTTTCGAAACGCGCGGCAGCGCTTCTCCCGCATGCATCAAATGCTCTACGCGAAGCAGCTTCTTGCCCAGGCGCCCAGCGGGATGCAGCGCCGCAAAATCATCGTGCCGAAAATTGCGCCGCTCGAGGAGGGAAACCGCCAGCGCATCGCCCATCGCCATGGCCACCGTCGTGCTTGCCGTGGGAGCCAGATTCAAAGAGCAGGCCTCTTCCTTCACGCTCACGTCCAGAGCCACGTCGCACGCCTCGGCGAGCGTCGAGTGAATTTTTCCTGTCAGCGTCACTAGCGGCATCTCCAGTCGCTTCAGCGCTTCCAGCAGCCGTATGATCTCTTCCGTCTCGCCGCCATAGGAAACCGCCAGCATGGCGTCGCCGCGCGCGAGCATCCCCAGGTCGCCGTGCAGAGCTTCGGCGGGGTGCAGGAAGAAGGAGGGAGTGCCGGTGCTCGATAAGGTGGCGGAAATTTTCCGGCCAATCAATCCGGATTTGCCCATGCCGGTGACTACGACGCGCCCTTTGCACCCAAAGAGCAGGTCGACAGCCTTTTCAAACGAGGCGTCGAGCCGCGTCAGCGCATCCTGAATCGCTTGCGCCTCAATCCTCAGAACGCGCCTTGCTGTGTCCAGGCTCATTTCGCGCTCCAGCGGCGTACCACGGCGCTGAGTCCCTTTAATTTCATCAGCAGGCTAAGGAGTTCCGAAAGCGGCAGCGCATTGGGTCCGTCGGAAAACGCTTTGGCAGGATTGTCGTGGGTTTCGAGGAAAATGCCGTCCACACCGGCTGCCACGCCCGCTCGCGCCAGCGGCTCAATAAACTGCGGCTGGCCTCCGCTGGAGTGTCCTTGTCCGGCCGGAAGCTGCACGGCATGCGTTACATCAAATACCACCGGGTAACCGGTTCGTTGCATGATCGGGAAGGAGCGCATGTCGACGACAAGATTCTGGTATCCAAATGAAGACCCACGCTCGGTGAGAATAATCTTTGTGTTTCCGGTGCTGGCGACTTTCTCCGTAACGTTGCCCATATCCCAAGGTGATAGAAACTGTGCTTTCTTCACGTTGATGATCCGGCCGGTCTTGCCAGCCGCCAGCAGCAGATCGGTTTGCCTCGCCAGGAATGCGGGGATCTGGAGCACGTCGCAAACTTCCGCCGCAGGTCCTGCCTGGGAAGCATCGTGTATGTCCGTGAGTATCGGCAGTTTCAGTTCCGACTTGATCTTGGCGAGAATCCGCAAGCCTTCCTTCATCCCTGGGCCCCGGAATCCCTTCATCGAGGAACGGTTGGCCTTGTCGTAGGAAGCCTTAAAGATATACGGTATGCCCGCATCGTCCGCGATCTTGGCAACCTTCTCCGCCATCACCAAAGCATGTATTTCGCTTTCAATGACGCAGGGCCCCGCAATCAGGAACAACGGATTTCCGCCACCGAGGCGCAAGGAACCCAGACTGATCTCTTTACCTGCGGTCATGAGGAGCTTTGAAGATAGCACAGAGGCTGGAGGCGTTGCCAAAGCGCCACGTGCGGCCGGACCTACCGGCACGGGGGAAGGACGAGGCTCGTGAGCCGTTACTCGTGGACGCCGCCGATGATGAGGTGAAGGACTACCATCGGATCCACGGCCAACGTATTGCCGCTCCAGCGCGAACCAAGAACGCCGAACTCAAGCCGGTCAATGTTGAAGGTCGTTTCGAATCCCGCAAAGTCGCCCATTCCCGGCATCACGCGAACGCCAATCACCCTTGCGGGCACAGTGATTCGCTTGCTAACGCCGTGGATGGTCAAGTCACTCTCGATAGCGTAGGTTTCTTCCCGTGGGGGTCACCCTCGTGCTGCGAAAAGCCAGCGTAGGGTATTTCTCGACGCCTAAAGAAGTCATCGGAACGCAACACTTTGTCGCGAGTCGAATTGCGCGTGTCGAGACTGGCGGCCTGCACGGTCACCTCGATCTTGCATTTGGCTGGATCTTGAGAACTGTAGGTCAGCGTCCCGCTGAAATCCTGAAACAATCCTGCTTCTTTGAAGACCATCCATTTCCTCGCCGTAAAGGACAGCGTCGTATAGGCCTTGCTCACGGCGTAAGTCTTTGCTTCGGATTTCGATGCTAACGGTGTTGTCCTGCGCCTGGCAGCAGCTGTCAGCGGAAGTGCCGCGAGTATTACCACTGCGGCGACAATTCGGATCTTCCTCATGAGCCCCTCCCTCTACGAGTCAATCGGCCGTTTGGCGCCGGGGCTCGCTCGTGCCGCGACGCAGAAATCATACTGCTAGGCAAGACGCCAGAACCGGCGAAGTGTTAAGCGAGCGACCTTGGGACCCAGGCGCCCCGAATCGGCTTGTTAACACTTGCTGCTGCCGATCCGTCTTTCGGAGCAAAGGAGCAAACCGCTGAAGCCTGAAGACAAAAGCCGCCGCGATTTTCTTCAACGGGTAGCCGGGTGGGGACTAGCGTGCGCTACGGGTTCTTATCTGACGGCCTCGCTCGTGAAAGGGCAGAACCCGCCTCCTCCGCCTCCAGAACCGCCGGACACAACTTGGACGGCTACCATTGTGTCGTCCGGAGAGCCCGGCGATCCGCTGGTCGTTGTGGGCCGTGTCTTTGCACCCGATGGTGAGCACACCGTCGCGGGAGTGGTCGTTTATGCGTACACCACCGATAAGGACGGCTACTATTCGCCGGACGGCAAGGTCGGCCATCCGCGTATCAAGGGCTATATGAAAGCCGACCCCGACGGGCGCTTCGAGTTGCATACCATCCGGCCGGGACGCTACCCGGGAATGCATATCCCCGCGCACGTTCATTTCAACTTATGGGGAGCCGGATATCCGGTTCAATGTACCGAGGAGTTGCGCTTCATGGGCGATTCGAACTTGACGGAAGCGATGAAAAACGAGTCCCAGGCGCTCGGAAAATTGGCCACGATTCGTCCACTTTCCCGGGATAAAGACGGAGTCTTCCACTGCGAAATCAATATACGCTTGCAGGAAAAATCAAACTACCCGGCCACTGAACGCTTATGTTGGCGAGCTGACACCGCCTCGATCGTCCGCTCTGGAAATCCAGATTAGGCGCTCACACGCGGCGCCATGTCCACGGCCTGGCGTTTTGGTTCCACGATGGGCCGAATTTTGTTCTTCTTGTTTTCCAGCGCCGCGCCGATGAACGCCGCAAAGAGCGGGTGCGGCTCCAGCGGTTTGGACTTGAATTCCGGGTGGAACTGGCAACCGAGGAACCACGGATGGTCCGGCGCCTCGACGATTTCCACATAGTTTTCATCCGGCGTCCGTCCGGTGATGCGCAAGCCAGCGGCTACCAGGATCTTTTCGTAGTCTCGGTTGAATTCGTAGCGGTGGCGGTGCCGCTCGTTGATCTCCAGCTTCCCGTATGCTTTGTGTGCAGACGATCCCGGCTCCAGCTTGCACGGCCACGCGCCCAATCGCATCGTTCCGCCCATCTCGTCCACCCCTAGCAATTCGCGCAATTTGTAGATCACGCGATGCGGCGTCTGCGGGTCAAATTCCGTGCTGTCGGCCTGCTTCAGGCCCGCAACGTCCCTGGCGTACTCGATCGTCGCGCATTGCATTCCCAAACAAATCCCAAAGAAGGGCACCTTGTGTTCGCGCGCGTACTGGATGGTGTGCACCATTCCCTGGATACCGCGCTTCCCGAACCCGCCAGGGACGAGGATTCCGTCGTATCCATGCAAACGCGCCGCTGCCGCCGCGGCCGAGTCTATCTCTTCCGCCTCGATCCATTGGAGGACCGTCTTGTGGTTGTGTGCCAGCCCCCCGTGGAGCAAAGCCTCCCGCAGACTCTTGTAGGCATCTTCGAGCTGCACGTATTTGCCGACGACCGCGATTCGAGCTTCGCCTGCC
>Ga0209234_1000941_pt1 | contig 10669 bp, 8 predicted proteins | sample GraSoi013_1_20cm_2_FD_185816 | JGI IMG/M metagenome (GOLD analysis project Ga0209234, IMG submission 185816) | Grasslands soil microbial communities from the Angelo Coastal Reserve, California, USA - Sample 08_20_2013_1_20cm (SPAdes) (version 2) | ecosystem: Environmental > Terrestrial > Soil >... | reverse complement strand
AAACCTCGAACGTCACGAGCGACGAGACCGGGAAGCCCGGAAGGCCGAAGGCCACACGGCGGTCGGTCAACGTCGCAAAGGTGAACGGCTTGCCTGGCTTCAGCTTGACCCGCCCGACGTGCACCGTGCCGAGCGACTCGAGCAGCGGTTTGACGAGATCGTGCGTGCCCACCGACACGCCGCCCGAGGTGACCAACGCATCGGCTTGATCGAGCGCGTCGACGACCAGCTCGCGCAGCGGGTCTGGCTCGTCCGGCGCGATACCCAGCACCTTCACATCCGCGCCCGCCTCACGGAGGGCGGCGAGAAGTGCCCATCGATTCGAATCGGGGATCTGGCCTCGTGCCGGCGTCCTCCCCACCTCGACCAGCTCATCGCCGGTTGACATGAGCGCGACTCGCGGCCGGCGACGCACGGACAGCTCGGCGCGGCCGGTCGCCGCGGCGATGCCGATCTCGGCTGCCCCAAGCTGAGCCCCGGCCACCAGGATGCCGTCGCCGGCGCGAAGGTCGTCTCCGACATTGTGCAAGTTGCTGCCGGCGCGCAGGGACGCCGGAACTGTCACAGCGTCACCTGACACCTCCACGTCTTCGACCATGACCACGCAATCCGCCCCATCGGGCACGACCCCGCCGGTCAGGATGCGGGCCGCCGCTCCGGCCGGCAACAGGCCGTCGAAAGGCCGACCCGCGGCCGATTCGCCGGCGACATGCAACGTCTTGCCCGCGTCGGAGGCGCGCACCGCATAGCCATCGACTGCGCTCGAGGGAAACGCGGGCAGAGGCGACTCCGCGAACAGGTCCTCCCCAAGCACTCGTCCGATGCATGCGGCCAGAGCGACGCTCTCGACGCCGAGCACGGGCGTGTGGTCGAGGACGAGCGCCGTCGCCTCGTCCGCATCAATCAGCGGATAGGCCGACGCTCGCAAATTGTTTACCTCCCCACCCTGTGGGGAGGTCGGCGGCGCAGCCGCCGGGTGGGGGCGATCACGTGCTCATTCGTAACGCAGGGCGCGCGACGGGTCCTGACGCCCGGCCCGCAACGCGGGCAGCAGGCCGCTGATCGTGCTCAGCAACACGGCGATGACGACCGCCACGAGCAGGACCGGGATGTCCGTGCGGAACACGTCAAACGTGCTGCTCGTGATCGACTGCGTGAGCCGGTCGACCGCGCTGTTGCCCAGGCGAGCCAGCCCGACCGCGACCAGCGCACCAATCAGCCCGCCCGCCAGCCCGATCCCTGCCGCCTCGGCGATGAACAGCAGCAAGACGTCGCGCGACCGCGCGCCCAGCGCCTTCAAGACGCCGATCTCCTTGGTGCGCTCGAGCACGGCGGTGTACATGGTGTTCGCGATGCCGAGACATGCGAGGAGCAGCGCGATGAGGGCCAGGCCCAACAGCGCGACTCGGAGCTTGCCGAGCAGGTCTTCGAAGTTCCGGAACTGGTCGCCGAACGTCTGGGACTGGAATCCAAGAGCGTCGACGCGATGACGCAAGCCCTCGACTGTGAGACCGGAATCCGCCAGCAGCGTGATGCTCGAGTATTCGCCGCCCTTCCAGCCGTTCGGCTGGGCGAGGATGCTCCAGTAGTTGCGTCCCAGCCCGTTGGGCATCAGTGCGCCCGGCGCCCCCGCCGGCATGAAGTTGGTCGACACGATGCCCACCACGAGCAGCCTCATGGGCGCGGCCTGGGAGACCTTGTTCCGCGCGGTGGCGCCCACCAGGTCGCCGTACGTGGCGCTGAACGTGACCTGGGTGCCGATGGCGCCCGGAGGGGAACGGTAGCCGAGGGCCACCGCCTCCGTGTCGGTGAGCAGAACCTCGGTCGCGGCATCCGAGCTCGGCATGCGTCCGGCGACCAGGGTGGGCAGCGCGCTCGACGAAGCGAGCGGCGGCAGCGAGACCAGCTCGCCGGCCACGGCGGCGGGGGTCGTCGTCCCGCTCCCGGCCGGGGCGTTGGTGCCGAACGTACCGGTCATGCCGATCTGGCCCCAGGCGGCTCGAACATGAGGCAGCCGACGGAGCGTGTCCAACGTCGCGGCGTCGAAAGCGGGCGTGCGCGCGTCGGCGACCGGGAAGACCGCCACCTGGTGGACCTGGCTGGTGGCCAGCGCCGGCGCGTCCAGCGCCTGCTGGAGGCCGCCGGCGAGGGCGACGATCAGGCTCAGCGCGGCGATGCCGATCGCGACCCCGGTGGTCGTCAGGGCCGTCCGCAGCGGACGCCGGCCCGCGCTGCCAAGCCCGACTTTCAGGGTGTCGCGCCAGTGCATGCGGGCCGGAGGATCGACCGGTTCCTGGCTCCGCACGGTCGGCTTGCCCGCGTCGAGCTGGATCGCCTGGCCGTCGATCATGCGCACCACGCGCCGGGCGCGCCGGGCCACCTCGGGGTCGTGCGTGACGAGCACCACGGTCGCTCCGCGGCGGTTGAGGTCGTCAAGCATGTTGAGCACGCCCTCGCCGGCGGTGGAGTCGAGGCTGCCCGTCGGCTCGTCGGCCAGGATCAGCCCGGGCCGGTTGGCCAGGGCACGGGCCACCGCGACCTTTTGCTGCTCGCCGCCGGACAGGCGCCCCGCGCGTGTCCGAGCGCGGTTCTCGAGCCCGACCAGGGAAAGCAGGTGGCGTGCCCGCTTCCTCCGGTCCTCCAGCTCGACGCCGGCCAGCGTCAGCGGCAAGGCGACGTTGTCCTCCACCGTCATCGACGGGATGAGGTTGAAGGTCTGGAAGATCGTGCTCACCCTCTGCAGGCGATAGTCGGAGAGGTCGCGGTCGGGCAGCTCGCCGAGCGCCAGCCCGGCGGCGTACACGTGACCCGACGTGGGGCGGTCGAGGCCCCCCATCAGCGAGAGCATCGTGCTCTTGCCGCAACCGGACGGCCCGACGATCGCGACGTACTCGCAAGGGCCGACGTCGAGCGTGACGTTGCGCAGCGCCGTGACACGCATCTCGTCGCGGCCGCCGAACTCTCGCGAGACTGCGTCGAGGCGGAGACCGACCGCCTGGCCGAGCAGGTCTCGGAACTCATCGAGCTCCGGCGGCGGCGACGGGCCTTCGACGGCTGGATCCGGATCCTCGAGGACGGCTACAGGCGCGGCGACGGTCTCCGCGACGGTCTCAGAGGCCTCTGGCGTGCCGTTCTGTCCGTTCTCTCCGTTCTGCCCGTGCCCTGGGTTCGCGGTTGCCTCGGCCTCCCTGCGGGCACGGCGGCGGCGGCGGCGCTTGGGGCCGCTTGACTCGCCGGACTCGGTTAGTGCAGTGGCCAACCCGCCTCCTCTTTCCCGCAGTCTAAGTGCTCGCTTAACAGTCAGCGCCCGGCTTTGGTTACTTGCTTCTCCATCCAGTTCAAGTAGGCCGAGGAGCCGCCCTCGATGGGCACCTGGAGGATCTCGGGCACCTCGTAGCTGTGATGCGTCCGCACGAACTCCTGGACCCCGGCGGCTTGCGATTCGAGAGTCTTGACCAGCAGCAGCGCCTCGTGCTCTCGCCGCAGCTGATCGTCCCAGTAATAAAAGGAATGGACCGTGGGCACGACCGAACAGCACGCGGCGAGATGCTCGACGACGAGCGCTTCGCCCAGTCGCTCCGCGTCGTCCCTCCCGCCCAGGGTGACCATGATCAAGACCGCCTTTTCCCCCATGCCGGAACTAATTGTCAGCTTTTCGCGGGCGGTCGAGCCAAACCGTGCCCGCGAGCAGCGCGATCGAGCCGAGGATCAGTCCTCCGATCACGTCCGATTCCCAGTGCACGTCGAGGTAAAGCCGATCGAAGACCATCAGCACGATGATCGCGATCGCGCCGACCACCGCCAACCTTCGTACGCGAGGCGACGACGACAGACGATTGATCACGAAAGCGAGAAGCCCGTAGACGATCACGGTGCGAAGCATGTGCCCGCTCGGAAAGCTGTTGCCGCCTGTGGATCCCGGAAACAGCTCGCTGATGCTGGGACCGTCGGCTTCGGCCAGAGAGCGCGGCGGGCCCGGATGATGCAGGTTGAATCTGTAGAACAGCTCGAACGCAATCGCCGCGATGAAGACGACGAACACGAAAGCGTCGGACCCGAAACCCGCGCGCCACAGGTAAACGGTCAGCGCCAGCATCAGGATTGTCGTCAGCTCGATGCTGCCCAGCTCCGCGATCAGCTGGAAGAGTGGATGGAGCGAGGGCTGCCAGGCATCGTGGGTGGCCAGCGCGACCTGGAGGTCGAGGTCCGTGAACGCGCCGGCCGTGATCGCGATCGTGAGTCCGACGAAGACCACGCTCAACGCGCCGATCGCAACGAGTCGCGGAACTAACGCTGGCAACGGCGGCAGAAAACGGTGGTACGGCCGGCGATGCGGATCGCGGTCAGCGGGCGCCCACACGTGAAACACGGCTCGCCGGCCCGGCCATAGACGAGGAGCTTTTCCTGTTGGCCGCCGATCTCTCCCCACGCGTCGCGGTAGGTGTCGACCGAGCTGCCTCGATTTGCGATCGCCAGCGTGAGCGACTCGCGAAGGGACTCATGCAGGCGCCGCGCCGATTTCTTGCTCAACGAGCCGGCGATCCGGTCCGGCCGAAGTCGTGCCTTGTGCAGCGACTCGTCCGCGTAGATGTTGCCCACCCCGGCGATGGCGCCCTGGTCGAGCAGCACGGCCTTGATCGCCGCGCGGCGCGTGCGCAGCCGGCGGTAGAGCTCGTCCGGGGCGAACTCTGGATCGATTGGTTCGGGACCGAGGCGCGGCATCTTCTTCGACGAGAGCAACGCCTGCTCGGTCCCGAGCAGCAGCCGGCCGAAACGCCGGGGATCGCGGTAGCGAAGCTGACGGCCGTCGTCGAGAAAGAACACGGCGTGCGTGTGGTTCGCGAGCGGGGCGACGGGGTCGACCAGGCGCAGCTGACCCGTCATCCCGAGATGCACGACCAGCAGCAGGTCATTGGTAAGTCCGATGAGGATGTACTTGCCTCGCCGGCCCACGGAATCGATCCGCATTCCGACCACCGCGTCGACGAACTCTTCCGGCTCGGGATGCCGGACGATCGTCGGAAAGTTGAGCTCGCATCGGACGATGGTGCGTCCGACGAGGTGCGGACGCAGGTCCGCGACGATGGTCTCGACCTCAGGGAGCTCAGGCATCCGGCCTCCGGCCGGGGGAGGGATGCCTAAGCACGCACGACCGCGAGCTTTTTCATGTCGGCCCAGTTCGGACCGACCTTCATCTCGACCTCGATCCCGGTCTCGAGCTCGTACGCGCCGGTCATGATGCGCGGAACTTTCTCGGCGAACTGATCGAGCTCCGCACGCGGGACCTCGAACAGCAGCTCGTCGTGGACCTGGAGCAGCATCCGGCCTTCGATCTGGTCGGCCTCGATCTCGCGCTGCAGCCGCACCATCGCGATCTTGATGATGTCCGCTGCCAGCGACTGCATCGGGAAGTTGATCGCCATCCGCTCCGCGGCGCTTCGCAGCTGGAAATTGGGTGAGCGGAGATCGGGGATCGCTCGGCGGCGGCCCGTGGCGCTGACCACGAGCCCCTCCTCGCGCGCCTTGCGGCGCAAATCGTCTAGGAACTCGCGCAGCTTCGAGTAGGTTGACCAGTACTGGCCGAGGAACTCGCGCGCCACATCGCCCGTGATCCCCAGCTGCTGCGACAGGCCGTACTCGCCCTGGCCGTAGATGGAGCCGAAGTTTGCGATTTTGGCGAGGCGGCGCTGGCTGGGATCGACCTGCTCGATCGGAACCTTGAAGACCGCGGCCGCGGTGGCCGTGTGGATGTCCTGGCCCGCCTTGAACGCATCGAGCAGCATCGGATCGCCGCTCAGGTGCGCCGCGATGCGCAGCTCGATCTGAGCGTAGTCCGCGGAGACCATCACGTGGTCCGGTCGTCCCGCCTTGAAGGCGCGCCGGATGCGCTGCCCGAGCTCGGTCCGGATCGGGATGTTCATCAGGTTCGGGTTGGACGAGGCGAGCCGGCCGGTCGCGGTGCTCGCCTGCCCGAACGACGTGTGGACGCGACCGCTCATGGGGTCGACCAGCTGCGGCAGCGCGTCGACATAGGTCGATTTCAACTTCGAAAGCTGGCGGTGCTCGAGGATCAGGCCGATGATCGGGTGCTTCTCGCGCAGCGCCTCGAGCGTGTCCGCATCGGTCGAGTAGCCGGTCTTGGTCCGCTTGCCGACCGGAAGGCGCAGGTCCTCGAACAGGACTTTCGCCAGCTGTTGCGGAGCGTTGAGGTTGAACTTCTGGCCCGCGACCTCCTCCACCTCCGTCTCGATCGCGGCCAGCTGCCCGGCGAGCTCTTCCTGCATCTCTTTGAGATACGACACGTCGATCGCGACGCCCTCCGACTCCATGTCGGCGAGCACGCCGGCGAGCGGCAGCTCGATCTCGTGGAACAGGTAGTCGACTCCGAGATTGCGCATCTCGGCCTCGAGTCGGGGCCGCAGGTTGAGGATCGCTTCCGCGCGGCGAGCAGCGAACTCGGCCGCTTCGTTCTCACCCACCGCCGACGGTTTGCGCGCGGCGCGGCCCGTGCCGAGCAGCTGCTCGGTGCTCACCAGCTCCATGGCGAGGAACTCTCGCGCGAGATCCTCCAACCGCGGATCACGTGATCCCGCGCCAAGGAGATATGCCGCCAGGAACGTGCTGAAGGCCCAATCGCGCTTGCCGCCTCCGAGCGAGCGCAGCGCCAGCTCTGTTTCTTTCGCGTCGTGTCCGGAGATCGGCCGTCCCGACAGCGTGCTTGCCACCGCGTCCATCGCCTCCGGTTCGGTGACGTAAAAGGTCTTGCCCCCCATCGAGACGCCGAGGCCGAGGATGCGACAGCCTCGACCGGTGCCTTCGGTGAACGCGAAGACCCCGACGTCTTCGGAGCCGTCCACCAGGCTCGCGGCCTCGGCGGGATCCTGGACGATCGTCAGACCGGCTGCTCGAGGCGCCGGCTCCAGGGCCAGGCTCGGTTGGACAGGCACCTGGTCCGGCGGCGGGAAACGGCTCAGCAGCTGGCGAAATTCGAGGTGGTCGAAGACCCGTCGTGCCTTGTCGTAGTCGTAACGCGTCCAGCGCGCACGCTCCAGCTCGAGCTCGACCGGCACGTCGCGGACGATGGTGACCATCCGCTTGCCCAGCCGCACTTTGTCGGCGTTCGCTTGGAGCGCGGTCTTCAGCCGGCCTTCGGGAAGCTCATCGACCCGCTCCAGCAGCGCGTCGACGGTGACGTAGTCCTGCACCAGCTTGGCGGCGGTCTTGTCGCCGACGCCGGGAACTCCCGGAATGTTGTCCGAGGTGTCGCCGCGCAAAGCCTTGAAGTCGATGAGCTGCGGCGGCTCGAAGCCGTAGCGCTGGCGCACCTGGTCCGGCCCGTACAGGAACGTGTCGGTGATGCCGCGGCGCGGCACCAGGGCCTCCACCGACTCGGTCACGAGCTGCAAGCAGTCGAGGTCGCCCGAGACGATGGTGACCGAATGCCCGCGCTCCTCGGCGATGCGGGCGAGCGTGCCGATGACGTCGTCGGCCTCGAAACCCTCGACTCCATAGATGGGTATCGACAACGCGCCGAGCAGCTCGCGGACCATTTCGATCTGCGGACGGAGGTCTTCGGGCATCGCGCGCCTTCCGGCCTTGTACTGCTCGTACTCCTGGGAGCGGAATGTGGGTTTGCCAAGATCGAACGCGGCGATGGCGTACTCAGGACGTGACGCCAGCACGATCGCCAGCATCGAGGTGAAGCCGTAGACGGCGTTGGTCACCCGGCCGTCCGAGGTGCTCATCGGCGGCAGGGCGAAGAAAGCTCGATAGATCAGGCTGTGGGCGTCGATCAATATCAGGCGCCCTTTTCTCCCCTTCGCCACGTTCGGATTTTACGTACGTCCGGAGCGACACCCCGAGCGGGGTTGGCGCGTTCAAATAGGAGGGATGGCGAGGACCGAAGGGTAGAATGGACCCGAGGATGAAAAACCTCATCGAGGTGTCCGTGGACAGCATCCGCATCCACATGCCGACTGCCCAGCACCTCGTGATCCTCAAGGAAAAGGAAGCCGACCGATACCTGCCGATCTGGATCGGTTCGTTCGAGGCTCAGGCCATCGCCACCAAGATCTCAGGCAACACCCTTGGGCGCCCGCTGACCCATGACCTGATGGCGACAGCGTTCGGCGACCTGGGCATCAGCATCCGGCGCATCGTCGTCACGCGCCTTGCCGACCAGGTGTTCTACGCCCGCCTCTATGTGAAGCAGAACGGGCGCGACCTGGACTTCGACGCGCGGCCGTCTGACGCCATCGCGCTCGCCGTCCGAGTCGAATGCCCGATCTTCGTCGCCTCCGAGGTCATGGAGACCGCCGGCATCATCCCCGAGGCCGACGAGGCCGAAGGCGACAAGGACAAGGTGGAGACTGTCGTCGACGAGGAGCGGCTCGCCGTGTTCCGCGACTTCGTGAACAGCCTGGACCTCCCCGAGCTTCCCGACGAGCCAGGCACGAAGGACGAGCCCGGCGCGCAGGACAGGCCCGGAGGTCGTCCCGGCCGGGGCTGACAACACGCCGCTCTCGGGCGAGTTTGATCTCGCCTTTCGAGTTTTCGTCGCGCTTGTGATCGGCCTCGCGCTCGGCACTGAGCGCGAGATCAGCGGCCACGCGGCCGGGATGCGCACGATGGCGCTCATCGGGGCCGGCTCGTGCTTGTTCACCGGGCTGGGTCTGATCCCGATTTTCGGCAAGACCGTCGACCCGACCCGGATCGCGGCCCAGATCGTCACCGGTGTTGGCTTCCTGGGGGCGGGCAGCATTCTCAGACAGGGCGAAGACGTTCGCGGCCTCACCACCGCGGCGATGATCTGGGTCGTTGCCTCGCTCGGGATGGCCGTCGGCTTTGGCTATTACACCGTCGCAGTGATCGCTGGACTCATGGTCATCGTCACGCTGGTTTCGATCAAGCCGCTTGAAGAGCGCTTCATCAAGAACCGTAGAAACAGGCGGCTCACCGACCCGCACCCGCCCGAGCCGCCGTGACCCCTGGCAAGGTCGCGATCGTCACCGACTCGACGTCGGACCTACCGGCGCAGCTCGCGAGGTCTCGACGCATCACCATCGTTCCACTGACTCTCAACTTCGAAGGGCGCTCGCTGCTCGACGGCGTCGACATCAGGCCGACTGAGTTCTACCGCAAATTGCCGAACGCGACGACCCACCCGACAACGTCGCAGCCCGCGCCGGGACGTTTTGCCGAAACATACGCAGAGCTGTTGAACACTCACGACGCGATCGTCTCGATCCACATCTCGGAGAGGCTGAGCGGCACCTATGCATCCGCTGTGCAGGGCGCGGAGATGACCGACGCGAAGCGTGTGCACGTGATCGACTCGCAGCTCGCCTCGATGTCGCTCGGGTTGCTGACACTCGCCGCCTCCGAGCTCGTCGCGCAGGGCGCCGGGGCGGAAGCGGTCGTGGCCAAGGTGAACGACATGCGCGAGCACGTGCAGACGTATTTCTCGGTCGCCACTCTCGAGTTCCTGAGGCGTGGTGGCCGCATCGGCCGCGCGAGCGCGCTGCTCGGGTCGGTGCTGCAGGTGAAGCCGGTGCTCTGCATCCGAGACGGCCTCGTCACCCCGCTCGAGCGGGTGCGCACTTTCGACCGCGCACTCAACCGTGTCATTGAAATGACGCGCGCGTTGGATCGCGGCCAGGGACTGTGTGTGATCGTCGGGCACGCCGACGCCGAGGCGGATGCCGAGCGCGTGGCGCGGGAGCTCGAACCGGTCGCCGAGACTCTGATGATCCAGCCGCTCGGCCCGGTGGTCGGCGCTCACGCCGGACCCGGCGTGGTCGGAGTCGGGTGCTACCCAGCCGATTTGCTGCCGCTCGGCCTCAAGCGTGTCGCCAGCGCACAGACCCGGGGGTGACCGACTTGCTCACGCGACCTTCGACGGCGAGGGCCTGCAGGTGGGCCAGCCCCTCCTGGAGAGCGAGCCGCTTCTCATAAAAGTTGTCGCGCGGACCCCATAGGTCGAGCGCCACCTGCCAGCCGGACTTTTCTTCGCGACCGATGATCTCCACGATTTGATCCATCCGGCGCTGGTGGTGCGAGATCAGCGCGTCGACACGACTCGCAATGTCGGAGAAGGGGCGGCCGTGCGCCGGCAGCACCAGCTTTGGTTTGTGAGCCGCCATTCGTCTCAGCCCTTCGAGATATTCATGGAGCGGATCAGGCGTGCTCTGCGGATGCAGTCCGATGTTCGGCGAGAGCTCGGGCAGGACGTGATCGCCGGCGAATAGCAATCCATCAGCGCTGTCGTAGAGGCAGATATGGCCTGGCGAGTGGCCTGGCGTCCACTCGACACGGAGCCGTCGGCTTCCCATCTCGATCGATTCGGCGCCGTCGAGCTGCACCGACGGCTCGGCCGTCTTCACGACCTGGCTCAGCGCGCGTTGCGAGTTGCTCAAGACCTCGGCTTCGTCTGCGGGCACTCCGTTCACGAGCAGGTAATGCAGGACCTCTTCGACGAGATGCTCGAGCTCGACGTAGCGCGGATGCACGAGCGGGACCTCGAGCCGGTGGATGTAGAGGTCAGCGAGGCCATCGCCCGCGAACGTGCCGGCCGCGCCGTAATGGTCTGGATGGATATGCGTCACCATGAGCCGGCGCAGGCGCCGCGCCCCCAGGTGCTCGAGCGCGCGCCGGATCGCCTCGACCGACT
>Ga0209234_1000940_pt1 | contig 10672 bp, 14 predicted proteins | sample GraSoi013_1_20cm_2_FD_185816 | JGI IMG/M metagenome (GOLD analysis project Ga0209234, IMG submission 185816) | Grasslands soil microbial communities from the Angelo Coastal Reserve, California, USA - Sample 08_20_2013_1_20cm (SPAdes) (version 2) | ecosystem: Environmental > Terrestrial > Soil >... | reverse complement strand
GGCAGTCCCACGACGTTGCTTGGATCCAGGCTCAGAGTGTCGGCGAGGGCCTGCTGGCTCGCAGGTCCTCGTTCGCTGAGGAGCTTCAGGGCGATGAGGTGACGTGGGCGAAGCCCGCCAGGCGCCAGCGTGGTCTCGAACTCGCGTCGACCGACACGAGCGAGGTGTTCCAGGAGAGGCAGTAGCCGCTGGTCGGTCACCGTCTTGGTGAGGCTATCGGGCACCAGACAATAATACATGATCCATCAACGAATGGCATAGCGCCAATGGTTTGTGATATACATTGCGTTATGAAGGCGCGAGACCTCGGCCTGCTCGCTCTCCGGGCAGCTGTCGGTGGCGCTCTGTTTGCCCACGGCGCTCAGAAGCTGTTCGGCTGGTTCGGCGGCGTGGGTCTCGAGCGGACCGGCGCGACTTTTGACCGCTTCGGATTCCGGCCGGGGAAGCTCAACGCGATCGCGGCCGGTCTCGGAGAAGCCGGCGGGGGAGCCATGCTCGCGGTCGGTCTCGGCACGCCCGGCGCCAGTGCTGCGGTGGCTGGCACGATGATCGTGGCCTCTTCCATGCACGTCGACAAGGGCTTTTTCAACGGCAAAGGCGGCTTCGAGTATCCGGCCGTTCTTGGGTGGACCGCAGCAGCCCTCGCCCTCACCGGCCCCGGCAACATATCGCTCGATCATGTCCTGGGACACCGATTGAACCGATCGTGGATGCGCAACCTCGCGCTGACCGGGGCAGCCCTGGCCGCCTTGGTCGTCATCGCCAGACGACGCCATACGGTAGCCGTGCGCAGCAACGACGTGGGAGTGACCGGCTAGCGCGTCCCCGCGATCTTCAAGTCCAGGTCGTCCGAGGATCAAATTGAGCTCCGACGACTTCCGCGCCAACAACCCTCGGTTCGTAGGGGGCAACTTCGAGCAGAATATGGGCATCGTGCGCGCCGTGGAAATGGTCGCCAGAGGAAGTCGCCGCAACGCCGGCTCAGGTGGCGCTGGCATGGCTCCTCGCGCACGGCGACGATATCGTGCCGATCCCCGGTACCAAGCATGTCTCGCGAATGGAGGAGAACGCCGCCGCGACCGAGATCACATTGACCGCCGAGCAGGTGGCGCGTCTGAGCGCGCTCCAAGCTCCAGTGGGGGAGCGCTACGCGGACATGTCCAGGATCAACCGGTAGGCCTCCGTGAGGGGTAGCTGACGATGGAACCGATTGTGCTCTTCGGGATTCAGTTCACGTTGAGTTTGGTGGCCTATTTGCTGATCGCCTTCTGGTATGTCGTGCCCCGGTTATCCCTTCTGCCTCGGGAGCTCGCCCTTGTGCCGCTGCTGTGGGTGCACGCCTTTCGCGTTGTTGGCGGGACCATCCTGGCTCCGGGTGCCGTCGGCTCCGGCGTCCCGATGGAATTCCGGACGATGATCGGGTACGGCGACCTGATCACCGCGGTCCTGGCCCTGGTGGCGATAACGGCGCTTCGCGTCCGCTTCCAGGCTGCCATCGCACTGGTGTGGTTGTGCGTCATCGTTGGCATGCTCGACACGGTAAACGCGATCATCCAATCGATGCGTTTCAACGTGTTCACCTACGCGCTCGGCGTCAACTGGGTGATCGTGACCATCTATGTACCGGCCCTGCTCGTAAGCAGCCTGCTGATTTTCATGCAACTACTCCGCCGCAAGAGCTCAGATACCGGGAAATAGCGCTAGGGTCGCTATGGGAGACTCTGTCACGTGCTACTCGACAAGAAAGTCGCCGTCATCTACGGCGGCGGTCCCATTAGCGGAGCCGTGGCCGGCGCCTTCGCGCGGGAAGGGGCTCGAGTCTTCCTCGCGGGCCGATCCGCGGAGAAGCTCGCCGCGATTGCCGGTGAGATCCGGTCGCGTGGCGGCGCGGTGGACACCAGCGTTGTCGATGCGCTCGACCAGCGTGCGATCGACCAGTTTGTAGACATAGTTGTCGACCGGGCGGGCACTGTCGACATCTCCTTCAACCTGATCGCGGTGGGTGACGTCCAGCAGCCTCTCCAGCAGATCTCCGTTGACGACTTCCTGCAGCCGATCGTGACCGCTATGCGCAGTCACTTCCTGACGACCCGGGCAGCGGCGCGGCATATGGTCGCGCGTGGGTCGGGCGTGATTCTCGCCTTCGGCGGTGGCGGACCGCAAACCGTTCCCGGGTTGGGCGGCTTCAAGATCGCCCTCGATGCGCTCGAGGGCCTTCGCCGGCAATGGGCCACCGAGCTCGGTCCGCACGGGATCCGCGTGGTCACCATCAAAACCGGTGGAATCCCCGAGACCCTTCCCAAGGGAATCAAGGGCCGCGACGAGATCATCACCAGTCTTCAGGAGGCCGCCCTGCTTCCGTGGACCGCAACCCTGAATGACGTTGGAACCGTCGCGGCATTCGTGGCCTCGGACCAGGCTCGCACCATCACGGCGGCCGACGTCAATATTTCTGCCGGCGCGATCGTGGACTAATCGACCTAGGCGTCCGGCAGCGGAATCGACTCGAAGACAACGAACTTCCAGGCACCCTTATCTCGCCGGAATACAGCAGTGGTCGGTGCGGAGACGTGGTGCTTCGTCCCCTCGTAGGTGTAGTCCTGCTCGAGCCAGCAGGTGAGGACGCCCGCATCGCCCCAGACCACCTCACGGACGTTACTGATTGTCGAGTGGACACCTTGGATCTGCTTGACTAGGTTGCGAAGGTAATCGCCGGCCTCGCGAACGCCGCGCAGCCAACGACGAGAGATTTCGTCGACCGCCTGAACGTCGTCGGCCGAATTTTGGATGAACGCCTCGGCGTCGTTCCGGTCGAGTGCACCGAACATCTTCCGGGTCAAAGTCTCAAGTTCACCTGGCATCCTGATCCCTCCTCGAGAATCTGTTTGGGCGAGTCTACGCCGGCTCGACTCCCCCAAAAGTAGCGCCGCTGTTCCGGCCTCCTGGGGAAGCCTGGGCGCCGAAGGAGGCGACAGACTGGATTGATGTCGAAGCACGCAGTCTCATGAGCACCCTACGAACCCTCTTTTTGTTTTTCCACGTCGCCGGCGGCGTACTCGGCCTGGCCGTCGGCCTGTTCGCGTTCCGTCCCGACACGCTGCAGTTTCGCATTTGGCTCCGCCGTCTCTACACGGCGGCCCTCGTTGACCTGGCGATCTTTCTCGCGGCCATCGTCGCCGTCGACTGGTCTAACCTCGCCGTCACGCCGCGCATCGTGTTTTCGGTACTCATCGGCCTGGCCGCACTGATCCTGCTCCGCTTGTTGTTCGCGTTTCGGTTGGCGGCGCAGCAGCCCGTTGGCTGGCAAATCCCGTACGTGAACCACATCTACTTCACCTACATCTCGCTGTGGGAGGGGTTCTTCATCGTCGGGTTGATCGATCTGGGTGCACCCGGATGGGTCGTCGGAGCAGTGGCCACGGGTGTCCTGATCGTGGGTGGGACATTGCTCAATAGGTACAAGCGCGGGCTGCCCGCCGCGGTGACGGCTGGCGAATCCCGCTCGTTTTCCCAATCCGCATAGCGCTGATCCCAGTCGGGGCACCCGCTAGGCTGGCTGGCTTGAACTTGGTGGCGCCAACCCCTTGACAAGTCGGTGCCGCAGCACGTATTCTACCAGGTAGCTAATTAGCTGGATGGAAGAATACAGTGGCAACAGATCAACTCAGCATCACGTTCGCAGCGCTGGCCGACCCCACTCGGCGGGCGATTCTCTCCCGTCTTTCGACAGGCGAGGCGTCGGTTACCGAGCTGGCAAAACCGTTCAACCTGAGCCTTCCCGGCATCTCCAAGCACCTGAAAGTGCTGCAGCGGGCGGGGCTGGTCAGGCAGACCCGGAAGGCACAGTGGCGGCCATGCCGGCTGGACGGCGCCCGTTTGAAGGAGGCGGCCGATTGGGTGGGAGAGTACCGACAGTTTTGGGACGAGAGCTTCGAGCGACTCGACGAATACCTGGCGACCGTACAAAAGGAGGAAACGCATGACAGCGAAGGCAGACGCCACGACGGCAAAGACTGACTACGTCATCGAACCCGGAAAGCAGGAGCTCACGATGACCCGCGTCTTCGATGCGCCGCGCGAGTTGGTGTTCAAGGCGTTCACGGATCCCAAGCTGGTTTCGCAGTGGTTTGGTCCGCGAGAGTACACGACGACGGTCGACAAGATGGAGGCCCGACCGGGTGGGATGTGGCGGTTCGTCCAACGCAATGAGAATGGCGACGAGTTCGCGTTCCACGGCGTGCACCACGACCTCGTCGCTCCGGAGCGGATCATCGCGACCTTCGAGTTCGAGGGCGTGCCTGGCCACGTACTGCTGCAAACGGTGAACTTCGAACCGTTGGGGCAGAAGACCAGGCTCGTGGAGCAGTTGGTCTTTCAGTCGGTGGCCGATCGCGACGGGATGGTGGCGTCGGGAATGCAGAAAGGCTCCGATGATTCGATGGATCGCATGGCCGAAATCCTGGAAAACCTGAAGGCGCAGCGGGCCTAAGTCGCCCCAGGGCATCGATACGCGGGACCGGGCCGGGAGGTCGCCCCTCTCGGCCCCGGCCGTTTTGGGCGTCGGTGCTCGCCGTTCGCTCTGGCGGCCGGCGCCGGCTGACCCTCCAGGGTATTTCAGCAGGCGAGCAGACCCCAGGCTTGCTTCGCCCTGAGAATCCGGAGCGCCGCGTCGTCGACGCGCTGGCGAAAGCTCGGGTCGGCGGCGGCTCGTGAGCGGATCGCCAACACCATGGCGTGGGCCGGTGCCGAGGTCTTCGAGATGATCATGTCGCCGCCCGCTGAGAGAAAGTCGATCGCCCGCGTACCCGGCGGAATGCTGGCGACCGCCGCGGTATCGCCGAGGTCATCCGAGATGATGACGCCGTTGAATCCCATCGCGCCTCGCAACATCTGCGTCATCACCAGCGGCGAGAAGGCGGCCAGGTGATTGGGATCGATCCTCGTGTACCTGGCCAGGGCCACCATCACGAAGTCGGCATTAGCCGCGATGCCCTGCTTGAAGGACTGCAAGTAGGGGTCATTTACGGTGGTCATCGTGTCGGTTGCGGTCGTGAAGTCGGTGTTGCCGGTCACACGACCGAGGCCGGGAAAGTGCTTGAGGCTGACCGCGATGCCGGACTGGTGCATGCCGGCAAGAAAGGCGACGCCGTGGCTCCCGACCGTTGCCGGATCATGGCCGTACTCGCGCTGGAGTGCGCCGATCGGCTGGTTCTGCGCATCAGTTCCCGGCGGAACGACGTCCATGACGGGAGCGAAATTGAAGTTGATGCCAGCGGCACTGAGCTCGCGCGCCCAGCCCGCGGCGCGGCTCTGCAAGAGGGCCGGATCCCAAGTGCCTTGCACGACCGCTGTGGGGATCTGAGAAAAGCCCGGGCCCTGCATCGCCTGGATCAGGCCGCCCTCCTGGTTGGCGGCGATAAAGAAACGGACATTGGCCGTCGCCGTACTAGAGACCTGTGCCTGGACTGCGGCAGCGACGGCATGGATGGCGGCGGCTCCAGCGTAGCTTCGATCGACGAACCAGACGGACCCGATGTGATCCGTCTGGATCAGGTTGATTTCGGTGGGACCGAGACGGTCGCCCGCGAGACCGAGCTCGAAGAGCTGACCGATCCGCTGATCGAGCGTCATCGCCGCGAAGACCTGGTCGGCGCAGGCAAGCTGCGGAGTCGGTGTCGGCGTCGCGGTTGGGGACGCGGTCGGGCTTGTCGAAGGACTCGGCGATGGGTGCGCCACCGCCGTGGGCCCACAACCGGTAACGGCGACCACGATGAGCAGAAGCATGGCCGCCAGCGGTCGATGATGCATCCCCCGTACAACGCTTGCGTGTCCGGTCGGGTTATTGCGAATCACACAGTTCGAGCGTTCAGTATGGGTGAAAAGGGGCAGGCCCCCTGGTCAGGGGGCCTGGGGAAGGGAGGGAAAGCGAACTGGATAGCGAGGCGAACGACCCTGCCAACGACCGCTAAAACCCGCGCTGCGATCGCTCCACGACGTAGGTCACGACCGACAGGTACTCCGCCGAGTCCGCAAAGCCGACCCAGCGAGTCGCATCCGGTGTTCGGCCAAAGATGGCGAGCAGCTCGCTGACCGTAAGTGTTTCGGACTTCATGCCGACATCATCCCCGATGGCCGGCTCGCGATCCTCCCCAAAGAGGTGCCGGCGGCTACCTACTTTTGGGGGAGCCGATCGGTTCGCTCGAGTTGGATCGGCTCGCGGGAATGATCGCCCGGATCTTTGTCCCGGCCTCAGGTCGACTCTCGATCTCCAGGCGGCCTCCCAGCTCTGTCGCGCGCTCGCGCATCGTGTTCAAACCGAAATGGCCCGGGTGTTCGCTCTGGGGATCGAAGCCGACTCCGTTATCCCAGACCTCCAGCCTGATCTCGGCGTCATCCTGGTTCAAGGCAACGCGAACGCGCGTGGCGCGCGCGTGGCGGCCGGCATTGTGCAACGCCTCCTGGGCAATCCGGTAGAGGGCCTGCTTGCTCTCCCAGCTCATGGTCGGTTCGCCGGCGATCACTTCCTCGACCGTAATGCCATGGCGTGAGCGCAGCACGGCGGTGTGATGCTTGAGCGCGCCAATCAGACCCTCGCGCTCGAGGGCCTCGGGACGCAGCTCGAAGATCAGGGCGCGCATTTCCGCCAGGGCGGCCTCGGAAAGGCGAACGATATAGTCGAGCGGCTCGCGAAGCTGCGACGGGTCCTTCGCCAGCATTTCCTGCGCGGACCGCGCCCCCAGGGCGATGCCGTACACGGCCTGCGAGACAGAATCGTGCAGATCGCGCGCCAGTCGCTGGCGCTCCTCCAGCGCCACCTTGTCTCTCGACGCGCTGAGCAGGCGCGCATAGTCCACCGCTGAAGTTGCCTGATCGGCCATCGCTCGGAGGAACGACATGTCGATTTCGGGCGGCCGCTGGCCCGACGGGTAGTAGGCGTTCAGAGCGCCGATCGCCGCGTCGTGGTGCATGAGGGGCAGCGACACGATGACACTCCACGGAACTTCGCGGATCAGATCATGGAGCGGGGAGAATCGCGGGTCAGCGAGGCGCCGGCTGACGACATCCTCGTCGATGACGGTTGCATGAGCCTCCATTGCCCGGATCGCCGCGCGCGGGGCGCCTCGCGTTTGCGCCGCGTCGGCGGCCGCGGCATAGCCGCGCGGCAGCCCGAAGGTGCCCGCCGTGCGCAGATTGCCATCCGGCTCGAGAAGGTAGACGCCACAGGCGACCGCGCTGGTGGTTTCGACGATGCTCTGCGCCAGGGCATCAAGCGTGGCGTCGAGGGAGCGGTTGACGGCGAGGCTGGCCGCAGACTGCGCCAGGGCAACGGCCTCCCGTCGCACGCGACGGTTCTCGGTCACATCCTCGACGATTCCGATCAACAGGAGTTTTCCGCCCAATGCCATGGGCGTATGGTGCAAAAGGACCTCACGCTCCCCGGCTTGGCCCAACATCGTTATGCTGCGGCGCCCAGGCTCGGCGGTTGCCGTGGAGCACAGGTACGAAGCGACCTCTTCGCGCTCGCGTGGCACGATGGAGTCGATCACCTCCGTCCCCACCAAGTCTTGGGCGGGCCGGCCAAAGAATGCGCGGGCTGCCGGATTGACGTAGACGTAATGCCCCGAATCATCCGCGACGACGACGGGAGTTGGCACGACCTCGACGAGGGCTCGAACGATTTCATCGACCGAGGGAGTGGCTAGCGCCTGGTGCTTGGACAGACCCGTCGTAGCCACAAGCTCAGCCTCGGCCCAGGTCGCTCGCGCTGACCAGGCCCCTCTCCACCGCGTAGAGGGCAGCCTGGGTTCGGCTTTGCAGCTGGAGCTTGCCGAGGATGTTGCTGACGTGGGTCTTGACGGTCTGCTCACCGATGCCGAGCTCGCGGGCCACCTGCTTGTTTGCCTGGCCTTTCGCGAGGAGTCGAAGCACGGCCGTTTCCCGTTCGGTCAAGACCTCGGGGCTGCCCGGAATCTGCACTTCCCGTACCAGCCGGGCGGCGGCCTCTGGCGACAGATGCACCTGGCCGGCGGCCGCCGACTTGACGGCCTGCCGCAGCTCGTCGGCCTCCGTGTTCTTGAGGAGATAGCCGATCGCCCCGGCGCGAATAGCCCCTGTCACTGCCGCGTCCTCCAGGACACTGGTCAAGGCGATCACCTCGACGTCCGGCATCTCGGACCGGATCGTCCCCGTTGCCGCGACGCCGCCCATTCCCGGCATCAGCAGGTCCATGAGGACAACCTGAGGGTGAAGCTCGCGGGCCAGCTGGATTGCCTCTTCTCCGGTGCTCGCCTCGCCGACGATCTGGAAGTCGGGGTCGAGCGCCAGAAACATGCGAAGTCCCTGCCGCACCACGCTGTGGTCGTCCGCGATGAGCAGCCGAATCTCACCCACGGCTCTCGCTGTCCCGGTTTCTGTCGAAACCACCTGGCTCTAGAGTAGGGGTTCATGGACTGGCCTGCAAAGGCCGATCACCTCGGTCTTGAGATGCACTCCCCTGTATGGGGGATGAGGCATCCCTCACAGGTGGGGTAATCGGATGCCGCCGACGAGCGGTGTCCTCGCACGCTCTCGCCGGGACAATGCCTTTCAGAAGATGCAGCAACGCGAATCGGCGATTTACCAGCGCGTGTGGTTTATTACGGGGTCATCCGGCGGTCTTGGACGGGCCTTGAGCGAAGCGGTCCTGGCCCGCGGGGAGCGCGCCGTCGTTACGGGTCGGACGCCTGAGAGGGTCCGCGACCTGATCGTGCGCTACCCGGCGCAAGCACTCGTCCTCGAACTCGATGTCACGCGCCAGGACCAGGTCCAGACGGTGGTTCGAGAAGCTATCGAACGGTTTGGCCAGATCGATGTTCTGGTCAACATCGACAGCTTCTCGGAGGGGCTGGCCAAGGAGGTCGGCCCGCTCCGGATAAGGGTGATCACGATCGACCCGGCCAGCAATAATGGCCACCCGGCGAACGAGGTGGCCGACGACATCATTGCAAGCGTCGAGGCCGACACGTGAAATCAGCCATCCGATGAGGCTCAAGGAGTGACAGACGTGAAGTATTGGTTGTCCAAACGGGTCGCCTTGAAGGCAGTCAAAGGACAGGCATGGGCGCCGCGCTGGTGGGCCGTTTTCCTCATCGGCCTGGCCCTCTGGGGTGCCGCCGTCGGTTCGGTGTTCGTGACTGGGGACATCATCGTTCTGCCCACCGTCTTCCTGCTCGGCAGTTTCCTCGTGCCCGTCACGGCTGTGGTGTGGTACCTCGACCACGATCCGAGCCCGGTGCTCTCACCGACGCGGATCGTGACCGCCTTTCTCGTCGCGGGCGTCCTCGGCCTCCTGGCGGCGGCCTTCCTCGAATACTGGCTGGTCTACGGTCCCGGCCTGCGCGGCAACCTCAAGGTCGGCCTCATCGAGGAATTCGTCAAAGGGGTCGCCATCGTTGCCCTCGCAATGGGACTTCCCTCGTACACAAGGCGTGCCGGGATGGTGCTCGGAGCCACCGTTGGCTTCGGCTTTGCGGCGCTCGAAAGCAGCGGCTACGCGCTGGCGGCGTTGCTTGTCGTCCAGGGACAAAATGTAACGCTGTCGTTTTCAGACGTCGTCGTCACCGAGCTCGCTCGTGGCGTCCTGGCTCCGTTCGGTCACGGCATGTGGTCGGCGATCCTCGGCGGCGTGATCTTCTATGCCTTTCGCGAGGGTCGCGTCCGGCTGAGCTGGAGCGTGATCGTCGCCTATCTCGGGGTATCGCTGCTGCATGGCGCATTCGACATCTTCGGCAGCGTCACGGCCTACATCGTGATCTCGATCATCGGCCTCGTGCCGCTGGTGTACCTCTGGCTGCGTCAGGACAGCGGTCTTCCTTTCACGCGGCGGCCGCAGCCGGCTCCGGTTACGGCCTGACAAAACCCACGTCCTGACTTTCCCCGCAGGGCGGGGGAGGAAGGCCTTCCGGTTCCCGGCCGTCATACCGATGCGATGGCGACCTCGGCCCATTTCCTCCCCGGACTTGACTGGCTGATCAAGCTCGGCATCGGCCTGATCGTGGCGGCGGCGGGCGTCCTGCTCATCCGGCCGCGGCGTCGCGACGGCTGGCGCTTCGCGATCGGCATCTTCACCATCGAGGCCGGGGCGTTGGTCGCGATCCGCGGGATCGTCGCCGCCGGCGGCTCGAGTTGGTGGCAGTACCTGATGCCGTTCGCCCTGGTCCTCGTGCCAGGGATCTTCATCGCGGTCGTGCTCACCCGCTTGCGCTGGTGGCCACGCGTCGGATTCACACCGCTGTGGGAGTGGCAGGCACCGCACCTGCTGATCCCGCTGTTACTGATCCTGGTGCTGCCCATCGTGGGCTTCTCGGCGCGCGGCATGATGGCGACCACCGTGCTCGTGCTCACCCTCCAGGTGGGCTTCGTGCTGATCGACATCTTCATGGAAGAGGTCACTTACCGCGGCGTCATCCTCGAGGCGCTGGCCGGGCTCAGCGGCGGCTCGCGGGTGGCGATCTCCGCAACCCTCTTCGGGCTGAGCCATCTGGACAACTTCTTCCTCCCGGGCGCCGATGAGCTCGGCGTTGAGATCGCCGATGTCGAGCCGGCAGGGTTGCGTTCCGTTCTGGGACTGGACGAACTGCAGCAGCAGGCGCCAGGCGTCGCGATAGGCGGCGATGGTGTTGGGGCTGGCGTG
>Ga0209234_1000938_pt1 | contig 10676 bp, 10 predicted proteins | sample GraSoi013_1_20cm_2_FD_185816 | JGI IMG/M metagenome (GOLD analysis project Ga0209234, IMG submission 185816) | Grasslands soil microbial communities from the Angelo Coastal Reserve, California, USA - Sample 08_20_2013_1_20cm (SPAdes) (version 2) | ecosystem: Environmental > Terrestrial > Soil >... | reverse complement strand
AAGTGTCCAGCCGTTGCGCGAGGTCGCGAATGTTCTGCAAGAAGTGGTTGTAGAAAATAACCGCTGGAATGGCAGCAAAGAGACCGGCCGCGGTGGTGACGAGCGCTTCGGCGATGCCCGGCGCGACCGCGCGCAAGCTGGCCGCACCGGCGCTGCCCAGGCCGGAGAACGCGTCGATGATGCCCCACACGGTTCCGAACAGACCGATGAACGGTGTCACCGAGCCGGTCGTAGCCAGCCACGACATGCCTTTTTCAACGCGGCGCACCTCATCCGCGGAAGCGAGTTGCATGCTGACGGTGACGGCTTGCAGGCTCTTCAGCTTGGGTGGATGTGGATTGCCCGGGGCGCTGCCGACCTGACTCTGGAGCTCGCGGTAGCCCGCGGCATAGACTGAAGAAAACGGGGAACCGGCCGTCGCCAGGGCTTGCGGACTGGCTACGCCCCGCGCAGCGCGAAGAATACGCAGAAACTGGTCGCTCTCGCGTCGTATGCGTCCGAAGAGGCCAACCTTCTGGAGAATCATGGCCCAGGAAATGATCGAGAATGAAAGGAGAAGCAGAAGAACGGCGCGGGCGACCAGGCCGGTTTGCGTAAGGATATTTCCAATATCGGTTAGAAAAATCGTCGTGAACAGAAAAATGATGTACCCCTCAGTGAGAGCAAACGATTTGCGATCGCGACGCGATCAACATTTTTCTGGGCTTAAGAAACGTAGCACACGCATCCAGAGCGCGCAACCAATAGGATGCGTAAGTTTCTGATTTCGCTGCTTATCGGGCAACGGGCGGCTTACTGTCCAAGGACATCCAGCGCAGCGCGAAAGCCACCGCAAGCCTGGCCGCTGCGCCGCGCGCGCAGTGGTGGAGAAAAATCTCGTCAAAGTGTCCATCATGTGATGGTGGATGGTGACAATATTGAGGCCGTGTGCAGGGCTTTCAGCGCCGCGTTGACCTCACTCCCGCACACGGCGATGCAACGGCGATGCCCGCCGGCCCGACAGAGTAAAGCAGGTGTGATAAACTGCGATTTGGGCATGAGCAAACCGTTTGACATTGAACTGGAAAGGCTGACCAGCCAGGCTTCTTATTCCGAGATAGTCGGGGGTGTGGCCGCAGGGCAGCGGGGAACGTTCTTCCTTGAGACCTTCGGCTGCCAAATGAACGACCACGACTCGGAGAAAGTCGCGGGCTTGCTGCTCTCGCGGGGCTATCAACAGGTGGAGACGCCGGAGGCGGCTTCGCTGATCCTTTACAACACTTGCAGCATTCGCGAGAAGGCGGCGCAGAAAGTTTTCTCGCGCCTGGGTGAATACCGGGAGAAGCAGAGCGAGGGCAAGGTCATTGGGGTGCTGGGCTGCGTGGCGCAACAGGAAGGGGAAGAGATTTTCAAGCGCGCGCCGTGGGTGAGCCTGGTCTGTGGTTCGGCAAGTTACCGCAAGCTGCCGGACATGCTTACCCAACTGGAAGCTGGGAATCAGCGTGTTACCGGCCTTGATACGGATACGGACGCAACGTTCGAAACGGAAGTGACGCGCCGGGACAACCCCTGGCGCGCCTACCTGACGATCATTGAAGGCTGCGACAAGGCGTGCTCCTACTGCGTGGTGCCATTCACGCGTGGTCCCGAACGCAGCCGCGGGAGCGACTCCATTCTGAAGGAAGTGCGGCAGCTTGCGGAACTCGGCTATTCCGAAGTTCAGCTTCTCGGGCAAACGGTGAATTCTTATGCGGACCCGACGCCGCGAAAGATGCGTTTTTCGGAGTTGTTGCTGGCAGTCGCTGACGTTCAGGGAATTCGCCGCGTGCGATTCACCACTTCGCACCCCAGTGACTTCACGCCCGATATTGTGGAAGCCATCGAGGGACAGCCAAAGATCTGCGACCACGTTCACTTGCCGGTGCAGTCTGGTTCGACGCGAGTTCTGCGTGCGATGCAGCGAACGTATTCGCGCGAAGAGTATCTGGAGAAGATCGCCATGATGCGCGATGCGAATAGGCCGATCGCCATCACCACGGATATTATTGTAGGTTTTCCGGGCGAAACGGAATTCGAATTTGAAGAAACACTGAGTTTGCTAGAGGAAGTGCAATACGACAACCTATTTTCGTTCAAGTACTCACCCAGGCCGAACACGCCGTCTCTCTCCATGAGCGATTCGATGTTGGAGGAAGAAAAGGGCCGGCGCCTCGCGGTTCTGCAGGACAGGCAGCGCGAAATTCAGTCGGTCAAGAATGCGCGTTTGGTTGGGAAGCGTTTCGAAGTTCTGGTCAGCGGAAAATCCCGGCGCGAGAACCAATGGTCCGGGTATACCACATCGCATCGCATGATAAATTTCGCTTCACAAGAGCGGGAGCTTCTGGGAACCTACGTGCAGGTTCGTGTTACGGGAGCAGGTCCAAACAGTCTGCTAGGTGACCACGCCGTTTAGATCAGGGAGGCCTCGATGGAAGTGGAGATGAAGATCCGTGGCCTAATGATGGATCCAGTCACGAACATGCCCATCGTGGTGCTCAAGGACGTACAGGGCCAGGCGATCCTGCCGATCTGGGTGGGCGTGTACGAAGCCAACGCCATCGCTCTGGAAATTGAGAAAGTGCAAACGCCCCGGCCCATGACCCATGACCTGCTGAAGAATGTTCTGCTGGGGCTCGAGGTGCGCGTGCAGAAAATCGTGGTGAATGATCTGAAGGACGACACGTTCTACGCGCTGATCTGGGTGGAGCGCGAGGGACAGATGATGACCATCGATTCACGTCCGAGCGATGCCCTGGCGCTGGCCCTGCGCATGGACTGCCCGATCTTCGTGGATGACGCAGTCCTCAAGAACTCCAAGATCTCGAGTGCCTTCTCCGACCGCAATGCCAACGAGCAACTCCGCACCTGGCTCGATGGCCTTTCCGACGAGGATCTCGGCCGTTACAAGATGTAAAATCGCCATCGTCGATTCACTTACGAGCCAGGAATCAAGCTCGAGCCAGCGTGTCTTCCGGCACGTGCATTAGCCGCCGTACCGTGCGGCGCCAGGCGAAAAGCAAGACGATACCGATCAAAATGAGCGCCAGGCTTAGGCCGGCCCACAGTCCAAACGCGCCCCAGTTCCGACGGAAACACAGCCAGGCACCGAGCGGAAGACCAATAATCCAATACGCGGTGAAGTGGCAGAACATGGGCGTACGGGTATCGCCCGCGCCTCGAAGAGCCCCGGTGGCGACGGTTTGGATGCCGTCGAACAATTGAAAGGCGGCGCCAGCAGCCAGCAAGAGAACGGTGCTGTGAATGACGGACTCGTCCGGTGTGTACATTCGCGCGATGTATCGGGGAAATAAGAGTAGAGCCCCGCTGGCGCAGGTCATGAAGGCTGCACCAAGAAAAATGGCGGTGCCGCCCGCTGCTCCTGCCCTGGCGGCATCTTTGCGCCCAAGGGCTTGGCCCACGCGCACGGCGGCAGCCGAAGCGATGCCGAGTGGCACCATATAAGTAAATGCCACGGTGTTCAGAGCGATCTGGTGGCTGGCGAGTGGAACGGCACCAAGCCGGGCGATGAGCGCGGTGACCAGTGCAAAGACGCCGCTTTCCAATGTGAACTGAATCGCGGCAGGCAATCCGAGGGTAATGAGGCGGCGGATGCGCGGGAGGTCGATGTCGACGGGAGTTCTCAGAAGTTCAGTGCGGTGTTTTCGGTCGTACCACAGTAGATAGCCAACAAGCACAGAAGCCATATAAAGACGCGCGATAGCCGTGGACCAGCCTGAACCAACCGCCCCCATCGACGGCACTCCCCATTTGCCATAGACCAAAATCCAGTTGCCAAGTGCATTAACGACGTTCGCGCTGACCAGCGCGAAGGCCACCGGCCTCACCATGTTCATGGCTTGCAGGCAGCGACGCACTGCGAAATAGAGAAGCAGGGGCAGCAGGCCGACGGCCAGCGCCTTGGTGTAGGGAATGGCGAGGGCTAAAACTCCGGGATCAACGTGCATCCCCGCGAGAAGAGAGGGAAGCAACCAGACAGGGGCGCTGAGGAAGGGCGTCAAGGCAATGCTTAGATAAATGCTGTTAAGCAGGGAACGATGACAGTCCTCGCGCCGGCCCGCTCCGAAGGCTTGGGAGACGAGCGTATCCAGTCCCATCAGTAAGCCGCCACCAAATAGAGCCAGCACAATAAAAATATTGGACCCCAGACTCACGGCGCCCATGGCGGTCGCGCTGTTGGGCAGCCGTCCGACCATCATGGTATCGACGATGGCCATGCTCATCCAGCCGAGCTCGGCGAGGACAAGAGGAATAGCAAGCTGCAAAGTGGGGCGAATTTCAGCGCGAAGTGTCTGGAGTCCAATCATGGGCGAAACATGAGAGGAACGAGTGTAAGAGTGTAAGCGGGGCGGAGAAAAGGAGCAAACGGATGCGCCGGTGAAACCCAGTGCTGAGAACGGGAGCGGTGAGGGAGGCGGGGGCAGACTATTCCTTAGGAATCAAGTCTCTCGCTGTCTGCTGAGGGATAACCCTTCAAATTGAAATCCCCCACTCTATATGCCTACAGGCTCGAGTCGCACCACGTGACCGTGTATGGCCGCTCGGTATTCTCAGGAAGGATCTCCAGTGCCGATCGGCTAGATAGTGGCGCATCCGTGGCGCAAGAGATCTCTGTTTCTGAACGGTCCGCGGATTCCGCCCGGCGCTCAGCTGGGCCGGATTTCCAAACCCGCACTGACGGTGAAAAGTACGCGTTTAGGCGACAAACCTCCTTTCACCAAGCAGGGACGATGACCCTGCAGTCGCAGGAGACTCGTAGGATAATGATAATGTTGAGTTTGTAGACCTCAACACGGCAAATCCATTGAGCCCGGGCACCGAGTAGATGACGTCCGAAGGAGGCAAGTTTTATTCGCTATTGTTACCAAGGCTGCCTCGCCGTGACACCCCAGGGATTGCCGTAGGAGAAAAGCTGCGCCTCGCCAAATCTCATCAACCAGATTTCCCGGTGACACTGCGTTGGTATGGCGCGGCCACGAAGGCCGCATGGGCTGGCAACTCGGCCGAGAGTTGCAATAGCCAACAGATTTTTGGGACCTCGATTTTAGGGTTATCCCGGACAACGATTCACGGATCGGCCCTGCAACCGGTCTCCTGTTTTCCACCGTGACTCCCGCCGATCCGCCCATTTTTCCCTTGCCAATGAACAGGTCGCAAACGTAGAGTTAGCCTAGGCCTTGGGGGTTTTCTGAAGGCGACACCCATATATAGGAACACGGTTCCCGGATCGCGGCGGCTCAATTGCTCGCGCGCGGGCGGAGGCAGAAACGCATGACTGCCATCATCACGATTGCGAATCAAAAAGGCGGCGTGGGAAAGACCACGACGGCGATCAATTTGTCCGCGGCGCTGGCGCATCGCGGCAAGCGCACGCTACTGATCGATCTCGATCCACAGGCCAATTCGACAATTGCGTTTTATGATTCCGGCGAAATATCCACGAGCATGTTCGACGTGCTGAGTGACAGCCGCGTCGCGCTGGTCACGGTCATCAAGCCGACCAAGGATCCAATGTTGTTTCTTGGGCCGGGCCGGCTGGCGCTTGCCAAGCTGGAGCAGGCGCTCGCGGGACAATTCGATGCGCCATTTAAATTGAAAGATGCGCTGACTCCGGTCCTAAAAGATTATGAATACGTAATTCTCGATACCCCGCCGTCGCTGGGGATCCTGACGGTGAATGCGCTGGTGGCCTCGACGCATTTGCTTGTGCCCATCCAGGCAGCGTACTTCGCGATCGAAGGAACCGATGATTTGCTGGAGACTTACGAGCGAATCCGCGCGCGCCCTAATCCGGCGCTGAAAGTTCTAGGCGTGGTGATTACGCTTTTTGATAAGCGCACAAATATCTCTAAGGACACACACGGGCAGATTCGATCGGTATTCGGTGAAGTGCTGTTCAAGACGAAAATCACCAAGAACGTGCGGCTGGAAGAGAGCCCTGCTTACAAGGAAACAATTTTGACTTTTGCGCCAAAATCACCAGGCGCGGTCGAGTACAAGAAACTTGCAGGGGAGGTTATCCAACGTGTCGAAGAGGATCGGGTTACCCGTCACGCTGAAGATGCGGCATGACGCACATTATGTAGAATCGCTGACAAGCTATAGCGGTGCGGCGGTCGGGCGCATGATTCGCGTGGACCAAATTCGCCCGAATCCCGACCAGCCGCGCAAGGCGCTCGGGGACCTGCGCGAACTCACCGAGTCGATTTGCGAAAAGGGCGTATTGGAGCCGCTGCTGGTGCGCTACGTCCCGCGCGAGGACTGCTTTCATATCATCTCCGGCGAGCGGCGGTATCATGCGTCGCGCGCCGCGGGGCTGCGCGAAGTGCCATGCATCGAAAAGACCGCCGACGACGCGGAGACGCTCGAAATCGGGCTGATCGAAAACATTCAGCGGAAAGACCTCACGCCGTTTGAAGAAGCAGATGGGCTGTACCGTCTGAGCACACAGTTTGAATACACGCACGAGGACATCGCGAAGAAAATCGGCCGGGCGCGGTCGTCGGTGACGGAAACTCTGTCGCTTCGCAATATCCCCGATTCGCTGAGAAAGAAGTGCGTCGAGCATGGAATTATTTCCAAGTCGCTGTTGCTGCAGATTGCGCGTCAGCCCACCGAAAAGAAAATGATCGAGATGTTCCACCGCATCATGCAGGGAGGGCTGACCCGCGATGAGGCGCGCCGCGAACGCCGCGAAGAGCAGTCGGGACCGCAGCGGCCGCGGCCGTTCATCTTTCAATTCGAGCCCCCGGCGGAGACATTTAAGTTCCGGATTCAGTTCAAGAAAAGTCATGTTTCGCGCGCTGAGCTGATTTCGACGCTGCGCGAAATCCTGGCACAACTCGAGGGATCCTCTTCGGAGGCCGATTCGACAGCGGCCTAACACTACAAAGACGGGACGCCCTTCGAGAAGACGCGGGACAAACAAGTCCCGCTCCTGCACTTTTCTTCCATGGTTGAACTTTCGCCGCAGCAAATGCAAATCATCGAGCGGCTCTTCGAGGCTGGCTTTCGCCCGATTGCGATTCCGCCTTATGAGAGTGCCTGGTGCATGAGGAAAGGTGATTGCGCGGCGGTCTTGGCGGCTGTTCCGGGCGGCGGAATTAAGCTGCTCGCGCCCCCGTCATACCTGGTCGAGGGCAACCTTAGTGTGAAGCTGAAGCGCGGCCGGCGCCAAGTGTTCGTCTGGAAAAAGAAGGAAGTGGAAGCCACGCCTGACAAATTGGACGAACTTGAATCGTTCCGGCGGGAAGTTGCGGACATCTTGGATATGCCTCCGGAAGCAGGAGATTTGCGGTGATTTGCAATTGCTGGAAACTCACGGCAAACTGAACTGCGCATGGATACATACGACATAATCTGCATTGGCGCGGGGCCGACGGGCCTGGCGACCGCCATTGAAGCCAAGCGCGCCGGGATGCGGCCGCTAGTCATCGACAAAGCCTGCCTTTGCAATTCGATTTTCCATTATCCGGTGAACATGGTGTTTTTCACGACGCCGGAGCTGCTCGAAATTGGCGATCTGCCGCTGGTTTGCGGAGCGGAAAAGCCTACTCGCGTCGAAGCGCTGAAGTATTACCGCAAGGCGGCGGAGCACGATGCGCTTGAATTGCGGCTGTACGAGTTGGTGGTGCGGGTTGATGGCCAGGATGAAAACTTCACAGTAGTAACGAAAACGGAGAAGGGAACGGAACAGAGGTACCGGAGCAGAAAGATCGCCGTGGCGACAGGATATTACGATCTGCCGAACCAATTGGGCGTGCCAGGGGAAGACCTCTCGCATGTATCGCATTACTACAGCGAGCCTCACGAATATTGGAATCAGGACGTGGTTGTGATCGGCGGGAAGAATTCTTCTGCGGAAGCGGCGCTCGACCTGTATCGAAACGGAGCACGCGTGACGCTAGTGCACCGGAACAAGGAACTTGGCGCAACGATCAAGTATTGGGTCCGGCCGGACATTGAGAACCGGATCAAGGCGGGCCAAGTGAAAGCGTTGTTCGAGACGCGCGTGAAGCGGATCACCAATGAAGAGGTTTTAGTCGAGAATGGGACCGGCGAAAAGAGATTGCCGGCGCGACGGGTGTTCGCGCTCACCGGCTACCATCCCGATTTCACGTTCATTGAAAGCCTGGGCGTGCGGCTTGATCCGGAAAGCCGCAAGCCGGCGCTGGATGCGAATACGCTCGAGAGCAATGTTGCGGGGATCCATTTGGCCGGCGTGGTGATCGGCGGACGGCATACTGGCGAAATTTTCATCGAAAACGGGCGCTTCCACGGGAAGCAGATCATTCAGGCACTGACGGTGTGAGCGGCCTTGGGAAGCCGAGGCCAGGCCAGATTTGCCCGACCCAAAGTCGTTTGCTAGACTCGTGGTTATGGCATCGATTATACGCGAAGTGGGCGAGACGTTTGGCGCACTGGTGAAGGGCTTCAGCGTAACCTTCCGCAACATGTTTCGTAAGACGGTCACGGAGAACTATCCGTTCGAGCCCGTACATTTCCAGCCGCGCTACCGCGGGATCCACGTCCTGCACCGTGATGAAGGCGGCCTGGAAAAATGCGTTGGCTGCTTCCTCTGCGCGGCCGCCTGCCCTGCAAATTGTATTTATATCGAAGCCGCGGAGAACGTCGATGCAAACCGCATCTCCGCCGGCGAGCGCTACGCCAGCGTGTACAACATCGATTATTCGCGGTGCATCTTCTGCGGTTACTGTGTGGAAGCGTGCCCGACCGATGCCATCACGCACGGTCACGGCTTCGAACTCGCGACCTACGACATCAACTCTCTCGTCTACCGCAAAGAGCAGCTTCTTGAAAAAGAACCTGCCACCACCGCTTCGTCTGCGCGTTAGCTAGGCGCTAGTCAAATCTCGCGATTTGTTTCAAAGTAACCTAACCTAACTTCCGAGCCGCGGAAGTCGGGCTAACAGTGCGTCCGACCGGCGGGCCCGAGGAAATCGACGGCAACCATCGTCACGTCTTTAACGCCGAGGTTCCCGGTCGGTCGAACTCATGGCGGGTCGGCCGCTTTGGATCGAGAGTCTTTGCGGGTCGCGGCATGGGGTTGGCGGCGGTCATGGTGTGTCCTCAGACCCAGGATGGAATCAAAAGAGAACGACCGAATCGCCTACGCGCAGGATCTTGCCTGCTTCCGTCGAAGCGACGCGCGTGTTGGTGGCCAGGCGGTAGTAGTGGTCGAAGCGGGATTCGGGGCACCATGCTGGGATATGCGAGCGGCGGTAGTCGGTGAAGATCTTTTGGAAGCCGGGAATGATGACTCCCGTGTGAGGGTCGCGCGGAGGAACCGGACACCGCGCGCAAGGAGTGCTGCCTTCGAAATTCACTTCGCCGATGCGAAAGCGCACGACGCTGCGTTCTTCCTCGCCGAAGAGTTGATCTTCCCAGAACGCCGGGACTTCCGCAGGTGCGGCGGCAGAGCGGTCGCCATCGATTTCGAGTGTGGTGCGAAAGCGCAAGCGCGCGTCCTCGATTGCCATACCGGGAAAAAGCCCGCAAACAGCCTCCAAGCTAGCGGTGGAGATAATCGTTGGGCCGTTGGCGATGGTGTCATCCGGAAATCCTTCGGGAGCATGGCGGACGGTGATCGGCTGCGAGAAGAAGTTGGAAAACCATTTGGAGGCGGACGCCGTGTCCCCCGGGAACGCAAATGTCTTAGTTGGGATTTTGCGACTGTCGCCGGGAACCGAAAAAACGACAGAGCTGAAGTCCGGCGCGAATGCCGCGCGAATCAAGTGGATAGCTGCGTTGCGCTTGCCGTTAACCCATTGTCCGTCGACGGAGTAAAGCGCCCACGCGCGGTCGAATTCCAGGCCGCCGGCCGGGCCGATGCGCGCTTCTTTCACGGAAACCGGATCGAGCGACTTGATCGGATGCAGGCGGATGTTTGCAAGGCGCGGAGAAACTGGGGATGGGGCCATGCGGAGATTTTAGCAGAAGGGAGGCTAAAGGAAAGTCGATGGGTGTCCGTCGGCAGGTGCGCACGCCGCATATCTTATCCCGAGACTCGCACCTGGCCAAGAATGAGCTTCGCCAGAAGCGCGCCGCCGAGGAGCGCCATCGAGATGCTCAGGAGCGTACCAATCAAGAAGTATTCCGCGAAGCCCTCGGATTTGAACTTCGGGTAGCGGGCGATAGATTTTGCCGTTAGGATCAGGCCGACCATTGCCGGTGATTGCAGGAGCAGCGCAGTGACAACCAGGAACCGTTCCAGCCAGCCAATGTAAAGCCCGGCGTTCTGCAATTGCTCGCTGGACCTATCCGGTGAATGGCTTTTTAAGCTTTCCGCGAGTGAACGAATCAGGAAGCGGATCAGATATCCGCCGCCGAAGACCACGCCCACGTAAATCACCGGCACGGCAAGAAACTTATTCGGGATCGCTCTGACTTCCTGAAATGGCGCGCTTAGTTCGCTGAATGGCAGGACCGGCGAGAGCATCCAGGCGGCGAAACCGACGGTCAAGAAATGAAGGAGCTGATCGCCTACGTAGGCCCAGGATTCGTCGCAGCCCGGATACTTTCTAGCTAAAGGCTGTTGCAAAACAGAGAGCCTAACCCCTTGATTGACGCGGGCAGCTGACGAAACGGCGTGGCAGATCTGCTGGTTCGCTTATCTTTGC
>Ga0209234_1000934_pt1 | contig 10685 bp, 11 predicted proteins | sample GraSoi013_1_20cm_2_FD_185816 | JGI IMG/M metagenome (GOLD analysis project Ga0209234, IMG submission 185816) | Grasslands soil microbial communities from the Angelo Coastal Reserve, California, USA - Sample 08_20_2013_1_20cm (SPAdes) (version 2) | ecosystem: Environmental > Terrestrial > Soil >... | reverse complement strand
CCGCCGCGGCGTCATCGTGCTCGGGCTCGCAACCGGACTGACGGCGTACGACGCGAGCTATCTCTGGCTCGCCCGGTCGCTCGGCGTTCCACTCGTCACGCTCGATCGCAAGCTGGGTCAGGTCTTCGATGCGCAGGCCATCTGAGCAGAGTCGTGGCCACCACTGCGTGTACGTCGTGTATCTGCGTAATCGGCAGATCGCCTTTCATTGTGCCGTGGCAGGACACAAGGATGTGGTGTTCAACTTGCCGGGCTCGGACGTCGTGGCAGTTCACCAGCTCGTCGAATTCCACGGGCAACCGGTTGAGAAACTCCCCGATGGCCATGGAAAGCTGTTTCATTTCTCCAATACCCGCGTCGGGTGTTGCGATGTGCCTCCCCAGCGGTTCGATGTGAATGTTCACCTCAGTCGGTCCGTCGCGCAATTCACGAATTTTCTCCTCCAGTCCCGTGGCCTGACGGTGTGCTTCGCGCAGGCTCAAATTCTCATCCACTTCCAGGTGCAGTTCGATAAACAGTTGCCCGGCTTGCTGCACGGCCGTCAGGTCGTGAACGGCGAGGCCCAAACTTTGTGCCACCGCGCGAATCGCTTCGAATAAGTGCTCGCCCTGAGGTGCGCGCGGTTCCGCGTGCACCATAACATCCGCGGGAACGATCTCGCCAATCCGTTTTTCGATCGCGTCGCTCAAGGCATGCACTTGCTCGAGGCTCGCCGTCCTTGCCACGCTCACCGTCGCGTCGACAAAGTGGCGATTGCCGGCGCGCCGCACCCGCACGCGATCGACATCCAGCACGCCATCCATGCGCGCCACGGTCTTGGCGATTTCCTGCTGCAATCCTTGCGGCGCCGCGTCCAGCAAGGCATCCAGCGTGCGTCTGCCGAGCTGCGCGCCGACCCACAAAATGACGGCCGCGACCGTCAGGCCCGCCAATGCATCGGCGTAATTCAGCCAGGGCAAGTTCCACGTTTCACCGGCCCACACCAGCCCGATGCCGGAGATAACTACGACGGTGCTCCAGACATCCGTGGAAAAATGCAGCGCGTCGGCCTCCAGGGCGTCGCTGGAATATATTCGCGCGACGCGTCCCAGGGCTCGCGCCCGCGTTACGTCGATCGACAAAGCAACCAGCAGCACCAGGATTGCCGTGAGGCTCGGCTGGATGTGCACGCTGCGGAAGAACAGCCGGTCAAACGCCTCATAGACGATGTAGAGAGCCGTCAGCGCCAGCAGCCCGGTCTCGACGAATGCGGAGAAGTTCTCAAACTTTCCATGCCCGTAGGGATGCTTCTCATCCGCCGGCTGGTCGGCCATGCGCACGGAGAGAAACGTGATGATCGCGGCGAGCAAGTCGAGACTAGAGTGCAGCGCCTCGGAAAGTACGCCCAAGCTTCCCGTCCGGACGACCAAAAACGTCTTGAGGGAAACCAACAGCAGTGCCGAGCCCACGCTCAAGAGCGCGGCCCGCTTCTTCTCCCGTCCTTCCTCGATCTGGTTGATCGCCGCCATCGCCCGCCTAGACTACCTCAGATTCAGGTTTGTTCGCTGGCACATGAGAAAGCGCACTTCAGACGCGCATGCATCCATGAGCGGATCGGCATCCGTTCCTAAGGCATTTTGCGCAAGCTAGCTTTTTCGGGGGACAAAGAGCAGCGCCGCCGAGTTCATGCAGTAGCGCAAGCCGGTCGGCTCGGGTCCGCCTGGGAAGACATGACCCAAATGCGCGTCGCACAGCGTGCATTTGATTTCCGTTCGCAGCACGCCCGCTCTGAAATCTTTTTCCACGCCAGCCAGCAAGTCGTACGCTGCCGCCGTGGCCGCGCCAAAGATAAGTCCTCGTCGCGTGATTTCATTCATAGCGGCGATTCGTGAAAAAAACCTATTTCGTCGCGCTCATCGGCGGCGGTGGCAAGAGTGGCAGCCGCTTGGCTTCTCCGCGCGCCCCGCGCACTTCCAATTCCTCGAACAGCAGCGAGGGCGCCACGACCGAGGCCGGTAAGCCAAGTTGTGCCGAGCCAAACGCCCCCAGCGCCGTGCCGGCAAATCCGTTCATCTGGCTCTGCATGTAGTTGTAAACGAAACTATCGTTGCCGATTCCGGCGAGGTTTCGCAACGCGCGCGAGTTCAATCCAATGATGCGCGAGCCGCGGATCATCTCTTCCCGTCCGGTTTCCGGATAGATTCGGTAAACGACCAGCGGCAGGCGATCGCCTGTCCCCGCGCCGCCGCCGTAGCTTGCCAGAAGTTCGGAGAAATCTTCCTGGTGCAGCAGGCTCAGCGCGGGATTGTCCATTTCGCGCACGACCAGGCAATAGGCCAGCTTTTCCGCGCGGCACGTGTCCAGAAATTTCTTCTTCATCTCTTCCGCAGAAAGTGTTTCGGCCGAGGAAAAGAACAGATTGCTCATCGTTGGCTTGGCATCGTTTAAGAACGCGGCGCGGCCGTGTCCGTTGGACTCATTGGAGTCCGGCCCGGGCCTGCGGGACATCAGCTCGCTCTTCAGGTTGCCGTTCTCCACCAGAGTCACTTTCTGATGGCGCACACCCTCATTGTCCACGGTGTAGCCGCCGATCAGCGGGGTGCCGTGGAAATCCTTTGCGCCCGGATCATCCACCACCGACACGCCGGAGGGCAATACGCGCGCCCCCAGCCGCGACACCCAGTCGCTCTTTCCCCCCAACCCGCTGAGCATCTGTTCCATCACGGGGCTGAAGGAAATCGGAGGACGCGCGCCGTTCAATGCAGGACCAAGCACTTGCGCCACCATCGGTGCCGCTGCGCGCGCCTCGAAAAGAACGGGACCGGTATAGTCCTGTGCGGGAGGCGCGGCTCGCAGAGTCATGAGTTCAGTACCGGCAACGTTCAATCCCTTGCGCACCGTCTCAACGCCGGGCAGCTCGGCCGGCCGCGCCGAGTATGCCGCATAAAAATGGTTCAGCGGCACGCCATCGTCGGCCAGGGCGCTCATTCCTGCTTCGATCGCTGCAAAATGACGATTCTGGCGGATTTCCGTTCCTTCGCTGGTCAGCAGATATTCCGTCGCGTAGACCAGGTAATAGGTCACCCGCGATTCGTGAACCTCGGAAAACGCCCGCAGCGCTGCCGACGTATCGCGCGCTTCCTGGTCCCAGTTGCGGCTGGTCCAATCCACCGTCTCCAGCGGTTCAATGAGCTGCACCGGCTCGGCCTTCGCGAAATCGTCGATGTCCGATTGCCTCGCAAGGCTGCTCAGATACGCCTGCTTCCGCGAATAAGTCTCCACCGCTTCTTTGAAGGCCTGATCGGTCGCGATCCACAAGTCCTGCCTCAGCGAATCGTAATCGCGATCGATTCCCACGGAGCCGGTCGGTCCGATGAAGCCTCGGAAGCCGTCGTCGCTCACAAAATTCGAGCTGTCCAGCTTGTAGCTCCCGACACGAGCTTCCACGTCCATGAAGCGGTTCCGCGTATGCGTGCTGGAGAACAATGTGCCGAATTCCGCGACGACTTCGCGCACCTCCAGATCGAGCAATCGATATTCGACGTAGTACGGCCGCACCGGCTGGTCGATGTTCGGGATTTTCAGTTCCAGGCGCGTCTTCGCGCGAGCCATCTCATCGCGCATGGCTTGCAGCGTGTGGTCGTTGTCCTGCGGAGCCTGCGCCCCCGCGGCCGCTCCGGGCCCCATCGCAGCCAAGAGTAAAATCAGTCCTGCTATTCTCTCTGCTCGCCTCACTGCATGCCTCCGGTCTTGATTACATCGTGCGCGGGCGGCGGCAGAATCGGCGGCCGGTCCGTGGAACTCTCTTTTTTCTGTACTTCCAATTCCGAAGTCAAAATCGCGGGCGACGCGGCGGCAACGGGAACGGATCCCGATTCCGCGCCGCAATAGCCGTTAAAAACCTCCGGGGTATCGCCCGTCGCGACGATCTTCGTCAGCGCGGCCAGCGGCGTGCCGACAATATCCACCCCCCGCACCAATTCATCAGGCCGCCCGTCGGCATAAACCTTGTAGACCACCAGAGGCAGTACCTGGAACGCCTGCGGCTGCCCGCGTCCGGTGAACGTAAATCCGCCGGCGATGTCGTCGATCAACAGCCCAAACGGCTTGCCCTGTGCTTTGATCAATTCAATCAGCTTGGCGCGAAGCTGCGCGTTGGTCACCGTCTTGCTGCTTTGCACGATCAGGTTACCCTGTCGCGAAACCGGCGTTGCGCCGAGTTGCCGCCTGCCATGGCCGTTCGAACGCGGAAACCCGACCAGCGGCGACCGCGACATCTCGAAATTCTTCAGCACACCGTGATCCACCAGCGCTACGCGCTGCGCCGGCACGCCTTCATCATCGAATTGGTAGTAGCCCAGAAGGTCCTGCTTTCCGAGCTTTTTCATGGTCGTGTCGTCGGTGATGCTCAGAAAATCCGGCAGGATCTGCTCGCCTACTTTTTTCGAAAAGGTTTGTCCCTCGCTCACGTCTTTTTGACGGTGGCCTTCGGCGCGATGGCCAAAGACTTCGTGGAAAAACACCGCCGCGGCGCGCCCCGTCAGCAAGGCCGGCCCGACGGTCGGATCGTTGATGGGAGCGGCGACCAGACCTTCCAATTCCTTGCGCATCGTTGCTTCCGCTGCGTGGACCGCTTTGTCGTCCGGCGCGTCCTTGGGGTCGACCCAATCGAAATTGTAGTAGCGGTCGATGTCCATGCCGTCCGGCGCCTTGCCCTGGATGAACAGCTCCAACCGGTAGCGGATCTGTCCGAATTGCAGTTGCGTCCCTTCACTGGTCACTTGATAGGCGTTTTGCGCTTGCGCCGTGAACGTCACGATGGAATTGATGATCGCCGGCGATTCGCGAAAGGCTTTTGTATAGGCGCGGACTCTTTCCTCCCACGGCTTGCGGTCCACGGCCAGGGAAGCCTGCGGTCCGATGAAAGTGTGCGCCTCTTCCCGCGAAAAGTCCGGTGCGCGCCCTTCCGCCGTTTCTACTTTTATCTCCTTGCCCGTCTTGATTTTGATCAGCGCCTCGGATGCGGCCCGGTATTGCTTGTCGGTCTCCAGCCAAATCGCCCGGCGCAGCACGTCGGCGTCATCGTCAATGGGCACGGACGTGCCCGGCCCGCCGCTCTGCTGTTGCCGTTCTCCGACCTTGTGCGAATTGTCCAGCTCGTACTTTCCCGTTCGAAGCGAAACCTCCAGCCAGCGGTTACGCGCTTCGTTGCTGTTGAGCAGCGCCCCGTTCGAACCGGACACATCCGCGCGCTGCGTCTCCGTGATCGTATAGCCCATGTAGTAGGCCGGAGGGTCCAGCGCGCTCAACGTCTTCATTGAACGTTCCAGCTCCGCTTGCAGTGCCGCGAGCAGCGGCGAGCTCTTCGCCTGCGCATCCGGCGGCGCCGCGTGCGCCGCTTGCATCGCGGCCAGAGCCACCGTGGCGAGCAAAATAAGCCCGCAGAAGAGCGGAATTGAGCGACTACGATTCGAATTGGTCAAAGGAAGCCTCACTTACAATTTGACGGGACCGCTAAACATTCAGTGTACGCCACCGCACAGCAGCGCACAAAGCGCGGTACGTTGGGGAGTCGCGGTTCGAACAACACTATCTTAGACGGTCTGACAGCACGGAGCGTTGCACCGGCGGAAAAACGGAAGGCCTCGGCGGTTCGAATGGCCAGCGCTTAAGACAAACGCAATTTCGCTGAACTACCAGCGGCCATTAGCCGCAGTTCGCCGTGCAGCCCTTTGGCGGCACTACCACCCTGGTACCCCCTCCACGCGTCAAGCCAATACCCAAACCAACTCCGACAGCTCCCGCAACGATCCCGATCGTCCCCCAAACACCAAGGTGCGACCCTGCCCCGGTCGCGCCCGACAGGGCTCCTGGATCCGTATCCTTGCTGGAAGCCACCAGCAGATCCAGCGTCGCCTGCTGCGGCGGCAGTGGTCCGGAATTGTCTCCGCTGCGCACGCTGGTCATCTGCCCGGCCTTAACAAGCACGCAAACTCCGGCCAGGTTGCAGACCTTCACCAGTCCTTCGAACGCGATCACATTCATGGTGCCGTTCGCATATTCCAAAAAAAAATCGGTTCCCACCACGCCTGCGACGCCCGCCGGTGTGCGCACCTCGAATTTCCCGTCCGGCTTGGCGATCTTCTGTGCCTGCGTCCGGAGCTTCCCGTAGGTCAGCTCCAGCTCGGTCTGCTGCGCACCCGCGTCGTGCTTGACCACCTTTATGGACGATTCTGAACCCACATTCAGCACCGAACCGTCGTCCAGCGCGAGGCGCGCGCGCGCATTGGCCTGCGTATTCACCAGATCTTGCCAATCGACAGCGGTCTTTGCCGAGGCCGTGATGGTTTTCCCGCTACGAGCTATGTTCACAGCCGGAATCACGCGGGAGACTTCACCGGCGCGCTGTCCCGCCGCCTGGGGCGCGGCCCAAACGTCTGCCGGGATCGCGATGAAAAACGACAGCGATAGGGCCAGCCCGAAGGCATACGGGGACTTCGTCTTCATCGAGGACTCTCCTGGTTTACAGAGTTACTGGAGAGCCCCGGAACTGTCAACGCCAAACGGGGAGCGGTTTGCCCACTCTCTACATGCTCTTGTGAGCACACGCCGGCATCGCTCAATTGCAAAGATGAAAGAGTGTCGCAGCCATATCGTCGTGCCGTTCCCGCCCGCGGGAAAAACTCTCAACCGCGGCGAAGACCCGTCCTAGCAGCTGGGTGGGCGAGGCGAACTGCTGGGCGTTCTAAAGCTCTTGCAGCCGTTCGATTCCGAATTGTTCTTCCTTTCGGCTAAATGCATCCGAGATGCCATCCGTGCAGAAGAGCACCGAATCACCTGCGAGCAATCGCAGGGTCAGCGTCTCGTAGTTCGCCGCGGCGAATAAGCCCGGGGGTATCCCGCAGAGTCTCAGGTTGCGCCAGCCGCTGGCGGAGAGATGAAATGGCCCGGGCATGGCGCGCAGCGATTCCGCGGGCAGCATCACGCTCTGGATCGCGCGAGCTTCTTCGAGCTCTTCTTCTCTCAGTTTTTCGAGGGCATGCAGTTCGAGCGGCGGCGCAGCCGTGTTCTTCGTCTGTCCGAAGGGAGCGTTACACCGGAGAGGGAAATTCGGCGGTAGGCAGGAGTCTAGCAGAGCGGCTGCGATTCAGGGCGAAAATGGGCGACGTTGTTTCCTACCGCACGTCGTCGTGCGTTCCGCTTGCCGCGCATGGCGGGCAGGCCCACAATTCTTCCATGCGCTCACTTGTCGGTGTCTTGGTCGGTGCCGCCCTTCTCTTTGTCGTATATCACTTCTATCTGAAGAGAATGCCGGTCACGGATGAAGGTACGGCTCCGACGCAGGCCATCAGCCTGACGGGGGTTCGAAGCGACCTCCTGCAGATCGCTCAGGCAGAACGCGGCTACATCGCCACGAATGGCCATTGCGCTTCTCTCGACGAACTCATCTCCTCCAATTCTCTTTCCATGGCGCGCACCGAGCGCGACGGTTATTCCTACACGCTCGAATGTTCGGGCGGTGAATTCAGCGCCGCGGCACGGCATCTGCCCGCGCCGGCGGGCTCCCCCATTCGCTATCCCAATCTCGCCATCGACGCCACCATGAATGTCCACGAAATCGAGTGACAGTTCGGCAGGGCACATGACTTCACGCTCGGGTGTCTAAAGCTTGTGGGTCGAATTCGCTCATTGCGACGGGCACTCCTCGCCCTATTTCTAGGTCTTTGTGTGCTGCTCTCTTTGGCCTTGATTGTTAGCCAGGTTGAACCGCGCCCGAGCGCAATCCTCCTGCTTCAGGGGGAGGTAAGCGAGTGGCACTTTGCTACCTGTATCGCTGTGTAGTATAACATCATACATGAGAATGCTGATTTTAGGCATCCGGCTGAGAGCTGAGCAACTCCAAGGCTTAGAGAAGTTTGCTAAGGAGCGTCATCTCTCTGTTGGGGTGGTGCATCCGAGCAGCCATAGATGAGTGGTTAAAAAAGAATGCCCAGAACATTTAAGTATCGACGGTTCGAAGGAGATGCGGATCGATTCGGGCTACGCCTGCCCAATTTTGTTACTAAACGAAACGAACCCGAGTCTAGTTCGCCGTGGAATCGCTCAGGATTTCACGGCAAATGACAAAGCAGACTAGGTTGCGGAACCTTACTGGAACTGGCCAACCGCCGTTTCGCCTCTAAATTTTGGGAACTTTTCCTGGCTCATCCGCGTACCTTTAATTGAAGGCGGTTCCCCCAACAAACTGCGCCTCACCGGCGCCTAAAAAAGAGAGAAGGAGCACATCATGGGCGGAGAATTGATTGGATTAGTGGCCGTGACTTTGGGGATGGGAGTTCCCCTCGGCGCGCTGTATACCTATTACCGCGTGCGCCAGCTGCGCAGCGAAGAGCGGCTCGCGGCGATTGCCCGCGGAGTCGACATTCCGATGGAGCCTGAATTGAACCAAGCGGCGCGTTCCCGCCGTGCGGGCATCCTGCTGGTCAGCGGCGCGCTCGGCTACATCGCCACTTTTGGATTGATTGCGGGCATCCAAGCGGATCGTGACATTTGGACGGCTGCCGCGTTCGGCAACATACCTCTCGCGATTGGAATCGGATATTTTCTCGATTGGTCGTTCATCCGCCGCGACGCCCGCGCCTGAGAACGCGGAAATTCAGCTGGCGTTCAATAGAAAAGCGCGGATCGGTCCTTACGTTTCTCGCGAAGGGCCGGTCCGCGTTTCATTTGATTTCGAGCGGTGTAAACGCGTCTCCACGTTTCACTGCCAGCCGGATAGGCCGCGGCGGTCCCTTTGGTGGAACCGTTACCTCCACCCACAATTCCTCGCCCGGCTGGCGCCGCGACGGATCGATGGCGTGTTCCGGCAAAAAGTAATCCACCGGCTCGCTGAGGACGGCAGCCACATCTCCGGTGCGCGCCCTCCATCGCGTAACGCGCAGCCCTGTCGGCGTGGGAGCGGGGCTTGCCACGAGGTGGCCGTTCTCGGCGTGCAAATATATATCCCGCATCTCGCCCCAGAAATTGCCCAGGTTGCCTTTTGGCAGTTCCGAACCGCCGTAGACTCGATCCGCATCGACGCGCAATCGCACGCTCAAATACCGGCCGCGAATCGGTAGATCGGGATCGTAGGCCACCGTCTGCGCCCAAACGCGCGGAAGCCGCGCGCGATCGATTGCATATTTCGCCGCCAGGCTTGCCACAATCGCCAATTGCAGCGCGGCCAGGATGATGCCCTTCCGCGACAGTTTCATGGCCTTCCTCCCACGACTCGCGCGACCAGTTGCCGCCGCGTTCGCTCCAACACCCATCCACCAAACAGGAACAGTACGCCGAGCCCGATCAGGCTCACGGAACGGCCGAGCTTATCCATGACGTTCGAGAAATAGAAAATAATCACCGTCAAAGCAAAACCCGCGACTCCCAGGTTGATGCGTTCGCGCCGCCGCTCCGCCAGTCCCCAGGCCACCATGGCCAGGGGGCCAACTCCCGCCCAAAAATACGGTCCCAACTTATTCCATGCATAGATGGGGAGGTTTGCGCCCTCATCCCTGGTGCTAAACGTTCCGATCACCAGAACCCAGGCCGCGGCCACCGCAGTTGTCCACGCCGCGCGTTTGCGCAGCGCAAAGGCCAGCGCCAGCGGGGCGCAGATCGCGATGGCCCAGCTTGTGATTTGGAATAGAGCTGAAACTGGCGTCCGGTTCTGCGACCACCACCCCCAGTATCTCCGGCCGTCGGCAAACGCCCACACGCTCAGCGGCAACACAGCCAGTCCGCCGATCCACGCGAGCGCGCGGCGAGTGGCGGAGTCCTCCTGGCTCGTTCTCGCGCCCAGGTAGGTAATGGCAATCAGCACCAGCCCTTCGGTGATCAATCGGTTGCTCACAGCAAATCCCTGAGTCCGCACTTCCCACTCGCCTACAAGCCACCCCGGCACCAGCAATGCCAGCAGCGCCGCCTGCGTCCAATGCCGCAGCAGCAGCCATCCGGCAAGCGCACCGACGGCCCACATCAGAATCCCGCTCGGCCAGTGCTCCTCCAGATTGAAGATTTGCGCGGTCAGAAAAATTCCCGCGCCGACGCAAACCGTTCCGATCGCATAGAACGTCGTTGAGAGCGCCGGGAATCGCTCCTGCGTGAATGCCCCAACAAGAGGAAACACTGCCACCAGGATCATGACCAGCATGAAACGCCACGCCGGTGAAAGCTCATCCCAGTGCGCGGCCACGAACAGCAAGACACCCGCGCAAAGCAGCAGCCCGCCGAGTGCCACGGCCAGCAGCACAGGCCAGCGCAGACGCTCGCCAGAACTGTCCGACTCCTCAAATGTTCGAATGCGTGACGCCGTGCCTGCATCCACCACCCCGGCTGAAACCCATCGCTCCAGCCGTTTCTTCAGTGAATCGGCCATGCGAGGCCCTCCTCTCGCCAGCTACTTTTCGCCAGCAGAACATACTGGCGCTTCTTGTTCAGGGCGCGCGCTTTTGATCCACGACGAGCACGCCGGCTTCGGCATAATTCGTAATCGGCACGTCGTGAAACGACACGTGAATATTTTCGCGTTTGGCTTTGCCATCTTCGATCAGGACGGCCGTGACGCGCTCTGCGATTTTCCGTTTTTGCTCCGGCGTCCGGCCTTCTACCCAGGTAACCTGCACGTGCGGCATGTCTCTTTCCTCCTTAGAACGGGCAACTTCGTATTT
>Ga0209234_1000933_pt1 | contig 10689 bp, 11 predicted proteins | sample GraSoi013_1_20cm_2_FD_185816 | JGI IMG/M metagenome (GOLD analysis project Ga0209234, IMG submission 185816) | Grasslands soil microbial communities from the Angelo Coastal Reserve, California, USA - Sample 08_20_2013_1_20cm (SPAdes) (version 2) | ecosystem: Environmental > Terrestrial > Soil >... | reverse complement strand
GCGCGAGCCGGTCCAGACCACCGTCGGCGAGCGCCTCGGCGATATAAGTGCGGGAGCGGGCCAGGCTGTCCTGCCAGAATGCCAAGAGTTGCTCGGGGGTGTCCTCGGCGGCTGACTGCCACTCCCAATCGGGATCAGCCTTCCAGTCCACCAGGTCGAAAGGGGGCTGCCGGTCATGCCCGTGCAGCCTCTGCGAGAACCAGTAGTCCTCGACGTAGGCCAGATGCTTGAGCATGCCGCCAAGCGTCATCGACGAGGCGCCGACCTTCGCCTGCAGCCCGGCCGCGTCGAGTCCGCCGCACTTCCACGCCAGGGTCGCGCGCTGGTACTCCAGGAAGCCGAGGAGGGTGGCGGTCTCGTCGCCCGCGAAGGGAGGTTCCGGGCGGCCGTGCTCGTCGACGGTCACGGGCTAAATCGTGACTTCGATCAGCGGGCTGTACTCGACCATGATGTCGACGTCGTCGCGCTTCCAGTGCCGGGCGACTTGCTCCAGGACCTGACGCCGCTCTGAGGGATCGGTGATCTCGCGGGCGGTCGCCGGCAGATCGGCCTTCACGCCACGCTTCAGGTGCACGGTGAATTTCGAATTGGCGTCCAGATTGGCCAGCCAGCTGCGGCGCGTTCGGGACGGCTGGCCGCTGATGTAGAGCCGGCCGCCGATGTTGTGCATCACGATCTCGATCCGGCGCTCCTGCCCGCTTTTCCGGCCGGTAGTCGAGACGTCGACGACGGTCATCGGTCGCGAGAGTGCCTCGCGGACTTTGTCGTCGACCGGTTGACGCGTAGCCATCAGCTCTTTATACGTCTAGGACGCCGCCGCCTGCTCCGCCGCATCTTCAATTGCCGGGACGACGGCCCCCCGGCCGGACACCAGCCCGCCGCTTTCCTGGGTGAGGCGCTGGGCGATGTAGACCGGGATCAGGCTGGCGATCAGCAGCACGCTGGCCACCACGTTGACGACCGGCCGCTGGTTCGGCAGTCGCAGGTTGTTGAAGATCCACTTCGGGAGCGTGATCTCACTGCCCGATGTGAAATTCGTGACGATGATCTCGTCGAACGAGAGGGCGAAGGCGAGCAGGCCGCCGGCCATCAGCGCCGTGGCGATGTTCGGCAGGATGACGTAACGGAAGGTCTGAACGCCGTCCGCGCCGAGATCCGATGAGGCCTCGACCAGCGAGGTCGTGGTGCGGCGGAGCCGGGCGATCACATTGTTGTAGACGACCACGACGCAGAAGGTGGCGTGGCCGATGATGATGGTCCACAAGCTGAACGACAGGCCGAGCAGCTGGCCGCCCAGGTTGATGGTCGAATTCAGCGCCATCCCGGTCACGATCCCGGGCAAGGCCAACGGCAGGATCAGAACAAACGACACGGCCTCCCGGCCAAAGAACTTGAAGCGATGAATGGCGAACGCGGCCAGGCTACCGAGGACCAGGGCAATCGTGGTGGCGCCGAGACCGGCCTTCAGCGAGGTGATCAGCGCGGTCCGGACATCGGCATTGTTCCAGGTCGCCACAAACCAGCGGGTCGACAGACCCGGCAGCGGCCAGGACTGCGAGCGGGCCGGGTTGAAGGCGTAGAGGATGATCACCAAGAGCGGCACGTAGAGAAACAACAGCACCAGCACGCTGACCACGCCCATGCTCACCTGGACTGAGCGGGGCTCGATCGCGCGGTTCCGGGTCATAGCGCCTCGAACGCCTTCATCTGGCGGGCGATCAACAGGTAAGCGGCCATCACCAGGGCAGGCACGACCGCGTAGGCTGCCGCAAAGGGGATGTCGTTGGCGATGCCCACGCTCTGGTAAATAACGTTGCCGATGAACTCGGTATCCCCCACCAGGCTGGGGGCGATGTAGTCGCCGAGCGTCAGCGAGAAGGCGAAGATCGAGCCGGCAACGAAGCCCGGAATCGCGATCGGCAGGATCACACGCCGGAAGGTGGTGAACCAACGTGCGCCGAGGTCGGTGGACGCCTCGATCAACGAGTTGGGGATCCGCTCCAGCGCGGCGTACACCGGGAGCGTCACGTACGGCAGCCACAGGTAGGAGAAAACGATCCAGAGGCTCCAGCGCGAAAAGCCGAGGTTGACCGATCCCAGATGGATCTGGTGCAGCGACCAGTTCAATACGCCGTCGCCCGAGAGGATCGTGCGCCAGGCGTAGACCCGCACCAGGTAGCTCGACCAGAGCGGCAACACCATCGACAGGAGGAGAAAGGTTCGCACCCGCGGCCTCGCGATCCGGGCCGCGTAGTAGGCAATCGGGATCGCGAGAACGATGTCCGTGACGGTGACCGCCAATGCGATGCCGACCGTACGGATCGCGATTGTCCGGTAGACGGGGGTCTGCACCAGGAACTGGTAGTTGGTCAGGCCCCAGTTCTGCACGATGGCCCCGGTGACGTTGTCCTGCCGCCAGAAGGAAGTCACGAAGAGCAGGGCCAGCGAGCCGAGGTAGATCACGACCATCCAGACGAGCACCGGGCCCAGCAATAACGCGAGCCGGGCGCCTGGAAACCGGTGCAGCAGGGCCCCAACGTGATGCCGCAAGCGACGAACAGCACTCGGGGGAGGGGCCTGAAGCCTCTCCCCCGACCGCGTCAGTGTCTGCGCCATTGTCTACTTGGTGCCGCGCACCTCCTGCCAACGGCGCTGCCAGACGGTGTAGTCGGTGCAGGTGGTCCCGCGGCTGTCGCCGCACTCCTGCAAGGGCGTCTTCCAGAGGGCGATGTTCTTGAGGAAGGCGTCGTCGCCGCAGTGGTAGTCCTTGTCGGCCGAGTCGCCGATGTTCTTACGAAGAATGTCGCATGCCTTGGCATTACTCGGGGTCGCGCCGTAGAACTCGGCGACCTGGTCCTGCACGGCCGGCGTCTCGGTCCACTTCATCCACTGGTACATACAGTTCGGGTGCGCGGCGTGCGACGACATCATCCAGGTGTCGGCCCAGCCGGTGGCCCCTTCGGACGGCACCACCGCGGCGACCGGCTTCTTCTCGGTCTTCAGGAAGCTCACCTGGTAGGGCCAGGCGGTCCCGATCACGACGTCGCCGCTGCTGAACGGGTCGGTCTCGTCCGTGGTCGCCGCCCAGTACTTCTTGATCATGGGCGCCTGCTGCTTGAGCAGGGTGATGGCGGCCTCGAGCTGGTTGGTAGTGAGCTCGTAGACGTCATTGATGCCGAGGTTCTTGTTGTGCGCCTTCAAGTAGAGGGCCGCGTCGGCGATGAAGATCGGGCTGTCGTAGGCGGTGACCTTTCCCTTGTACGGCGAGCTCGTTTCCCAGGTGTCCTTCCAGCTCGTTGGCGCCGGGAAGACGACCTGGGTGTTGTACATCAGCACGTTGGGGCCATACATGTAGGGCACCCCGTAGTGCTTGCCGTTGATCGTGTTGTGCCGGGGCGATTGGAGCGACTGGATGACGTCCTTGAAATCCGGGACGAGGTTGACGTTGACCTCAGCCACGTCGCCGTGCGCGATCAAGCGGTTGGTCGCGTCACCGCTGGCGGAGACGCCGTCCCACTGCGTGCCACCGCCCTGGCGCATCAAGGTCACCATCTCGTCGGACGTGTCGGCGAATTTGACATTGACCTTGCAGCCGGTCTGGGTCGTAAAGGGCGTGACCCAGTCCACCTTGGGGTCGGTCTTGCCGCTCTCGACGTATCCCGTCCACGCGACCAGGTTCAGGGCGCCCTCCCCCGGACCGATGCTCGTTGGCAGGTTCGATCCCGGTTGCGGGTTGTTCGACGTACCGCCGCACGCCGCCAGGGCCAGCGTGACCCCGACCGCCGCGATGAGATTCGCGCGATATCGCTTCATCCGATCTCCTCCTTGCTCTGATCGCCGCCGGCCGTCGTAATCGCCCGGCTGTGCTGCCGGTTCCAGAACAGGCGAACGCGACGGCCGCGCGCCTGGAGTACATCCATCGATGACATCGTGAGGTTCTGTTCCAGCACCACCAGCTCGCCACCCGCGTCGAGCTGGACGATGTAGCGAGTGAAGGCGCCCACATAGACCACCTCCTGCACCACGCCCTGGGCCGCCACCTCGTCAGGTTGGGGCCGCTCGTCGGGTGCGCCGAGCCGGATCTTCTCGGGGCGGACCGTGATCGCCTGCGGCTGGCCCGTGATCGCCAGTGCCGTCTCGGCGGAGAGCACGTTCGAGGCGCCCACGAACCCGGCCACGAAGCTCGTGGCCGGCCGCTCGTAAACCTCCGCCGGGCTCCCGACCTGCTCCACACGACCGCGGTCCATGACCGCCAGCCGATCGCTCATCGTGAGGGCTTCCTCCTGGTCATGCGTGACATAGATGAACGTCATCGAGAGCCGCTCCTGGATCGACTTCAGCTCGATCTGCATCGCCTGGCGCAATTTCAGGTCGAGCGCGCCGAGCGGCTCGTCGAGCAACAGCACGCGTGGCTGATTGACGATGGCCCGCGCCAGCGCCACCCGCTGACGCTGACCGCCGGACAATTCGCCCGGCTTGCGCCGGTCGAAGCGCTCCAGCCGCATCATGCGCAAGGCGTCGGTCACGCGCTGCTGCCGCTCCCCCCGGCCGATGCCTTTGACCAGGAGCCCGTACTCGACGTTGGCCCGGACCGACATGTGCGGAAAGAGCGCATAGTCCTGGAAGACGGTGTTGACATCCCGCTCGTAGGCGGGCAGACCGGCAACGTCGCGGCCGTGGAGGACGATCCGGCCCGCGGTCGGCTCCTCGAAGCCGGCGATCATCCGCAAACAGGTCGTCTTCCCGCACCCCGAGGGGCCGAGCAGCGAGAAGAACTCTCCCTCCCGAACCTCGAGGTCGACGCCCGCTACCGCAACGACCTCGCCAAAAGTCTTGCGAAGTCCCTCGAGCCGGACTTCGTCGGCGGCCTGAGCGGGCTGGACCTGGCTAACGGCCGTCAGCGGATCCGTGGGGCGGTAAGCCGTCGAAAGCACCAAGGCTGGCTACCGCTCCCTCCTCCTCCTGAACTCACGAGTCGACTGATCGCGCTGGGCTTGGAAGCAAAGCTAACCGACCCTTCCCCCTTTGTCAATTGGCTTGCGTCCTCGGCCGACCTCGTGTAGGTTAACCGGGACAGGCTGCCGGCTTTACTGAATCAGCGCAGCCGCGGGGAGGAACGGCATGGCCCGAACGCCACTCATGCGTGAGTTGCAGCAGCTCGCCCACGATCATCGCCTGGCCGGTCAACGGGGAATTCCCGTGGCGGCGGTCCGCGAACGACGGGCAGGGATCAGCCGACGGCAATTCCTCAAGGGCGGCACCGCCGGCGCAGCTGGCCTTGCTCTGGCGGGACCGTGGAACATCGCCCGGGTAGCCTTTGCTGCATCGCCGCGTATCGGAATCATTGGCGCGGGCATCTCGGGCCTGACCGCCGCCCTCACGCTGCAGGATGCCGGGATCCGCGCGACCGTTTACGAATCATCCACCCGCATCGGTGGTCGGATGCACTCCGATTCGCCGGTCACGAACCCGAACAACAGCTCGACCTGGGCTAATGCGCAGGCCAGTGAGTGGTGCGGCGAATTGATCGACCAGGGACACAAGACGATCTTGCGCCTCGCGCAGCGCTTCGGCCTGGCCACCGTCAACCTACTGGCAGGCGAGCCCAACGGCTCCGACGATACCTACTACTTTTTTGGCCAGTATTACCCCAAGGACCAGGCGGATACCGATTTCCAGCCCGTGCACAACGCGCTCCAGGGAGATGTGCAGACCGCGAGCTATCCGACGACGTACCGAATCAACACGCCCGGCGGCATCGCGCTGGACAATATGAGTGCATACGAGTGGATTGAGCAAAAAGTCCTGGGTGGCCATCGATCGGCGATGGGTCAGTTGCTCGACGTCGCCTACAACATCGAATACGGAGCTGAGACAACCGATCAGTCAGCGCTGAACCTGGTGTATCTCCTTGGTTACAGCGCGAAACCGGGCAACTTCGCCATTTTCGGCGCCTCGAACGAGAAGTATCACATCGTCGGTGGAAACCAGCGCCTGCCGGAAACGATCGCGGCAAGTCTGAGTGAGCCGGTCGCGACCGGATGGCGCATGACAGCCATCGGATTCAACCGCGACGGCAGCATTGCTGTCACCTTCTCGGTCGGCGGTCAGACCACGGTCCGGAACTTCGACCGCGTCATCCTCGCCCTGCCCTTCGCTGTCTTGCGCACGCTGAGCTACCGGAAGGCGAATTTCGACAGCATGAAGAGAACGGCCATCCAGGAGCTGGGTGGCGGCCGCAACGACAAGCTGCAACTCCAGTTCACGAGCCGCTACTGGAACCAGTCCGGCCCCTGGGTCTCCCAGGTCGGCATCAGCAACGGCGCCAGCTACGCCGATACCGGCTACCAGAACACCTGGGACGTCACCCGGAGCCAGCCAGGCACGGCCGGGATCCTGGTTGATTACACCGGTGGGAACGTGGCGGGATCATTTGCCCCTTCCACCCCGTACAGCAGTTCCAAGACCAACCCGCAGGTCAGGGCCTACGCAGAGACCTTCCTCAATCAGATCGAGCCGGTCTACCCTGGCATCGGTGGCATGTGGAACGGCCTGGCCACGCTGTCGGTCCCCGCGCTCGACCCAAACCTGAATTGCTCGTACTCCTACTGGAAAGTCGGCCAGTACCACACCTTCGGTGGCTACGAAAAAGCGCGCCAGCCTTTTCCGAATGGGCCTATCCATTTCGCCGGCGAGCACTGCTCCCAGGATTTCCAGGGCTTCATGGAGGGCGGCGCCTCGGAAGGCGCTCGGGCGGCGGGCGAGATCCTGGCGGATTACAAGGCCGGAGTCCTCCCCTAGCCGCCGTCGTAGTCGGGAAAGTAGCGCCGGATCACCGAGAGATCGAACTCCTTGAGGATCGACTCTTTCGGCTCGCGCTCGAGCAGGAACGCCACACTATCGCGGACCAGCGCTTCGGCTGAGCGTCCTCGGGCCCAGCGGTCGTAGTCCTTGCGCGCCACGCGAACCACGTGGTGGCTCGTCGACCTCTCGTCCGAGACCTCAACAGCGCATCGGTAGCCGTCTCCATCCGCTGCGCAGCGCACCTCGACCGACATGGCTTCTAAACTCGGATCATGGCAGTGAAATTTGGCGTCTTTACGCCCCAAGGTTGGCGGACTGACCTGGTCCAGATCAAGGATCCCATCGAGAAGTATGAGGCGATGACGAAGGTGGCCCAGGCTGCGGACCGGGGGCCCTGGGACTCGATCTGGGTGTACGACCACTTCCACACCGTGCCCGAACCAAAGCTGGAGGCCACCTTCGAGTGCTGGACGATCACCTCGACGCTGGCGCGCGACACCAAACGCGTCCGGGTCGGCCAGATGGTCGGCTGCAACGGCTATCGCAACCCGGCGCTCTACGCCAAGATCGCCTCGACGGTGGACGTGGCCAGCCACGGGCGCCTGAACGCGGGACTGGGCGCCGGCTGGTACGAGCATGAGTGGCGCGCCTATGGCTTCGGCTTCCCGGAACTGAAAGAGCGGATGGGAATGTTCAAGGAGGCCTGCGAGATCATCCACCGGATGTGGAGCGAGGACTACCCCGTCTTCCACGGGAAGTACTACACGATCGACCGGCCGATCAACGAGCCGAAAGGCGTCCAGAAGCCGCATCCGCCGTTCTGGATTGGGGGATCCGGTGAGCGCGTCACCCTCAAGCTGGTCGCCCAGTTCGGCGACGCCTGCAATATCGGCGGTGATCCTGACACGATCCGGCACAAGCTCGGCGTCCTCCGCCAGCATTGCGACGCGGTCGGGCGCAACTACGACGACATCATCAAGTCGGCGGAGGTTGAGGTGTTGGCCATCGGCAAGGGCGACGACCCGGAGCGGGCCAGGGCCCAAGCCCGCCGTTACGAGTCCTTCCGCGAGGGAACGCTGGTGGCCGACGCTGGCAGGGTGGCGGAGCACCTGCAGACCCTGATCGCGGCGGGCATCAACTATTTCATCGTTTACATCCCGGGCGTCACCTACGACCAGGAACCGCTGCACCGCTTCGAAACTGAAGTCATTCCGATGCTCGCCCAGCCAACCCCGATACACTCGACCACGGGATGAGCGCCGGCGAGCTGACCGTTTACATCGATTTCCTCTGTCCGTGGGCGTATCGGGGGTCGATGTGGCTGGCGGACGTCGAAAAGGCCGGCCGCGTCCGGCCGCAGTGGGGCTTCTTTTCGCTGAGCCAGAACCACGAGGCCCGCGGCGGGACGCCCGAGCCGCCAACCTGGGAGCGCAACCCCCAGGCCAAGGGCCTGCCCGCATTCCTGGCGGCGACCGCTGCCCGGGCCCAGGGCGAGGACGCCGGGAACCGATTCCGGCTCGCGCTCCAGCGCGCCCGGCATGAAGACCACCTGCCCGTCGACCAGCACTCGACGCACCGGCTCGCCGCGGAGCGGGCCAAGCTCGACGTCGCCCGCTGGGAGCTCGATGTCCAGACGGCGGATTTTGGCACCCTGGCCGCCGAGCACACGGAAGCAGTGCGGCGGGGCGTGTTCGGGGTGCCGACGCTGGTCTGGCCCGAGGGCCGCAGCTACTACCTGAAGATCACCGAGCTGATCCCGGGCGACCGCGCGGTCGCGCTGTTCGACGCGATCGAGACCGTCCATCGCTTTGGCGAGGTGATCGAGATCAAGACACCCGAATCGGAAGGGACGCTCGCCGCCTAAGCAGCCCCACCCCGAGCCTCCGCCGCGAGCGGGGGAGGGAGAATAAGCCGCATGGCCCAGAACTGGCAGGACCCGGCATTCGCCGGTCAGTGGGACGCCCGACACCTGGCCGGCAATCCGGCACGAGCTGAGCACCTGGCCATCTTGCTGTCGATGATGGAGGAGGTGCCACAAGGCTGGGTTCTCGACCTGGGATGCGGCTCGGGCCTGGTCGCCCAGATGGTGCTCGACCGGTCGGCCGGCGCCCGGATCTTCGGCGTGGACTCATCGGCGGCGATGCTCGGGCTGGCGCACGAGCGCCTCGCATCATATGGGGACCGGACCCGGTTGGCGGAGGGTGATCTGACCGCGCTCGACCGGGTTGACGCGCCGTCCGGCTGTGCCGCCGTCATCGCCGTCCAATCGCTGCATCACCTGGCCGAGCCGCAATATCAGTCGGCGGTTCGTTGGACGTTCGAACACCTGGCGCCGGCCGGCTGGTTCGTCATCATCGATCGCCTGGCGATTCCTTCGGAAACGCTGTACTCGGCGTTCTACGTCCTTCGCGAACGCCAGGGCCAGAGCCCGAACCCGCCCGACTGGTCCGGTTACCTCGATTGGCTCGCGGCGAACGGCGACCGGCCTCAGCCGGTGCAGACCATCCTGCGTCTCCTCGAGGCGGCGGGGTTCCAGGCGGCCGCCCTCGACGTGCGCGGCGATCGGGGCATGGTGGTCGGACGCCGGCCGGCTTAGTCGGTCTCGAACATCACGTCGTCGACGTAGCAGTACATCCAGCTCTCGCCCGGCTCGAGCGACCGGACGATGGGATGGCTGGTGGCACGGAAATGCTTGGTCGCGTGCTTATTCTTCGACGAGTCGCAACAGCCGACGTGGCCACAGCTCTCGCAGAGCCGAAGGTGCACCCAGGTGTCGCCCATCTTCAGGCACTCCTCGCAGCCCTTGGTCCGTGGCCGCGGATTACGAATCGTCTCGAGATGCGTGCAGACCTGTGTCGTTGCCATCCTCGATGCCTCCTTCCCGGTTAGGCGGGAGTCGCCAGCTCGTCGGCCGCCTCAAACTGGCGGTGATACAGTCGCGCGTACAGTCCATTCTGCTTCAGCAGGTCGGCGTGGCGCCCTTGCTCGACCAGTTCGCCATGGTCCATCACCAGGATGAGATCGGCGGCCAGGATGGTCGAGAGCCGGTGGGCAATGACCAGCGAGGTGCGGCCCTGGAACAACGGCCGCAACGCCACCTGAATGAGGTGCTCGGATTCCGAGTCGAGGTTCGACGTCGCCTCGTCCAGGATCAAGACCCGCGGATCCTTGAGGATCACCCGGGCGATCGCCACCCGCTGCTTCTCGCCGCCGCTCAGGCGGTGACCCCTCTCCCCCACCACGGTGTCATAGCCTTCGGGCAGCGACGCGATGAAGTCGTGGATGTAGGCGGCTTTCGCCGCGGCGATCATCTCAGCCTCGGTGGCATCGGGCTTCGCGTAGAGCAGGTTGTCGCGGATCGACGCATGGAAGAGGAAGGTGTCCTGGAAGACCATGCCGATCTGTCGTCCGAGCGATTCAAGGCTGAGATCACGAACGTCGTGATCGTCCAGTCGAACAGCCCCGAGCTGCGGGTCATAGAAGCGTGGGAGAAGGCTCGTCACGGTGCTCTTCCCGGCCCCGGTTGGTCCGACCAGCGCCGCCAGTTGCCCGGGCTCGACCCTGAAGGAGACGTCTCGCAAGGCCGCGCGCTCGCTGGTCCCGTAGCGGAAGGTCACCTGATCGAACTGGACCTGACCGCGGGCATGCCCGAGCTGGATGGCGGCCGGCTTCTCGTCGATCTCGACGGGCAGGTCCATGTACTCGAAGATCCGCTGGAAGAGCGCCAGCGAGCCGACGACGTTGACCTGCATGTTCGCGAGCGAGCCGACGGGACCGTAGAGGCGGCCGAGTAGCACCGTCGCAAACGTGACCACCGTACCCAGTGACTCCTGGCCCGTCACGACGAGGTAGCCGCCGAACAGCCAGAGCACCGCCGGCCCCGCC